>Ga0302325_10019424_pt1 | contig 14291 bp, 23 predicted proteins | sample Palsa_T0_2_FD_201948 | JGI IMG/M metagenome (GOLD analysis project Ga0302325, IMG submission 201948) | Peat permafrost microbial communities from Stordalen Mire near Abisko, Sweden - Palsa_T0_2 | ecosystem: Environmental > Terrestrial > Soil > Palsa > Peat permafrost | place: Sweden: Abisko... | reverse complement strand
CTGGAAGTGCTTCGGGCATTGACCTCTCCAAGGACGAGGTTGGATGGTACTTCGTTGAGCAGTACTACACCACGTTGAGCAAATCTCCAGAGAAGCTTCATGTAAGCAACTAAACTATATACATTAAAGGCGACGCGCTGACAATGATCATAGCTTTTCTATGGAAAGCGTTCCCAGTTCGTTTCTGGTCTCGAGGCGGAATTGGCTCCAGTTTCTGTCGGTCGAAGTGTAAGTCTGCAAACACCGCGTCTAATTCACAATCTAATATCAACAGGCTATTCAAGAGCGAATTAAAGAACTCGATTTCCAAGACTGCAAAGTCCGCGTCTCGAACGTCGATTCCCAAGCTTCCTACGACAATATCGTCATTCAAGTCATCGGTGAAACATCCAACAAATCCGCCGAACTCAAGAAGTTTGTCCAGACATTCGTCCTCGCCCAGCAACCTACCGGATATTTCGTTCTTAACGATATCTTCCGATACATAAATGAGGAAGGCGAGGAGGAGCCCGTTGATAACCCTCAAGATGAGTCTGCTGCAACAGGCCCATTGGTCGAAGATGTTGAAATGCCCAAGGCACAACCTTCCACCGAGGAACCAGCGGCTGCCCCATTGGATACTGAGGTCGTCGACAAGAAGTTGGAGGAGACCATTGAAACCGAGGCAGTCTCCGAGGCAGTTCCGTCAACAAATGGCACTTCCGGTACCATGGTCAAGGTTGAGGACGCACCGGTTGCCGCTACCAAGGCAGAAGAAGTTCCTACCCCCGAGGTCGCTGCAAAGGAAGTCGAGGCCGAGCTCAAGGAGCCTGAGAAGCCAAAGGACCCAGTTCCAAGCCCAGAAATTACTCGAGCACCGTCCTCAACGAAGCCTGCTCCTGTCCCTACACAGCCAGCCGCTCCTCCAAAGCCACTGAGTTGGGCTAGCCGAGCAGCTGCCGCAGTTGGCACAATTCCCAAACCTGCCGTACCAGTTGTTGCCCCTAAGACCTCAACACCGCCTGCTCAGACTCGTGCTGCCCCACCAGCTGCCAAGCCTGCGCAACCTTCGACACCCACCCCAGTCACACTCAGCGAGAAGGATAAGGAAAACAACCCAGCTAGCGCTGGTTGGCAGACTGCAGGTAGCGATCATGCGAAGCGCCAGAACCGACCGCAGTCAATCTCTGGTCCTCCTGAGAAAGAGGGTACTATGGGGTACGTCAGAAATGTGACCGAAAAGGTTGGCACCGAGGAGTTGAAATCTGCTCTTGCATCTTTTGGCCAGTTGATCTATTTTGATGTCAACCGTAGCAAGGTAAGTCAACCCGTTACTTGCAATTACTTTATGGCTGTCTGACAGATCTTTAGAACTGCGCTTTTGTCGAATATGCTACTCCCGAAGGATACCAAGCCGCTGCAGCTGCTAATCCCCACCAGGTCTCCGGAGAGCCCATATACGTTGAGCCTCGCCGACCCAAGGCTGGTGCATACGGAGGAAATGGATATACTGGAGGACGTGGAGGCATGAATCAGCGAGGCCGGGGAGGATTCCCAAACCGTGGTCGCGGAGGTGCTCCTCGTGGCCGAGGCACAAGCCAGACTACCAACGCATGATCTCCCACTAAAACACCCAATTCCGAACCCTCGACATCCTTTTCCTCACTCACGCCACAAAATCGACATTGTACCATACTCGAACTTCGGTTCTTTTTACGACATTAAGACCTGTACAACTTACACTTCTTCCGCTTGCATTCTACCAACCTCATCTGCTCCTTTTTCGCGTCGTCCTTTAAAGCAAAAGTTCTGCAAACTTGTTATCATGCGCTATGCCCTGCTTCCGCGTGCGTCATTTTGCATTTTCAATGGATGGGCTTAGCTTCAAATCGCAATCTCGGGGACGGAAGCATTTCTCATCAAAGTTTCACTTCGGTGTTTTGTTGGCATGTTTCTGATTCCCCTTTTCCTAATATCATGAGAGTGGCGGAAACGCATAGCACGTTTTCATAGCGGGATAGGTTTTGGTGCGCGGTTGAATGCTGGGAATTATGGATGGATGGATGGATGGATAGTACAGTGGGGTGGGCTTTGGTGGGCTTCAATTTGGAGAGTGTAGGGAGAGGGGTGAATGGCAGGTGGGTGGATGGATGGTGGGGCGCGATGAGACATCTGTAATTATTCTAAAATAATAGCAGAAAGTCACCTAAATACGTTAGTCTCTAACTTTTCTCGGCGGAAAAGAAACTCTTTTCTGATCCATTGCTGTGGTGGTGGCATGTGGCCTCAATACATTGAAAGCTCAGATGTCGCTACAAATTATCCCAAGAAACCTACATCTTTGATACAGCTATCGACTTCCTAGTCAACGAATAAGTGTCCGTTCAAGCTTTGGCTATGATGTATCCAGGCAGCACCGCATCAAGGGCGAGCTGTGAATGATTGCCTGGGTGGATTTGCATCATGTGTTGTCAAGCCGCTCGCATATTCAAGTACGGTCAGAAAGCTTCCAAACAAGAGATCCGCATGTCAGGGCGAACTTTGCCCCGACCCCGGGATTGCTTTCTTCAATTTACACACCGTTACTACTTTCTTCGAATCATATTGGGATGGGTTGATGCCGTCTAGCGTTCTTTGGCCTTCGCGCCTTTCCGCCTCCGCCATAGACAGAAGCTGAAATGCCAATAAGATTGTCAATATCGTAAGCGGCAGTCCATCCATTAAGCAACGTCCAATTCCTGAACAAAACACAACACCTTGTGGTATAAGGGGTTACCAGGACTTCCAAGTGGGTTGGGGTTATAGTCGCAGGCACAAGAAGATATTGTTTTTCTTCCCAATCACAGGGTCGATCGACCTCAGGTCTCGGTGTTGGAGATATGGTCTGTGGACTTTCGTAAAAGATAAATAAACCTGTGCCAGGACAGTAGAGAGAATGACTTTTTACCATACAACAACAAACTGCAATTGCACTCTTCTATGCAATGCCTCTCCAAAAACGAGCCATAACTCTCGAAGAGCACGCCGCATTCCCATCTCTCGGCGACAGCGCCACACCCTCCCATTTCCACGAAGCTATCTGGGGTGTTTTCCCGGGAGCCCAGCAGAACCTATAAGACCATTCTACCCAACGCATTGCTTATGGGCTCTGGACACATCTTCTTCCAAGTGATTTACATCTCCCCGGCATAGGAAGCTCGAAGCCATCCGGTTGCCGCGCCGCCAACGACGAAGTGGTTCAAGCAATCAAACAGAATCCAGACCGCTGTGGCGTTTTCGCCGTTGTACCAATTTCTTACCCGGAACAGCAGCAAAGAAGCTGGAGAGAGCAGTGAACGAGCTTGGATTGCTTGGAGCTGTAGTAGATAGTCATCTTGATGATATGACGCACTACCACGACGGGAAGTTTTGGCCTGTCTTCGCTGTGGCCGAGAATTTGGATGTGCCGATATAGTTGCATCCTTCGTTGCCATCACCGGAATATATTCAGAAAGACTTTGCAGGCAACCACCCCTTAAAGTGTGCTTTGAGTCTTTCAACAGCAACTTGGGGCTGGTATGAGAATGTGGGGCTGAATGTTCTCAAGCTGTATGCTGCGTGCTTGTTTGAGAGCGTTCCTCGTTGAAGATTGTGATTGGGCATATAGGAGAGGCGATGCCGTTTATACTGGATAGAGTCGAGAGATTACCTTTTTTCAAGTCTAAGGAAGTGAAGAAAAGTTTGAGGCAAGTTTGGGATGAGAATATTTGGGTGACGACGAGTAAGATATTTATTAGCTTGAATACGATGGCAACTCTGCTTAAGTTGACGAGGGTGGTGCATATAATCTATATTGTCGACTACCTGTTTGAGAGTAATGAGCTTTGGTGGAAGTTTATAGAGGAGTTTGAGAAGAGCGGGATTGTCACAGGGGATGAGCTGGAGATGATTGTACAAAAGAATGCGGAAAAGTTGCTTAAACTCAACGGAAGATATAAGACGGAGGGGTAAGAGGTAAAATGTCGAGTGGATAGCCAGATCAATCGAGCCTGAGAGCTTCAAGAGTTACCGTGTCCCATTGTCTGATCTGAAAACTCCTGGTGCATTCAGATAAGGACTTCCTACATCCATATTTCTATAACATCATGAGCATGAACGTTTGTTATATTTAATGGACTTCCATGTCCCTACTACGAGAACTTCATGTGCGAGCATTGGCTTGCGGGCGTTTTTGTTTGGGGCCCCTACCTTCCTGTTTGGGTTGTGTACTGATCCTCAGGGGGGATGAAAGGGGGGATACGACATTTAAGTTCTAGGTTTGAAAAAGAAGAAGAGGAAGTTTTTATATTTAACTACAATTTCTATCACAGCTCGCGCAGTAAAGACATGGTTTTAACCCAGCCAGTCTAGAAATAATGGAGAATTTGGTGACAGTGTTGAAACGGAATCAGTTGATTGACTAAGTGTTAGCAGTGGCATGCCACTCAAAAAGTCAACCAACAGTTCTCATGTACCTGTTTGCGCGTGAGCGTTTGTTCCAGTCCTTCTAGACGGGGAAGTTAGGATATCTCGGCCATGCTCATGAGGCTTTTGCGGTCAGAGCTCACTTTTCTGCGTTTTCACATGCAGCCAAGCAGTCCAAGGATGAGAGAAGATGAAGATTTGAAACACATTGCCCTGCCAGCTTGCCACTTCGATGTTCCAGAATCCTCTGAAATCCTAGTACGTGGCGGTACAGTGACCCCCGTTCAGCTACTTCGAGACCAACGATTTGGGCTCGTTGTGGCACGCGCTCCAGGTGAGGTGGAGAAGTCTAGGTTTTCTGACTTGAAGAACACCCGCTTACTGTCATGTGCTATTCATATTTCGATCTTGAAGATTGGATTTAAGGAGGATCGAGATGTTGAATGCGTGTTGAGTCTCCTGTTTGAGTCCAAAATCTTACTTTCTTGGTTTCGTTGTGACGGCTGCACCGAGAAATTTTATTTGAGCGATATATTTCTGGGAGACACCTTCTAGAAGATATTTATAAACGGGGCTGGGACATTAGAATTTGAAGGTAATTATGGTAGGTAAGGAAAAGAACGGGTTCTTAAATTAAGTGAGCGTGAATGCTTTAAGAGTGTGGATACCGCGCAGACTGTGCATCAGGATGGAAGTGTTGATTTCGAGGATAGAAATGCGCTGGGAGGAGCGCTGCATTAGATGTCTGATGGGTATTTTCGCAGTGTGCACTTGGTTGGGATAGTGATTATAAGGGTTTGTGTCATCTGAAGAATATGTGAGATTGACGGCGTACTAGGGCATGTGTTGCGCAAGTATTAATGCCTACTTAGGATGGGTTCTACCTGCAATACGCTGTATGTCTCATACCACCAATAAAGGGAGATATCACTAACCTTTCGCAGTTCCCTCATCAATGAGGGTATTGGACCGTCACCAAACATCAGTTGGGTTGCAACTATCTGGACCTTCGGTTCGGCTGTTGGATTTCTCCTTGTTGGACGGCTCTCGGATATCTGTTGCCAGAAGTGGATGGTGATGGGCACTTCAGCTCTCAGATTGATCGGAAATATTGTTGGTTATACTGCTCGGGGCGTGAACGCTCTCATTGGAGCGAAGTTGTGTAATGGATTGGCAGCTGCAGGAGAACTGTCGTTTGGAATACTTTCAGGGGAGCTTGTGCCGAATAAACAGAGGGGACCGGTTGTTGCGTTAGTGTTTCTCTCGAGTTTGCCGGTCGCTGGTAAAAATTGCTCTTGATCGGGCTGGTTTAGTCTAATGGAAAACTGTTTTTGGTCCTGTGATCGCTCGGTCATTTATCCTCCATGCATCAGCTGGGTGGTGGTCTTTCTACTTGTGTATTATCATGTCCATAATGGCCCTTGTGCTGTACCAATTTATGTACCATCCACTCACATACGATTAACTCCATGTCCATGGGAAGAACAAGCATCAACAAATGGCCGAACTCGATTATAGTGCCATAATTCTGTTCGCAGTGGGGATGGTTCTTTTTCTCATTGTCTGAGAAACTATCTACCCTTGGCAAAGTGCCTAAGTCCATTGCACACTGCTCATTGGCATTGCTACAACAGCACCTCTGGATGTCTATGATACACCCGTACGTCCAAGACTTATGGATTACAGCTAATGGTTCTCCAGAAGCATTCATCGTAAAATGGATTCCCCTGATACCATTCCATCTCTTCAAGAACATCGGCTATGTTGCCATTGTAGCTTGTGCTGCAGTCGGGGCCATGATCTACTACTCAATGACAATCCTTTGGTCAGGCATCATTGGAACAGTATACTCAACCGACGTTCTCACAATCGGTTGGCAGTCCTCTGTTGTGGGTGGCGGAGTTCTCCTCGGAAAGTGCTCAACGGCGTTGCTCTGTCATATATCCCGAAAGCGAAATACCAAACAATCGTCGCGTCTTGTCTCGCCTTCGCTTTCGTCACATCTCTATCGTCAATCTCACAAATGTACCATGCTGCCTTCATTGTTCTCGGAGTCTTTGCCTGTCCTTTGATCAGTTTCGTGGATAACATCACTTTCCCCGGCGTGACACTAGCGGTTGAACCGCAAGATATTGGCCTTGCTAGTGGAGTCTTGGGATCTATCCGTGCCTGCGGCGGAGCTGTTGCACAAGGGATTTACGTTTCCGTGCTTTTGAACAAGCTCGCAGTCTCCCTCCCCGAGTTCGTCTCACCGACTGTTCTTTTGGTTGGGCTTCCTTCCTCTTCATTGCCCGCCCTCTTCGCCGGTATTACCACTGGAAATTTCTCCGGTGTACCGAGCATCAATGCGAAGATCATTCAGGCGGTGGAATTACATGCCACTAGACGTACTGTACATCTCCAGCTTCAGAATCGTGTTTTATGTGACGATTCCCTTGAGTGCTTCATTGATCTTGGCAGCTTGCTTTGTGCCGAATATGGAGCAGTTTTTGGGGAACAAAGTCGTGAAGAGGTTGCAGAGTTTCCCTGGGAGTGAGAGAAGTAGAAATGCCTCGGTGGCAGAGAATGGGAAGAAGGCTGAAGAGAGCGGTTGATGGGAGGCGTTTAGTGGGAGTTTGATAAAGGGGAGTTAAAGATATGCAGATCGTAGCCAGAAATGGACCATCAGTATGCAAGTGAATTCGCGATATCTTGAAAGCTGAATCAGGAAACATCAATGCCCGTAACTTGAGCGAAACCTGCTTTAAAAGGAAGTCGAGATTGAACCCCTCCTACTGTACTCCGTAATCACGTGCCGCTTCAAAGCTCTAAAATTCTAGGCGCGTTCTGTCGCGACCCATCGTTACCACTTTACGCGACATCATCGTTCTTTCCACATCTACTCAACACCTGCATCAAGCAAACAGATTCCGTTCGTCATGGCTATGTAAGACTGTTCTCTTCTTCATCACTTCCTGTCCACATACGCAATGCTACGAGTGCTCGAACAATGGAGGAGATGTTGACTGACAATGTTCCCTATTTCAGGGAAAGTTTCGATAACGTCTATCTTGATCTCTCGAAGGAGTCAGGTAAATGCCGATTTGCTGAAACAGGTTTTGGATGGAAGCCTTCTGGTGGCGGCGATACCTTCACCCTCGATCACAGCAACATCGGCGGCGCACAATGGAGTCGAGCGTCAAAAGGCTACGAGGTTAAGATCTTATTGAGGAATTCCGGCATTGTTCAACTTGATGGATTCGTGCAAGAGGTGAGTGCATCTTCAATATTGTACTCGAGCAATAGCTAATGGAAGTTAGGACTTCGAGCGTATAAGCAAGGTCTTCAAGAACTGGTACAGCACGAATCTCGAGCACAAGGAGCATGCACTTCGAGGATGGAATTGGGGCAAAGGCGAGTTCGGAAAGGCAGAGCTTGCGTTCAACGTTCAGAATCGCCCCGCTTTCGAGATTCCGTACTCGGAGATCTCGAACACGAATTTGGCAGGCAAGAATGAAGTTGCAGTTGAATTTGCGCTGCCCGCGAATGGCGATGATACGGGGACAAATGGAGCTCTTGGTGGTGCGCGCGGAAAAGGCAAAAAGGCTGGCGCTGGAAAAGACCAGCTCGTTGAGATGAGATTCTATATTCCTGGCGTCACGACGAAGAAGGAGGCGTTAGATGGAGAGGATGCGCCAAGCGATGCTGAAGAGGCTGAAGAAGAGCAGAATGCTGCAAATTTGTTCTATGATACGCTGATGGAGAAGGCAGAGATTGGAGAGGTTGCTGGTGATACATTTGCCACCTTCCTTGATGTGCTACATCTTACTCCAAGGTACGTGTGGGTCTGGTCCATTTTCAAGCAGAACTGACTTTTCGCAGAGGTCGTTTCGATATTGATATGTACGAAAACTCCTTCCGGTTGCGTGGCAAGACCTATGACTACAAGATTCAGTACGATACTCTCAAGAAGTTCATGATCCTTCCTAAACCCGACGAGTTACATTTCATGATCTGCATTGGTCTCGATCCCCCTCTTCGACAAGGCCAAACAAGATATCCTTTCTTGGTTATGCAATTTAAGAAGGATGAGGAGGTTACGATTGATTTGAACATGACCGAGGAATTGTTGAAGGAGAAATATGATGGAAAATTGCTGCCGCATTATGAGCAACCATTACATCAAGTCGTCACGCAAGTATTCCGTGGTTTGACTGGAAAGAAGGTCAACCAACCCGCCAAGGATTTCTTGAGGTAAGTGTTCTGTCTGCGCAGTCTAGAACAAAGCTGATTGTTATAGCCACCACCAACAATTCGGCATCAAATGCTCCATCAAAGCCAGCGAAGGTTTCCTCTACTGCCTCGAGAAAGCTTTCATGTTCGTCCCAAAGCCCGCTACCTACATTGCCTATGATCAAATATCCAGCGTTGTTCTCTCTCGTGTTGGTGGTGCCGTCTCTGCCTCCCGTACCTTCGACATCACCATCGAAATGAAGGGTACAGGCGCAGAATCCCAATTTTCTAACATCAACCGTGAAGAACAAAAGCCCCTAGAAGAATTCTTCAAGGTCAAGGGTCTCAGAGTCAAGAACGAAATGGATGAGGATACTTCTGCATTACTTGCAGCAGCGCTCAGAGACCATCCTGATATGGCATCCAGTGACGAAGAAGTTGTGGCCGCGAAGGCGGATAGGGGTAGTGCAGATGAGGATGATGAGAGTGTGGATGAGGATTTCCAGGAAGATAGCGAGAGTGATGTTGCTGAGGAGTTTGATTCTGCTCATGAGAGTAGTGGGAGCGATGATGAAGACGATGCTGGCAGTGATGCGGAGGAGCAGCGGCCGAAGAAGAAAGCCAAGACTGGTTAAGTGGATATTTGGGCAAGGAAAAGTTGCATATTCGGCGTTTGGTGGATAATGCAAGATCCGTTATTTGCATGGCGTTACATACGATAATATAGCGTCTTCGGAACCAGGTGCAGGCTGGAGAATCTGTGAATTTGTGGAATCGTCAGAGTGTGTGGCGTATACCACTGGTGAGATTATTGTTACTTGCTCTTCAAATTTACGGGGAAGTCTCCTCTCCGCAACCTGCGCTTGCAATTGCTCAGTCAACGCAAGTTGAAATTGAGACGAACGAGTAAAACACCGGCTTAGTTTTATTACCCCATTACTTTCTCTACGTTAAGGATGTTTACATGTATGGTTACTTTGGGATACTGCTAGATAAGATTGTCCAGATTAGATTCGCGGCTTTTCTGAAGTTTTCTATCCATGTCTATAATAATCCCATTTAACCAGCACAACTCTCCTCAAAATAGGCCCCACAGAAAGGAGCCAAAGACTAGCCAACACTCCATTCACAACCCAATTCAAATGCTCAGGTGTAACACCACAGAAACTCCTCCGTGGCACACATCTCCTCTCCCATCTCGTAACGACGCCCCCATCCTGCCCTTCTCTAGCACTCGTGGCAATGCCCATCTTCTCGAGGTTGAAGATCACATATCGGGTTCGGACATCGAATTGCTTTCTTCTGCGATTCCATCTTCGGATAAGAATTGTCCAGTTGAAGATGTAGACAAGGACAATCCAGACTAGCGAGGCGTTCATGAGCCATCTGCTGTGTGGGATGAAGGAGAGGTTTCCCTAGAAGTTGTAGACTATCTATCATTTTGTTAGCTTTGCAAAATCGTGTATTTTTTTGTCCTTCTTACATGCAACATGACTGCCGCACAAGGTAGCCATACAATGAAGAAGGCTAAGGGCTTATTTCATTCTGGCTCCGAGCGTTTGTCGTTGACTCATTTTGTCGCAGGGTTGCTGCGATCTTGGCAACCCCGCAAACCGAGATGGAGATCAGAGGAAATATATAAATGCTTTGGACAATTCTTTTTATTGAGGCGTATGAAAGTTGTGGGACGGTTGTTAGTACGTCCGAAAATCTGACTGGATCAGTGTTACGTTTCGAACACTGGGACCTAGGCAAATCCTATCAACCATGACCCACAAGGTGCCTAGCATGAGCATTGATAGTCAAAATCAAGTTTTCCTTTCTATTTAAAGCTTGAAATATTTGCAATCTCAATTCCAGTCGTCACAGAGCTGAACTTTCTTCATATCACTGCCTCCGAACTTTTGGCTCCCAGATATTCCATACTAAGGTCCTCCAGAACTATAGGGCTTCTTTCGCTCCAAGGAAGAACTCCAATCTCCCACTTCCTTTTGAGCTTCGAGAACAGATCCTCACTTGTCTACTTACATCTCAATGTGATGGACTTAGTATTGAGACTGAACGGGCAGAGAAATTGAATAGGCTACAAAAGCGCTCATTATGCAAAGTCCTTTCACACACATTCCTCAGCGACCGAGATCTCGCAGACCAATTTCTCACTGTCGGTTTCGTCTACTTCCAACTATGGCAGAAGCGAGAGGAGTATTTTCTCTCGCAACCCTTGGCTCATTTCCATATACATCAAAACTGGTGACTTTGTGCCCATCCATGGAAGTCTAGGATCTTACGTAATGACTCATCGTATCAACAACATTGAGGGGATTTGGGGCCATGGAAAGCTTTCGCTTGTTGGAAAGACTCAGATCACAGTGGTAAGTGATGTTGCAGATGCGCAGGACAGGTACGCGAACGGTTGAAGGAAGTCAGGCATATGCTGTGTAGATGTCAGTTGAATGAGCTCGTTGTTGCTTGGGGAAATTTTTATGAGGTGCAAGCACGTAAGAATTCAAGATTGCTGCAAGCAAGGATCGGGAAAAATCACTGGGCAAGAGCAGGGGATGGGAGTAGGCAGTAGTCGGGTATTACTAAAAAGAATGTCTCTCGATGGGTCCGACACGAGAGAGTTTTGAAGCCCTTGAGAGGAATGAGAGGGATTCGTAACGTGGCGATCGTTGGGTGTGTGTCGGATGAGTGGGCTGAATATTTGCAATCGCCTATCAAGTCGGCACCTGGGACTGCGACGCCTAGTTTTGATTATTCGGAGGGGAGTAGTAGAATTGGACAAGGGAGGGCACGATCGAATTAGCACTTGAACCTTTATTGCTTTGAAAATAGACTAGTCTACCGTATCTCAGCTTCCCTCTAAGATGGATCAGAATTTCTGTACATTCGTCCCAATCCAAAAACAGAAAGCACAATCCACAAAGGCCATGCAAGAGCACTTAAATCCTGCGGTAGATATCCGCAGAAGCTTCTTCCTCGTATATCCGGCCTAAATTTCCTCTCCCCGAAGGTCTCGTAACCTCTTGGCCTCTTTTCGTCTAACAGAAAACGAGTCACCTCAATCGCTTCCTTCGCAATTGTCTTTTCTTTACTCTCCCGATAGGCAATCTCGTTTGTGAAGATACACAACATTAAAACCCATTGTGATGAGACACCAAGCAGAAAATTTCCAGTACCAGATATAGAATCGTTTGCTGAAGCCGCGTGGTGAGCGATATGCCTGCCGAATCGGGAAAGGTTTTGTAATTTTCGAGTTAGTTAACAAGAATGTCTGGTTGCAGCTTTGGCACACTCACTTCTTCTCTCAGATTTTCTGCTGTGTCCCCCGGTCTGCTGTATGTTTAGCCGCAACAAAGTCTTTGAGGTATTCTCAGTGGCAGTGACATTTTATCACGTGAGATTACTTGTTAGAAAGGCCGGAGTGAGTAATACTGTTTCTTTTGGTACTAAAATTGCTCCATTATACCTATTGGCATTTTTCAAGGACTTAATTAGTCGAACCACAATAAGAGGAGGAATGAAGAGGGTCGCACGTGATGCGCCACTCAACATCATGTGGTTTCCCGTAACTTTAAATTAGCTTCATCTTTGTTCTTAAACAAATGGGTAAACCATCATACCTTTCTGTTCACGACTTCATCACTTATCTGGCTTCTGCTTCTGCTTCCTGGATCAACCTCGTACTGGTGGAATTTCATCACCAACAGTGTGAGCTAGGCCTTCTTTCTAGTTGTCTGGTATCATAATCTCACGTCAGGTGTCATCCTCAGAAATATCCCCCGACCTGGACATTTAGAGGTGACAATGACACCCTAGAGGCCAGACAGCCCAGTCGAATTGCCAAATAGCAGGCTCGTTTGCAAGGCACATAGCCTCGTCATTTGTGGCATCTGCACGGTCGACTACAGCTTCATGAATGATGTTTTGAGTGAAGATGGGAGCAGCTCCGGACTCGAGGAAGATGCTGCCCATACTGCACGCCAAGTAGATGTGGGGGAATTGGACATGAAAGTGTGGGCTGGTCTAAATGTCATTGGGTAAATCTACCCTCCAGGACACGCGAAACCGGACGTCTCAGCTCTCATCCCTTCTCAATTTCGTCCTCCTCTGCCCACCGATATTCCACAGTCTTTTTTTGTGGGTATATGGAATAATGACCCGGCCCTAAACGCGCCTGTTGTCAATGGTGAGCGAGTTTTCTTATTCTCTTTCACTACCTAGCAGTCGAGAGCTTTGACAACCGTCACATGTTTTAAGTTATCTTGCAAGGTCCTGTCATTTAGATGCCTTTCTCGAGCAGCAACCTTCAAACTCGCCAATGCTCGACTTAATCCCGAGTGTTGAATGCTAGCCATGCCCAGGTACTCCTATGGTATTCCGTCTACCATTCCTCAATCGTTTTGTTCGTCGATCCAACGCAGACGAGATTCTTATCTACACCGACGGCGCCTGTCTCAACAACGGCCAGCCCAACCCAACAGCCGGCTGTGCATTCGTATTCCATCCACCACAAGCTCTTCCTTCAAAGCCTCAGCAGGCAGTCGTCGGCACAATTGCCTTCCGTCTCGAAAATCACGGCCCAACAGGAACACCACAACCACAAACCAGTAACAGAGCAGAGCTACGTGCCGTCATAGCTGCGCTACAATTCCTGGTCTGGGTTGGAGAAGGCTGGAAACGCCTCGTCATAGCAACGGATTCTGAATATGTGGTGAACGGTGCAACAAAGTGGGCTCGTGACTGGGAACGTAAGGGGTGGGTGACGGCGAAGAAGGAGCCTGTCAAGAACCGGGATCTTTGGGGGCTTCTGTTGAGGGAAGTGAGGAAGCATGCTGAGATGGGCCTTGCGGTGTTGTTTTGGAGGATCCCGAGGGAGCTGAATAGGGATGCTGATGAGGCTGCTAAGAAGGCAGCTGCGTCGGATGAGGTGGGAGAGTTTGTAAAGTCTGCGGGTATGATGTTTAATGGAATAGATATGGCTGTTATGCAGGGACCTCTCCAGAACTTTGGCTAGACTCAAGTTCTCACTTCAACTTCGCGAAGGCCTCAGAGACGATTTCTTTCCCAAAATTTAAAGATATGTCACACATTGTCAAGGAAAATTTTACCCTCCAGTTCTCTATTTGGATTTGACATATATTCTCCCAGCATTTAGTTCATTCTTTCAACCTTCCGTCCATCTCTTTGCTGCAGCAAATCTGCAATATTTTCCTATGGCTTAAACTACCTATCGGTTTAGATTCTAGAATGCTGCGGGGAGTTTGTCTCAAAGAAAAAGATGGCATACGATGTCGCTGCGTCTTTGGGATTGGTCGATGCGGCTGTACCCCGCTGGTTAATAAAGCATGCAGGAATAGGGAATGTGAAGGATGGATCCTACAACATCGACTGGCATCTCCTTTGTAACTAATTTATGAAGCCATAACTGTATCTCGATGCTTAAGATTCTATTTTAGACATCGCTTGGGAATAGATCCATCCCGACAACTGTATTGGCGGGTATATCACATCACAGGAATTGTCCTTCGACAGTTTCGATGAATGATAAGTGACAACATTAAATCTCCTCAGCTCGGCTCCAACTCTGGATAATAGCACGTAGCAGAAGAATCTCTCCGGGCTAAACAGTCAAGAGAGAGAAATGAGAGATAAGA
>Ga0302325_10019423_pt1 | contig 14291 bp, 12 predicted proteins | sample Palsa_T0_2_FD_201948 | JGI IMG/M metagenome (GOLD analysis project Ga0302325, IMG submission 201948) | Peat permafrost microbial communities from Stordalen Mire near Abisko, Sweden - Palsa_T0_2 | ecosystem: Environmental > Terrestrial > Soil > Palsa > Peat permafrost | place: Sweden: Abisko... | reverse complement strand
CGCTCTACCGTGGAAGGGCTGCTCTGGAATGGAAGCCCCGCAAGCGCAAACTATTGGCAAGCACGCTGATCGAACTAAGCGCCATGGCGGCACTGGCGACTGCCGGGCTGAGCAGAATGCCAAAGACCGGGTATAGGACTCCGGCGGCAATCGGAATTCCAAGCAGGTTGTAGCCGATGGCCCAGCCAAGGTTTTCGCGCATGGTACGCAGCGTTGCGCGGGCGAGGTCGAGGGCATCGATGATCGAGAGTGGTTCGCCGCGCAGCAGAATTACGTCACCCGCCTTGCGGGCGAGGTCGGTGCCTGTGCCCATGGCCAGTCCGGCATCGGCCTGTGCAAGAGCAGCTGCGTCGTTGATGCCATCCCCTACCATTGCGACCTTCCGTCCGGACTTCTGCAGTGCCTGAATATGTTCCAACTTTCCGCCGGGCAATAAATCCGCAAAAAATTCGCCGATCCCGGTTTGCTTTGCGATAGCCCCCGCGGTCGCAGCGTTGTCGCCGGTGAGGATGATCGTTCGCAGGCCGCGCTCCTGCATGCGCGCGATTGCGTCGACAGTTCCAGGGCGAACTTCGTCTTTAGCGGTGAGGTAGCCCCGGTATTGTCCGTCGACAGCGATGAGAAGTTTGCTGGTTTCGGCCTCGGTCGCCTTGCCGGCTGCAAAAATGCCGGCTTGTATGCCCAACTCCAGGAACATCGCCACGTTTCCTGCGCCAACCTGGTGGCCATCCACCAGGCCGGTGACGCCCTTGCCGGCGATGGCACGGACATTGACTGCTTCGATGAGTTGCAGACCGGCGCTGGAAGCCCGCTGAAGCACGGCGCGAGCGAGCGGATGCTCGGAGCGCTGTTCGAGGGATGCTGTAAGCCGGAGAAGCTCTTCTTGCGAGGTGCCTTCGACGGGGTAGATTTCGTCGATGCGCGGGTGACCTTCGGTAAGGGTTCCGGTCTTATCCAGGACAATCGTATCGACGCGGGCAAGGCGTTCCAGGGATTCGCCGTTTTTGAAAAGAACGCCGAGTTGCGCGCCGCGACCGATAGCGACGGTCAGCGCAGCCGGGACCGCCAGACCCATTGCACACGGGCAAGCTATGACAAGCACGGTCACTGCGGCGGAAAAGGCAAAACCCAGATTGCCGTGGTCCAATGCCAGCCACCCCGCGAAGGTCAAGAGTGCAATGCCGAGGACAACGGGCACAAAGATCGCGCTCACGCGGTCTGCCAGTTGCTGGGTCGGTGCACGCGACGATTGCGCGTCCTGCATGAGGCGAAGCATCTGTGCCAGCGTGCCTCCGCTGGCGAGCGAGGTTGCACGGTATTCGAGTGCGCCATCGAAATTTAGCGAGCCGCCGATGAGTCCGTCGCCAGGGCCGCGTGGGACTGGCAGCGATTCTCCCGTAACCAACGATTCGTCGACGCTGCTGGAGCCAGAGATAATCACGCCATCGACGGGAACACGTTCGCCAGGACGCAGCACGACGGTGTCGGCAATCTGTACCGAGCCGAGCGGTAGCTCTACTTCATGGCCATCTCGAAGCACTCTTGCCGTCTGAGGCTGGAGCTGGAGGAAGCCCTTCAGTGCGTCCTGGGTACGATCTTTCGCGCGTGCCTCAAGCCACCTGCCCAGCATCAGAAAGGCGAGGATGAAGAGGACCGATTCAAAATAGACTTCGGGGTGCAGACCGTGCGCTATAAAGAGCGACGGGGCAACCGTGGCCACTGTCGAGTAAAGCAACGCCGACATAGTGCCGATCGCCACGAGGGTATTCATGTTCGTTGTGCGATGGAGCATGGCGCTCCAGGCAGGTCTGTAGACTTCGCCTGCCGCGAGGACGATGCCCGCGATGGTCATTGCCAGCAGGATCCATTGGAGCGCCTGAATGGGAAGGCTGTAGAGCGCGGGCAGCAGATGTTCGAAAGCTCCCTGGACTAAGCCTGGATGCGCTTCCATTCCGCGCATCAACGGCATCGACAGCAGCATGGCGGCCGCTGCCAGTCCCAGCGTGACAAGTGCACGAAAACGCAGGGCCGACTGGCTGGATTCGGCGTGGTCCATATGCGAATGCGGTTGGCTTGCGTCGCCGGTCTGGTCAGAGGGAAGGGAAGAGTCGTATCCGGAATTCTTGACTGCATCCACGAGTTCCCGCGGGTGGGCAACAAGCGGGTCGAACACAACTCGCGCGGTGTGGGTCATAAGGTTGACCTCCGCGCCATGGACGCCCGGTGTTTGTCTCAAGGCCCGCTCCACATGGGATTGACAGGCGGCGCAGGACATTCCAATCACTGGAATAGTCACCGTCGTTTCGCCGGGGACAATTTTCTCGGGAGTGGGCTCCGTGGTTGCCAATGCTATTTTTCTTCCTGCGCGGCGAATCCGGCGCGGCCAAGGCCAGCGATAAGGGAATTGGGGTCCGCGCAGTCGGGAATTCTGAGGCGGGCCGCACCCAGGCGCACCTCTTCGACTACAGAGGCCGGCACTGCCTGAAGAGCCTGGGTGACGCGCCGGATACAGGCACCGCAATGCATCCCCTCGATCCGCAGACTTATTTCACGCATAACCGCTCCACGGCTCAGTAACTAGGCACTAGATAGGATGTCGCAGGTCCTATTCTAGCCGCATTATTCCGCCGTGCTCGGCGTCCCTGGCTGGAAGCGATATCCCACTCCACGGACTGTTTGGAGGTATACGGGATCTGAGGGGCGGTCCTCGATATAGCGCCTAAGCCGGACTACGAAGTTGTCGATGGCTCGCGTATCGGTGTCTTCGCGCATCCTCCAGACTTGTTCCAGAAGCTCTTTGCGGGAGACGATGCGATCGCGGTTTTGCGCGAGATAGCGGAGAAAATCGGCTTCCATCAGCGTGAGGTGAATGGTTTTCTCCGGAGTGACGAGTTCAAGCCTGGAGAAGTCGATGGTGCGCCCCGCGAAGCGGAATGGTTTCTCAGTCAACTCTTCGTTTGGCGGCGAAGGTTGGTTGCCCGCGCGGCGGTTCCACGCCATGCGGCGTAGCAGGTTCTTCAATCGGGCCAGCAGGATCGAGAGATCGAAGGGTTTAGCCAGATAATCGTCGGCCCCCGCGGTAAAACCACGCAGCACGTCCTCGGGACGACCGCGTGCGGTGAGCATGAGCACCGGCAGGTACCGCTCGTGTTCACGTAGCGCAGTGAGTACCTCGAATCCATCCTTGCCTGGCAGCATGACATCGAGAAGTACGGCGTCGAAATTGTCATTGTCAAGCAGCAATCCAAGTGCGGAAACGCCGTCGCCCGCGATGCTGGCCTGGTAACCCTCGGCTTGCAGATTGAAGAGCAGTCCCTGGGCGAGATGGGTTTCGTCTTCGACGATCAAAATGTTGGGTGTCCCCATAGTGCTCGTCGCCTCAGAGTGTTCCCGTCCGCGAAAGCAACGCGGGTCTCGATTGCGCGGTTTTCGTGAGCAGGAGCGGTAGTTGGAGTATGACGGTCGTCCCTTTGTCCTCGCCAGCGCTTTCCGCGCGTGCATCGCCGCCATGCTGGCGTGCGATGGTCCGTACCAGGAAGAGTCCAAGACCTGTACCTTTAACACGAAGCATGGATTTGTTGGGAACGCGGTAGAAGCGCTTAAACACTCCTTTCAAGTGGGCGGTCGGAATACCGACGCCCGTGTCCGTAACCCGGACTACGACCCACGCGTCGTTCTCAGCGGCGACCGTGAGGCGAACCTTGATTCCGTTGAGCGAATATTTAACCGCATTATCGAGGATATTCAAGATCGCGGACTGCAAATCTTCTCGGTTTCCGCTCACGATCGCCGGGCTGCCGTCGTTGGCGACAACAGAAATTGCGTCGTTGTCGAGATGGTTTCTTTGCCGCGTAATCTGGACGCATTCTTCCGCCAGCGAACGCATATCTATTTCGGAGCGTACCTGGCTCTTGTCAGCGCGCTGCCCAACTTCGCCGGCCATAAGCACCTGTTCGATCGTCGCGAGCAGCCAGTCGCTATCGGAGAGCATGATGGAGTAAAACTCTTGTCGCTGGGCCTCTGGAATATTCCGGCGCTGGAGGGTCTCGAGGTAAAGGCGGATTGAGGCGACCGGGGTTTTCAGTTCGTGAGTCACCGCGTTGAGGAAGCTGTCATGGTGTTCGTTCCTGCGGACTTCGCGAACGAGGAAAATGGTGTTCAGAATCACCCCCGCAATCAGCAATGCAAAGAAAGGTATGCCCAGGACAAGCGGAACCAGGCGACGCCAATTGAGAATGATCCACCCAAACTGAAGAGTGACGGCAAGCGCGACCATGCAAACGCCAAGGGTGATGAACAGCGCTATAGTGCGTCTTCGGCGAGTGTTACGCATGGATAACGGCCTTTCCTCTTCCAGTATATCGAGCGGAGAGGACTAGCTATCGACTAGAGCCAGTGAAAGCGCCTGAGCAGGACCAGCAGAGTCGCAGTGGACAATACCATGAATCCAAGCACGATCAGGGTCCCATAGTCACTCTCGAGGAAAGGGAGCCCTTTCAGATTCATCCCGTAGATACCGGAAATGACCAGGGCCGGCAACGCTATAGTGCTCAACACTGTCAGGACCTTCATTACCTGATTGGTACGATTGGCTACGCTCGATAGGTAGACGTCGAGCGTGTTGTTGAGCAGATCGCGGAGGGTGTCGACGGTGTCGGCGAGACGAAGCAGGTGATCGTAGGTGTCCCGGTAGAACGGATATAGGCTCGCATCGACCAGATCCCCAGAATCCCGCTGAAGATGCATGCCAACATCGCGTGTGGCTACGATGATGCGGCGCAGGTTGATCAATTGACGTTTGTTCTCGAAGATGCTTTCGAGGATTTTCGGCGAAGGGTCGTCGAGGACATCATCTTCAATAAGGTCGATGTGGTCGTCGAGATGGTCCACGGTTAAGAAATAGGCGTCCACAATGGTATCCAGGATTAGATAGAGCAGCTTTGCGGGGGGAGTATCGGAACCTGCGCGCCAGGCGCGTTCCATCGCGTCGCGCACCGGGGCGCATTCCACGTCGCCGATCGTGATGCAGAAATCTCGACCGACAAAGATGTGCAGCGGCGACTCGGCAATCTCGTCGTCGACCACGTGCAAGGGTTTAAGCGTCACAAAAATATAGCCCGGCATCGAGTCGATTTTGATTCTGTCGGAATGAGCGCGGCAATCCTCGATATGGACCGCATGCAGGCCGTACTTCTTCGCCAACTCATCCAACTGCGAAGTGTCGTTACTCTCCAGCTGGTACCAGGCCAAAGCATCCTCGTTTGTTGCCGAGATCACGTGAAGAATCATCTCATCATATCGAGAGACTCCGACCTCGGCCATGAATTCATCTTAGGAGAGCCATGCCGTGGCGATGAGAGAATGCCATGAGGGGCTGGCTGGCAGCGCCGGGGGTAGCCGATGAAACGGAGATTCAGGGCAAAGGCAATTCCGATCTGTTTGCTGTTCGCTCTGGGCTTGAGAATGGCTGGAGGGCAGGAGAAGCCTTTGGCTGCATGGGCGGAGTTTACCGGCTCGGGCTTGAGTGTTCGAGCCATTGTCAGCGGAACGGATTGCCCTGTCGCCACTGTGGATGGCAGGCCTCTGGTACTGTCCGTGCGGCAGTCATCAAGTTCGGATTTCCCGGTGACCACTTGCCAGGCCTCGACGCCCGCGGGAGCGAAATTCGCTGTGGTTGGCCCTGAGAAGCTTGCACTGGCTCCGCGAAAGCTCAGGCGAATTGTGGTGATCGGCGACACCGGCTGCCGCCTCAAAGGTACTCAGATACAGGACTGCAACGATCCGCTAAAGTGGCCCTTTTCGACAATGACGAAAAATGCTGCCGCCAAGCGCCCGGATCTGGTGATCCATGTAGGTGACTACTACTACCGTGAGAGCGCTTGTCCCGTGGGACAAGCAGGTTGCAAGGGCAGTCCGCATGGAGATCGCTGGGATAGCTGGAGAGCTGATTTCTTTGAACCGGCGTCTACGCTGCTTGCCGCTGCCCCGTGGATTTTTGCCCGTGGAAATCACGAGCAGTGCGGACGCGGTGCGGACGGTTGGTTTCGTTTTCTAGATGCGGGAGAAAATCCGTTAGGCTGTCCCGCAATCGCGGCGCCTTTCGCCGTAAATATTGATCGACTCAAGTTGGAAGTGATCGACACCGCCGATGTGAACGACCAGCAATTAAGCACCGATAGGCTTGCTTTTTACGAGAGCCAGATTGCAGCAGCTCCCCAACAGACCAAAGCGCAGAAGTCCGAAGCGACATGGGTGATCACTCACAAGCCGCTCTGGGGTTACGAGCTGACGCGAACAGGACAGGCTTTGGTGGAGCATAATCCGCTGTTGGCCGCCGCGGCCGGTGCTATGGACAAGCCACGAACGGCACAGCTTCCGGATGTGCAATTGCTGCTGGCTGGACACATTCACTTGTTCGCTTCGCTCGATTTTGCAAACGGAGGTGCATCGTTGCGACCCCCGCAGCTGATCGTCGGAGATGGCGGTACCATGCTCGATTCGTCCGATCTTCGCAGTGGAGAGCAAATGATCGATGGGCTCTTGACCAAATATTCGGTAAAGGATAGCTTCGGTTATTTCGTGATGAATCGCGAGAAAAGCGGCTGGAGAGGTACGCTCTACAGCGTAGACGACACAGTTCTCGCCAGTTGCAAACAGACGGGACGACAGATCGAGTGTCTGCCGAACGCGAAGCCATAGGTCGTTGGTTTAGAGCAGTTCTCCTATTGCTATGTACTATCCAGGATCGGTTAAGAGCGGCTTTTTCTGGGGGAAAAGCCACGCCACCAACCCCGCTTCGGTGTACACCTGTAGGAGAACTGGTCTAGGGCCGCTCAACCCGTGGAACTGGGCTTCCATGGACCTTGATCGGATAGCCAAAGATGGGTGGCGGGCCATCGTCCCATGCCGTGACTAAGGATTGCGCATCGACCGAGCCTAACCCGGTCGTTAGATCGTATTCCGGACCGGCGCTATAGCCAACTAGTCCGGGAACGCTGTTGTTGCCGGAAATTACGTCATGAAACACGTAGGCCGTTCCTGCCAACGGTTTCATCGATGCTAGTTTGTAGAGTTCTGGGTTTGCATTGCCCAGCCGCTCTGCCGTCTTCTGAGCTACCAGTGCCAACAGCCCAGCAAAGGAAGGCGCGGCCGCCGAAGTGCCTCCGATAACGTAGAAACTTCCATTTATTTGCACCAGATATCCGTCGTGCGAGGCTGCCGTCAAGGCCACGTCAGGGACATCGCGTTTGCCGTCCGGGGGCACTCCAGGGGCAGACTGCCATGAAGGCTTGGCGTAGACTGTGCTGACTCCGCCGCCGGTTGACCATAGGCCGCTACTGCCGCTCTCGTTCCATACGGACTCGGGAATATAATCGAGCGCCGACGATCCGGAGTTACTGTTGGAGTCGCTCCAGTAAAGCCCAGGATCGACTGCGTCGTCGAACTCGGTGCCGCCGACACAAGTGCTGTAAGGGGTTGAGCAAAGACCGTTGACGCCGCGCCCGCGAGTGGCCGTGGTTGAATCGGGTGCGTCGCAGCCGGCCGCTCCGCTATCGCCCGCTGAAACCAATACCGTAATGCCTTGCGAGGCAGCCTGCTCCCAAAGGGCATTGAAAAAGATGTTGCCTCCGGAACCCAGCGATGCTTCGCAAAGCCCGTAGCTCACGCTCATAATTGGCGCCAGGTTGTGGTCAACGATATACTGCGCGGAAAGGAAAACTCCATCGCTGAAAGCGGTGGAGGCCGATGTCACGAATTCGATCGTAGCGCCGTTCGCGACCGCACCGGCCCACTCCACGTCCAGCATGGCCTCGTCTACGTCATCGCTAACTCCGCTGCCTGGATCACTCCCATTGACAATGATCACTGGGTCTTTTGCCTGCAGGCCGAACTGGCTGCGGAATGTCCGGACATCCGCCAGGCTGATGTCGGCGCGGCCAACTATCGCTATCTTCTGACCGTTTCCATTGAAGCTCTGACGATACAGTGAATCAACGTCGTAGATTGTTCCGAAATCCGCCGGCGAAAGATAATGCGATGTTCCTGAAGTGAATTGCGGAGAGACTCGATTTTTCCGATGTTGCGGTTCGCTGAATACATCGTGCAAAGAAACGATCCCGCCAATCACTTTGGCGAGTGCCTCCGGTACAGTGGGGTCCCTATCATTCCCAATGTATTGTTTTCCTCCCGACTGGTAGGTTCGGAGGCGTATTTGAAAGGCCTCCTGGACTTGCGCTGCGGTTCCGCTGAAGGAGATTGTGCGCCGGCTCGCGGAAACATCATCCATCGCCAAGCCGTAACGCTCCAGCCATTGCTGTATTTTCTCAATGTCGTTCGCAGAAACTCCGAAGTGTTTTGCATAGTCTTGTGGCGTCAGCCAATGCCGATACAGGCGAGACGAGGGGTCTTGTTGCGCTTCGACCAGGGAATCAAGCGAATGCTGCTGCATTTCGTCGGGCTTCAGCACCATCAAGAGGCGCTCAAGTCTTTGTGTACTGTCCGCGGCGCCAATCTCAAAGGCTGGGATTGCCTGGGGCAGCGTGCTACCGGCCAACGAAACCCGAACGGCGTCGTCGATGGGCGTGGTCACACGGTCCCGTGGCGATGTGGCGAAGAGCGGGTCGCGTGGAATGCCGGCTGCCGATTCCCCTGCGGACACGACAAAGAAGCTAAGAGAAACGAAGGATGCCAATAGAGATGAAACTGGTTGCCACAAACGCCGCATGGAATCTACCCGCTGAGGACCGTGTGCCGCCTAAATGGCCACCTTTGCCCTCATCGGCTATGGAGCAGGATGTACGACTTCGGCATCTCGAGCTGTGCGGAGTTGAAACAGTAGGAGGGTATTTGAAGGGAATTGGGCCGGGCTGAATCGCTTCGCACGCGGGGAAACGTCAATCCGGAAATGGCTCGGAAGGCTTTCTGCTTGGAAGACAGCCGGACGGTTCTCCAGAGAAAACCGTCCGCTCTCGATTCACGCGCCAGCAGGTCGAGGATTGTTCCTGTCGTATTGCGCGACATTCACGTCTTTGGCCAGGCCAATCTTTTTCAGCAACCAGATGCCGTAGTAATTCGGATCGAATTCATACCATTTCAGGCCATGACGGGCGGAAACGGGGTGCGCGTGATGGTTGTTGTGCCAACCTTCTCCGCCGGTCAAAAACGCAACCCACCAGTTGTTTCGCGAGTCATCACGGGTTTCGAAACGTCGCGAACCCCAGAGATGGGTCGCGGAGTTGACTAGCCAGGTGGCATGAAGCCCTAACGTGGTGCGCAGGAAGATTCCCCAAAATACGAACGGCCAGCCCCCGGTCGCGAGCAGAATAAACCCAAGCGCCGTCAATGGCACCCAGTGATATTTGCTCAGCAGGACGAGAAATCGGTCTTTCGCCAGATCCGGCGCGTACCTGTTCATCATTGCCGTGTCCTGATGTAGCGACTCACCGTGAATGATCCATCCGGCATGGGCCCACCATGTGCCGTCGGCCGGAGTGTGAGGATCGCCCTCCTTATCGCTGTGCTTATGATGAACGCGGTGCGTAGAGACCCAGAAAATCGGGCCTCCCTCCAGCGCCAAAGTTCCGCAAATTGCAAGGAGATATTCAACCCACTTGGGCGTCTTATAACCGCGATGGGTAAGAAGACGGTGATAACCCATTCCGATGCCGACGTTGATGGCAAAGAAGTAAATGACCGCAGCAACGATCAATGCCTTCCACGAGAACATGAAAAGTGCGGCAACGGCGCCCAAATGAAAAGCCACCATGAATGAGGTGGTCATCCAGTTGATTCTCTTCTTTGAGGGATTCTGGCCGAGATGAAGGTCCGGAACTGAAACTGGAATCTTTTCCGGCTGATTAGCTCTCAATTCTGGCGCAGCTATGGTCTGTAGTTCTTCGAGGAGGTCGAGGGGCATGGTTAAGAGTGTTCCTTCTTTATGACAACCGTCACTTTCCAACGTATCAGCGGAAGCCATCGAAAGGTTGTAACACTTTTGTAAGCAACCATTTCCGTTTCGCGGATATGGATCTGGTGTGCCATTGTGGAGCGAGTTTCCCTCCCGCACTTTGAAGCTGTTGGCGAAGATGCCAGCTGCCCGCAGAGCCGAAACAATGCGTGCCCTTGAGCTGTCCAGCTAGTGGGGGATCTCTAGGGAGGAGGAGAGGTTCGCACAATTGCGGGTCGACGCAATTCCGGGAGGACTTCATATCCGCGGCGCCAAAAAGGAATCACTCTCGTTGTTCTATCATCTCTAAAAAGGGTAGCGCCGGGGTACATCAGGAATGTTTCGACGACTTCTGTTCGCAGGAATTATCGGTATTGCGACGCTCGCACCCGCCTGCCGCGGGCTGGCGCAGATAGCTGGAGGAACCGCCGCGCAACCGACTGCGCGGGAAGCGGCGCTCAAGGAGACGCACTGGAACCTCATCGAACTCAATGGGGACGCAATTTCGGCCCCTTCGGCTGAGAGTCGGCCGTACATTTATTTGCATGCGGAAGGCGACAAGCTGAGCGGCTCAGGAGGCTGCAATCGGCTGTTTGGCTCGTTCGATCTCAGTGGAGATTCGTTGCAGTTTCATTCCGTCGCATCAACCCAAATGGCTTGTGCCGACAACTCAATGGAGCATGAGCCGGCCCTCTTAGAGGCGCTGAAACTCGTCGGGAGCTATCAGCTAATGGGCGATATGCTCATCCTTCGGATGGATGACCGGGTGCTGGCAAGGTTTCGCGCCGATCCAAGGCAATAAGCCTCGGCCTCACTTGCTAATCAGGCGCTAAATATGGCGCTGTTTCTGAGATTTTCGACCCTGGCGCGTTTAACCATTTAACTCCGGGCAGAAAAAACTTGGTCAGGAACAGGCAAAGGCTATTTCCGATATTGGCCGCCGCGTGGAATACTCCATTAGACAGATAAGTCATGGCTATGAGAGCGAGGGACCTTCGACCCGCTGCTCTAATTCAAGAACAGAGCCACGGAGACCAGAGAAACCCTACTATGCGGATTGTAACCACAGCCACCGCCTTTCCCGACTATTACTTTACCCAGCGGGAGACGGTCGACGCTCTAAAGACCTATTGGGACAAAGGCGCGGAATGCGCCCCGATGCTGGAAAGACTGCATTTCCGCACCGGCGTGGAAGGGCGCTACTATTGCCGTCCGCTTGACGAATATCAATACCTCGACACCTGGGGAAAGATGAATGACGTGTGGATCGAGGTTGCCGAAAAGCTCGGCGAAAGGGCCATTGATTGTGTTTTGAAGACCGCCGGCGTTGGCCGCGATCAGATCGGCGCTCTCTTCTTCGTTTCGGTTACTGGTGTCTCCAGCCCCTCGATCGATGCGCGGTTGGTGAACAAGATGAAGCTCAATCCCAATCTCAAGCGGAATCCAATATTTGGACTGGGTTGTGTGGCCGGAGCGGCAGGTCTTGCTCGCGCCGCCGACTATGTTAGGGCTTATCCGGATCAGATCGCGGTGCTCTTATCGGTGGAGCTTTGTTCGCTCACTTGGCAGCGCGGAGATACGAATCCGGCGGCCCTCATTGCCGCCGGACTTTTTGGCGATGGCGCCGCCGCCGTTCTGATTGCCGGGGCAAATGTGAATCTAACCGGGCCGAAGATTGTGGCCAGCACCCAGGTCTTTTATCCCGATACTCAGGATGTGATGGGTTGGAAGGTCTCGGAGAAGGGATTTCAGGTCATTCTTTCTCCCGACGTACCCAAAGTCGTCCGCGAGAATCTAGGGCGCGATGTCGACGGATTTCTGGCAACACGAGGGCTGAAGCGCGCGGATGTCGGAACCTGGATTATGCACACCGGCGGTCCCAAGGTCCTCGAAGCGACAGCGGAGGCACTCGGCCTCAAGAACGGGGCGCTGGATGTCTCCTGGGAAGCGCTGAAGCGCGTTGGCAACCTCTCCTCCGGTTCGGTGCTGGTGGTTCTTGACGAAGTGATGAAGAATCGCCGTCCCCCTATTGGCACGAAAAGTATTCTCGCAGCGATGGGGCCGGGTTTTTGCGCCGAGATGTCGCTGCTGGAGTGGTAGGTTTCGGGCGAAGTAGGCCTTGACGTGGCGGTGGATAACAAGAAATTCGCCACGGAGGGTAATCCAAACGCATTCGGGGCGTCTAACTACATAGTTCCGATATCGCTTGAGGATTACCGTCGATTGAGCAATTTCGAGATGCGAGCGGATGGCAGTTCCGTCACCTTCGCCCGCCTGTGCGATGCTCTCGTTGTAGGTGGTGGACCCGCTGGCCTGGCCACAGGGATCGCGCTGCGCCAGCGCGGCATGGATGTCATAGTCGCCGACGCCCTGGTTCCACCCATCGATAAGGCATGCGGCGAAGGCATTATGCCGGATTCGCGTCGGGAATTGAATCTTTTGGGCGTCGATCTCACTGCGGAGGATGGCTGCGAATTCTCCGGCATTCATTTCGTCAACGAGAGTCGTGGCTACCGGAACCTGGCGAGTGCCGCCTTCGGCGGGGGAAAGGGAATTGGCGTCCGCCGCGTCGATCTGCACCGGCGTTTGATCGATCGTGCCCGGGATCTCGGCGTGGGCCTGGAATGGGGCAAGAGGGTCGTCCTAGGCCGCGGACAGATCGCGACGGTTGGCGGCGAACCTTACCGTTATCGCTATCTGATCGGCGCTGACGGTGAAGCCTCCCGAGTCCGTAACTGGGCTCAACTGGAAGCTGGGTCTGTGAACAGCGAACGCTTCGGCTTTCGTCGTCATTATCGGGTGACGCCATGGAGCGATTACGTCGAAGTCCATTGGGGAAGCAGTTGCCAGGTTTACGTCACCCCAGTCGGGAAGAATGAGGTTTGCTTTGCCGCAATCACTCGAAAACGCGGTATGCACTTCGACGATGTGCTACGGGAGTTCCCATGGCTTCGGGAGCGACTTGCGGATAACGAGATTGCCAGCCGCGACCGGGGAGCCGTGACCACAACTCGCCGGCTTAGCAAAGTCACTCGCGGAAGTGTGGCTCTTGTCGGAGATGCCTCAGGTTCCGTTGACGCCATCACCGGAGAGGGATTGGCGCTCGGTTTTCGGCAGGCACTCTTGCTGGCGGATGCGTTGGAACGCGACAACCTGGCTGCCTATGAGGCCGGTCACCGGCGGACGCTCAAATTACCCCAGAGGATGGCAGCCATTATGATGGCCATGGACCGAAGTGACTGGTTCCGCGACACCGTTTTGGGCACACTTACCGTTCATCCGGAAGTATTTGCGGGTATGCTGGCCGTTCACGTCGGAGAACAAACCTTGACCCGCTTTCTGGCGATCGACGGTTTTCGGCTTGCAGGGGGCTTTCTGTTGGCGGGCTGCGGCATATTCAACCAGCCTGCCTCGCACATTCCCCGCAAGAAGCCGATCGCTTTATCACCTGGAGCGGTCAGGCCCGTGTCGATACAAGAAGTTCCGTAGATGAAAGGCAAGTTGTGACGTTCACGCAACGCTGTGCAGACTTTCGTAAACGCTTCCCGACCAGTCTAACTCTCATTCTGCTATCGCTACCTCTCTGCGGCGCGTATGCCGAGTCTGAGGCGCCGAAAGTCCAGGTACACCTCGATCCGGCAACTACGGAGATCCATTGGACGCTGGGCGCGAGCACGCATACCACTCATGGAACTTTCAAGCTGAAGGGCGGTCTATTGACCTTCGATCCAGCAACCGGCGTTGCCTCGGGTGAATTGCTTGTCGATCTTTCGACCGGCGAAAGTGGCAATGCCGACCGCGATGCCACCATGAAGAAAGACGTGCTCGAGTCCGGCAAATATCCGGAGGCGTTCTTCAAGCCAACGAAAATCTCCGGCAATGTGAAGACCGGATCAACTCAAACCGTCACCGCTGAAGGCGCATTCAACATTCACGGCGCCGATCATCCCCTTGTCCTGAAGATTGAAGTAAAACTTGAGGGGAACCAGGCAACCGCAACTACCCATTTCACCGTCCCTTATGTGTCTTGGGGCATGAAGGACCCCAGCGTCTTCCTGTTGAGAGTGGCAAAAAACGTGGATGTCGATGTTGTGGCTCATGGAACCGTTGAGGGGCCGCTTCCGAAATAGTGGAAAACAAGGTTGCGGAATGGGAGTACGAATGGCGAGAAGAACGAATAGATCATCGAAAATCGCAAGCATTTACGTTGCGGCCATCGGCTTTTCGTTCTTGATGGCGACTGGTTGCACCAGCCACCCAACGGATGAGCAGTTGAAGCAGCAGGCGGCGCAGACCACCCAACAAGTCAAGCAGGACGCCCAACAGGCAGCGGCAACTGCTCGGG
>Ga0302325_10019422_pt1 | contig 14291 bp, 13 predicted proteins | sample Palsa_T0_2_FD_201948 | JGI IMG/M metagenome (GOLD analysis project Ga0302325, IMG submission 201948) | Peat permafrost microbial communities from Stordalen Mire near Abisko, Sweden - Palsa_T0_2 | ecosystem: Environmental > Terrestrial > Soil > Palsa > Peat permafrost | place: Sweden: Abisko... | reverse complement strand
GTAATTGGCCAGGATCTGGCTGAAATCTCCGACTCCCGCTGCCTGCAGGAACGGAATTCCAGCCGGATCGTTCAGGTTGATGTCGATGTCGATCAGGGCCGTAGTTTCAGTGCTGTTTTCATAGGCTGCATTGAGCTCGAGGTTGAATGACTGGCTTGAGGCCGCGGAGAGCGCGTCATCGAAGTGCTTCCAAAAGTCTGCCGTGCCATTGGATATCTGCTTGGCGATATTGAGTACTTTTTGCAGATCTCCCGACGGAATCTTGCTAAAAACTGTGCCCGTCAGACGCTGGATGAGGTGTTGAGCCTCGTCGGACGCTTGCGCTTGTAGGTTAGCGACGCTATCGAACTTAGCTATCTCGTTAAATAACGGATCAAGTCCGAACTGTGACTTGGCAAGAGCGATGAAGTCGCGGATATCAGAATGGGCATCATTCTGGATTAGAGATAGAGCGTCGCTGACTTTTTTCTGGACAGCCGCAAATGGATTTTCCAGTATTGCGGTCAACGGGTCTCCATTGGTCAATTGCTGGAAGACATTCCACAAGACCGGCGGGATATCGCCCTGAACGTTCTTGCCGAAGTCGGCAAGACTCTTCAGTGCCGATATATTTTGCAACGCCGACAGCAAGTCGTCCGCCTTGCCCGTCGCCACGTTGTAGTAGCGATCGAAGAGCGCAATGGCGGAGTTGTCAAGATTCTGATAGCTATTAACGACATTCTGCAGCCGCTTCAGCAGACCGGTTAATTCCGGGGAATCCTTCGCAATCGTCCCAATGGCCTGGTTGGCGTAACGCGAAACAAAAGTGTCGGCTAAGCCATCCAGCTTGCTCTCAAGGTCGGCCCCCGATTGAATGGAACCGGCCTGACTCACGACGTCATCCACGAGGTTGAGCCAGTTCTTGGCATTGACGCCGAGCAAAGCCCCGAGAAACTCCTGGCCGGTTTGCGGCAGGCCGCCTAACTGCGACTGCGCGCCTATCTGCAGCTCGGCCGCGACCTGAAGATCCTTACTGCTCTTACGGAACACCTGGACGTTCGCCCAAGCGGGCTGCGCTCCGGCCCGGACCTGAACGGAAAACTGTCCAGCGATCTCGCCGGTAACTGCCAGCTTGCCCAAAATGCTGAGGTCGTACGCCTCCGAGAGTTTCAAGTTCAAGACATCAAAATCCTTTGTCCCCTTAATGCTGTATCCGGCAGAGGCATTCACTGCCAGCTTCAACGATCCGCCCATCTCCAGCGAATAGAGCGCGCCATTGTCCGGCGCCTTCTGCAACGTTCCCGGCAAGGCCAGATTCTTGAAGAAGTCGTCGAGGATCGTTTGCAGCGAATCGTTCGCCGGATAAGGGAGGGCGCAGACGTAGCGACCGTTGGCATTGGCATCGATCTCTGCGCCTACGCCGAGGGCACCGTACTTGAACGACCCTGCCAAAGAAAGATCGGCCTTGCCGCCGACATCGAGGGTCATAGCGACATGCTGATCGTCCAGACCGGCGCTGATATGAAATTCCTTGTCGAGATCGGGAGCGGCCTTGGCATTGTTGTGGCAAATTGGCGCAAGCGCAACACTCGTACTGGCGTCGAAATCCAGCTTGATGCTCCCTGCGTTCCCGCCGCCGAAATTCGAACTATTCCCGCCCTTGATATCGAACGACGTGCTGACGATAGGGCTCGCTACGGCGCCGCAATCAATCGGCTTGGCCAGCGCTAGATCGTTGACGTTGACGTCCACGGAACCATCGGCGCCGTTCCAGAGGGGAATGCTGTTTTTCGAATAGGTCAGTTGTGACATCGGCTTCTCCGTATCAGGGCTGGTAGCTGCAGCTACGCGACCGCAGGTTGAGGTGAATCGTCATGTCCGGCAACGTGTCGTACCAGACACACGAGTTACTCCCGATTGATTACGGGACGGCGAACTCTACGTTGGCAAGTTGAAGGGTATTGCGAGGGTAGGATTAAATGGAAACTCTGTCAATAGCCTTGAAGTGTGTGGACTTTTGGATAGCCCTGCAACTTCCTGGGATAGTTCTGCGCGAGGCTGATGCCAAAATGTAACAATTGATTCAGGTTCGCAGCTGCCGACTCATCCTTCCTGCCGAATTGATCCCGCAACTCAAGCAGGAAGCTATGATTATCAGCGCGACCAGACAAAAACCAGTAGCATCTCTATAGGTTCATCCACTCGGGATGGTAGTCTTTCCAGATGCCGGTACCGGCGGAGATCTGGCGGACAGGCATATCTTCCGCGTGTTTGGAGGTGCGCACCCACTCCCAGGCGCGCAAAATCTCGGACTCATCGAAGTAGCGGGTCTCAGCCTGGAGCACGGCCGCGCCCGCTGTGAGCAAGGCCATAGCTTCTTCCCACCTGTCGGCGCCAACCACGGCCATGCGCGCAATGTGGTCGGTATGCTTCTGCAGGAAGCGCATCTCGTCCCAGCGCGCTTTCAGTTCCGCGCCGCGCATCTGCGACAGATCGGCGAGAATGCCGATGGGCTTGTGCTTACGCTCGCGGAGAAGGAACTCGATTTGAGGCTCGAAGCCCTTGATGTCTTCGTCGGTCAACTTTCCGGTAACTTTGAATCCCAATACCCCGCCTGAACTTTCCCTGAGTCGTTCGATCATCCTGTGTACACTCCTGGTTGACTAGGTTGCAGTATACCCTGCGAAGTCATCAAAGTTCGTAGTCGCCGACTGCGATCTTCCCGCGCCGGTCGAGATCAGGAGCTTCTCTCACAGGTGTTTCAGCGCCAGCCTGGCTGCGTTGTAGCCGCACATGCCGTGTACTCCGCCGCCCGGAGGTGTGGAGGAAGAGCAAATGTAGATGTCCCGTGCGGATGTGGCGTAGTACCTCATGGTCGGACGAAACAGGAACTGGGATAAATTCATCAAACCGCCGCCGATGTCGCCGCCGATCAGGTTGGCGTCCATGGCTTCCAACCCCGCGGGCGAAAACACTCGCCGCTCCAGAACACAATCGCGGAATCCCGGTGCGAAGCGCTCGATCTGCGCCTCGATGCGCGGCAGCATATCGAAATCGGAGCCATTCGGCACATGGCAATACGCCCAGGCAATATGGCGGCCTTCCGGCGCGCGCGTGGGGTCGAAGAGTGTGGGCTGCGCCAGCAGCACAAATGGGCGTTCGGCATGGCGCCCGTGGCGCATCGCATCCTCGGATACGACGATCTCCTCCAGTGTGCCACCGATGTGCACCGTCGCCGATCGCCGGCACTCCGTCGCCTTCCACGGCACGGGACCGGACAACGCATAGTCAACCTTGAACACACCGGGCCCGTAGCGATAGCGCTGCAGGCGGCGTGTATAGCTTGCGGAGAATCGGTCTCCAGCGATTTGTAACAATTGTCGCGGCGTAACGTCGCACAGCGCGACATCGTACTTCCCGATGGAGGCAAGATTTTCGACGCGCGTCGAGACCTGCACCGTTCCTCCGAGGCTGGCCAGATAACCGCATAGTGCGTTGGTGATCGACTGCGCGCCACCGCGAGGGATCGGCCATCCCACAGCGTGGGCCGTGGCGCCGAGCATGATGCCGAACGCCGAGCTAAGAGGCTCCTCCAGCGACAGAATGGAATGCGCCGCCAACCCAGCAAACAGCGCCCGCGTCCTCGGATTGCGAAACCAGAAATGCGCAACCGCACTCGCCGAAGGAAATCCCAACAATCCCAGCCGCGCCAGCAGAAGTGGATGTCGCGGAAAGAGCGACACGGGCTTGAGAACTTCCGGAGCCAGTTGTGTCCAATGCTCCGCAAACGGCCCGAACAGCCTGCGCCACTGCTTGCCATCCTCGCCGAGCGCGGCTTCAGCCTCGCCGAGATCGCGCTCCAGCATCACCGCCGTGCCATCATCCAAAGGGTGAGCGAGCGGCGCGGACGGCTGAATCCATTGCAGCCCGTAGTCGCTCAACGGAAGGGTTGAAAAGAACGGCGACGCCAGGGCCATGGGATGCACGGCCGACCCGAAGTCGTGCAGGAATCCCGGCAATGTCAGCGGAAGAGTGCGCGCGCCGCCGCCGGCTTGCGGCTCGGCTTCGAAGACGTCTACCTGTAATCCGGCTTGCGCCAGAACGATGGCCGCGGCCAGACCGTTGGGACCTGCTCCGATGACAACGGCTCGTCGCTGCGTTGCAGGCATAATGAGATGGGCCTGGATCAGGTCCGAACTATCTGCAAAGAGAACATGAAAGTCGGCATACGGCCTACGCGGTGCTTTAGATATATAACGTTCCGTCGCTTGAGACAAGTCGGCTAACTTCAGTGAGGGCCGAGAAAGTGGGGAGTCTAGCTTTGGTTCTCGCGAATCGAGGTTACATTTGACTCTCCCCGGCAGGTCAACTAGCCTCAAATTCACTCGCGTCTTCCTATGTTCGAGCCGACGCGAAACGGGCGCTCCTCCATTGTTCCTATGAAATTAATCCGCCAACCGCTGGCCTTGGTGTTGGGAATCGTAGTTTGTACGCAGGGGTTCGCCGGCGACATGGTTCGTCCCAGCCATGCGCCCCATGCCATGGTCGCGACGATTCAACCTGAAGCCTCCCGTGTGGGCGTCGCCATCATGCAACAGGGCGGCAACGCGATAGACGCTGCAGTTGCCGTGGGATTTGCGTTGGCTGTGGTCTATCCCGCAGCTGGCAACATCGGCGGAGGAGGATTTCTGCTCTTCCGCCGGCCCGATGGCGAAGTGCATTTCCTCGACTATCGCGAGAAGGCCCCCGCGAAGGCCACGGCTAACATGTATCTCGACGCGCAGGGCAACATCGTTCCCAAGCTGAGCACGATCGGCTATAAGTCTATCGGCGTGCCAGGCTCGGTCGCCGGACTGGTATACGCAGAGCAGCATTGGGGCAAACTCGCGCTGAAGCAGGTGATGGAGCCTGCCATTCGGCTGGCGCGCGATGGTTTCGTGCTCGACTATGACGAGGCGCAGTCTTTTCGCGATTCCGAGCTCGCACAGTTTGCCGAGTCGCATCACATCTTCCAGCGCGACGGGAACTATTACCAGGCTGGAGAGGTCTTCAAGCAACCTGATCTGGCTAGAACGTTGCAGCGGATTGCCGACAAGCCCGACGACTTCTACCGTGGCTCGCTGGCGCGCGAACTGGCGGCTGCAATGCAGAAGCGCGGGGGCCTGATCACCGCCGACGATCTTGCGCAGTACGAGGTGAAGGAGCGGCAGCCGATTCGCGGCACTTATCGCGGTTACGAGATCATAAGCTCTCCGCCTCCATCGTCAGGAGGAATTGCTCTGGTGGAGATTCTGAACATCCTGGAAGGCTACGATCTGACTAAAGAGGGCGACCGTTCGGCCCAGAGCATTCACCTGACGGCTGAGGCGTTCCAGCGCGCCTTCTTCGATCGCGCCGAATTTCTGGGCGATCCCGACTTCTCCAAGATCCCGGTTGCACAACTCATTGACAAGCGATATGCCAATGCCTGGCGCGAGACGATCGCGCCGCGACGCGCCACACCTGGTGGAGATCTTCGGCGGCCGTCGGTGTTTTCGCAACTCGACAGCTATGCCAGTTCGCATTCGCAGCCAACGTCAGTCGCCGAGCCCGACCACACCACGCACTACTCGATCGTCGATTCCGAGGGCAATGCCGTCTCGGTGACAACCACTTTGAACGATGCCTTCGGATCGCGCGTCACGGCCGAAGGTCTTGGCTTCCTGCTCAACGACGAGATGGACGACTTCAGCTCCAAGCCCGGCGTGCCCAACATGTTCGGATTGCTGCAAGGTCCGGCGAACGCCATCGGTTCGGGCAAGCGCCCGCTGTCGGCGATGTCGCCAACCATCGTGCTTAAGGACGGTAAGCTGTTTCTGGTGCTCGGCTCGCCGGGAGGGCCGACGATCATCACTACCGTTGCCAACACGCTGATGGGTGTCGTCGATTACGGGCTGAACATTCAGCAGGCAGTCAACGCTCCCCGATTCCACGATCAATGGATGCCTGACCAGATCGAGGTGGAGGCAACCGGCATTTCGCCCGATAGCCTCGGCATCCTGGAGCACATGGGACACAAGATTAAAATGGCTCGAGGATATTGGGGCGACGCCGAGTGCATTGCTGTCGATGAGAAGACGGGCGAGCTTCTGGGGGCCAGCGACGGACGCAATGACGGAAGGGCGGTGGGATTCTGATGCGCAGGGCAATGTCGACTCTCGTATATGCCGGGCGCGAGCGGTTACATCCCGGCCTGCTGGACCAGTTTGTTTCCGGCGGCGCCGAGGCCATCGAGATCTTCGCCGCACGCGGACACTTCAACTACACCGACCGCCAGCACATTCGTGAAATCGGCAACTGGTTTCGCAGCACCGGAGTTGCCTTTCACTCCATGCACTCTCCCATGTACAGCGATGAGGAGTGGGGAAGGGGCGGCGCGATGCCCGTGAACATTGCCGCCGTGGAGAAGCGCGATCGTATCGCCGCGACGGACGAGGTCAAGCGCGCGCTGGAAGTTGCCGAACAAGCGCCCTTCCAGTTTCTGGTGCAGCACGTCGGCGTCGGCAATGAGGACAGCACCGAACACAAACTGGAAGCGGCCATGAGTTCGCTGGAACACCTCCATGCCTTTGCTAAGCCGTTGGGCGTGCAGTTGCTGGTGGAGAACATTCCCAACGATCTCTCCACGCCGGAGAACCTGATGGAGTTGCTGCACGCTGGGCGGTTTGCCGATATTGGCGTGTGCTTCGACGTCGGCCACGCTCACATCCTGTCAACTGTGAAGCAGGCCTTCGACGTGCTGAAAGACCGAATCCGCTCCACGCATGTGCACGACAACAATAAGGACCACGATTCGCATCTGTGGCCGGGCAGCGGCAACATCGACTGGACTGAAACCATGTCGCTGCTACGTACCGCACCCCACGTGCCACCGCTATTGCTGGAGATTGAGGGCGTCGAAGGCGAGAACATTTCAGAGAAGATGGCAGAGGCGTTCGGGAGGCTGGAGAAAGCGTAAACTTCAGTCTGGAATTTCTACCTCGGTGTAGCTGCCGGGTGCGGCCGCGTTCACCGCGGCACACACATCCTCCAGCATGGGCCTAATGAGACGCCATCGCCCCTTGCCGACCACAACAATCGCAATCCTTCGGCCCTTGAGGTTCTGCTGATAACGAATGTTCTTATCTGTTGTTACCAGTACATCGAAGCCCGCAGTCTCAGCAGCGACAAGCAGTTCGCCATTAGACAAGGTGTCCCAGCCGCGGTCTCTGCACTCCACAACTGTGTGGCCGCGAAGACATTGGGTAGTGCCCCGCGGCACGGCATTATCGAATAGGACAAGCATCTAGGGCCGACCAACAGGGTCCAAACTTCGCGCTGCAAACTCGAGCACTGCTTGAACCTGCTCGCGGCTGACCGGGAACTGTTCCATGATCTCGTCGATCGTCATCCCATCCTCAAGGTTTTCGAAAACGACGGAAACCGGCATCCGCGTTCCCCGAAACACCCAAGCACCACTCACCCTCCCGGGCACGCTTTCCACAGCGGGACATTGTGACCAATCCAACCCCATAGTAAGCTCCTATACATATACTAACGCGGCTGCGGAATTAAGGTACTCATGAACTCATCTACCAAACTCGAAACCGAAGCCCCCGTCACGACTATCCGCGAGATTGGCCAGCATGAAGGCCAGACGGTCACCGTTCGCGGCTGGCTCTACAACCTGCGCGAGAGCGGCAAGCTGCTCTTTCCCATCTTTCGCGACGGCAGCGGTGTGATCCAAGGGGTCGTCGCCAAGCAGGCCGTCTCGCCCGAATTGTTCGAATCGATTAAGGGCTTGACGCAGGAATCCAGCGTCATCGTCACCGGCAAAGTTCGCGCCGACAAGCGCGCTCCCGGCGGATACGAGATGGACGTCACAGACGCGCAGGTGGTACAGCGTGTCAATCCGGACGATCCTTATCCCATCACGCCCAAAGAGCACGGCGTCGACTTCCTGATGGAGCACCGCCATCTGTGGCTGCGATCGCCGCGACAGGCTGCCATCCTGCGCGTGCGTGCAGAGATCATCAAAGCCGCGCGCGACTTTTTCGACGAGCGCGGCTTTACCCTGACCGATCCACCGATTCTGACGCCGGCCGCATGCGAAGGCACGACCACGCTGTTTCCGGTTGACTACTTCGAGGAGCAGGCGTTCCTCACGCAGTCGGGCCAGCTCTACATCGAAGCTACCGCTATGGCACTGGGCAAGGTCTACAGCTTTGGACCGACGTTCCGCGCGGAAAAGTCGAAGACACGGCGCCATCTCACCGAGTTCTGGATGGTGGAGCCAGAGGTGGCGTACGGTAATCTCGACGACCTGATGAAGCTGGCCGAGGAGTTCATTACCTTCATTGTGAAGCGCTGCCTGGAGCGGCGCCGACCCGAGCTGGAAACTATTGGCCGCGATGTTGCCAAGCTGGAAAAGGTCGACACGCCCTTCCCGCGAATTACCTACGATGAAGCGGTGAAGATGTTGCAGGAAGCGCATGGCAAGGGGCTGGTCGAGAACAAGTTTGAGTGGGGCGGCGATCTGGGTTCGCCCGACGAGACGTATCTCTCGTCGCAATTTGATCGGCCGGTGATGATCCATCGCTATCCGGGTTCGGTGAAGGCGTTTTACATGGAGCCCGATCCCGAGCGCCCGGACCTTGCATTGTGCGTGGATGTGCTCGCACCCGAGGGCTACGGCGAGATCATCGGCGGCTCGCAGCGTATGGCGTCATACGAGTTGCTGTTGCAGCGCATCCACGAGCACGGGCTGCCGGAAGAGGCGTTCAAGTGGTATCTCGATCTGCGCAAATTCGGCGGCGTGCCACATGCGGGTTTCGGCATGGGGATCGAGCGTGCGGTGGCATGGATCTGCGGCCTAGAGCATGTGCGCGAGACGATTCCTTTCCCGCGCATGTTGCATCGGCTGTATCCGTAATTGATTGGCGGTTGTACCATATCGTAGGATATACCACATTGTAGGATGTTATTTTCAGGAACGTCTATGGCAACCAGTCCCATCACCAAACCGCTCCAGAACATCGAAACCAAATACATTCGCATCATCGGTGTGCCGCTTGATCTTGGCCAGTCGCGTCGCGGCGTTGACATGGGCCCGTCGGCCATGCGCGTCGCCGGGCTGGAGGCCAAGCTGGAGGCCCTCGGCTACGACGTCGAAGACGGCGGAAACGTTCCCGTCGCCATGCTGGAGACCGAGGCGGAGGGCGATCCTCGCGCGAAGTACCTCAACGAGATCACGGAGACCTGCTCCGCCCAGGCAGAACTGGTGATCAAGACCCTGGAAGCCGGCAAGATTCCACTGACCCTCGGCGGTGACCACTCTATTGCTGTCGGCACCGTGTCCGGGGTCGCCGAATTTTATCGCCGCAAGAACCAGCGGATTGGACTGCTCTGGATCGATGCCCACAGCGACATCAACACTCCCGACACTTCTCCCAGCGGCAACGTTCACGGCATGCCGCTCGGCGCCATCATGGGCCTCTTCCGCTCGCCGCTGTCCGACATGTATGGATTCAGCCCGAAGGTGCGGCCGGAAAACTGCGCCCTGCTCGGTATCCGCGATGTTGACGAGCACGAACGCGAGAACATCCGCCGCTCTGGCGTGCATGTCTTCACTATGCGCGACATCGATGAGCGCGGCATGCGCTCGGTAATGGAGGAAGCGCTTCGCCTCGTCGGACGTGGCACGGTCGGTTATCACGTATCGCTCGATCTTGACTGGATCGATCCCGAAGACGCGCCCGGCGTCGGCACACCCGTCTGGGGCGGTGCGACCTATCGTGAGGCGCACCTGGCGATGGAGATCATCGCCGATCATGGCCGCATGTTGAGCTTCGAGCTAGTGGAAGTGAATCCGGTGCTCGACGAGCACAATCAAACGGCGGAGCTGGCAGTCGAGCTGGCGCTATCAGCCTTCGGCAAGAAGATCCTCTGATTCCGTTATGAGCGCTGGCGGACTGCCTCCACAATTCGTGCTGCCCTGTTTTGCCCGAATTGCGCAGCGCGACCGTCTTCGGCCGCAAAATTCGCTATTACGATCTGGGCTCGGGACCTTCGCTGGTCCTCATTCACGGCATCGGCGGCGACGCCGACGACTGGGCCTTCCGTCTCCAGGCTCTCAGCGCCTCGCATCGCGTCATCGCGCTTGACTTGCTCGGCTTTGGCCGCTCCGACAAGCCTCTCATCGACTATTCCATCGCCAGCTTCGTCGAAGCGCTTAAGCGCTTTCTGCGCACGCTCCCCATCGAGCCCACGACCCTGATTGGAGGTTCCCTGGGCGGCTGGATCGCTGCGGCATTCGCGTTGCGGTTTCCCGAGGCGGTCGACAAGCTCGTCCTGATCGACAGCGCCGGCATCACGGAAGGCGCGACTGATCTGCCCGTCGATCTGCATATCTCCACCTGCGCTCACATGCGCGAAGTGTTCGAGCAACTGTTCTACGACAAGACGCTGGCGACGGACGATCTCATCGACCTGGCTTATCGGCAGCATCTCGAACGCGGCGACGGATACACCATCCACAGCGTTCTGCAGAACCTGCGCAGCGGCCGCGAGCGTCTGGATGAGAAGATCGCCGGCTTGCGAATTCCGACTCTGATCGTCTGGGGCGAACAGGATGCCATGATACCGGTGGGAACCGCGTGGCGCCTTCACCAGCTTATCCGCAATTCCAGGCTGGAGGTGATTCCAGAATGTGGGCATCTGCCCGCCCTGGAGAAGCCCGCCGAATTCGTGCGTTGCGTATTGGATTTCCTCGCGCGATAGAACATGAGCTTTTCTGCTCACATCACCTCCACGGGCGGGCCTCTACTTATCTCCCCTTCACGCCGGCGGGGTATGTTCAAACGGCAGCTTGGTGTATCGCTCTTTGTCGACTTCGATGACGAGAGTGACGCGTCCTTCCGGATTGCGGAACGGAAATGGCTTTCCCGTGTATTTCATCGAGATGGGATCCATCGTCTTCAGATCGGGATCGGGACGGCGCTCGACAACATGTCCACGAATCTGCACCTCGGAGTAAGGATTGCGAAAGTCCACAATTGAGAGCGCCACACGGGGATCGCGCGCCGTGTTGCGGGCCTTCAAGGAATTTTCGCCGGTGCAAATGACAATGCGATCTCCTTCGCGGCCGACCCAGACCGGCACGCTTTGCGGCGAGCCATCGGGCATCAGCGTCGCCAGGTGAGCGAAGTTAGCGCCGTCGAGCAATTGCTTGGTTTCGTTGGAAAGTGTCATAGGCTCAAGTTCCGGTTCTAATTGTTAGCTGACTCCCAGCCATTCGCCCAGCTTCTGCACCGGACAGCGCAAGCCGACGAAGAATTGCCCGAACAATGCGTACTCCGCGCTCACCTGGTCAAAGCGCATCTCGTAAATCAGTTTCTTGAAGACCAGCGGTTCGGGTGCGAACAAGTCCACACCCCATTCCCAATCGTCGAACCCGATGGAGCCGGTGATGATCTGCTGCACCTTCCCGGCATATCGGCGACCTACCATGCCGTGCTCTTCCATCTGCCGCTGGCGCTCCTCGATGGGCAGTGTATACCAGTTCTTGTCCTCACCGCGCTTCCGATCCATGGGATAAAAGCACAGATAGTGGCTGTCTGGAATCTTCGGATAAAGCCGCGGATGCATCGCCTGCCGCTGCCGCTCCATCGTGTCTTCAATTTCTTTGTTCCATTCTTCCGACAGCGGCGCCACGCCACGCTCGGCAAGCTGGCGAAACAGCTTCACGCTCGAGTCATACAGTCCGAGCTCGATTACCGACAGGTACGAATGCATCGGCTCCAGATACTCCTGCAGCGCGGTACGATTCAACTGAAGCTCGGCGGCATTCAACTCGTCGAAGGAATTGCGAAAGTGCACCAGCATCAGGTCGCCCTTGTGCCCGAGCAGCGAGTAGACGGCACTCTGGCCAGCTTCTTCCGGCGCCGACAGCACAGCAGCGGCCTCGCGCGCAATCTCCTGCTGGCGCGACGCGCTCAGTTTGCGCCATTCCGGCCAGCGGAAGCGGAACATCTGATGCAGCACGCTCAGGCCTTCGAGCGTGAGCGGCACCGCGGGCAGATTCGCAGACACAGTCTGTACAGCAGGATTGCTGGATGCCATGAATAAAACTCCAGGGAAACGAGGGATGCAGGCGCTTGTGTCATTGTAATCTTCTCGGGATGTTCGATGAGTTCAGGGCTGGGCTTCGCCCTCGTGAATCAGTTCCCTTACCGAGACACCTCTGAGCCGTACTGAATTCCTCGCGACAAAATCCAGCATCTCACGCACAGCTTCCCGCTGCGCGTCGGCGGCCGCACGGTGACCCTCTTCTTCAGATACGAACTGCTTCTTCAGAGTGGGTTCCATGGTGTGTCCATCATACTAAGAGAGGTGGAAAATCCGGCTTTCCTGTCCAGCCAGTCTCGCATCTCCCGGTATAATCTCCTCTCGTCACCTCTAGGAGACCAAACTATGCCACGCGGCATCATGCCTCGCCGGCCATCGCGCAGCGGACGCCAGGACAAAGTTTCGAGCGCGCCCATGCGCGCCAAGATCCGCATCGCGAAAGCGGCGCCCGCTCCGAAGAAACCGGCAGCGAAACCGGCCAGGTCTGCGACGAAGCCATCTCGCAAGGCCGCTGGCGCCTCGAAGCGCTACAACCCGCTCGCGCCGGATCGTGTCAGCGAAATCCTGAAGCGCCTTGACGAGCGCTATCCCGCCGCCACCTGCGCTCTGCATCACAGCAGCGCGTGGGAGTTGCTGGTGGCAACGATTCTTTCCGCCCAGTGCACCGACGTTCGCGTCAACATGGTCACGCCGATTCTCTTCCAGAAGTATCCGACGCCCGAGGCCTTCGCCTCGCTCCAGCCGGAAGAGCTGGAAGACGATATCCGCTCCACCGGCTTCTTCCGCAACAAGTCGAAATCGGTGGTGGGCGCCGCCCGCAAGCTGATCGGCGACTTCGGCGGCGAGGTCCCGCGTACCATGGACGAGTTGCTGCAACTGCCTGGCGTCGCACGCAAAACCGCTAATGTCGTGCTCGGCACGTGGTACCGCATCGCCGACGGCGTGGTGGTCGACACCCACGTGCAGCGCATCTCGCGGCGGCTGGAACTCACGAAGAACGAAGACCCGCAGAAGATCGAGCAGGACCTGATGAAAGTGGTCCCGCACGAGAAGTGGATCGTCTTCGCCCACCAGATCATCCTTCATGGCCGTGCGCTTTGCATTGCGCGCAACCCCAAGTGCGCCGACTGCCCGCTGGAGAATCTCTGCCACGCCGCCGACAAAACGTGGAGCACGGTGGAGATTCACAAGTCGGAAAAACTGTAACGGCGGCCGTCCGTATCCGGTTTGACGGGGCCCGCAGGGAGTCTGGCAGCCAGACTTCCTCTGTGTGTCATCCTGAGCGGAGGCGTCGCAGCTTTTGCGACGCCGCAGTCGAAGGACCCCTATAACCGCAACCGCGCCACAACCGCTTTCTCGGCCCGGTACAGATCCTCGCCCTTATCGCGACTGCTCCGCTCCCGATAAATCGCCTTGTATCAGGGCACGGCTCAGCCCTGCCCTAAAGCGGCTAAACAACCACGAGGGGCTTTCAGAGACCTGTGTCGCACCTGCGACTGGGGTTTTCTGGTGGGACAAAGTTGACGGGTAGGCGTTCAAACTAGCCGTAGAGCGGCAGAATGAAGTTAGACGGGGGCGTGAGCCCCCCCCGGTCAACTGGGATGTTAACCCGAGCCGGAGAGCGGCGGCGCCGGTTGCGACACAGTCAGCCCGAGGAGGAACCATGCCGTTTCCGACTTCTGAAGGCACCCCCCTCCCCCCATATCGCAAAATCTTTGTTTTTAATATTTTGCCCGCAAAATATTCAAAACATTGGACTTAAATCATGACGTAAGTCTTTGCTAATCAATAGCTTGCGCAGCTTCATCGCAAAATATTGCGGACAAAGGACTTAGATTATATTTTTGTTCACAATGACTTAGCGAATCTAATCCGTCGATCCATGCTTTTCCGGAGCGAAGGCTGTGGGTCCCTGGCACTGATTTTTTCAAAGATCTTCAGCCTCGGAATCCTTCCCCGGAGGCATTGGACACTAAGCCCAACCTAGCAGCCTACCGCGTCCCTGGGCCTTGTCAAGTTACGAAAGTACTAGGGCGTGTTAACACTAAGTGGGAATTTTGTGTTATCCTCCTTTTGTGGAGATCACGGACACGCAATACCGTCGCATTGCAGCCTGTTTGCCGCGTCAGCGTGGCAATGTGAGCATGACGAACCTCGCGGTATTGAAC
>Ga0302325_10019421_pt1 | contig 14291 bp, 16 predicted proteins | sample Palsa_T0_2_FD_201948 | JGI IMG/M metagenome (GOLD analysis project Ga0302325, IMG submission 201948) | Peat permafrost microbial communities from Stordalen Mire near Abisko, Sweden - Palsa_T0_2 | ecosystem: Environmental > Terrestrial > Soil > Palsa > Peat permafrost | place: Sweden: Abisko... | reverse complement strand
CTCGACCACTACGCAGGATATCGATTCCGACGGCCAGATAAAGAAAACCGAGACTGAGGATAGCGAGGTCTTCTTCGTCAATACCCATCGCATCGAGCGCACCGTCAAGAGAGACGGCAAGCCTCTGAATGACCATGACCAGCAAAAGGAGCAGGAGCGCATCAACAAGCTGGTTGAAAAGGCGCAGAAGGTTCCACCGGGCGAGCCGCTCGAAGGCCCCGATACCAGCGTGAGCATCACCCATATGCTTGAGATCATGGAGGTTTCAAATCCCCGGCGCGAGAGCTTCCGCGGGCGGCCGACGATCATCTTCGACTTCGCCGGACGTCGTGACGCCAAGACTCACGGCTTTGCTGAAGATGCCTCAAAGAAAATCGCCGGGACGCTCTGGATAGATGAGCGCGACCGGCAGGTAGCTCGCATGGAGGCGCATTTCACTGACAATTTTCATGTGGGCGGCGGCCTGGTGGCAAACGTCCAAAAGGGGTCCAGCTTTTACTTCGACCAAGCTCCGGTCAATGGTGAAATCTGGTTCCCAACGAATGCCGAGGGGCACGTTGTAGCCCGCGTACTGCTGCTGAAGGGGTACCGCGAGCACTTCATCGAGCGCGACTATGACTATGAACGCTTTTCCGTGGCAACGGAAGCCGGCAAAACGGCTACTCCAGTGCCTGAGCAGAAGGCCAAGCCTGGGCCGAATCCATAGTGCGCTGGAGCTGGTTTTATTGTGATGTTTAGGGAAAAGGTAAATGCCGTGCTGAGCGGTGAGGATGCCAGCAGAGCTAAACGGCTTTGAGAATAGAATGGGCCGCCTGTTGTCGTCGTAGAGATGGACAACAAGCGGCCCACTTGCAGTTCAGCCGAATTGGAGCGCGGGCTTAGTTCGAGCTGTTTGGCGCAGGAGCGCTGGAGTTATTCGCCGGAGGGCTTCCGCCCTGCTGTTGGCGTTGTTGCATTGAAGCCTTTTGCTTCTGCAGCCAGTCGGCATATGTCTTCTTCTGGGTGTCGTCTAGCAGGGCTGAGATACTGGTTTCGCTCTCCTCATGAATCTGTTGGATTTTCGTCATGCGGGCCTGACGCTCGTCCTCGCTATCGCTTGACGAGCTTTGCGACTGCGTGCGAAGCGCTTGAATCTGCGTGGATTGCTGGACCAGAATAGCCTTCACTCCGGTCTGTTGATCGGGGGTCAAAGTGAGCAGACTTGTCAGCATCGCCAACTGTTGATCCACACTGTTGCTGCGACCCATGCCGCCATGGCGGCCGGATTGAGCAAAGGCAGATGGCGCGAACGTGGCGCACGCACATAGCGCCAACACGGCAGCGCCGCTCGCCAACTTCAATCGATTTAGGTTCATCATTTCGGTACTCCTCGCATCCCTTTCGGGGGCTTTCTTGGGATTTTTTCTGGAAGAACAATGGGCCGGCATGTGCTCCTGTAACACAGACGCGCAATCAGGCACGAGCGTTGACGGGCGCCTCGATGATCGAGGCGGCCACGGGGTCGAACTGTTCGAAAAGGCCGACGATGGCCTAGAGTAGAACCATGTTCGTGCGCAGACTGTCGATTCTCCGCTTAGATGCTGCCGGCGCGGCAACTCCATGCCCGATCCACTGGATCGACAACTTCGCCATGCGCAACTTCACTAACGATGCGGTCTTCGACGATACGCTGCCCGTGGCCGATGGGCTGCTTGAGGCGGGACACCGCGTTCCGATCGACCGGCTGGGACCGGCGATGGAGGATTGGTTCCGGCGCAAGGGGTATCTCAAGGGCGAGGAGCGGGTGCAGGTGAGGGAGCTAAAACATCGCTAGCCCGAACCCCTCGCCATGGTGTCGCTTACTCGTCGTAATGTAGCAGGCTGAAGACATCCTGCTCGGGGAAGCGCTCGCGGCCACGCAGGAAGTCGAGTTCAATGGCAAAAGCGAGGCCGACAACCACGCCGCCTAGCTCATTGACCAGCTTCAGGGTTGCTTCCATGGTGCCGCCGGTAGCGAGCAGATCGTCCACCAGCAAGACCCGCTGGCCTGGAGCAATGGCGTCCCGATGGATCTCGAGCGCGTCGGAGCCGTACTCCAGGTCATAGGTTACGCGGGCCACGGGAGCGGGCAGCTTGCGCGGCTTGCGAACGGGCACAAAGCCGGCGTTGAGCCGGTAGGCCAGCGCAGGACCGAAGATGAATCCGCGCGCTTCAATTCCGAGAACGAGGTCGATCTTGCGCTCAAGGTAATGCGCCGCCAGCGCGTCGATCAGTTGCGCGAAGCCGGTGCGGTCTTTGAGCACCGTGGTGATGTCGTAGAACAAGATTCCGGGCTTGGGAAAATCCGGTACTGTGCGCACGAGCGCCTTCAGCGCATCCACATTGAATACTTCCGCCATGCGTTGTATTACTCCTGAGTTTTTTCTGAGATGTTGCCCGGCAGAAGTCTCATCCAGACCAGCCAGGGTCTTTGCCCCGGCAAAAACGGCCCGACGCGTACCAGTACTTCTATTCCGATTATAAAGTCTTTCAGGCTTCTCGGAACTGGCCTCGCGGAGCCAGTCGAACTTGTGCAATGAAACCTCACACGCCTACCATGCGCCCTCAATCTTGAAGGCGCTCAGCTCCTCGCCTTCGCTCTCGACCAGTGCATGCTCGATCACCTTGTCCACGCGGCTGCCGCGAGGGCCTTTGTGCAGCGAACTCCGCAATTCGGCGAGTCTTTCGGGTTCGCCGGCGACGACCAGCTCCACTTCGCCCTCTTCGGTGTTGCGCACCCAGCCCTTGAGCTCCAGTTCACTGGCCTCACGGTGAACGAACCATCGAAAGCCGACGCCCTGAACACGTCCGCGCACTAGAAAATGAAGCACCATACTGCGAAGTCACCTTTCTCAAGCCTATTTTAAGGCGCTGGCCGTCTTCGGCGGATGATCCTATTGAAGCTTCTTGATCCAGATATTGCGCACGAGCACCTTGCAGGGCGAGCCTTCAATTTCGATGCCGATCATGCCGGTCTTGTTGTTGGATGAATCGGGACGGTCATCCACATAAACCGCCATCAACTGGCCGTTAAGGACGTGCATAAACGTATCGCCTCGGGCCATTACCAGGTACTCATTCCAGTCGTTGACCTTTACGTAGCCGCCGAGCGGGGTGCGTTCGCCGATATTCCCCATCAGTTGCGGATTTCTTCCAGGAGCTGACTCGACGACCTGGCCGCGCCAGGCAAGAATGCCCATCGGCGTGTTTTCAGAGTAGAACTGGCCGGTCCATTCGGAGGCGATCGGGAAAGCTGGAGACCAGAAATCTGCCTGCGGCCCGGTCATCATCCAATCCAGATTGGGCGGAGGATCTTGAGGGCGCTGCCTGCGCCATGGGATGCCCGTCTGACTGCGGTATTGAATGCCGCTGCCGCCGCCGTTGACTACTTTGATTTCAAGCTTGAGATCGAAGTCTTTGGCCTCGAATCCGTGAAAGGAAATATAGCTGTTGCTGACTGGTTTTTCCCTGGTGGATTCGCCGACGATGGCTCCGTCTTCCACGCGCCAAACAGAAGGGTCGCCGACCCAGTTCTTGAGACTGACGCCGTCGAAGATTTGTTGATAGCCCTCGTGATCCTGCCAATTGATCGGGTCCGGCTCGCTGAAAGCATCTCCGCGGCTTGCGCCCTTCTTGGGAGGCGTTGCGCCTGCATCGCTCTTGCTCGCGCTGTTCTGGGAGGCTTGCGCGGTGTTTGCTGAGGCGCCCGTCGAACTCTGAGCCTGGGCCGCTACCGCGGGAACCTCAAGTTGCATCGACGCGCCCGCCAGAAACGCGAATCCGGCGCAGAGGACGCCGACTCGAACCGGCGGAAAAGACGCGGTCTTCAAGAACCAATTCATCATCTTCATTATCGATTTTCCTCACAAAGCTCGCGATCCGGCGGTTTTGCGGCGCGGCGAGCAGATTTGCGCGTCGTCCAAAGCCGAGTATTAGCTTGCGATTCGGAATATATCTCAAATGAAAAAGCGGCGCACTCCGCATGGAATGCACCGCTGGTTTGCCGCCGGTCTAATGGGCTCGAAATTGAGCGGAGCGGTTGGTTACGCCCGGCTCAGATACGTTCCTTCGCTGGTGTCGATGCGGATCTTTTCGCCCTCGTTGATGAACGGCGGCACCTGGACGACGAGGCCTGTCTCCAGCTTGGCCGGCTTGGTGACACTTGAGGCGGTCGCGGACTTGATGCCCGGCTCAGTCTCGACGACGGTCAGCTCGACGGTTCCCGGCAAGTCGATGCCGACTGCGATACCGTCAAAGTAGCTGACCTTGATCTGCAGGTTGGCGGTCAGGTATTCCACTGCGTCGCCCAGCGTGGAGGCTTTAAGCACTGTCTGCTCGTAGTCCTTGGGATTCATGAAGTAGTAGTCGTCGCCGTCGTTGTAGAGAAATTCCATGTCAACTTCATCCACATGCACGCGCTCAATGGCGTCGCCTGAGCGAAAGCGATGCTCGAACATGGCGTTGGACTTGATGTTGCGCAGCTTGGCCTGGATAAAGGCGCGAAGGTTGCCCGGCGTGCGGTGCTCGACGGCAAAAACCAAGTGGAGCTGATCGTTGTGCTTGATGATCATGCCGGGACGCATTTGAGTGGCGGGAATCGCCATAAAGATGAAACTCCTTGCAGTTGTGACTGGATTGCGAATCTTGGTGGGGTGTCGCCCACCCCATATTGTAGCGTAGCGAGTGCGATCGATTCTTTGATCCGGCGAGCGAGCTGGATGTTTGTTTCCGAGCAAGATTTCACTCGGAAATTGCGCCGCCAGTGCCTTCATGAAATGCAATTGGCTGCGGTTGGTTCGCGGTACACTCAAATCAGCATGGTTTTTGTTCTCGACAACTACGATTCCTTCACTTACAACCTCGTCCAGTACCTGGGTGAACTGAGTGCCGAGAAGGGCACTGAGATCGTCGTGCGCCGTAACGATGAGCTTTCCGTGGACGAGGTGGAAGCGCTTCATCCGGATCGAATCTTGCTTTCGCCTGGCCCCTGCACGCCGCAGGATGCGGGCATTTTGGTTCCGCTGATCCAGCGCATGGCCGGCAAGGCTCCCATTCTGGGTGTCTGCCTGGGCCATCAGGCTATTGGAGCGGCCTTCGGCGGCCAGGTGGTCCGCGCTGCCGAGTTGATGCACGGCAAGACAAGCCAAGTGCAGCACGACGGGAAGGGCGTCTTTGCCGGATTGCCCAGCCCGCTCACCTGCACCCGCTACCACTCGCTGATCGTCGCCGAAGAGGGTTTGCCAAAAGAGCTCGAAATTACGGCCCGTTCTGGAAAGAACGGAGATTCCATCATCATGGGCCTGCGCCATCGGTCGCTGCCGGTCGAGGGCGTGCAGTTTCACCCGGAGAGCGTGCTGACTGAAGGCGGTCGCCAGATGATCCGCAATTTTCTGGAGATGTAGCCGACTATGCGCACTTACCGGCGGTCTCTATGGCTGATGGCTGTCTCGGTCCCGTTTGCTTCAGCCTCGTTCTTCACGCGCGCAGCCATGGCCCAGGCCGCAGCGGTCGATACGCCTCCCGCACAAGCCACGCCCCTTGCAATTGTGCCTATAGAAGGCGCCAAGCTCTCGGGTTCGCTCAATGTGGAGGCAGGTAAAGCCAATATCGACACCGGCGGATCGGTCGCCGCAGGCGCTCACCCTGTAACCATCACGCTGCCCCATCGCGGCAATCTGCGCCTCTGCTCCACTTCCAAGGTCACGCTTACGGCGGATGCAAGCATTGCTCCCAACCTGTCCGCGGGCGAGGAACCGGGGCTGATGATGGCGCTCGACCATGGCGCGCTGGAGGCGAGCTTCTCCACCGGGCAAAATTCAGATGTGATCCTGACGCCGGATTTTCGCATCGTCATCAGTGGCCCCGGTACGGCCAGCGTGCAGGTGCGGCTGGGACATAATGGCGATACATGCGTGGATAACCGCGGTCCCAATGCTCCCTATGTGTCGGTGAGCAGCGTCTTCGATGGAGGCTTCTACCGCGTGCGTCAGGATCAGCGCGTGATGTTCGAGGGCGGCAGCCTGGGCACAGTGGTGGATACCGAAAAGGAATCGTGCGGTTGCCCGCCGGAGACTCCTGATCCGACCGGCAACTACAATGACTTTCCCCTGGCTCAGAGCGAGGGATTGGCTCCTCCGCCTCCGCCACGGCCAAATGCCACCGTGCCCGGCGTCATCGGCGCGCAAGCCACGGCGGAGTTGAGCTACAGCGGCAACAAGCCTGACGAGTCAACGGCCTCGGTCAAGATGGCAGAGAAAGTACTTCCGCCTCCACCACCGGTGCCAGCAGCTCACAAGTCCAAGCCGAAGCGTGGCTTCGTTAGCCGGCTGGGCAACTTCTTTCGCAATCTCTTTGGCGGCTAGGCCTGTTTCACTCGAGCCTTTTCAATTCAAGTGTCAACAAAACTTCGGGTGCCCCATCCTTTGTGCGTCCTTTGCACAAAGGGTGGGATATCGCAGATCTTCATCTGCCTGTAAACGGTTAGGCCAAAAAAGCTCCGGGCCTGTTTCTCTAGGCTTCGCGCGCTCTCTCGATTGCGCGCAGTACAGCCTGCGCCTTGTTGAGGCACTCCTGGTACTCGGCTTCGGGCACGGAATCCGCGACGATACCAGCTCCTGCCTGGATGTGGCCCTGGCCGTTCTGGGCAACCATCGAGCGAATGGTGATGCACGAATCCAGATTGCCGGAGAAGTCGGCGTAGAGGACTGCGCCGCCGTAGATGCCGCGCCGGGCCGGCTCAAGTTCTTCGATAATCTCCATGGCGCGCACCTTGGGAGCGCCTGAGAGCGTGCCGGCAGGGAAGCAGGCGCGGAGAGCGTCCACGGCTGTGAGGTCCTTGCGCAGCTTGCCCTCAATAGTGCTAACCAGGTGCATCACGTGGCTGTACCGCTCGACGAACATGAAGCGATCGACCTTGACTGAGCCGAATTCGCTGACGCGGCCCACGTCGTTGCGGCCCAGGTCAACCAGCATTACATGCTCTGAGCGCTCTTTTTCGTCGGAGAGCATTTCGGCTGCCAGCGCATCGTCTTTGGCCTCGTCGGCGCTGCGTCTGCGGGTGCCGGCGATTGGCCGGTACTCAACCTTGCCCTGATGCACGCGGACGAGCATCTCCGGCGAGGATCCTGCGACTTCCAAACGCGTTCCATTCTGAATGCTGGCGGATTTCTTCGATTTGGCCTTGTTGCCGGAGTTTCCCTGCGGCGTCACGCGCAGGAAGTAAAGATACGGCGATGGGTTGACGATGCGCAGCGCACGGTAGACGGCAAAGGGATCGACTCCCGGCTCGACGTCCAGACGCTGCGAAAGCACGGCCTGAAAGACGTCTCCAGCGCGGATGTACTCGCGGATCTTCTCGACTGCGGCGAGGTAGTCCTTCTTGCGGGTGCGGTGGGTGACTTTGAGCTTTCCCTTGCCGGTTGGCTTGGGCAGCTTGGGCAGCGGTCGCGCCAGGCGCTTTTCCAGCTTGCTGAGCCGCTTGATCGCATCGGAGTATGCGGCGGACGGAGATTGCAGCGTCACATCTGCAGTGGCGACGAGGTGAATCTCCTTGCGCACATGGTCGAAGGCAAGCACTTCATCAAAGAAGAGCAGGCAGGCGTCGGGAACATGCAATTCATCGGCGGCGGTTGCGGGCAGCTTTTCGATCTGGCGAACAACGTCATAGCTCAGAAAGCCGACCGCTCCTGCTGTAAACGGCGGCAGGCCAGGCACGCGCGCAGGCGAGTGTCCGCTGAGCGCCTCGCGCAACACGGCGAAGACGTCGCCCTCGATCTCGACTATCTTCTTGCCCTCGGTAATGGTGATAGCGCGGCCTCGCGAGACGATCCGCTTATACGGATTGAGGCCGATGAAGGTGTAACGGCCAACTTTTTCACCGTTCTCGACACTCTCCAGCAGGAAGCACTCGGGAGCTTCCCAGGCGGCACGCAAGAACGCTGAGACCGGCGTCTCGAGATCCGCCGTCAGGGTGCGAAAAACGGGGACGAGCGTGTGCTTCTTGGCGAGTGCCAAAAACTCCTTGCGGCTGGGCTGTAGCTTCGATTGATTTGGGTCTGCGTGCGCCATAACAAACCCAAGTGTAAATGGCTCAGGTTCGTTGATCGACGCCCGCCAAACAGAGCCCCCTTGCAATTGGACTGAATTAGCTATAATAGCTAGGTTAGCTAGTTTTGGAGGGTCAGCGATGATTACCATGACTTCAGTGGAGGCGCAAAACCGCTTTGGGCAGTTGCTGGACACCGTGCAGCGTGAACCCGTCTCGATCACCCGGCACGGACGGCCTACCGCGTTTATAGTCTCGCCGCAAGACATGGACGAATTGCTCGATTCACGACGCAAACGCGGCAAGGCGCTGACTGAATTCGAGGCCTGGAGTGCGCAGTCCGCAAAGCGGACGACCGCCGCCGCTGCTGCCCTGACAGATGAGGATGTCACGCGCCTGGTGCATGAAGCCAGGTGAATCCTATACGGCGCGTCGTCTTTGACACCAGCACCCTGGTCAGCGCCGCGCTCCGCATCGGATCAGTGCCACATCACGCCTTGTTGCAGGTGCTCGGCTCATGTGACCTGTGCGCAAGTTCGGAAACGCTGGCCGAATTGGAGCGGGTGCTTGATCACAAGAAGTTCGACCGCTATCTCGATCAAGAATCGCGCCAGGCCTTTGTCGCGTTGATACGTCGAAATGTCCAACTATTCGCGGTAACGGACGCTGATATGAAAGCCGCACAACCGTCCTGTCGCGATTCGATGGACAACAAATTTCTGGCATTGGCTCTCGCCGCCGAAGCCGATGCAATTGTCAGAAGCGACGAGGAATTGTTGGTACTCGATCCGTGGCGAGCGATAGCAATCCTGACACCAGCGAGATTTCTGGCGGGACCGGGGTCTTTGCCCAAGGCGGGCGGTAGCTGATCCTTGGAAGAATTAGTTTTGCAAATGGCCTGTGCGTATTATCGTCTAAGCGAAACGTCATAGCTAACTTAGCTACGATGGAGTAGAGTTTAACCCATGAGAACTGTCAACATCGGCGAGTTGAAGAACCAGTTGAGCGCCTATTTGCAGTACGTGCGCAATGGGGAAGAGGTTGTTGTAAAGGATCGGAATGTGCCGGTGGCTCGCATTCTACCCATCCAGGCGAGGGATTTCGCCGCGGAAGAGGCTCAGCTTATTTCCTCTGGAGCGATGAAGCTGCCCGAAAACGAAATGGATTGGGAGCTGTTCTGGTCTCGGCCAAAGGCAAATGTTCCGCATGACGTTGCAGTGCAGGCGGTAATCGACAGCCGGGGCGACCGGTAGATGGAAGCAGCTTTTTGGGACTCAAGTTCGCTGGTGCCGCTGTGCATCCAACAGAGGTCCACCGCGATTGTGCAGCGACAGATTGAGAAATACAGTCTTGTCGTGTGGTGGTCAACCCCTGTCGAGCTGAAAAGCGCATTCGCGCGGCTGCTTCGCATGGGCCACATGACTTCGACCGAATTTGCTTCAGCTCAGGTAGATCTGGATCAGCTGCGACACGCCTGGCAGGAAATCAACCCCAGCCAGCCCTTGCGCGACCAGGCGGAATCCTTCGTGGACCGTTTTCAGTTGAAAGCCGCCGATGCGCAGCAACTCGCAGCTGCGTTCATCTGGGCTCTCGGTCGTCCGACCGGGCGTGTCTTTCTTTCGGGCGACGTGCAACTGTTGGCTGCGGCCCGGCAACTAGGGTTTCAGGCGGTGGAAACTTGAGACCAGACGTGAGCTTTTGTAGAGGGCATCGGAGCGGACCGTGGATCTGATCGCAGTCATCGCGCAGCATGGGTACGCGATGACCGGAACTGTCCTGTTTCTGGCTGCGATCGGGATGCCTTTGCCAGTGTCCATCGCGCTGTTGGCGGCTGGCGCTGCCTCGCACAATGGGCTGCCCCCAGCGGAGGTTCTGGCCATTGCCTGGTCGGCGGCGCTACTCGGCGATCTGCTGCTCTACCTCGGTGGAAAGTTCACCGGATGGTGGCTGCTCGGCGGCATTTGCCGGCTTTCGCTCAATCCTGAGCAGTGCATATTTACCTCGGCTGACTCCTTTTACCGGCGAGGCGCGCGGACGCTGTTGTTTGCCAAGTTCATTCCCGGCCTTGGAACGATCGCGGCGCCGCTGGCAGGCAGCCTGCACATGCGATTGCGTAAGTTTCTCGTCTTCATGGCTTTAGGCGAGGCATTCTATTGCTCCGCGTGGTTTGGAACAGGCTATGTGTTCTACCGTTTTATCCGGCAGATTGTCGGATGGATAGAAAGTGCAAGCCATGCCGTGCTGCTGATTCTGTTGCTGTTAGCCGTCGGCTATGCGCTGACGGTCCTGTTTTATGGCTTGCGGGCACGGCGCTTCCGGCAGATCGATAAGATTTCAGCCGTGAATCTGCGCGACCGATTGACCTCTCTCGATCCAGGCCGCCTGGTGGTAATTGCCGACGTGCGCAGCCACAACTACTACGACTCAGGCATGCGGCGGATCAAGAACTCGATTCGAGTGGAACCGCACCGGCTACAGGAAGAACTGGAAGCTTTGCGCGATTTCATGGCGCAGGAGTGCGAAATCTACCTGTATTGCAGCTGCATCCGCGATACCACCAGCGTGCGCGTGGCCCACGCTTTGCAACAGGCAAACTGCCAGGCCACGGTAATTGAGGGCGGAATGCGAGCGTGGGTGCGAGCCGGCGGCGAGGTCGAGCCGGTGCCGGAATCCGATGTCCGCCATCTGCCCCGGTTCGACTAGGAAGCTCCGACTGGATTTCGGCTACCGGCGCAGATCGCGAAGCGCCATCATGGCCGCGTGATAGCCGCACATGCCGTGGACCCCCCCACCAGGCGGAGTGCTGGCGCTGCATAGGTACAGGCCTTTCTTCGGCGTCCGATACTGTGACGCGGTGGGCCTGAAGACCAGCTGCCCCAGCGTCATCGCCCCACCTGAAAGATCCCCACCGACCAGATTTGGATTCCAGGCTTCGAATGCGCTCGTGCTCCACACCTTGCGGGCCAGAACGCAGTCGCGAAACCCTGGCGCAAATCGCTCCATCTGAGCCTCGATCAAATCCAGCGCCGACCCTGCATAGCCATTGGGAACATGACAATAGCCCCAGGCCGTATGTTTGCCCTCTGGCGCGCGGCTGGGATCGAACAGACTCGGCTGCGCCACCAGCACAAACGGCTTTTCTGCAACGCGGCCCTTCCACGGCGCGCGCTCTGAAGCGGCAATCTCTTCCAGCGTTCCGCCTAAATGGACCGTCGCGGCACGAAGGCACTCCTGCGCCCGCCATGGAATCGGCTCAGAAAGCGCCCAATCCACCTTGAACGCGCCAGGCCCATAACGATATTCCTGCAGCTTGCGATCGAAGCCGGCGGGAAACTCATTTCGGGCCAGATGGCTCAACTGTCGCGGCGAGACATCGCAAAGAACGGCATCGTACCCCTGCAATTCAGAAAGCGCACTGACGGTCCTCCCCAGCAAGATCTGGCCACCGAGGCTCCGCAGATAGCGCGCCAGCGCCTTGGAGACAGCCTGCGCACCACCAGCGGCGATTGGCCATCCCGTCGCGTGGCCCGCCGCGCCGAGCACCAGCCCCACCGCCGCACTGAAGGGCGACTCCAGCGGCAGCACGGAATGCACAGCGTTGCCAGCAAAGAGCGCCCGCGCCCGGCTGCCCTGAAAGAGCGTCCTGGCCAGCATAGTGGCCGGTTGGGCCGCAAACATTCCAAATCGAGCCATAAGGAACGGGTGCTTAGGCAAATGAAGAATCGGCCCCAAAATCTCCCCGCATAAATCTGCCCAGCGTTCCACCAGCGGCCGCATCAGCCTCGAATACGCTGGGCCATCCGACCCAAGGCCAGCCGCTGTCGCCGCCAGATCATGCTCCAGCATCACCGCTCGACCATTGTCCAGAGGGTGCGCCAGCGCAGCCGAAGGCTCGATCCAGCGCAGGCCAAACTTCTCGAGCGGCAGCGACTGAAAGAACGGACTGGCGATGCCCATGGGGAAAATCGACGCCCCTAGGTCGTGCCGGAAGCCGGGCAGCGTCACTTCCCCGGTCGAAGCTGCGCCGCCGATCGTCTCGCGCCCTTCAAACACGCAGACTTCCACGCCCGCACGCGCCAGCACAATCGCCGCGCTCAGGCCGTTAGGGCCACTTCCGATGATGGCCGCTTTGGTCGTATTTTCCCTCGCACCGGCAAGCAATCAGGCCCGAAGATACCACGGCCTGCCCCGCTCACCCCTAAATCAGCGCAATTCACAGAAAGATGGACGCGAATTGAGGGCCAACTCCACCATACTCACAGGGGTTACTCGCAATGGTTCCAGGACGAACGTTGCAAGTCACTTAGACCTCTGTGGGGTTGACGTGACCATTTCGAGGAACCTAGACTCGTCAAGTTTGGTCAGGGTTTGGTCTGGAGTAGCCGGTTCCCAGTCCTACCGCCATCGCGGGGGGCGATAAGCCCAGTCGCAGTATCAATTTACCGAACCGGAGTACCGTAACGCTGCGTCCAATAAGCTGTAGCCCCGGAAAGCAAGGGCCGATACAAGCTGCTGGACAGTCTCCTAAAAGGAGACCGGCGCGCACAGGGGCAACACCAGCCCGGCGCACAGAAATTGGAGAAGAATTCGCATGGCAACCACCATTACGCTCGAGCAGGAAATTAATCCCTGGGAAGCTCAGAGCGCTCGTTTTGACTACGCGGCACGCAAACTGAACCTCGATCCCGGTCTATGGAAGGTTCTAAGTTCCCCTTCGCGCGAAATTATCGTGCATTTCCCCGTCATGATGGATGACGGCAAGATCGAGCTGTTCACCGGCTACCGCGTCCAGCACTCGCAGGCGCGCGGCCCCGGCAAAGGCGGCATCCGCTACGCCCCCGACGTCACGCTCGACGAAGTCCGCGCCCTCGCTTCCTGGATGACCTGGAAGTGCGCCGTTGTGAACATTCCCTTCGGTGGCGCGAAGGGCGGCGTGATCTGCGACCCCAAGAAAATGTCCCAGGGCGAGCTCGAACGCATGACCCGCCGCTACACCTCCGAGATTATCGAGTTCATCGGACCGGAAAAGGACGTTCCCGCGCCCGATGTGAACACCAACGAGCAGACCATGGCCTGGATCATGGACACCTACTCCATGCACATGCGCCAGACCGTCACCTCAGTCGTCACCGGCAAGCCGCTGAATATCGGCGGTTCGCGCGGCAGAACGGAAGCCACCGGCCGTGGCGTCATGGTGATGTGCGATGAGAGCCTGCGCTATCTCAAGCTGCCCAAAGAGGGCTGCCGCGTCATCATCCAGGGCTTTGGCAATGTCGGCTCCAATACGGCTCGGCTCATGGCAGACGCGGGCTACAAGATCGTCGGCATCGCCGAGTACGACGGCGGCCTCTACAACCCCAACGGCATCGATGTTCACCAACTGCTGGCCTACAAAGAGCGCAACGGAACCACACTGGGATTCCGCAACGCCGAAGCCATGCCGAGCGAAGAAGTAATGCTCACCGAGTGCGACATCCTCATCCCGGCAGCGACTGAAAACGTCATCACCAGCCGCAACGCCGACCGGCTCCAATGCAAAGTCCTGGTCGAAGGCGCCAACGGTCCGACAACCGCCGTGGCCGACGAAATACTGGCCGATAAGCGAATCTTTGTCGTGCCGGATATCCTGGCTAACTCAGGCGGAGTTACAGCGAGTTACTTCGAGTGGGTGCAGGATCGTCAAGGCTACTTCTGGAAAGAAGCTATCGTAATCGAGCAGTTAGAGAGCATCCTGCGCGAAGCCTTCGACGATGTGGTGCGCTACTCTGAAGCACACAATGTCAACAATCGCATCGCCGCTTACATGCTGGCTATCGATCGCGTGGCATTTACCATCAAGCAGCGCGGTATCTACGCATAACCTCCAGTAGAAATGAACGGTCGGGTGCCCCATCCTTCGCGCTCTTTGCGAAGGGTGGGATTCACAATTGGCCGGGTGGCACACCCTTCTATTTTTTCTCAACTTACCACAGATTGGGTGCCCTACCCTTCCCCGTTTTTGGGAAGGGTGGGTGTCACAGAGGCTTCAGGGTGTTCACGCTTCCACGCCGCCCAGTGTGACTCGATCTCAACCGTGCACAGCTCTCCAGTGAGGTAGTGGCGAAAGCTGGCCCATGACCAGTCCTCTGGTCTCCCGACCAATCCGCGACGGACCGGATTGCGGTGCATGTACTTTAGTTTCTCGATCGTCTTTTCATGGTTCCAAACGTTGAAGTCGTAGTAGCGCCGT
>Ga0302325_10019420_pt1 | contig 14291 bp, 11 predicted proteins | sample Palsa_T0_2_FD_201948 | JGI IMG/M metagenome (GOLD analysis project Ga0302325, IMG submission 201948) | Peat permafrost microbial communities from Stordalen Mire near Abisko, Sweden - Palsa_T0_2 | ecosystem: Environmental > Terrestrial > Soil > Palsa > Peat permafrost | place: Sweden: Abisko... | reverse complement strand
TCAAGGCCATGGCTGTGCTCAAGAAGGCCGCAGCGCTCGTCAACCACGATCTCGGCAAACTCGACGAAGAGAAGACGCGCTTGATCGTCGCCGCCGCCGACGAAGCCATTGCCGGAAAGCTCGACATACACTTCCCGCTGCGCGTCTGGCAGACCGGTTCCGGCACGCAGACCAACATGAACGTCAACGAGGTGATCTCGAACCGCGCGATCGAGCTCGCCGGCGGCGAGATGGGTTCGAAGAAGCCGGTGCATCCCAACGACCACGTCAATATGTCGCAGTCGTCCAACGATACGTTTCCGACCGCGATGCACGTGGCCGGCGCGCAGGCAATGGTCGAGATGCTTCCTGCCGTCAAGGCGCTGCGCGATGCGCTGAACGAAAAGGCCAAAGGGTGGGCGCACATCGTCAAGGTCGGCCGGACGCATCTGCAAGATGCGACGCCGCTGACGCTCGAGCAAGAGTTTTCGGGTTACGTCACGCAGCTCGATCGTGCGATGCACGCCTGTAAAGAGGCGCTCGATCCGCTCTACGATCTCGCGATCGGCGGGACGGCGGTCGGCACCGGGCTCAACGCGCACCCGGAGTTCGGCGAGCGAACCGCCGCCAAGATCGCCGAGCTCACCGGCTTGCCGTTCCGCTCGCATCCGAATAAGTTCGCGGCGCTCGCCTCGCACGACGATTTCGTCTTTGCTTCGGGCGCGCTCAAGATGCTCGCGGCGGCCCTCATGAAGATCGCTAACGATATCCGCTGGCTCGCATCGGGCCCGCGCGCCGGAATCGGCGAGCTAGTGCTGCCCGAGAACGAGCCGGGCAGTTCGATCATGCCGGGCAAAGTGAACCCCACGCAGTCCGAAGCGATGACGATGGTCTGCGTGCAGGTCTACGGCAACGACACGGCGATCGGCTTCGGCGCGTCGCAGGGAAACTTTGAGCTCAACGTCTTCAACCCGGTGATCGTTTACAATTTCCTTCACTCAACCCGGCTGCTCCGCGACGCCTGCACGATGTTCCGCAAGCACGCGGTCGAAGGGCTTGAGGCCAACGAAGAGCAGATCAAGAAATATCTCGACGAGTCCCTCATGGTCGTCACGGCGCTTTCCCCGCAGATCGGTTACGACAAGGCCGCCGAGATCGCCAAGAAGGCGCACCACGAAAAGACCACGCTCAAGAAGGCCGCGCTTGCGCTCGGTCACGTCTCGGAAGAAGAGTACGATCGCATCGTCGTGCCGCGAAAGATGACCTCGCCCGGCTAACGGTCGGGGCGCTAGCTCGCTCGGCCGATGTAACGGCGGTCGCGCGTGTCGATCCGGATCACCTCGCCGCTTTCGACGAAGAGCGGAACCTGCACGATCGCGCCAGTTTCGAGTTTCGCCGGCTTCGTGGTATTCGTCGCGGTATCGCCGCGGAAACCCGGATCGGTTTCGACGATCTTCAACTCAACGTGTGCAGGCAGATCGACCCCGATCGCGGTGCCGTCGTGGAACTGAACGTCCACCACCATCCCGTCTCTGAGGAAGTCGGCCGGATCGCCGATCAGATCGCGCTGCAGGGTGACGTTTTCAAACGACTCTTGGTCCATGAAATGGTAGCCGTCGCCGTCGTTATACAGCATCTGCATCTGCCGGTTGTCGACGGTCGCGCGCTCCAGTTTTTCGCCCGCGCGAAACGTACGTTCGAGCGTCGTACCGTTCTTGACGTTCTTGAGCCGCGTACGGACAAAAGCGGAGCCCTTGCCGGGCTTGACGTGGAGAAACTCGATGACGGTCCATAACTGGCCGTCCACGATGATGGTGACGCCGTTGCGTAGGTCGTTTGAGGAAATCATGCGCTGGCCAAGGTACGGGCTGGGGCGAGATAAGCCCTGTGGGAAGGGCCGCTACTGCGGCCGTCGCGAGAAGCGGATTGGATTCTCCGTGCCGGCGCGGAGGCGCGCCACGTTTTCGCGATGCGCGAATAGGATAAGCGCGGCGGCGAAGAGTCCGTACGCCGTTTCCGGCAGCGAACGCGTGAACGCCCATAGGGCCAGCGGTACGAGGAGGCTGCCGAGCATCGATCCGACCGACGAATAGCGCGTCAGCGCCGCGCCCGCGACCCAGCCGCCCACGGCGATCAACCCGGCCGGCCAGCTCAGTGCGAAGATTGCACCGAACGAGGTCGCGACGCCCTTCCCGCCTTTGAAGCGAAGCCACGGCGAGAAGCAGTGTCCCAACACGGCACCGGTTGCGGCGAGGGATGCCATGATCTGCTCGCCCGGCGGAAGGCCCTCGAAATCCAAGTGGCCCGCAAAGAAGTGCAACGCCCACAGCGTCGGCGCGAATCCCTTGAGGGCATCGAGCAGCAGCACCGCGATCGCGCCGCCCGTCCCGAGCGTCCGCAGCGCGTTCATCGCGCCGATGTTGCCCGATCCTTGCGCGCGGATATCGGTGCGGAAGAAGAGGCGTCCGATCACGTAGCCGAAGGGAATCGAGCCGATCAAAAAGGCGCCGATACATGTGGCGATCGGAATCGAGATCAGAATGACCATGATCCCGATTGCGGTCGATTCCGGAAGGCCGATGTCGCTCACGATCGCTCCTCGCGTTCTCGACGCGGGCGGAACTCCATCCGCAGCGGCACGCCCTCGAAATCGTAGTGCGCGCGAATCACGTTCTCTAAGAATCGTTTGTAATGCGACTGCACGAGATCGGGATCGTTGCAGTGGAAGACGAACAGCGGCGGATGCGTGGCCGGCTGCGAGACGTAGTAGATGCGGACGAGCCGGCCGCTCGACGACGGCGGCGGATGGGCGAGAACTGCACGGCGAAGGACGTCGTTGAGCTGCGGCGTCGCGATGCGCCGGTCGAGGTTCTCGGCGACCTTCGCGACCAGCGGCATCAGGCTGCCCAATCGGCGTTGCGTCTTGGCCGAGAGAAACGCGATCGGGGCGAATGCGGCAAACGGAAGCGACTCTCGGACGACGCCCGCGAGCTCGTTTTGGCTAAACTCCCCGGCTTGCTCGCGCACCAAATCCCACTTATTGCCGACGACGATCAATGCCTTACGCTCTTCGAGCGCGATGCCGGCGAGACGGCGATCCTGCGCCATGATGCCCTTCATCGAATCGAAGACCAGCAGCGCGATATCGCAACGTGCGATCGCGGCCAGCGACCGGAGTGCCGCGTAATATTCGATCGCCCCATGCGCTTCGGGTTTCTTGCGGAAGCCGGCCGTGTCGACGATGCGAAAGGGGCGGTCGTGCCAGGTGAACGTTGCGTCGAGCGCGTCGCGCGTCGTTCCTGGAACTTGTGAGACCAGCGCGCGCTCTTCGCCGACGATGGCGTTGACCAGCGAGCTCTTGCCGACGTTCGGCCGTCCAATCACCGCTAACGCGAGCTCTTCGGACGGCGATGCGTCGGCGACGTCGGGCGGCAGCAGCTCGACGATGCGATCGAGCAAATCGCCCGTTCCTTCGCCGTGAATGGCCGAGACGGCGACCGGTTCGCCGAAACCGAGCCGGGAAAACTCGGCAAAGATCCCCGCGGCGGCATCGGGCGACTCCGACTTATTGGCGACCAGCACGATGGGGCGGCGCTTGTTGCGCAAGATCCGCGCGACGTCGTCGTCGAGCGGATGGAGTCCGGTCTGCGCGTCGACGATCATCACGAGCACGTCGGATTCGTCCGCCGCCGCCTCGGCTTGCCGGCGGGTTGCATCGGCAAGTTCGGCACCGTGCGCCACGTCCGCATCGGGGTCGATTCCCGCGGTATCCACGAGGCTGAACGTCCGCCCGCGCCAGTCGCAGAGCGCGTAGAGGCGATCGCGCGTGACGCCTGGGGTGTCCTCGACGATCGCCAGCCGGCGACCGATGAGGCGGTTGAAAAGCGCGCTCTTGCCGACGTTCGGCCGTCCAACAATCGCGACCGTCGCCGGGTGGAGCATGCCCCTCATTTCTCGAACTGCGCTCCTCGAGCATGCCCAGCGTCTATATTGAGACCTTCGGCTGTCAGATGAACGAAGCCGATTCCCGTTATATTGCCGATCGTGCGCGGTCGGCGGGGTATAGCGTCGCGGCCGCGCCGGACGAGGCGAGCGTCGTCGTCTTAAACACTTGTACGGTCCGCGACAGTGCCGAACGGCGCGCCTACGGGCGGATGAATCACCTCAAAACGCTCAAGGACGGCGACCCGAGCGTGCGTCTGGTGGTGATGGGCTGCTTGGCCGAGCAAGACCGCGACCGCGTGCGCGAGCGCGCGCCGCACGTGGATGCCGTCTTCGGAACGCGCGAGCTCGCTCGGCTCGGCGATCAGCTCGCGGCCTGGCAGCCGCTCTTCCGCGAGGACGCTCGGACCGATAATATCGTGCGCTTCGCGCTCGGCGGCACGGCGGACGGTGTGACCGGCGCCTACACGCACCTGCGCGCCTTCGTCAACGTGCAGCGAGGCTGCTCGTACTATTGCACGTTCTGCATCGTGCCGCAGGTGCGCGGCCGGTTCGATCACCGTCCGCAGCGCGCGATCGAAGACGACGTGCGCGCGCGCATCGCCGCCGGCGCACGCGAGATCATGCTGGTCGGCCAAACGGTGAACGCGTGGCGCGATCCAGCGAGCGGGGCCGACTTCGGCGATCTCTGCCGGGCGGTCGCGCAACTGCCCGGACTCGAGCGGCTCACCTTCATCTCGCCGCATCCGAAGGATTTCACCGAGAAGATTCTCGACGATCTCGCCGCAGTCGAGCAGCTTAACCCGCGCGTGCACCTGCCGCTGCAGTCGGCGAGCGACGCGATGCTGCGGCGCATGAACCGCAAGTATACGCTCGCGCAGTTCCAGCGCGTCGTCGAGGGAGTCGCGCGCCGGATGCCCCAAGCGGCGATCACCACCGACCTCATCGTCGGCTTCCCGGGAGAAAGCGACGACGACTTTGAGGCGACGCTCGAGTATGCGCGCAGCGGGGTGTTCGCCAATGCCTTCACCTTCATCTATTCGATCCGGCGCGGTACGCCGGCCGCCCGATGGGAGCAGGTTCCAAGAGAGGTCGCACTCGAGCGCTTCGCGCGGCTCTGCGACGTGCAAAACGCCGCGACGCGCGCCTATCACGACCGGAAAATCGGAACCACGGTGCGCGTGCTGATCGCCGGCGATTCGAAGAAAGATCCGTCGCGGCTGACTGCAAAGACGACCGATAATGTGACCGTCGTCGCGCCGAAGACCGACGACGCGATCCCCGCCGATACGCCGTGGCTCGACGTCGCCGTCGAGCGCGCGCACGTGTGGGGATGCAGCGGCCGGGTGGTGCGGCGCGCGGGGCGCTTCGGGGAGGCCGGCAAGCCCGTCGCGCAGCCGGCAATCAGCCTGATCTAGCGCGCGTTGACTACGTTTTCACCGATGCTCGAGCAGTACTTCGGGATGAAAGCAAAACATCCCGAAGCGATCCTGCTCTCGCGCGTCGGCGATTTCTACGAGGCGTACGGCGAAGACGCCGAAACCATTGCCCGCGCGCTGCAAATCGCGTTGACGAGCAAAGAGGCCGGTGGCGGCAAGCGGGTCGCGATGGCGGGCGTTCCGCATCACGCGCTCGCGGCCTATCTGGCGCGACTGGTGCAGCAGCGATTCATCGTCGCACTCGCCGAGCAGTTGGAGGTGCCGCAGCCCAATCGGCTCGTCCGGCGCGACGTAGTGCGGCTGGTCACGCCGGGAACGCTGATCGAAGAGCAGCTGCTCGATGGAAAGCAGAACAACTATCTCGCCGCGGTTGCCGCTAGCGGCGAAACGCTGGCGCTCGCCTACGCCGACGTTTCGACCAGTTACGCCGCCGCTACGGCGATCGCGGGCGAGGATGCCTACGACGAGCTCATCGCCGAGCTGGCGCGCATCGCTCCCGCCGAGATCGTCGCCGACGTGCCCGCCGATCTGCGCGCTACGCTCGTCACCGCGGTGGATACGATGGGCGCGCGGCTCGCGACACCGCCGCTCGGCTTGGTGGAGGCGCGCGAGCGCGGCACTTTCAATGGCTTTTCGCTCGAGGAGTCGCTCGCGATCCATCGCGCGCTCGAAGCGCTCGACGGTTTCGTCCGGCGTACGGGCGTCACCAACGGCGAGCGCGGCCCGCTCGAACCGCAGCTCTACCGCCGGCGTCAGTTCCTTGCCCTCGATCCTGCGACGCGCAAGCATCTGGAGTTAACGCGCGCGCAGGGTCAGAATCCGCGGGCGACGCTGCTCGCGACGCTCGATGCCTGCGCGACGTCGATGGGCTCTCGCCTGCTGGCGCGATGGATTGTGGCGCCGCTGGTCGATACGGCGTCGATCGCGACGCGGCAGGATGCCGTCGAGGCGTTGGTCGGCGAGCACGCGCGCCGCGAGGCGTTGCGCGAGATTCTCAAAGGTGCGTTCGATCTCGAGCGGATCACGCAGAAAGTCCGTTTTCGTCGGGCGCTGCCGCGCGATCTCGCATCGCTGCGCCGTACGCTGGAGATCCTGCGTCCGCTGCAGGCGGTCGCCGTGCCGGCGCTGCGCGATTCGGTCGAACGCATCGGCGATTTCTCGGCGATGCTCGAGGATCTGCAGCAGACGCTCGCCGAGGAGCCGCCGGCGCAACTCGGCGACGGCACGGCAATTCGTCCGGAGGCCGACGACGAGCTCGCCGAGTGCTTCGCGCTCCGCGGCGATGCGCGTTCGAAGCTCTCGGACCTCGAAGCGCGCGAGCGGGAGCGCACCGGGGTCAAGTCGCTCAAGGTGAAGTATGCGAGCCCCTTCGGCTACGCGATCGAGGTCCCGAAGAGTTTTGCGGGTGCCGTGCCACCCGAGTACGTTCGCAAGCAGACGCTGACGAACGGCGAGCGGTACGTCACGCCCGAGCTCAAAGAGCTGGAGCTTGCGATTGCGACGGCGCAGACGCGGCAAGCGCGCTTGGAGCAGCAGCTCTTCGAAGCGCTCCTCGAGCGGATTGCCGCACGCATCGACGAGCTGCTCGAAGCCGCCGCGGCAATCGCCGAGATCGACGTGCTCGCCGCGCTCGCGCAGTGCGCGGCCGAACGCGGCTACGTTCGTCCGACGTTTACCGATGCGAGCGCCGTGACGATCGAGGACGGACGTCATCCGGTGATGGAAGCGATCTTGCACGCGAAGTTCGTGCCGAACGATCTCGACCTGCGCGAAGCGGAGCGACGCTTCGTGCTGCTCACCGGTCCGAATATGGGCGGCAAGTCGACGTACCTGCGCCAAACCGGCCTGCTCGCGATCATGGCGCAGATCGGCTCGTTCGTCCCGGCGGCGCGCATGGAGCTCGGCGTGGTGGATCGCATCTTCACCCGCATCGGCGCGGGCGACGATCTCGCCTCGGGACAATCGACGTTCTACATGGAGATGGCGGAGGCGTCGCAGATTCTTCGGCGTAGCACGCATCGCTCGCTGCTCTTGATCGACGAGGTCGGACGCGGCACCGGAACGCTCGACGGTCTCGCGATTGCCCAAGCGATTTGCGAGGCGCTGCTCTCGCTGGAGGACCAATCGCCGATGGTGCTCTTCGCGACGCATTTTCACGAGCTCTGCGCGTTGAGCGAGCATTGGAGCACGGTCGCAAACTATCACATCACCGCGGTCGAGAACACGGCGCGGGGCGGGGCGCCGGTCTTCTCGCATCGAGTTCAGCCGGGCAGCTCGTCGCGTTCCTTCGGGATCGAAGTCGCGCGCATGGCGGGTTTGCCCGACGCGGTCGTCGAGCGGGCGCAAGAAATTGCCGATGCACTCTCCGGCGAGGCCGACGTCGAAGCCCGCGTGCCGCTGCGGAAGAAGATGCCGAAGCGGCCCGCGGCGGAGCGCCAGCTTCCGCTTTTATCCTGAGCCGCCGCTGAGCGAATCGGAGAGGGCAGATTTGCCGGCCGGCGGAAGTCGGAAATCCTTGAAGATGTCGCGCGCCCGCCTGGGATTCTGCGCATCGGTCGCCGTCATCGCCGCCGCGATCGCCGATCCGCTGATCGAGTTTGCCTCCAACGCCGGCTGGTTCGGCGCCGGATCGTTTACCGACCGCAGCAACCTCGACGTGGTGCCCGCACTGCTTGCGGGCGTCGTCCTCCTGGGAATCTTCCTCGCGCGCAAAGCGCGCGCGCTTCTCACCGATCGCCGTCTGCCGGGCCGCGCACGCGAGCTGGTCCCCATCGCGCTGGCGCTGCAAATCTGCGTTCTCTACGTCATGGAAACGGCCGAGCAATTCGTGACGGCCGGCCACGCGCTGGGTCCGACGGTGTGGCTAGGTGGGCCCGTGCTCGTGAGCCTTACGGTTCATGCCGTCGTCTGCGCGGCCGTGACCGCGGCGATCCTGCGCTTACGCCAGGTGCTCGCGGAAACGGCCCTGCGTGCGATCGCGTTCATCGCGTCGATCGTCAAGCGCACGGGGCAGAATGCGCGTCCGCTCGCAATGCGACCCGTCGCGCGCGTACGTGCGAAAGCTCGTCTGCCCATCCTCTGCACGATCGGAGAGCGAGCGCCCCCAGCGGCTGCCTAACCAAACGCACGCAGCTCGCTATGGGGGAAATACAATGGTACGAAAGCGATGGCTCCGCATCGCCGTCGTGACGGTCGCGGCCGCTGCCGCGATCGTCGCCGGCTTCGCGATCGTTCGCGGACCGATCAAACAGCAGGTCGCGACGCAGGCCGCGCGTCACTCGTTCGGTCAAGTCAAGCTCAACGTGCTCATCCTCGGCTATCAGGCCGACGAGATGACCACCGATACGATCGTCGTCGCCCACCTCGACGTCAGCCGCCGGATGGCGACGCTCGTTTCGGTTCCGCGCGATACGTGGGTAGACGTGCCCGGCGAAGGTGACGCGAAGATCAACTCGGCCTACGCCTATGGCGCCGGCCACGCGACGGCCCGGGTCGTCGGCAAACTCCTCGGCGACATCCCGATCGACGGCATCGTTGCCCTTCAGCCGGAAGGCGCTGCCGCAATCGTGGACGCCATCGGCGGCCTCGACGTGAACGTCGACGAAGCAATGGATTACGACGACAATAACGGCGGTCTTCACATCCACCTGAGCCCGGGCCAACAGCATCTCACCGGGAGCGAGGTCGCCGGCTACGTCCGATTTCGCCACGATGCGGCGTCGGACTTCGGACGAGTGAAGCGGCAGCAAGACGTCCTCAAGCTGCTGCTCGCGCAGGTCAGCGAGCCGCAGAACTGGGCGAAAATGCCGCAGCTCATTGCGCTCGCGCGCGAGCAGATTCACACTACCATGACCGACCGTCAGCTGCTCGCGCTCCTAACCGTCTACCGCAACGTGCCGCCTGAAAACGTGCGCTCGTTCACACTTCCGTCGAAGGCCGGGTGGGTCGGCGACGCGTCAGTGGTCTTTGCCGACCGGCGCTGGGCGAAACTGATCGGCACCGTGCTCTTTAATCGCGGGGATCCGCCGCAAGATGAAGTGCTCGTCGCCAATGCGACGGGCAATCCCAACTTCGACGCCACGATCGTCGGCGCGCTTCGCGGCGCCGGATGGAACGTTCCGACATTCGTTGACTCGAAGGTAAAAAGGACGAGCGTCGTGATCGGCACGACGCCCGCAGCCAGCTCGCTCTCGCGAACGTTCGCCACGGCGATCCGGCCGGGCACCAAAACGGCGCTGGTGATCGGCGCCGACCTCGCGCCGGATACGGAGTGAGGGCCTAACTTCCCAGCGAGGGAAAGATCACTTCGAGCGTGGAGACGACCGTCAGCAGGCCGACGATACCGACGGTCGCCCACGCGACGACGTTAAAGAACGGGCCGTTGGTCCAGGCGCCCATCAGCCGCTTATTGTTGATAAGCAGCAGCATGAGCACGAGGACGACCGGCAGGAGTACGCCGTTGAGCACCTGCGAGTAGAAGATGATCGCCAAGAGCGGCGCTCCCGGCAAAATGACGACCGCCGCCCCGATGATGATGAGCGCGAGGTAGAAGCCGTAGAAGACCGGCGCGTCGCGAACGCGATGGTCGATGCCGCGCTCGAAGCCGAACGCCTCGCAGACGTAGTACGCCGTCGAAAGCGGAAGAATGGACGCGGTGAAGACCGCCGCGTTGAGCAGCCCGAGCGCAAAGAGCAACGCCGCGAAGCGCCCGGCGAGCGGCTGCAGCGCGATTGCAACGTCGCCGACGCCGTTGACGACGATGGGGTGCCCCGCGTGCAGGTTGTGGACGAAAATCGTCGCCGCGCACGAGACGATGATGAAATAGGCGATGACGTCGGTCCAAATCCCGCCGGTGACGACGTCGAGGCGCGAGTAGCCGTACTCGTCTTCCCGCACGCCTTTGTCCACCACCGCCGCTTGAATGTAAAACTGCATCCACGGGGAGATCGTCGTCCCGATCACGGCGATGACCATGATGAGATAGGCTTTCGATGCCTGCCAGTGCGGGACGATGCTCTGGTGAAGCACGTCGCCCCAGTCCGGACGCACCACGAACGCGCTGACGATATAGGCGATGTAGACGAAGCAGAACGCGAAGAAAACGCGCTCGACGATCTTCGCCGTGCCGCGGGTAACGGTGAAGAAGACGAAGATAGCGGCTCCCGCCACTAGCGCGATCTTGAACGCTTCGGCGTTGGCGACATGAAGATATCCGGCGAAGATCGGCGCCGACGAGGCAACGCCGGCGAACTCCGTTGCGGTGTTGCCGACGTCGCCGAGCACGAAGACGAGCAGGCACCAGAACGTGATTTTGACGCCGAAGTTCTCGCGAATGAGATCGGCCAGACCCTTGCCCGTGACGGCGCCCATGCGCGCGCACATCTCTTGCACGACGATCAGGGCGAGCGTCACCGGGACGAGGATCCAGAGCAGCGAGTATCCGAACTGCGCGCCGGCTTGCGAGTACGTGAGGATGCCGCCGACGTCGTTGTCGGCGTTGGCCGTAATCAAACCCGGACCGACGATCGAGAAAAACATCGCGATCGACCGCCACAGGCTGGGGCGCCTTGAATGCGCGACGGCAGAGGACATCGCCGCTAACTAACGAGCGCTCGCCAAAAGCTGAAGGCGGGGCCCGATCGCTCGCCTTGGTTGGCGCGCAGCGTATCGTCGTGAACCGCACCGCCGCGTCCACGGCGGTACGCGAGATCGAGCAAGAACGTCAAGACCTTCTTCATGATACATACCTCCTGCGTTTACGTCTTTGCCGCGCCGGCGAATTCAGGCGCGGTGGTACTACCTGGTCCGTCGTCCATGGCTTGGCATCACCCCCTTCCAAAAAGAAAAAACTGCCGCTGCTCCTCGCAGGCCGACAGTTCGAGAAACGTCGTGCGGACGAGCCGCACAATCTCCCTCAGTGTCGAGCTTTAGCACTGCACAACCTAGGCGTGTCATAATCGCCGGCCGCATTAGATTCCGCCTTGATTCGGCGGAGTCTGGTCACCCGTTGGGGTCTCTCGACCTTTCCGGGCAGCGGCATCCCTTCGTGCAGACGCCTCACCTAACGAGGAATCCTTAACCAGGATACTCGCGACCGAGGCTTTGTCAACCCCAACGCGCGAAGCACTCAACGTGGCGCAGATTCGCGAACTCGATGCGGTAACGATCGGCCAAATCGCGGCCGGCGAGATCATCGAGCGGCCCGCGTCGGTGGTCAAGGAACTCGTTGAAAACGCCTTAGATGCAAACGCGGGACGCGTGACCGTTACGATCGAGCGCGGCGGCTTCGATCTGATCGAAGTCGTCGACGACGGCAGCGGCATCGCTCCCGAGGATTTGCCGCTCGCGCTGCGCCGTCACACCACGAGCAAGCTGCGCTCGGCCGGCGAGCTGGAATCGATCGGGACGCTTGGATTTCGCGGCGAGGGATTGGCATCGATCGCTGCAGTCGCGCGCGTGGAGATCGTTTCGCGGCAATCGTCGAGTCCGGTCGGCGCGCGCGTCCGCGGGCACGGCGAGCAGATCTCCGCAACGGAGCCGGTCGCGGCGCCGGTCGGAACGAGCGTGCGCGCGGAACGTCTCTTCGAGAACGTGCCCGTTCGGCGCGAGTACTTGCGCTCGGCGAGCGCCGAGTTCAATCGCATCTCCTCGTGGCTCTCCAGCTTCGCGCTCGCCTATCCGGATCGGACCTTCACGCTCCGGCACGACGGCAAGGACGTCTGGGTGATGCCCGAGAGCGGCGATGAGCGCGAACGGCTGGCGATGGTCTTCGGCCGGCAATCCGCATCGAAACTCATCGAGCTCGACGGCGGCGCGTCGCGCACGCTCGGTGGACGGCTTCGCGGTTACGTGAGCGCGCCGGGCGACGACCGGCCGGACCGCCGGATGCAGTTGCTCTTCGTCAACGGCCGGCTGTTGCGCAGCAGTCTGCTTGCCGGCGCGTGGACGAGCGGCTATTCGACGTATGCGATGAGCGGCCGTCATCCGTACGGCGTCCTCTTCCTCGATCTCCCGCCGGATCACGTAGATCCCAACGTGCACCCAACCAAGAGCGACGTACGGTTGCGGTTCGGCACGCAAGTCTTCGACGCGGTGCGCCGCTCGATGGCTGCGACGCTCGGCGCCGACGCGAAAACGCGATTCGCCGAGCAGGCGGGAGGCGGGCTGCCGGCGCAGCTCTCGCTCGGACCACCCGAAGACGTGTCGGCGAGCGGACTACGAGTGCTCGCGCAGCTCGACCGGACGTTCATTCTCGCAGCCGACGGCGAGTCGCTGTTGCTCGTGGATCAACATGCCGCACACGAACGCATCGCGTACGAGCGCATCGTTGGATCGGCTCGCACGCAAACGTCGAGCGAGCCGATGCTCGTTCCGCAGATCGTCGAGCTCGACCCCGCGCGCAGCGTGGTGCTCGACCGTACGATCGAGCTGCTCAAGGAGGGCGGTCTCGAGATCGAGCCGTTCGGCGAGCGCACCTACCGCATCGTCGCGACGCCGTTCGGCTACGGCGCACGGCGGTTCGACCTCGACGGCTTCATTGACGACCTTAGCGAGGATCCGAAACAGCGGGACGTCCGCGAGCGCGTCTGGGCCTCGCTTGCGTGTCATTCGGTCACGGTCGCCGGCGAACGGCTGGAGCTCGACGAGATGACGAGCCTCGTCGAACGCCTGCAGTCGTGCGAGAATCCAATGCACTGCCCGCACGGGCGTCCGACGATGGTCCGTTTGAATCCGACCGAGATCGCGCGCATGTTCAAGCGTGTCTGACGCTGCGCCCATTCTGATTCTCGCCGGCTCGACGGCAAGCGGAAAAACGGAGCTCGCGCTCGAGTTGGCCGCTCGTTTCGATGCCGAGATCGTCGGGGCCGACTCGCGGCAAATCTATCGCGGGATGCCGATCGGGACGGCGGCGCCGACGCCGGCACAGCTCGAGTTGATCCCGCACCACCTGGTCGGCTTTCTCGATCCGTCGGAGCGGTATTCGGCCGCGCGCTACGCCGGCGACGCACTCGCGGCGCTGCGCGAGATTCGCGCTCGTAATAAGCGCGCGATCGTGACCGGCGGCACCGGTTTTTACATTCGCGCGCTGGTCGGCGGCGTGGTACTCGCGCCGCAGTTCGACGAGAACGCTCGCGAGCGCCTCGTACGCGAAGCGCGGCTTCACCCGAGCGAGGTCCTCCACGCGTGGCTCGCGCTGCGCGATCCGCAACGGGCGCGGGCGCTTGCGCCTAACGATACGTATCGCGTCATCCGCGCGCTCGAGATCGCGCTCGCCGGTCCCGATTCGTTGCGGCGCGACGCGCCGGCGCGGACGCTTGCAAGCGACGGATTTGCGTGGGAGCTCGTCTTTATAGACCTGCCGTGGAGCACGCTCGACGAGCGGATCGAGCGGCGCACGGCGCGGATGCTGGAGGCGGGCCTCATCGAGGAGGCCGAGCGCATCGGCAGTAGCGCCGTGGCGGCCAACGCAGTCGGGTATCCGCAGGCATTGGGGTACGTGCGCGGCTGGAGCACGAAGGACGAACTGCGCGCGTCGCTTGCTCGCGCGACACGCCGCTACGCGCGGCGTCAGCGCGCGTGGTTTCGCAGCGAGCCAAACGTTCGGTGGATCCCTCCGGATGCAGTCGGCGCCGTCGTACGGGAAAAGCTCGGCTGGCTTCCGAAGCGTGGTTGATGCTCGTTGCGAAAATGCACGGAGCGCGCAACGACTTCGTGATCGTCGACGGACGCGCCGAACCGCTTACCGATGCGGCGTCGTTCGCGCGGCGAATCTGCGATCGCCGCGCCGGAGTCGGCGCCGACGGTTGCATCGTGCTCGAACGCTCGGATCGCGCGGACGTCCGCATGCGAACGATCAACGCCGACGGGAGCGAGGCGGAGATGTGCGGCAACGGCATTCGCTGCGCCGCGCGCTGGCTCGACGAGGCCGGC
>Ga0302325_10019418_pt1 | contig 14292 bp, 14 predicted proteins | sample Palsa_T0_2_FD_201948 | JGI IMG/M metagenome (GOLD analysis project Ga0302325, IMG submission 201948) | Peat permafrost microbial communities from Stordalen Mire near Abisko, Sweden - Palsa_T0_2 | ecosystem: Environmental > Terrestrial > Soil > Palsa > Peat permafrost | place: Sweden: Abisko... | reverse complement strand
CGCCCCCGTGGATCCGCATGCACTCGGTGGCAAGTTCGAGCGCCGTCTAGCTGGCGAAGAGCTTGGCCAAGCCTGCCTCCACATCGCAACGAAGTCCGGCGGTCTTTCGCTCGGCGGCATCCTTGGTAAGCAATCGCGCCGCCTGTAGACGTGTAGCCATGTCAGCCAGCTTGAGTTGGATGGCCTGATGCTCGCCGATGGGCTTGCCGAAGGTCTGGCGCTCCTGGGCGTAGTGCAATGCCGCGTCGAAGGCGGCCCGGGCGACGCCGACGGCCCGTGCGGCGATGTTGATGCGTCCCACCTCGAGCACGCCCAGGATCTGAGGAAGCCCCCGCCCGGGCTCACCGATGAGGTTGGCGGCGGGGATCCTGTGGTCCGCGTAGGCCATCTCGACCGTCTCCACGCCCCGGTAGCCGAGCTTGCCGACGTTCTTGCTGACCGAGATCCCCTCGAACCGAGGTCCTGGCTCCTTCTCGACGATGAAGGCGGAGATGCCCTCATCGGTGCGGGCGGCCAGTGCGACGAGGCTGGAGCGTTCGCCGTTGGTGACCCACGCCTTCGTGCCATTCACAACGTATTCGTCGCCGTCGCGCGTGGCGCGACAGGAAATATTGCGGGTGTCGCTGCCGGCATCGGGTTCAGAGAGGGAGAGCGCCCCCCGACGGTCACCAGAGGCCAGCACTGGTAGCCATCGCTGCCTCTGTTCCTCGTTCCCGTGGGCCATGATCAGGGTGGCCGCCATGGTGTGGGTGTTGATGATGCCGGTCAGGCTCATCCAGCCGTATGCCACCTCCTCGATGACACCGATGTATGTGAGCAGATCCAGGCCCAAGCCTCCATACGCCTCGGGAATGGTCACGCCGAAGAGACCGAGGGCGCGCATCTGCTGGACGATCTCATCGGGGAATCTGTCTGCGCGCTCCAGGTCGGAGGCGACGGGGATGACCTCGTTGGCCACGAAGCGCCGCACCGTCTCGATGATCTCAAGGCGTACGTCTGGATCGGTAGGACCGCTGATGTTGGGAGAGTTCACTGCCCAATTATGGGCGAGTTCATGAGATCGACCATTTTGAGAACATTACATTCTCTGGATGTTGACGTTGATCTCAATAACGAGAAGAATGTTTCCAATGGCGGAGGCCTTGATGCATCATGCCCTTGAGCACGCTGCGGCCAGGTTCGGCGACCGCGAGGCTGTACGGGCCGGGGATCAGCCATGGTCGTTTCGGGACCTCGACGACTTCAGCAACTCGTTCGGCCGTCATCTCGTCGTGCAGGGTGTTTGCCCCGGCGATCGAGTAGCGCTCATGGTGTCGAACCGGCCGGAATTCATTGTCGCTGTCAACGGGATCAGCAAGATTGGCGCGGCCTCGGTTCTCCTCAGCCCGGCGTGGAAGGCGTTGGAGGTTGGGCACGCGCTGGAGCTCACAGCTCCGGCTCACGCCGTTGCCGACGGACCGTCCACCGAGCTGCTCGGTGATGTCTTCGGAAAGGGGCGAGTCACCAACCTCGACAGCTGGGAGAAGATCGACGCGGGCCCTGCTCGCGGGCACGGGGACGGGAGGGCCGCCGAATTCAGCGACACCGGCGAAGCGGTGCTGGTGTTCAGCTCGGGCACAACGGGCCTTCCCAAGGCGGTTCGCCACACGCATCGTTCGATGGGTCGCGCGACCGAGCACTGGTGTCAGGCGCTCGGCCTCGGCCCGGCCGATCGATTCCAGGTTGCCACGCCGCCATCGCACATCCTCGGCCTCCTGAATCTGCTGGCTGCCATGACGGCAGGGGCCACGGTGCGGCTGCATCGCCGGTTCGACCTCGACGAGGTGCTCCATTTCATTGAGGCCGAGAGGATGACCCTCGAGATGGCGGTCGCACCAATCGCCCTGGCCATGGCGAATCACCCTCGCCTCGAGGAGTTCGACCTGTCCTCGTTGCGCTACATCATGTGGGGAGCAACTCCGGTCAGCGAGAACGTGGCGACGGTCGTCGCCGAGCGCACCGGCGTGCGCTGGCTTCCCGCCTACGGAGCGAGTGAGGTGCCGGTCATCGCCGCCAATCCAGTCGATCGGCCAAGGGAGTGGCGGCTCGACTCCGCCGGGTTGCCTCCTGCCGGGGTCACCCTGCGCGTGGCCGACCTCGACAGCGGCGCAATCCTTCCGGCCGGCGAGATCGGGGAGATCCAGGTCCTCAGCCCATCAGTGATGGCTGGGTACCTGCCGGCGGAGGCGACACTCGAAGCCTTCTCCGACGAGTGGTACCGAACGGGAGACGTCGGTTGGCTGGAGCCCGAAGGATGGGTCCACCTCACCGACCGCTCGAAGGAGATGATCAAGGTCAACGGCTTTCAGGTCGCTCCTGCAGAGATCGAAGGGGTTCTCCATGGGCATCCGGCGGTGCTGGACTGCGCGGTGTTCGGATTGGTGGACGAGAGCGCCGGCGAGGTTCCCGTCGCGGTCGTGCACCTCCGTTCCGACGTGCTGGTAGCGGAAGATGAGCTCCAACAGTTTGTGGCCAGCTCCCTTGCGACGTACAAGCACCTGCGGCGGGTCGTCATTGTCGACGCCATACCGAGGCTTCCGTCAGGGAAGGTGCTGCGCCGCACGCTTCGCGATGAGTGGACGCCGTTGCTGTTAGAAGCGGAGAGACACGTCTGATGGACGTGCGGCTCTCCGCTGTTCAACAGGCACTACGCGAATCGGTCTCCATCGTTGTCGACCGGCTGGGGCCCCGTGCGGTTCGACAGCTCGACGACCTCGAAAGGCGCGAGAAGCTCGAAGCGGCCATCGTCGCCTCAGGTTGGCGCGAGTTGCGGTCGTCAGAGGCCGAGGGCGCACCGCTCGCTTCGGGAGTCGAATCGGCCATCGTCGCCGAGGAGCTGGGACGTGGTCTCGCCGACGCGCCATTCCTCGGTCCGACATTGGCGGCGGAATTGAGGCGACTCGTCGACGCACCCGCGTCCACGGCAGCCGAGACAGTCGTCCTCGCGCCATCACTGTCGGAGCTCGCTGTTGCCGCGGATGGCGTCGTCGCGGATGGCGTCGTTGCCATCGATGCACGAGGCGCCGACTCCGGGCTCGTCCTCACGCCCCGCGGGGACGGCTTCGTGGTGGTCGCTGTTGCCCTGGCCTCGCTCGAGGTGGGGGTCGATCTGACACGGCCGTGTGCGGTTGTCGATTCGGCGTCGGCCGCGGTCGAGGTCGGTCATCAGAGTCGACTGCTCTCGAACGGGGACGTGGCAAGGTGGACTGCACTGGGGCTGGCTCTGACGTGTGCCGATCTGGTCGGGATCATGCGGGGGGCGATCGAGCTCTCTTCGGGCTATGCCTCGTCGCGCCGACAGTTCAGCCGGCCCATTGGCTCGTTTCAGGCCGTCCAGCATCTCCTGGCCGATGCGCTGGTCCTGATGGAGGGCTCACGCAGCGTGGCCCGGCACGCCGCATGGGCTGTCGACGCGCTCGCTCCTGAGGAGGCACTCGGCGCCGCGGCCGGTGCGAAGGCCTACTGCGCCAGAGCAGCGCGCTCGGTATGCGAGACCTCAATTCAGGTCCACGGCGGTGTTGGAAACACCTGGGAATGTCTTGCGCACGTCCACCTGCGTCGGGCCCTCCTTTCGAACGAGATTCTCGGTGGGGTAGGGCTCAACCTGGGGCGTGTCCTCACTCACCATGGGATCGGAGGCAGCAATGAATTTCGATGACTCACCCGAGGAGGCGGCCTTCCGGATACGACTGCGGGAGTGGCTCGAGGACAACAACCCAAAATTGCCGGCCTCTTCGACCGACGATGACTATTGGGCGGGCCAACGCGCTTGGCACCAGTCGCTCTACGACGGCGGCTTCTTCGGCACGACGTGGCCCAAGGAAATCGGTGGCCAAGGTCTTCCGAGTGTCTTCGACGTCATGGTTGACGAAGAGCTGGCCACAGCCGGAGCGCCGCCCCGACCGAGTCTCGGCTACTTGGTCGAGGGTATCCTTGAGCACGGCAGTGTTGAGGCGCAGCGTCGGTTCCTGCCCGGAATCGTCAATGGGCGCGAGCGATGGTGCCAAGGCTTCAGCGAGCCCGATGCGGGATCGGACCTGGCGGCGTTGCGCACCCGCGCCGAGCTCCATGGTGACGAGTACATCCTCACCGGCCACAAGATCTGGACGAGCTACTCCGACGACGCCGATTGGTGCCTCGTCCTCGCGCGAACCGACAGCGAAGTGGCCAAACACAAAGGGATCTCGGCATTTGCGGTTCCGATGCACCAACCCGAAATCGAGCAACGAACTCTGCCCATGATCAACGGGATAACCAAGGAGTTCGGAGAGGTACTCTTCGACGGTGCCCGGGTTGCCGCGGCCAACATGATTGGCGAGCCCGGGGAGGGCTGGTCACTCGCCATGACCGTGGTCAGTCACGAGCGAGAGCCTCAGCAGCTTGGCTATGCGGGCCGCTACAAGAAGCTGGTGAAGGACCTGGTGGAACAAGTTCGCACAGAGCCGTCGCGCTATGGCGCAGAACAGATCCGCGACCTCGGCTGGGCAATCGTTGAGGCGGATATGTTGCGCCTTCACGTGTGCCGTCGACTCTCCGAGCGACTCGACGGCGTCACGCATGGTCCCGAGGGCTCTATCGACAAGTTGCTCATGACGTCGACCGAGCAGACCGTCGGCAATGCCGCGCTGTCAGTGGGCGGCATCAGCCCTGCCGATGACGACACCTGGTTGAAGGTGTATCTCTACGGTCGGGCTCAGAGCGTCATGGGGGGCACATCCCAGATCCAGCGCAACCTGGTCGCGGAGCGCATCCTGCTTCTGCCAGCGTCATGAGCTCGTACGATCTCACTGCCGAACTTCAGGTCGAGGTGGACGGGCCCATTCGGATTATCCGTCTGAACCGTCCTGAGCAGCTCAACGCAACGAACCATGGGTTGCACCGCGGCTTGGCGGAGCTGTTCCCGCAGATCGACGCGGACGAAGACGTCCGTGCCGTGGTGCTGACCGGAAACGGTCGGGCGTTCTCTGCTGGCGGCGACTTCGCGTATCTCGATGAGTTGAGCCGCGACTCTGAGCGCCGGCGTGAGACGCTCGGGCACGGCAAGTTGATCGTCACTGGAATGACGGCGTGCCGAGTTCCGATCGTGGCCGCGGTGAACGGCCCCGCGGTGGGCCTCGGGTGCAGCCTCGTCGCTCTTTCCGACATCGTCTACATGGCTGAGAGCGCGCACCTGGCTGACCCTCACGTGATGATGGGACTCGTGGCGGCCGACGGCGGCCCGGTGACATGGCCGCTCCTCACCAGCCTTCAGCTGGCCAAGGAGTACGCGCTCACCGGGGACCGGATCCCGGCCCGGAGGGCTGCCGAAATGGGGCTGGTGAACCATGTCTGCGCGGACGACCAGGTACTGGCAGAGGCGATCGCCTGCGCCCACCGGATCGCCAAACTGCCTCGCCAGGCGGTCGAGGACACCAAACGCATTCTCAATCTCCACCTCGAACGGGCCATCGTTGCCACCCTCGACTTCGCCCTTGCCGCTGAGGATCGATCGTTCACCTCGTCAGAACTGCGGGCGAACCTCGACCGGCTCCTCTCTCCGAAGGAGGAGGGGCACTAGACAGTGGGGTGCGGGGTCAGGCCTGTGGCAAGGTAATCTGTACCTGGAGATGAGGTTTTCGCCAATGGAGATAGACGTTTTCATTCAGCAAGATAGAGGGCCCGTCAGGTCATGAGCGAAACGAGAGCAGAGGCCGAACCGGCCAAGGCGGATCCGGGGGTTAGCCGCAGAGAACTGGCGGTGGCGCGGTCGCTTGATTCGGCCCGGGCGAGGGCTGAAAGCCGCCTGCAGCGCTTCCTCGACGCCGCGCTCGAGCTGATGACGGAGGGGGAGCCCCACAAGGACTTCACCGTCCAGGAGGTCGTGGAGCGCTCGGGGCAGTCACTTCGCCTCTTTTACCAATACTTCGGCGGCAAGCATGAGTTGCTGCTGGCCCTCTTCGAGGAGACCGTGCGCTCCTGCACCGAGATCATCCGAGGCAAGATCGCAGACGAGGATGACGCCCTCGAGCGCCTCCATTGCTTCGTCGTGGAGTACTACCGACTTTGCCGTCCCGCGCCGGGGGGTGATCCTGCGGAGTGGACTCCGGTGGCTCCGATGCTGGTGGATTTCGCTCAGCAGCTTCTGACGAGGCATCCGACGGAAGCCGCCCAGGCATTCGTCCCGCTCGTTTCTTTGTTCAGCGAAGTCCTCGATGCCGCGGCTGCAGCGCGTTCGATCCGTTCGGGACTCCGACACAGCACGATCGCCGGCATGATGCTCGAAGCCATGATGTTCAACACGTTCTCGGCGACCATCGGGGGGATGTCTCTCCGGGCGGAAACGGCCGATCCGGCCGAGGAATTCTGGGACCTCATTCTTCATGGCGTGGGGGCCACGTCCCCCTCATAGACCTTAGAGGCAGAGTGGCCATCCTCGTTTCTGACCTCCCGAGACGGACGGTCCCGGGCCTCGTCAGCTTCCGCGAATGGCGAACGGGCCGGGGACCCAGTTGGGCGACCTCTTCTCCATGAACGCCTGCATCCCTTCCCGCGGCTCGGGGGAACCGGCGAGGGATCCAAACATGGTCTGATAGTCGATCAGCCCGTAGCGGTCATTGAGCATCCGCTTGACATGCATGCGGGCGAGCGGCCCAGTCTGGAGGATCTCTTCGACCGCGTCGACGGCGGCCTGGCGAAGTTGCTCGTGGGGAGCGACACGGGCGATGACACCCAGGCGCACGGCCTCTTCGGCGTCGAATCGACGAGCCGACAGCATCAGGTCCCGGGCCACGGCGATTCCGACATGCGCGGGCAAGACCGCGGCGTAGGTGGCGTCGACAATGCCCCGGAGCAGTTCGGGAATCCGGAACGTGGCTCGATCGCTGGCCACGGCGATGTCAGACATCATGGCGACCAGGAGGCCACCGGCTTGGCAGATGCCGTTGATTGCGGACACGACGGGCGCCCGGCTGTCTCGAATCGTGAGAAACGGCAGGATTTCGTGCCCGATGTCGGGGACCGGCTCATCACCCGGTTCAGACCGCCCGCCAAGGTCTCCACCAGGTGCGAAGACGTCCCCCGTGCCGGTGATGATCATGGCCGCCAGGTCGGGATCACTGTTCACCAGATGCACGGCTCGCTTGATCCCGAAGTACATTGCCGGCGTGAACGCATTTCTCGCTTCAGGTCGGTCGATGATGCACCACCCGATCACGCCGTCCCGCTCGAACTTGAGCCCAGCAGCGCCGAGATCGTCCGTCATTGCGCCCTCCCTCTCGTCGTGTCGTACAAATGTAATGGTGTGTGACGAAGGCGGCCGTGCGACTCAGGATTTCAATAATCGATGGTCGCGCCATTGCGTCCAACCCCCCGAGACCAATCCTCCCGTCGCCCTGGCCGGGGCCATTCAGAGGGGCAGCAACGGTGGCAGCTGCGCGGATCTGATGACCTCCTCGCCGAGGGCTCTGGTGAGCGACGCGGAGGTGCCGAACAGTCCGTCGAGGAGAAGTGCTCGCTGGATGTAGAGGTGCAGAGGATGCTCCGTCGTGAAGCCGATCCCCGCTAGGACTTGCTGGCAGTGGCGAGCCGTGGTGCGCGCGTGTCGACCTGCCACCGCCTTTGCCATCGCAGCGGCGTTCGGCGTGGCGTCCAGCCACGCCGAATCGAGCATTGCATCCGCCGTCTCAATGGCGACAAGCGTGTCGGCGAGCCGATGGCGGATTGCCTGGAAGGAGCTGATCGGACGACCGAACTGAATGCGCCCGCGTGCGTGTTCGCGGGCGAGCTGGAGCATCTTTCGGGACGCGCCGACCAGCTCATGGGCGACGGACAACCTGGCGAGCGCAACGGCGGAGATCCAGTCAGAGGCCGTCAGTCCCAGGTCCTCGTCCGTCGGGATGTCCTCACCGGTCACCCGAAGCAGTCCGCAGCTCGGATCGATACCGCTCACGGCGTCCAAGGTGAGTGACGCCGTGGGCACCACGACGGCGATGTCGCCGCGCTCCGTGGCGGCCATGACGATGGCGGACTCCTGAACCCCCAGAGTGAGAGGCGCGAGCCCGTTCACGCGCAAGCCGCGGCCGTTCAGCGTGCCCGGCGGGTCCCACCGGCCGATCGCAGGCAGCACCACCCCTGCCTCAGGTCGGGCGCTGAGCCCCAAGGCGTGGCGGACGACGTGGCAGAGGGCAGAGGAGGAGACGTTGTTGGCACCCTGGAGCGCGAAGAATATTGAGATGGCAGCGCGGAGTTCCAGCGCCAACGCGTCGTGCCACCCCACATCCTCGAGTGCGGCGTCGAGCGCCTGCCCCGTGTGTTCCTTCGTCGCGTTGTCAAGGCTCCGCTCGAACAGCTCAAGTGCCTCGCCGTCCATCAGCGGTCGTTCCCCAGATCGAGCAGGCGGCGGGCGATGATGTTGCGTTGGATCTCTGCGCTGCCCCCATAAATCGTGGCGGCGCGCGAGTAGAGGAACTCGGTTCGCCATCGCTCACTGATGGAATCGTCACCGATGGTCACCTCACCCGTCAACGTGTCGGCCACGAGGTCGAATACGGCCTGTTCCGCCGTGGCCAGGAGAACTTTGTCGATCGAAGTCTCCGGGCCGAGGTGTTCGTGCCGCGCCATGCGGTGCTGGGTCGCCCGGGAGCGGGCCCGGAACGAGTACAGCAACTGGGTGACCTCACCGAGTTTGGCCGGGTCCAGCGCACCGGCCGGTGCGGCGTCAACCAGATCCTGGAGCCGACGGTGCAGGAATGCGGCGCGATGCCAGAGCGAGGTGCTGCGTTCGTACGGCAGCAGGTCCATTGCCACGGCCCAACCGCCTCCCACCTGGCCCAAGGTTCGGTCGAACGGAACCGCGACATCGTCGAAGAAGACCTCACAAAACTCCTCGGCGCCGTGCATGGTCCGGATCGGGCGCACTGTGATACCGGGCGAGTGCATGTCGGCGAAGAGGGCAGTGATCCCCCGGTGCGCCGATTCCGTTGTTCCCGTCCGCGTGAGGAGCACACAGCGCTGCGCGAATTGCGCCAAGCTGGTCCATACCTTCTGCCCAGTGACCCGCCAACCCTCGCCGGAGCGAACCGCCCGGCACGAGAGCGAGGCCAGGTTGCTCCCGGTGCCGGGCTCTGAGAATCCCTGGCACCACGTCTCGTCGCCTCGAAGCAGTGCCGGCACCATGGTCGCCGCCAGCTCGGGTGCGGCGTAGTCGATCATCGTGGGGGCCAGTACTTCGGTCATGGAGTACAGCCCCGGTTCGATAAGCGCCCGGGTTGTCAGTGTCTCGCCCAGATACGCGCGCATGAGGGTCGATCCACCGAGACCGCCGACGCGCTCCGGCCAGCCCATGCGCATCCAACCAGCGTCGTAAACGAGTCGCTTCACTTTGGCCAACTGCTCCATCTGTTCGTCGAGCGTGCCGTTGCCTTGGTAGTCCGGGGCAAGCACTCGCTGGTTGTCGTCCAGCCAGGATTCGACTGATGATCGGAAGTCGTCGATGTCCGTAGCCACCCCAGCTGCGCTGGTCATTTGTTGGTGGGTTGGGGGCGTGTCGGGTCGTGGGCGCGACCCGAATCGCGGGCACCGCTCTTGCGCAGAAAGGTCATGGAGCGGGTGCGGAGTCGCCATCCGTCAGCCGTTCGGCGATAGGTGTCCGAGTAGTACCCGATCCGCATGTCATGGCTCTGTTGTTCGACGAAGCAGAGCGGCTGCTCGCCCTTACCGGCGTCGCCGTCGAGTTCGAGGACGGGCGGCCCAACCAAGAACAGGCCCTTGGGCGCTGCGGCGACGAGCGTGGGGAAGTCCCCGAGCGCATAGGTATCGCCGAATGCGCTATACGTGCCGTCAGGTGTGAATACATCGACCACGGCGTCGACATCGTCCTTGGTCATACCCACGGCGTACCGGGCGAGCAGCTGCTCAAGTTCGATGACGTCAGCAATTGGTAGGTCGCCCATGCTCAGCCTTCCTCGTGATCGGTACACCGTCGGTTTTGGCCATGTCTGGTCTGGTCCGGGGTGGGCCGGCATTCAGCATCCAGGCGCCCACCGCCCGGGCGGTGAATCATACGGCGCCATGTCTGTCGACGATAATCAAGTTCTCCGAAACCGGCAACGGCAATGGCGCTCTTGACGGGGCTTCGATAATGATGGCACTCCCCCTCGCTCAGTTGAGGCGGGGGAATTGTTGTTCTACTATGCCGAGAACACCACTCTACGACCGCAACCGGCCCAAGGAGGCTCGGCGCGGCACGGCCGCTGGTCGCGCATGTTGGTCGAGGCCAGACGAAAGAAAGGAAAGAGGGCATGATGACGCTGACCACCGACGAGGTTGGCGCAACCGTTGGTGCGACCGTCACCGGCGTCGATTGCGAGCGCCTCCTGAGTGACGACGACCTACCCCGGTGGTGCATCGACGCTCTGGAGGCCAACGGTGTCCTCGTCTTTCGGGGCCTTCATATCGACGACGCGACGCAGGTGGCGTTCAGCAAGAAGCTCGGCCATGTCGAGTCATTCCCGCGCTGCGATCCGCCGGAGATCTTTCGAGTCACGCTGGACCCCTCGAAGAACCCATCTGCCGCCTATCTTCGTGGCACGTTCGACTGGCACATCGACGGATGCACGGAGGACGTTCCCATCATGGCGACGGTGCTCAGTGCACATGCCGTTGCAGTGGAAGGGGGTGAGACAGAGTTTGCCAGCTCCTATGTCGCGTACGAGAACCTTTCGGGCAAGGAGAAGAAACGAGTCGACTCCGTGCGCGTTGTGCATTCGTTCGAGGCGGCGCAGAGGTTGATCAACGGCGACCCGACACCCGAGGAGTTGGCGCTATGGCGGACCCGTCCGTCGAAGGAGCACCCGCTCGTCTGGAAGCACCAGTCCGGCCGCCGGTCGCTGGTCCTGGGCGCCACCACCTCGCACATAGTCGGGATGGACCTAGAAGCGGGGCGCTCCCTCCTCTCTGACCTGCTTGAAAAGTCGACCGTGCCCGAACGGGTGTACCGCCACGAATGGCAGGTCGGTGACATGGTGATTTGGGATAACCGGGGAGTGCTGCACCGAGCCCTGCCCTACGACACTGCCTCACCGCGCGACATGCACCGGTGCACCTTGGCCGGCAACGAGGCAATCCGGTGAGTCGCCGCGGCCCATGTTGCCGGCGCGGTCCAAAGCCAGCGAGATCGGTGCCCGGAGAGAGGGACGTCACGTGAGAGAGCCCGCAGCTAACGGCATCCGCATACAGCCGCTGCCCCCGAAGGAATGGCCCGACGAGATGCGAGCAGCGCTCGCTGCGCTCCGACCGCCGAACTCCCGTCATCCGCTACCGAGCAGGGAACCTGGTCGACCGAAAGGTTTGAACGCGCTCGGTATGTTGGCCTGGCATCCGGACCTCACTCGGGCCTTCAACACCTTCAACGGTCACATACTGTTCTCATCGACGCTCTCACCTCGCCAGCGCGAGTTGCTGGTACTTCGGGTGGCGGCCGTCCGGCAATCGACCTATGAGTGGAAGCAACACGTTGTGCTGGCCAATGACGCCGGACTCACGCCAGACGAAGTCGCCCGGATTGAAGAGGGGCCAGGTGCAACAGGCTGGTCGCCGCTCGATCGAGCCATGGTCAGCGCCGTCGACGAGTTGCTCAGCGACGCGATGGTGACCGACGGGACCTGGGAGGCGCTCGCCCGCGGACTCGAAGTCCAGCAGCTGATGGACCTCGTTTTCACGGTGGGGGCCTACGACCTTCTGGCCATGGCATTCCGGTCTTTCGGCGTCCCGCTCGACGACGACCTCCGGTGAAAACGGTCTTCTCTCCTGAGGAGATTGCTGATATCATGGCGCAACCAGCCCGACAGGAGGACTAACCATATGGCGCACTTCCCCAAGCCGGCCGAGGGAAGCTGGACGGAGCACTACCCTGAGCTGGGCACGAGCACGGTGGACTACGAGGATTCGATCTCACCCGAGTTCTACGAGCTCGAGCGCAAAGCCATCTTCAATCGGACCTGGCTCAACGTCGGCCGGGTGGAGGAGCTCCCCCGCACCGGCAGCTACTTCACCAAGGAGCTCCACTGCGCGGGAACCTCAGTCGTCATCGTTCGTGACAAGGATGGCAATGTCCGTGGATTCCACAACATCTGCCGGCATCGCGGCAACAAGCTTGTCTGGAACGACTTCCCACGTGAAGAGACAAGCGGGACCTGTCGCCAGTTCACCTGTAAGTACCACGGCTGGCGTTACGACCTCGACGGCTCGCTGAATTTCGTCCAGCAGGAGTCGGAGTTCTTCGATCTCGACAAGGCCGACTTCGGTCTCGCTCCGGTCCAGACCGAGGTGTGGCAGGGTTTCATCTTCGTCAATCTCGATCCCGACAACACCACGTCCGTGCAGGACTACCTGGGAGAACTGGGCGCCGGCATTGAGGGTTACCCATTCGGCGAGATGACACAGGTCTACAAGTACCGGGCGAACGTCGGCAGCAACTGGAAGCTCTTCATCGACGCCTTTGCCGAGTTCTATCACGCACCCGTTCTGCACGCGAGGCAAGCAACCGGTGAGGAGTCGCGCAAGCTCCAGAGTTACGGGTATGAGGCGCTCCACTATGGGATCGACGGACCCCACGGAATGGTGTCGTCATGGGGGGGCATGTCGCCCCCCAAAGACCCGAGCATCGTGAAGCCGATCGAGCGTGTCCTGCGCAGCGGACTCTTCGGGCCCTGGGACCGGCCTGACATCGAAGGCCTCGACAAGCTTCCAGAGGGCGTCAACCCGGCTCGCTCCCCTACGTGGGGCATCGACTCGTTCGTCTTGTTCCCCAACTTCATGCTGCTGATTTGGGCTCCGGGCTGGTACCTGACCTACCACTACTGGCCAACGTCATACCACACACACATATTCGAAGGCACCCTCTACTTCGTCCCGCCGAAGAATGCCACCGAACGCCTCCGCCAAGAACTCGCCGCGGTCACCTTCAAGGAGTTCGCGCTGCAGGACGGGAACACCCTGGAGGCAACGCAGTCGATGATCGAGTCGCGCGTTGTCACTCAGTTTCCCTTGGGCGACCAGGAGATCCTTCTCCGCCACTTGCACAAGACTGCACGTAGGTACGTCGCCGACTACAAGCAGACAGCGACTCCGGTCGATGTTCCGACGGGACGATGAGGGAGGGATCCGATGACCACGTCACTGCCCGCGGACTTTGCCGATCTCGAGCCGTTTTCAGACTGGTGCCTTGCCACTGAGGCCGAGCGCTACGCGAAGCGGTTGTCGAGCTCCATGGAGGAGATGCAGGCGTTTTACGATGGTGCGTTCCCACGGCTCGAAGAGGCTCTCGGCTACCTCGACGAACTCGATCTCGGCGCTCTTCCGGAGGACGCCGGTCAGCTGCTCACGTTGTGTTACTCCTTGGTCAACGTGTCGTTTCCGGTCGAGGTCTGGCGACAGGCCAGGGTGCCTGACAGCGGAGCCGCGAGCATGGATGTCGTCGTTGAGCCAGCAGTCTGATCTGGCCCGTCGGGCTGTATTCGTTGGGCGAAAGGAGGGTTGCACGTGCGGATCGGCGTGATGGTGGGTCCAGAGCGAGGCCGCTACAGCACCAAAGTCGAGCGCATGCTGGCTGACGCGCAATGGGCAGAGGACGCAGGATTGGCGTCCGTCTGGGTTCCACAAATACCCGACGACTTCGATGCCCTGACTGCCGCCACCTTGATAGGGGTTCGTACCAGCAGTATCGAGATCGGGACCGCGGTCGTGCCCGTGCAGCCCAGGCATCCCGTAGCCCTGGCACTTCAGGCCCTGTCTACGCAAGCTGCATGTGAGGGTCGATTGACCCTTGGCCTTGGTGTCTCTCACCACTGGGTGATCGACGAGATGCTGGGCCTCCCCTACGAGCGTCCAGCAGCAGCGATGCGTGCCTATCTCGATGTGCTCGACCAGGCGCTAGCGGGGCCAGGGATGGTCGACGTCAAGAACGAAATGTTCCGAGTGCACAATCCTATCGACGTTACCGACATCACTCCTACTTCGGTGATGATCGCCGCCCTGGGCCCGATGATGTTGCGTCTTGCGGGGGAACGCACGGACGGCACTATCCTCTGGCTCGCCGATGAGCGGGCGATCGGTTCGCACGTGGCACCTACGATCACGTCTGCGGCAGAGGCCGCAGGTCGCCGACCACCGAGGATCGTTGCTGGTGTGCCGATATGCCTCTGTCGCGACGACGAGGTCGAGCAGGCCATCAATCGGACCAACCGGGTCCTCTCCGAATCGGAGGTGTCGCCGAAT
>Ga0302325_10019413_pt1 | contig 14295 bp, 9 predicted proteins | sample Palsa_T0_2_FD_201948 | JGI IMG/M metagenome (GOLD analysis project Ga0302325, IMG submission 201948) | Peat permafrost microbial communities from Stordalen Mire near Abisko, Sweden - Palsa_T0_2 | ecosystem: Environmental > Terrestrial > Soil > Palsa > Peat permafrost | place: Sweden: Abisko... | reverse complement strand
CGGATCAGTGTATGTGAACAAAGACAATTTACCTGACTTTCAGGAAATGCACCCCGAAGGATTACTTCTGACATTTGTGCAATGACTCTTAGATAAATACACTCATATTGGACAATTGGTAGAAAGCGGGGACTAGATCCACTCATTTGGCATAACAACCGCCCCGAAATCAAGAATCAAAACCATTTAGTGCGGAAAATATAGGTGAGGCCTATATATTCATAACGCCTGGCATATTTGTGGTGCTGACAACTTGAGGTTGAGTTGAAGATGGCCGCGAAGAGCTCTTTGGGAAGGAAGACTTAAGTTCAGATCAGCACGAGTAAGTCCAGCTAGACTCCTTTTCTCACTTCTGAAGTTTTAGGGCAATAATGGTTTATCGGCCGAAGAGGCAGAGTGGCAGGAGCCCCTCGAGGACGATTCTAGTCATGGAAGTTCGATGTACAATATATTTAGCACTTGCCAATCATACATGTTATGGTCTGGGCACTGGCCATGAATCCTCGTGATTAAATTCAATGAGACCGCAAAGTCAACTACGAAATATGCCTCGATAAATCAGTGCAGGCATTCAACCGCTCCTAATCATTTCATACAACCGCCCTGCGCCGTGCTTTGCCAGTCCGATCTAAAAGTAGTAATACACATCATCGAAGAAGCAAATCAATGATCCAAAAGATTTAAATACAATATGTTCAGTAAGGTGGTCTGCCCACGTTCCCTTTTGTATCTGCTCCTCCAGCTTCAATTCCATTGAGGAGACTTTCTAAGTCTGCCACTGGACCCCCAGCTGCTTCGCCCCATGAAGAGCTCTGATAACGGTCTCCTTTGCCTTTCTCCGAGCGCCGCACGCTGCGCCCTTTGCGGATATTTTCTGGGACCGCGTGGTCTTGAGCTGCTGTGCCCTCCCCTACAAGCGACGAAGGGAGTGGCGGGACAGGTGGGACGGCATCAAGATCTTCCTCTTTCACAGGCTCGGGTAGCACGTTTTGATCAGTCTTGATCAAGACTGGATGCGAAGATAGAGGACGCGAATGCTCGCCTGCTGCCGCGACACGGTCGCGGGATTTTGACCTTGGCCTCTCAGGCTCACGCAGGGATGCCGAACGTTCCATTGGGGGACCAGTCTCCATCCCATGGTGGAATGATACCTCTGATGCAGAGAAGTCGTAACTAACCATGCTTTCGCTACTTGCATCACTATGGGCTATACCTGCTCTTGTGCCAGGAAGGGGGTTTTGCTGCCCGGAGAGAACTCGCTTCAGTTGGTCTACTCGGGTGACTGAATTGCGACTTGACTCGCTCGCGGGAGATGGCGACTGCCCGCTACCTTTTCTGAGCGTCTGTAGAGCCCCGAGACCACCGAGGCCGTAAGTTGAATTTGGCCTGCTATTGTGCGTATGGGTAGGGTGGCGGCCCTGCGGTGATTGTGTTCCGCTATTAGTGCCACCGTTGTTCATATTCCCGTTGACGGCCAGAAAGTTTCGGTGCCCAGTGGCATTTGTGCCTGATCTCGAACCGTTCAGTGACACCGTCTTACTTCCTTCTTGAGCTACAGCAATTACAGATTCTTTGCTCCACTCCGACATCATTTGTTCCTTAATGTTGTCCGGTACTGTCAAGTCGCCTTCCGCTGCAGGGTCGGACGAGCCGAGGATAGGATGACTAAAGACCCGGCCCGGAGATGTAGGGGGACTAGCCTGCGAAGCCGCCAATGTTTCGGCATAAGATAACGAAATCAATTTGACCATCTGAAAGCGGTCATCGAATGGTCGAAGTGATTCAGACTCAACCTCTTCGATGGGAAGTGCTTGCTGAGGTGTGGCTTGACCTGGTGTCCCGATCTGATCCAAGGTGATCGGGGGAAGACGAATTCTGTCGATCCAGAACATCTTGCTTCGTCGTCGATGAATCTCGTTGTGAATTGCTCTCCCAGTAGGCGATGAATCAAAATCGAACTTTTCGCTCAAAGTCCAGAAGTATCCATGGCACAAGCTCCCAACCCGAATTTTAGCCAATGGCGTCTCCACTTCTAAGATGTCTTCCTGAAGACGAAATATCATAGGCAGTCCACTCTTGACAGCGTTAACGCCTAAATTCTCTATAAGATTTGCTAGCAAGAGATGTAAAAGGACAATGTCGGATTCGCTGTCCACATATTGCAGAGCATTCTCATAGACGGCGAGATGCAGCAACTGGAGAAATGTCGTCCTCGATGGCTTTGGAGGCTTATCCCTGTGAGATACGTTTGAGACAGCCCGTTTTGATAGGTTAGTGGTTGAGTCGTCGCGGGTGGTTTTCGTCAGTCCCTTGGGCTTTTCGTCAAATATCCGAAGATCAGATTTGGTCATCTCTTGATCCAACCACGTCAACAAGGCATCTACGTACGCCTTACGCACTCGACCATCAGGATCTCTCAACAACCATTGCGTTCCCTCCCAAACCCGGACTGGAACGCGATTCCTGGCCAAACTTCCGGCGCCCGTCATACTCTTGCGGTGGCTTGCGACGAGGAGAACGGATTTGATGGCTTCTAGCGCTTTGACTTTAGCGGTATCGAAAGAGAAGAAGCCATCAGTATTCGGGTCTTCTGTCAAATCGCCGACCGAGGCAAGTGCTGATGTGGTGGAGTTTGGATTCTCTATAGCAGAAGCAGTATTTGGAATGCTAGAAAGTGGCGATGGTTTCAGCCTTAGCAGAATGGCAGAAACCATATCTGATATTTGATCGGCATAATAGACGTGGGTAGCGAGATCCCCGATACAATTCTGAAGTCTGGCAAGGAGCTCTCTTCTCAAGTTGGTCGGGACTGTTGCCATTTCGGCAATAGCTCCAACACTGGCAGCAGGTGATGGATTTCCCGACACATCCGTGTCATTTTCGCTTCCATCGTTTTGTTGTGCATGAGGTAAGGCGCCCCCTAATTGGAGGACTCTCAGCACATGCTGTATTAAGCCAAGAAGAACGTCCATGACACTGAGCCCAATCAAATTAATGTCGGACTTGAGTAACGAATCGATCATTGTAACAAGAACGAGCTGTTGTTGTAGATTCTCTTCACCCAAGGTGCTGCGGATCAAAGTATCCATCGCAGTCACGAGAATGACATATCGATCTTGGACAGGAGTCCATCGCGCAGTTATCTCAAATATCCTGGTAGCCCAACCTCGATATGTTTCTGCTCTCGGTGTTGGCTCGATAACGCTTTCTCCCTGCGCAACTCGATCTGCAATGAACTTCAAAGTAGCTATTGTAGCTCCATGAATTTGAGATCGATTGTTCACCATAAAGATTTGCTTCAGGCATTGAAGGGCGAGAACCCCAATGTCTTCTTCAGCAACTTTGTCGGCATCAGCCGTGGTCCCCGAAAGGGCCAGAGCATTTGCTTCGGTCGCAGTTTCAACCGTCCGTACCGTCGCAATACTCGTCCGCCGTCGTAAAAGTTTTTCTGTATCTATCTTCTCCTCTAGCTGCGCTCTGTGTTCAAGCAAGTCGATGAAGTCCTCATTGTCCGTCCATAAATTTTCCAGGAGTATAGGTACTACGACATCCAGTTGCCTGCCAGCTAGTGAGGCCAAAGCTTCAGAGGAGGCTACACTTTTGATTGCCTGCAACCCCACACTCCTCCATCGCATAGCTACTGGAGCGCTAGTTGGTGGTTTTGTAGGCGGGGGCCTTGTTGAGGCAAAAGACGCGTAGATCCGAACAATTTCCTCATATTGATGCAAGTATTCCTGATCAGCTGCTAGTGACGCTCCATCATGATGTTCGCAGAATGCCTCGAATGTTGGAATCGAAGATTCGACCATAGTAATGTCGCGGGACCGGAGAATTATGTTGAGGATCTTAAGGACATAAGGCGCAAATAGTGGAAGGTCCCTGGGAGCCTTCTCTATCAAGGCAGCCAAAATTTGAAGCGTAACTTGCACATTTCTGTAAATCATCATCAGTATGGACCCGTTCGTTTTGCCAATGTCATCTGTCTCAGCTCGTTGAGCAGTGGATACATACCCTATCCGTGCCCTCCATACATCACTCGCGGTCTTCTTCTCCAGAAATGCGCCAACCTTCTGCACCTTACTCCTTCGAGTCGTCGCATAGTAAAGGAGGTAACTGAGCTCGCTGGAATTGGGCTTTACGTCGACGGCGCCTTTGGTTGTTCTTGGATAGCATTTCAGTATGAGTACTTGATGCTTCGGGCGACATTTCTGCCGTATGGCATGCATTTGTTATGGACCGCGTTCGGCAGCGTTGATTCTCTGCTAACTCTGCGCAGGATGTCGTCGAGAGGGTCGCGATGCAGTAGAATGATTCCCGAGGACACCGTGGAGGCGCAATGGTCGTCTGAGGTCGGGAACGTGATTTGATGTCATGAAGTCCGTGTCGGCTTGCAGTATATCGTGATTTGTAAATGCGACTCTGAACGAACATATTAAAATTCAGGAAATGCCACGTTTGGCCTTGGTAGGCTTAGCCCGGAAATAAGCAGGTCCGAGGACCCGGGCTCGCTCACCTTTGGAGACCGTAAGGTTAAGCGCAATGACGCAGCCGACGACCTCACTTTCGCCCCCCTTATTCACCGAGGTTGAGAGCAATCTCAACTAGCCATAACATAGACATTACTATCCGCTGTCTAGAGGTTTATTGTTACTGCCATGCAAGACCTGCTGCAAGAATCAGGTGACGAATTGGGCCTGTCCTGTAAGTAAGTAGTGCCTCCTGTGAAACTGAAACCTCGATGTTCTGTTATGATTGTTTTATGACTGTTTTCATTTCAGCTATGGCTTTCTCCCTTATGGTCATCAAACTCTAGTATCTCCCAGCTTCTTCGCAAGACGGTCCTCCTTGATGAGGTCCGCCGCTCTCTCGGCCACGGCATATGTAGACGCTGGCCTGAATATTCCCTCGAGGTATCATCAGGAAGATGCTTGCATTGACAGTCCTGAGATTGGGGACGTTATGCACAAGCAGTCACTCATTTACCACTCCCCAAGCTTCTCGGGCAACATCGAACATGTACTCGTCACGTGGTAATAGGATATGAACGTTTTTCCCCACGATCTTCTTGGCTATCTCGAGGTCATGAACCAGCTTGTCTGAATGGATCCTCCGGCCATCTTTCTTCAAGAGAGAAGCCATGGGCTCTGCTGCAGCGATAGTCTCCAACCACTGAGTGTGTCTTCCATGAATTTCCAAGTTGAATGGATGGGAGAAGTACTGCGGATCGATTGTTGGCTGTGTCAAAGGTCTGCAGACTTGATGCGAACAAATCCTCAGGAGAGCGGGTAGTTCAGCACTGAGACGATACTCACATAATTTCCGTCTTTCCCTATGCCGTAAATTCCTTCGCAAGAGGGACCATCTCTAGGAACGATCTGAAATGGAGCTGTGGTAAATTGTCCTGATGGCTCGTCAGGTTCCTCAACAGCTCACGAATGATTGCGAATTACTCCTTCTTAGAGGGAAAGTCTTTGCACTCGAATGAGTCTAAACGTTTGCTGAGAATATTGTCTATCTCATCACTTAAGTCATCTACGAGAGGCATTAAGGCAGACACAATGGGAACCCCAGAGAGTGGGCTGGTTTTTGCTGTCTGGTATGCAGCTATTGCAGCTCCGGCGACCTCTGGAATTCGCAGTATATCCCCAGATACTTGGTCATCTGTTACTTCCCAGCAGAACGGAATGTAGCCATGGTCTTGAAGATTCTCGCCGACGTTGGAGTTATCAATCAAAACCTCGATGCTCTGGATCTTTAAAAGCTTTGCATCACCAATACCGGAAAGCTCCAGGATTTGTGGTGTTTTAATTGTCCCGGCTGCTAAGACCACTTCTGCTGCAGCCAAGACATCTTTATCAACACCATCTTTTGTTGTTACTATAACTCCCTCTGCATAGAACTCCCCAGTGGGTGTTTTCTTGAGAAGAATCTTATTTACAAGCGCCTCTGTCAGGATGCGCAGGTTAGGTCTCTAAACGACTTCAGCATTCAGATTGTCCGATCCAGCATGACTTCTTGCTTTAGCTACTGGATCCGTGATACCAGGATTGGTGAAGGCACCACTTACTACCCTAGAGATTGGGCCGCCAGTGAGTTCATACTTCAGATTCGAGAACGCCTTCGGCTAGACTTTGTTGAAAGTTGTATAGGCATCACTTTCTCCGAATGACAGTTGAATTGGACCATCAGTTCCCTGGAGCTTCTTATCGAGGTAACCAATTACAAGATCTTCTCGAGCGGCGTCGGAAGGGAGCATCATAGTGTGGAACTTCCTGAAGGAGACATCACATCCCAATTCCACCCAGAGTTTCCTAGCTTCTCCCACGCACCAAAGCTAGACTTAGATGGATAGATCAACGTGCTAAGATTGATGGCTGTTGATTCACTAAGAGTTCTACCTTTTGGCTGAGCAAGCTGTCGTCCATTTAAGTGTTTCTTTCTCACTGTCAACTGGATTTGGATCACATGATTTCAGGGTCCTAACCTGGGGTGTGCTCATGAAGCACCAGTCAAAGTCCGGATCATCATATAAACTGGCAGCCAGTCTGGGAGTCACGATTCGGGGATCATCTAGGTGGTTTGCACCAGCTTCGATGACCAGGACTCTGATATTTTGGTCTTCAGTGAGTCGAGTTGCCACAACCAAGCCCGATGTGCCGGCGCCGCCTCCAACAACAATAATAAAGTCGAACTTTCCCGTCTCCAGGAAAGCGGTGTATTCGAGGTCCTCAATGAAGGGAGACATAATGGTGGAGATAATATGCGGCTGATTAGTTCTCCACGACAAGGGAACTCGCTGATGTCAGATGTGGAAAATGGTGTAAGAAGAAAGCTAGTCCCTTGCAGATGGGATATCTAAGACTTTCCGAATTCGAACCCTCCAGTCTGGCCGCCTTTTGTTAGTAATAATCAGCGTTGAACAAAATGGAAAGTTGATGGGGTGACGAACTCGGCCTAAAGTTCGACCCCTTCTGTTGCTTTGTTCCGACCCTGCTTTTAGCTCAAAATCTGCTGTATGGAACCTGCGTCTAGGCCGCGCAAGCTCTATATGTGTGCAGCAGACAAGGGTAGCATTTACCAAAGCAACACGAGTCAGTTACTCGAAAGGCGGGGATTAGCAGGAACCCCGACTATTTGCAATTACAAAAAGCAAGTTCACCATTCTCCTACCGTCAACTTTCAGAGGAAAATCCACCGTTCTCTCGAGATAATTGAATCCAATCCTTTCGCAGTTGATGGTTTCCTAGTCATCAACGTCGGCCTTGCTGATTCCATAATCCCGGCATGGTCTGATATTTTTGCAAGTCGTAAGTTACAACTCGCAACGAATCACTTCCGAATGGAACGGAGAGAATCTTGCGATTTCCAAATGACTAGGAACAAAGTCGCTAGGTGCAGCCTTTGATCCGAGCATACAGGGATGTTACTTGCGGAGTCGGACAATAAATTCCTGACTCGCATTAGGACGATCCTTCACTAAAACATACCCCAGTTTCTGGGGTTGACTGCGTTTTGTGGATGTTTTCCTTCTACTTGTATTAGCACCAGTAAGGGCTTAACGGCAGTTGGACGGGAGAATTCTCTACTTCCATCAGGAACGGGGCTTCTTGCCGCGGCCGCATTCGTCGCCCGTTCACAGCGGGCAAGCCCGAAACGCTCTATCAAGTCGAGACTAAAGTCGAAGTGGCTTGCTTGGGTTTCTATTGGATCGGCACTTAGTAAGCTCCTCCTGAGAAGACTCCACTCGCTTCAAGCGGGGAACATACAAGGGGCAAAGCGAGTAAGAACTTCACACTGCCGGACATGGGGGCAGAGAATATCGAAGATCTTGGGCTGAAATGCCGAATACCTCCAGTTTTTGATGGAGGGAGGCTTCAAAGGCTTCACGACTGTTTATATTCTATCCCAAGATACCATCCAAACGTGTTCCTTTGATTTTTCGTGATTTCTATATCGTGCGCTTTTCTTTTGGCTTTTTATTTCTTTAGGTTTCTTAATGGCGTACGACCTGAGTGTAGCCAAAGCCCGCAATCCGTTGATTGTGATCACGATATTTGCGGCAATTGGAGTTGCTACGACAATTTTGAGACTTAAATCGAGGAAGATGAGAAATATTAACTTGGGCATTGATGACTATTTTATGCTGGCTGCACTGGTAGGCTTCCACTTCGATTGTATATTAGCGGTAGGCCTTACTGACTAGATGCAGTTCTTCCTGCTTGTTAGCATCGGAATTCAATTTGCCTGTAAGTGATACGAAATTCTCAGATGCTGCCATATCTAAATAATATAGGCGTTATTGCTGGTGGGGTTGGTCGACATATTGAGGATGTGAACCCCCTGGATGTCGTCAAGACATTGAAGGTCAGAGAAGCTCGCATTTCTTATTCCTCAACACAGGGCCTAACATGTTGCTAGCTTATTCTCCCTTTCGAGGCACTATACGGAGTCACGCTTTGCTTCATCAAGACTTCAATTATATGCTCCTATCTTCGCATATTTGGAGCCACGAGATCCTTCCGAATCTCCGCTTACGTCGCTATCTTAATCCTAATTATGTGGGCTTTGATTGTCATTTTGGAGACATTCCTCCTATGCAGACCCCTGGCATATAATTGGGATTCGATGATCAAGGGAACTTGTGGAGATCGTAATACTGTCTACGTGTCTGCGGGAGCACTGAATGTGGTTACGGACTTTATGGTAGGTGATTTCAGTCTTCATCAACTACTTAGTCTTGGCCGGATTCTATGAGCTGATTCCTTTCAATCCGCCTGGGATTTACGATGGCTTTTAAACCTTCTAACTTTCGAAACCACTCATTCTGACGTCCACAGGTCATGTCTCTTCCAATTCCCCACATTTTGAAATTACAGCTCCCACTCAAACGCAAGCTGGGACTCCTCCTAATGTTCTCTCTCGGTCTCTTGTAAGCACCCGACCTTCTTCAACACTTAGTCAACCAATGCTAACAATCTTAGCATCACAATCATAAGCATAATCCGCATCAAATCCCTCCAAGTAATCTCCTTCACCGACCCCACCTTCACTCTGCCAATGGGCCTCCTCTGGACAACTCTCGAGCCCTGCCTCTGCATCATCAACGCTAACTTGCCCATGGTACGCACCTACCTCATTGGCGTCGCGCCCCGAATTTTTGGCTCCACAGCCGACCAAACATCGCACAAACCGACAGGACCGGAAAACGGCAGTAGACCAGACCCGTTTGAGCTGATTCTGGATGATAGGTATGGTTATGGCGCCAACGATATCAACTTAGACCAGACCAAGATGGAGAATACAATCATGGGTGGTGGTAAGGGAAGGAGGGGCGAGGATAGTGGGAGTGAAAGTGAGAGGTATTTGACAAAGGGGAGTGCGCAAATTGTTGTGGCGAGAAGTGTGGATGTTGAGTCTTTGTAGGATTTGGGTAATGATGTACAACATGAAGTTCTGAAATTTTGACGGTTTTGGCTGCATTCCAATATCATTCATTTCTCTGTCGGAGTTTAGGAACGCTCAGACTCCTTTTGACGAAAAAAGGGGGCATGTCGGGGTAATTACAGCCTTGCGCCACAATCGAGCCTACCGACACCTTCTAACCGACCTCCCGCACTAAAGCACGTCCCGCACCAAAGCACGCCTCGCGCGCAATTTATACCGAACTTTAAAAATTAGTTATAAATCAATTACATATCCGATTATAATAATATTAAAAGTATATATATACTTAATTGAGATCTAAAAATGTACAATTTAGATTTTTTATCTAAAGCGTTATAGCAAATTAATTGTACAATTAGCCGTTTTCGCGATTGCTACCCCAGTAGACCTTACCCCCTCCGGTATTATTACTAAATCTTGCTGTAGAATTTTTTTAGCTTTGGGCCTTGGTTTAAGAGTAAGCTTTTGTCAGATTAATGCTATTTTAGAAATAGTTTTAGCTATATTTGTAGTAGTAGTAGTCCGTTTCTTGGCAAGTGCTTTGCGGACAGGTTTGTTAGCAATAATAAGGTCCTTAGCCAATTGCTTTATAGCGTCGATAGTATCCTTCTTTGCTGCTTTAATTGCATTTAATCGATCCTTTTTAGCTTTTTCCTGCTTTTTACGAAATGCATTCGCTGCTTATTATACCTTTCGTTGATATTTTGCCTCTACTTTTGTAGTAGCTAGGGCCTCCTTCTCTTGTTAGTATTCCTTAGCCTTAATTACTTGCTTAGGCGAATAACAATTGATAATATTCTTATTTGGCACTTTATAAAGGTTTAAACAAACGCCTTGTTTATTCTTCCTCTTTTATATATTAATTGCTTGCTTTAAATTGCGGTTTTAGTGTTATAAAACTAAGACTTGGGTAGCAAGACGCAAGGTTGTTAAGAAGAGGAGCTTGACTTTATTAACAGTCGGCGATTTATCGTATATAGCGTGGAATCGACAAATAGCTTTAGTAGACTTGGGAAATTGTAATTTTGAAGTTTTTTAAGGGGTAAAAGGTATTAGACATGCGATTTTTTGGAGAAGCTTTGTCTTATTAGTTAGCTATATCCCCGTCTTGCAAAACGCAGCTTAGATAGTCTCTTTGTTAAATGCTTTATCTTAAGCAAGTTTAAACATGCTAAAGAAGAACTGTTTTAATATAGAAACCCTCCTTTTAGAATTGTTTATTAATTAGTTTAGCTCGAGTATATAATAAGTCGAGAGCAGTTAAAATAAGCTAATATCAAGTAGTTGTAGTTTTTGTGTTATATGCAAGGGAAGGATTAACAAAATAATGCTATGCTTATTTGCCTAATAGTCGGTTAGCCTTCTACTGCGCATTCGCTTGTAGTCGGCGAAAGCAAGTGTCTCGCAAAAGCAAGTGTCTCGCCGAGATTTTGTATGGGATTTTGCGTAAAAATTGTCGCATTTTGTTGTAAAAACCAGATAAAATCGCAAATAACTTTACCCTTTTCTCGATGCACGACCTAAAAAGAAATTAATAAGTATCTTTCTATATAAGTAAGTACTTCTAGAGTTTTAAAAATAAAATAAAAGTCATTAGGTGGGTTAAATTATCGATTTTGACGCTTTTTCTACCTGAAAGTGCGCATATTTTGGGTGTGAAAAGTCGCCTGGATTTTTTGGTGGGGTTTCCTATACAAAATCTCGGCGAGACACTTGCTTTCGCCGACTACAAGCGAATGCGCAGTAGAAGGCTAACCGACTATTAGTCGACAAAGGCTATATTTATATAGCTTAAATGCTTATTAATAATTAAAAGACGTTTTTGGGTCTCTTATAAAAGCTTAGTGTATCGTTTAAAAACCTTATACAACTACACTAACCTAATTGTATTATTAGACTATCTATTGCTTGAAGTTGTAAAATGCACCTTTAAATTAGTTATAATATTGTCGACTTATATACTTATAAGATCGTTTAATTTGCCTTTATATATAAGGAGTAGTGGTATCCATTTTCCGATTATAGAGATATAAGCTAAAACTAATATAAACTCTTTACTCTTGTCTTGTTTATTCTTAATAATTTGCCTTAAATTTAACGTGTCTTTAGCTATAATTCTTTTCAATTGACAACTAAAGCTTATAATAAACCCCTTTTTATCAAAATTGTATATATTTTCTGCTATAATTCGGTATTTCTCGATTATTATAGCTAGCTAAAGAGTATATACACATTAGTAAAGGCTTTTTAAGTATATATGCGAAATAACTGCAAAAAAAAGCACTAATAATACTAAAAAATAGCTAGAATATTAGGGCGTACTTGGCGCTAGCATATAAGTTGTTAATATTGCGTAAATATAAGGACTTTAGCCTAATATTGTAACGCTTAACAAATTAGCCTACTTAGTTTTTCTTTATACTTTCTCCTTTAATCTCCTCGGCCAAATTCTTTACAATATAACTAGTAAGAGGCATGTGTTAGTTAGTAAAGTAGTTAATACGCTTAATAAGAACCTTCTCTTGCTCGATTGTGAGGCACTAGTGCTAAAAGGAGTTGGCTTCTTGTTTTATCTTAGTAAAACTATAAATGCGTCGAGAAATAGCTATATAAGAACACTTATACTTCTTTGCTGCATTAGAATAATTACTAAACTCTCCTCTTTGAATTGCGGCTATTATAGTGTCGATTTGACTTGATTTGATAAATTTATCGCGCATTTTGTGTTAATGGTGATGCGTGTTTTAGGCGTGCTTTGGTGCGGGAGGTCGGTTAACCGGAGTCCTGTGTAAAAGCACGTCTTGCACAAAAGCACATGCGACTATAAGAAACTACCTAACTTCTAAAAATTAGCAATTAACTACTACTTTATAAATCACGATAAAATTGAATATATAAGAAGAATTAATTGATAATTAAAGGTTTTATTTGACAGATTATTTACAAGAAGCGTTATGGCCGAGTAATTGTCTGCGTAGCCGTTTTGCGTGCTTCTAGCACTACTACTACTATTGTGGGATTAGGAATTAGAATAAAATGTCAAGTAAAGGTTTTTACTAGCGCTTTTACCTTAAGAAGAGCCTTCCTTTGCTTTAGCATAGCCTTTGTAGCTTTTTTGGCTTTAGCTGCTATAGCTTTTTGCTGCTCTTTTTATGCCTTTTTAGTAGCCGCTTCTTGCTCCTTAACCACCTTATCTGCAACGGCTTTGATTGCCTTTTAAGCCCTCTCCTTTGCCTTCTTCTCCTTTTTTAGCTTGTTTTAAAGAGCATTTGCGGCTCTCTTAATCTTTCTTTGCAATTTGGCCTCTTCTTTAGCTGCTTTAGCGGCCTCCTTTTGCTCTTGATACTCCCTTGCCTTAACTACTTATCTTGGCAAGTAGTAGTTAATAATTCTCTTATTTAGCTCCCTAGCAAGGTTTAGACAAATACCTTATTAACCTTTCTTCTTTTAAATATCGATTGCCTTAAGTAAGCCTTTCTTTTTATGCTCTAAGCAAGAGACTTGCGCAAAGAGATGTAAAGTAGTAGCAAGAGCTTCTTAACTTTGTCTTGGGTCGGCTTTAAGTCGTATTACATATAAAATTGACAAATAGCCTTTGCACTCTTTAGCGTTTGCATGCCTTAAAACTTCTCAAGTATTAAGAGCTTAAGTCGAGTAATTTTTTTAATAACCTCGGTGCTATTAGTTGGCTAGATGCTTGACTTAGCTTATGCTAATTAAATGTTTTCCTTAGTAAAAGCTTAGTCTTAAGATAGTTTAAAGTGCTCTTAAAATAGGCCTTTTGTTATGCTAATTATGCTAAGGGTAATATTTAGCAAGTAGTTAATCGAGACTAAGTAATAAGTATTTAAAGGTTAGAAAAGTGTTACGGTTCTGGGCCATGTCACGTGGTCACGTGCACTAGCGCGGCTAGCATAGGCGGTGTGAAGCGGCAGAACTCGGTATTTATATACGAACCGAACCTTGTAAATAACTTCTTCCTTCTTTAGCTTTAAACAGTCGTAATTGGGACTATTTAACTAACGCACTTCGTGCTATAAATCTAGCGCTCGTGACATAATTCAAAGCTTAATCCAATTCCAATCTTGCGGAGGATTTAAAATTAAACCGTATAGAAAAAGACGACGCGTCGCCTTTAACTTAAACGAACTAAACTAAACGAATTAAACGAATTATACGAAACACGAACTTAAAACAAGCCCTATTACATAGGCACAATACGAACGCTACGATAGCACGATCCTATTACAAATAGACCCCTAAACTTACAAATGCTCGACTATCCCGTCTTTCTTTAATTCTTAAAGAACCCGAATTTAACCTCGAATATCTCCGATTTGCATATTAATAAAACCCCGAACAACTTTGTAAGCAAATCCTAGAAGCTTTTTATTAACGTAATAATGCGAAGGATCGAGTTGCTGCCCTAAAAGCTAAGGCTTTAGACCAACGAACTTAACTAGCTTAACTCGATATTAGGAACGAAGCCTTTTAAACCGAGCTTTTAAAGTCTTACCGTCGACAAGCTACTATTCCCTTAGCACAACGCCCTTTGCGTTTTACTAAGCTCCCTAATCCCCCTATCTTCAAAGATACTAAGGATATAAGTCTTTTTAACTAGATCTCCCGAATTAAGAATAAGCTTTGTGAAAATGTAAACTATTATCTTACTAAATTAATAAAGCTTGCATTAGTAAAAGGCTTAATTGGGGGTAAAGCTACAAAGCATATATCTTTACGCTTAAGAGAGGATGCTATTAATTTATATAATATAGTCTAGGATCTATTTAACTACTTGATATTAGCTTTTAAGAATCCGAATCGGTTATTTATAGCTAAAAACGATTTTAA
>Ga0302325_10019411_pt1 | contig 14295 bp, 12 predicted proteins | sample Palsa_T0_2_FD_201948 | JGI IMG/M metagenome (GOLD analysis project Ga0302325, IMG submission 201948) | Peat permafrost microbial communities from Stordalen Mire near Abisko, Sweden - Palsa_T0_2 | ecosystem: Environmental > Terrestrial > Soil > Palsa > Peat permafrost | place: Sweden: Abisko... | reverse complement strand
GTCCGCCTCAAACGTCCGCGGATAGCACGCAAAATCCTCATTCGGTCCAAACTGCGTCGGGTTCACAAAAATGCTTACAGCCACGCGCCCGCACGATGCAGCAGCCGCGCGAATCAGCGAAGCGTGTCCGGCGTGCAGAGACCCCATGGTCGGCGCCAGGCCAATCGTCTTTCCGCCATCATTTCGTTGCAGACGAGACCAGGCGCGCAATTCCGCCACGGTGCGAAGAATCTCCATCAGGCCGTCCTCAGCGTTCCTGTCTTCGCCGAGGCATCCAGCGTCTGCCGCACCGCAGGTGCCAGGTGATAGCTTTCTTCGTCCGAGGGAAACGCCCGATGCTCGACATCCTCGCGATAGCGCTCGATGGCCGCGCGAATCAGCCCGCCCGCATCCGCATAGCGGCGAACAAACTTGGCCGCCGGCGCGAAGGTCAGGTTGAGCAGATCGTGGTAGACCAGAATCTGCCCATCGCACTCCGGCCCGGCGCCAATGCCGATGGTCGGAACCGGCAACTCGGCCGTAATCTCCGCGGCCACCTCGCGCGGAATACCCTCAAGCACCACCGCGCCCGCCCCAGCCTCAGCCAGCGCCAGCGCATCGGCCTTGAGCCGGTTCGCCGTCTCGGCGGTGCGCGCCTGCACCCGGTAGCCGCCCATGCGATGAATGCTCTGCGGCGTGAGCCCGAGATGACCGACGACAGAAATCTCCGCATCGGTCAGCGCGCGCACCAGTTCCATGCGCGGCCCCTCGATCTTCACCGCCTCCGCGCCCGTTTCTTTCACAAAGCGGACCGCGTTCGCGACGCCCTCCGCAACCGTCCCGTGGTAGCTGCCAAAGGGCATGTCCGCCACCACCAGCGCCCGTCGCACCGCCCGCCGAACCGCCCGCGTGTGGTGCAACATCTCGTCCACGGTGACGGCGAGGGTGTTTTCGTGGCCCAGCACCACCATGGCCAGCGAGTCGCCCACCAGCAGCAGGTCGATTCCCGCCTCATCCGCCAGGCGCGAAGACGAGTAGTCGTACGCGGTGAGCGCAGAGATAGGTTTGCCCTGCCGCTTCATCTCGGCCAGTGCAGGAACCGTGACCTTTGTGATGGGAATGCCGGTCGAAGCAGCGCTCGACCCGCCGGGGAAGTTGGTAACGCTCATGGTTGTCTCCAGTGCCGCTCCGTCAACCCAGGATGCGACCCGAACAAGTGTGAGTATACGCCCAGGCATGGCCACAAATGCAACGCCGACTTCGCATTTTTGTCTTGTCGATTGGCGCAACGGGTGGGTAGAATCCTGCTACTCAGCACCCGGTGCGGAGTCGAAAGCGAGATCGACCGCAATGCCCAAGTTCGTCATCGAGAGAGAAATCCCCGGAGCCGGAAACCTGACGCCGGAGCAACTCAAAGCCGTTTCGCAAACTTCGTGCGGTGTTTTGCGCGATATGGGACCGCAGATTCAGTGGCTCCATAGCTACGTCACCGACGACAAGATCTATTGCGTCTACATCGCTCCCGACGAAGCAACCGTGAGCCAGCATGCCCAAACCGGCGGCTTCCCGGCCAACAAGGTCTCGCAAGTGCGCGCGGTCATCGACCCCACCACCTCGGAATAGCCGCCGCGTTCCATGCCCTTCGTCATTACCGGCATTCACAAAAAACCTCCGTGCCCCATCGGGGTACCCTTTGGGTCCGCCTTTTTTCTGGCGCAAGGGTAGGGCGACCGCAACTCTCTGCCGGGCGTCCGGCACATCTGCTTGCCGTTTCCATGGGTAACACCGCACACTGAAATGCGACATGCTGACCCCGCTGGACCCAGGAATCTCCGCCGGCCTAGGCGCGGCCGCCGCGCTCGGCCTGGCCGCCGGCGGTTTTGCCTATGCCGCCATGAGCCCCAGCTCGCAACTCTTCGGCCGCACCCTGACGGCTCCGCGGAATGTTGCCGGACGGCCCGGCGAACTCGCGCTCACCTTCGACGACGGCCCCAATCCCGCCTGCACCCCGCGCCTGCTCGACATTCTCGCCCAGCACGATATCCGCGCCACCTTCTTCCTCATTGGCAGCTTCGCCCAACAGCAGCCTGATCTTGTCCACCGCATCCTTGCCGCCGGACACGTAATCGGCAATCACTCCTGGTCGCACCCCAACCTTGCGCTCACCGCTTCGCTCCGCGTCGATGAAGAACTGTCCCGCACCCGCGACACCCTGGAACAGCTCGCCGGAGCGCCCATCCGCTATTTTCGCCCACCCTTTGGCGCACGCCGCCCGTACGTCCTCCACGCCGCTAGGCAGCTCGGAATGGAGCCCGTCACCTGGAACGCCATTACATCCGATTGGAGCGAGCCCTCGCACGATCGGATTGCCGCGCGGCTGATGGGCAAGATCGACCGCAACCAGCGGCGAGGACGGGCGACGAACATCGTTCTCCACGACGGCGGCCACAGAGGTTTAGGCGCAAACCGAAATCCCTCCCTCAACGCTGCCGCCCAATTGCTCGCGCGCTACAGGCCCACCCACCGTTTTGTCTCGCTTGACGAGTGGGGTGAAAAACCGGCCGCCAAGCTCTAACCCGCATTCATCGCCGCAAATGCCTCTCGCGCCGCTGCAATGGTCGTTGCAACCTCGGCGTCCCCATGCGCCGTCCCCAGGAACGCTGCCTCAAACTGGGACGGCGGCAGCCAGACGCCCGCGTCGAGCATGCCCCGGTGGAACCGCCCAAACGCCGCCGTATTGCTCAAGGCTGCCTGCGCGTAATCCGTCACCGGCCCGGCGGTAAAGAACCAGGTCCACATGGCCCCCACGCGATTCAGCGTCAACGCCAGTCCCGCCGCCGCAGCCGCGGCAGCCACGCCCTCAGCCACGGCCTTTGAAGTCGCCTCAAGCTTCGCGTACACCTCGCCCGCATGGCTTTGCAGATACCCGACCGTGGCAATCCCCGCCGCCATGGCCAGCGGATTCCCGCTCAACGTTCCCGCCTGATAAACCGGCCCCAGCGGCGCAAGAAGATCCATAAAACGCTTCTTGCCGCCGAACACACCAACCGGCAGCCCGCCGCCCACAATCTTGCCCAGCGTCACCAGGTCCGCATCCAGCCCGTACAGCTCGAGTGCGCCACCCAGGGCCACGCGGAAACCGCTCATCACTTCGTCGGCAATCAGCAGTGCGCCCTCTCGTGCGGTAATCGCCCGCAGCCCCGCCAGGTAGCCCTCGGCCGGCGCAATGCATCCTGCATTTCCAACCACCGGCTCCAGAATCACCGCCGCAATCGCGCCAGGATGCGCACCGAACACGGCTTCGACGGCCGCAATGTCGTTATACGGCAGCGCAAGCGTCAGCGCTGCAATCTCCTCCGGCACGCCTGCGGAGCCGGGAATGCCAAACGTCGCCACACCTGACCCGGCCTTTACCAGCAGCCCGTCGGAATGCCCGTGGTAGCAGCCTTCGAATTTCACAATCATCTTGCGCCCGGTGGCCGCCCGCGCCAGCCGGATCGCAGACATGGTCGCCTCCGTGCCTGAGCTCACAAAGCGCAGCTTCTCTATCGCCGGATAACAAGCCACAACCCGCTCCGCCAGGTCCGCCTCCGCCGCCGTCGACGCCCCAAAGCTGGCCGAGTTCCGCGCCGCCCGCTCAATCGCCTCCACCACCGGCGGAAACGCATGCCCCAGAATCATGGGCCCCCATGAGCCGAAGTAATCGATATAGCGGTTCCCGTCGGCGTCGAACAGATACGCGCCCTCCGCCCGCTCCACAAACGGAGGAGCACCACCCACTGCCCGGAAGGCCCGCACCGGCGAGTTCACCCCGCCGGGAAAGAAGCGCTCCGCGCGCTGTTGAAGACCCTGTGATCGAGTGCGGGCTGGTGCGGGCTTTGACGTGCTCATGGTGCCTTCAGTATAGAAGAAGCCGGTATGACGTCCCACCGAGCCCGCCCGAATTGAATCGGGTGCCATCGTGCTTTCATCCAGAGAGGGTGAGCGAGCTTTCCAAGATCGGCGACCGCCTGCTGGTCATCTTCGATGGCCATTGCGGCTTTTGCAATCGCTCTGTCCGCTGGTTCCTGCGGCGAGACCGTCTAGACCGCCTGCGCTTCATTCCCTCTGAGTCGCCCAAAGTAGCCGACCTTTTCGCCCGCCGCCAAATCATCGAGACAAAAGATGGGCTAGGTTCAAGCAGGTTCGCTCCCAGCACCATTCTGGTAGTCACCAATCCCGACGCATCCGTTGAGCAGGTCCTGGTCCGTTCCGATGCAGCCATCGCCATGCTCCGCCAGTTACCAAGCCCCTGGCCGGCCGTTGCCGCTGTCCTCGGCTGGGTTCCACGTCCCCTCCGCGACCTCGGTTACGGTCTCGTAGCCCGGTACCGATACCGCATCTGGGGCCGCCTTGAAACCTGCCCGATTCCCACAGCCCGAGAGCGTGAACGCTTTCTCTAAATCACCGCCGCGCCAGGCGAATCCTGCTAGAATCGTCCTTTCCGGCCTGACAGTCCACACTGTCGATCCACCGCAGAATCCATTCTTAGAAAGCCCTCATCCGTGCCAGACGAACCCAAATCCAAGTCCGTAACCTACGCCGACGCCGGCGTGGATATCTCCACCGGCGACCGCGCCAAGGAACGCATCAAGTACCTGGCGCAGAAGACCTTCAACCGCAATGTCCTGGGCGGTATCGGCGGCTTCGGCGCGCTGTTCCGGCTGGACATGCAGCGCTGGAAGAACCCCATCCTGGTCAGCTCCGCTGACGGCGTAGGCACCAAGCTGAAAATCGCCTTCGAACTGGGAATGCACCACACCGTGGGCGCAGACTTGGTTAACCACTGCGTCAACGACATCGCCGTGCAGGGCGCTATCCCCTTGTTTTTCCTCGACTACCTGGCCACCGGCCGTCTCGACCCCGAAGTCACAGAATCGGTAGTCACCGGTCTGGCCGAAGCCTGCAAAGCCAGCGGCTGCGTCCTCATCGGCGGCGAAACCGCCCAGATGCCCGGCTTCTACGCCGACGGCGAATACGACCTGGCCGGCTTCATCGTGGGCGCCGTCGACCGCGACAAACTCGTCACCGGCGACGGCATCAAGCCGGGCGACGTGCTCATTGGCCTCGCTTCCACCGGGCTGCACACCAACGGCTACTCCCTGGCCCGCAAGCTGTTTTTCGAGGTAGCCGGCTACAAGCCCACCCAGTATGTCTCCGCCATCAAAGACAAGGCCGGCGCCGCGCTGATGAAGACGCATCGCAGCTACCTCTCGATTATTCAAAAGCTTGTCACCGCCGGAGTCACCACCGGCCTGGCCCACATCACCGGCGGCGGCATCACCGAAAATCTGCCCCGCATCCTGCCCAAAGCCACCGCCGCGCAGGTAGAAATCGGCTCCTGGCCGGTTCTGCCCGTCTTCGAGCACCTGCGCACCCTTGGCCAAGTCTCCCAGGAGGAGATGATGCGCACCTTCAACATGGGCATCGGCCTCATCGCCGTCATCCCCGCCGCCAAATTCGCGCGCGCCAAAACCGTTCTCGACCGCGCCGAAGAGAAGTTCCACGTCATCGGCCGCATCGTCAAAGGCGACCGCCGCGTGCAATACACCTAGCAAGCCGTTGATTGAGTCGATGTTTTGAAAGGGCGCGCCTTTAGCCGTGCCCTAGCAGTTCGAGAGAATAGCAAGGGGCTTTAGCCCCTGAGGGCGAATGTCGGAGATCGCGTCTAACGCTCGGCTAACCCGCCTCGGCATCCTCCTCTCCGGCCGCGGCTCCAACTTCCTGGCCATCATCGAGTCCATCTGCGAAGGCCGCCTTCCCGGTGCAGAAATCGCCGTCGTCATCTCCAACGTTCCCGATGCCGGCGGCCTCAAAGCCGCAGCCGAACGCGGCCTCCCGCATCATCTCTTCGTCTCCCAGGGCCGCCCCCGCGCCGACCACGACGCCGATGTCATCGCCTGCCTCCAAGCTCACAACGTCGACCTGGTCTGCCTTGCCGGATACATGCGCCTGCTTTCGCCCCAGTTCATCGCCGCCTTCCCCAACCGCATCCTCAACATCCACCCCTCGCTGCTTCCCGCCTTTCCCGGCCTCGAAGCACAGCGACAGGCCTTCGAATACGGCGTAAAAGTAGCCGGTTGCACCGTCCATTTTGTCGATGAGCACCTGGACCACGGCGCAATCGTTTTGCAGCGTACCATCCCCGTACTCGAAACCGACGACGCCCACTCCCTCGCCGCCCGCATTCTCGCCGAAGAGCACATCGCTTACCCCGAAGCCATCGCCCGCGTGATCGGCGGAGACTACGAAATCCGGGGCCGCCGCTACGTCCTGCACAGACCGATTTCCCCGCCAACTCGCTAACCTGCCTTCTCCGCGAAGCGGAGGCTAACTTGCTGAATTCATCTCAAAGTCCCTCGGCACTCCTATACTTGAGCAACTTAAATTCCAACCCAACAGAACTCCTGTTTCTTGTCAGGACCGAGAACCCTCCCTCAAAACAACTCCGGAATGCTATGGAACGCAATCCGCGTGGGCGCCGACTTGTACGCCGTCAGCATCGTCGCCGGCGCCAGCGTGCTCATGCCGTACTTATTGTTCAACTGATCCATCACCGCCAGCAGGCGCGCCCGGCTCTGCTCGTCCTCCGTCCCATCGAACAGGTTGAGCGAGTGCAGCCGGTCCGGCACCAGCCCGTCGAGATGCACACCGATGAAATACGGATGGTCGTACTGCGCGCCCGCCGGCTTGCCCGCCCAGAGGCGCGTCAGCGCCGCAATCAGCGTGGGATTGTCCTGGCACTCGCTCAGCTTCAGCTCCGCCTTCCATCCCTTCACCGGCACTCCAAACGTGCTCACCGGGCCCCGCTCGCCCTTGGGCCCGGCAAACCCCACCACCAGTCCGATGCTGCCGGCCCAAAGCCCGCCCGCGCGCAGCCGCATGGCGGCTTTGTGCAGCAACTTGTGCGCCACCGCCCAGGCCTTCTCCGGCGTCCGCATCTCCGGCGCAAGCACGTGCTGATGACTCAGCGACTTCAAATGCTCCGTCTCCGACATATCGAAGTCTTCGCCCCGCAGCCAGTGCCACAGCCGCTCGCCCCACACCGATCCCCACAGCCCGCCGGCCTTCTCGCAGTCGAGAGCCAGCAGATCGTCCATGCTGTGGATTCCCTGGTCGTTCAGCTTCTTTTCGGTCTTCGCCCCAATCCCCGGCAGGTCACGCAACGTCAGATGCCGCAGCGCATCGGGAAGAAGATCCAGCGGCAGCGCCACCAGGCCGTCCGGCTTCTCCATGTCGCTGGCCACCTTTGCCAGGTAACGATTGGTCGCGAGGCCAACCGAACTGCGCAGCATTGGCCCCGCCTTCTCCCGGATGGCCGCCTTCACCTTCCGCCCCAGCTCAAGCGCAGCCAGCAGCGGCCGCTCACGGCCCATCAGCCGGCAGGCCATCTCGTCAATCGACAACACCGCCGTCACCGGGAGACAGCTCTCCACCGCTTCGACAATTTGGTGGTGATAGTCCACGTAGAGCTCGTGCCGAGCCTCCACGAGGACAATTTCGGGACACATCCGCTTGGCATCGCCGACCATTGTCCCGGTCTTCACCCCGTACGCCTTGGCCTCATAACTGGCGGCGATGCAAACCGTCGTATCCGCCATCATGGGCACCACGCCCACAGGCCTCCCGCGCAGGTCGGGACGAACCTCCTGCTCCACAGAAGCAAAGTAGGAGTTCAGGTCGACGAACAGCCAGTTCAAGCCAGAATCCCTGGCCTGGTCCCGCGCAGAGTTCTCCACAAACCCCTTTTGGGGAACGTCGTCTAACCTGTCGGGGGGATGGCCTTCCTGCGCTCCCTGGCTCATCATCGGGTCCTGTATCGGATTGGGGCGGGTTGCCATCTTCAATCAATCTTCGTCTCTTATTCGCTTTCAGGCAAGAAGAAACTCAGGGTGACGGCCAATGATGCCGATGATACACTTGGGTTCGCTGGGAAACCGGTGCACCCGATGCCTTTTCGGTTGGTTCGTAATCGCAGATGATCGGCGAAGCATCAAATCAATTGCGTAGGTTTTCCTGCATATGCATCACGTGGTCCATTGGTTTGCGACAAACGGAGGCATCGTCGCCGTGCTGGTCACGGTAGGCGTTGCTGTTCTGCTGGTGTGCTGCCTGGGATGCTCGAATTGCGGCCCCCGCGAAAAGGACGACCTCTTCAGCCGCCACGAGTTGTGACGCCGGCTTAGATTTCCTTCGTTCCCTGATGGAACCGTACCCGCCAAGCTTCCTCAATTCGCGTCCACAATGAACTTCTCAGCACTACTGTCCTCGCCCCAGAGCCCGCATCCAGCCGCACCGTTCGGTAAGTAACCAGCGCCACTCCTTCACATATGTAATCGCATTCGAAATCTTCCATCGTCGGTGGCCAATAGTCCTCCGTCGCCAGCAGCTCGAGAATCTCCTCACGCGACCAGGCCTGCCCGGAAGACCCAAACTCCTGAAAGTCCTCCGCCAGCAAGGCAGCCACGCGCTCCCGATCCCGCCGCACCGCCGGATCGAGCAGCGCCTCCTCGCAAGCACGCAGGTGCGCGCAGATCGTCTCGTCGGTCTCCCGGCTCATTCCACCGCCGGCTTCAGATACGTCTCAAACTGAGCCAGGATGCGGTTGAACAAATGCGTCCGCACGTCCGGCCCGGCAATGGAGTGCGTCTTGCGCGGGTAAATCTGCAGATCGTACGGCAGTTCCGCTTCAATCAGCTTCTGAATAAACTGCACCGAATTCTGGATATGCACGTTGTCGTCCCCCGTCCCGTGCACCAGCAGCAGCCGCCCCTTTAGATTGGCCGCCGAGTTGACCACTGAAAAGTCCCTGTATCCGGTGGGGAAATCCCCGGGCTCGCTCATGTACCGCTCGGTATAGATCGAGTCGTAATTGTGCCAATCCGTCACCGGGGCCACCGCCACTCCCGTCTTGAACCGATCGGAGTGAGTCATCGCGTACAGCGTGAACGTCCCACCCCAGCTCCAGCCCCACCACCCCAGTCGCTTCGGGTCCAATTGCGGATACTTCTCCAGCGCCGCATCCACCACCGTTAACTGGTCCTCCAACTGCACCGGACCAAAGTTGTGATACGCCGCCTGCGCAAACTCGCGGCCGCGGCCTCCGGTCCCGCGATTATCGGCATGAAGCACGGCAAACCCGTGCTGCGCCAGCAACTCGTCGAACAGCAATCCGTCGCCCCAGCGGTCGGCAACCTCCTGCGGGCCGGGTCCACCGTAAGGATTCACGATCAAGGGAACGCTTGCCGCGCTCGTTGCGCCCTCGGGCAGCAAGAGCGTCGCATAGAGCGTGGTCCCGTCGTGCGCCTTCATCTGCAACTGCTCCGGCGCGTGCAAGTGGTAGGCCTCCAGCGCCCGCGTCGACCAGAACACGTTGCACTTGTCCGCGGTCTGGCAAAGCCGCAGCGTCGGCGGGTCCATCTGCGTGGAATACCTGTCCACAAACCCTCCGCCGGTGGGAGCGAAGTTGCCCGCATGGGTTCCCGCGCTGGTGGTGATCTGCTTGCGCTCGCCGGCAAAGCTTATCTGCCAGATCTGCTGCTCCAGCGGATTGCCCTCGTTCGACGCATAGCGGATCTGCTTGCCCGCAGCATCGACGTCAAGCACGTCGGTCACCTCGAAGTCGCCCTTGGTCAGTTGCCGCTCCAGGCCGGCCATCCCCGCGTCGGTACGATTCTGGTCGTACCTGTAGAGATAAAGATGGTTGTGCCCGTCCGTCCAGTTGGTCAGCACAACCGCCCCGTCACCCACCGACACATCGTAGTTGTCGTCGATAAACTTCTCGTCCGAAAGCTGCAGCACCACGTGGGATTGCCCCGTCGCCGCGTCGGCGAAGTAAAGATCCCGGTGCTTGTGATCGCGGGTGAGCGTCTCCACCCACACCGTCTTGTGATCCACCCAGCCAAAGCGCGGAATGTAATCCTGCCCGCCATGGATCGGCAGTTTCACCCACACCGTCTTGCCCCCGCCCGCGCCCACCACCCCCACGCGCACCTCCGGATTGGGGTCGCCTGGCTGCGGGAACCGTTGCAGATCCACCTTGGCGTGGGTCGGAATCCAATCTGTGATGGGATACTCCGGCACTTCGGTCTCGACCATTTGCAAGTAGACAAGGTGGCCCGAATCCGGCGACCAGAAGTAGTTGCTGCGCACGTCCAGCTCTTCCTCGTAGACCCAATCCACCTCGGCATTCAGCGTGGTCTGGTTGGGCGGAGGCGCTATCGCAACGGCGGGCGTTCCCGCGTCTTTCAGGCGAAGCACCGAGAGACCGTGATCGCGCACAAACGAGACCATTGCGCCATTGGGAGAGAACTTGGGATCGTCCCCCGAGGCAGCGCCGGTGAAACCAACCTGTATCCCCGTGCCGGTCTTCAGATCGTAGAGCCACAGCCGCCCGCTCGAGTCGAACAGCAGATGCGTGGAGTCCGGCGCCCACAGGTAGCTGGCCATGTTGTACCGCGCGCGATGGTCGCGATCCGTCTCCGTCCCCGCCGCCCCTTCAAGCGACGCCAGCTTGGCCCGGCTCACCAGGACGTGCGACTTGGCCGTGGCCGGGTCCAGGTCCACCAGCTCGCCGCCATCGATATACGTGAGATGGTTTCCGTCCGGCGACCAGGTCAACCCCTCCGGCGGGTGCCCCAGCAGCGGCCCATGCGCGAAAAGCGCCTCCACCGTCAAAGGCTTCGCTGCGGTCTTCTCATCCGACGCCTGCGCTGCAAAGCACTGCATGGACAGAGAACAGGAAAAAACGGCCGAAAGCAGAACAGCAGCGGCACGAGTCAATGCAGATTCCTCCGGGAGCGCTTGCAGGCAGGCAAACGAGAAATGAAAGCGAGAGCAGCCCTTCCATGCAGAAGTGTAAATCACCGGCAATTCAACGCGGAAAAACAGAACCTCCGTACGCCCGACTGAGAACATCGGCGCTTTCCGCTCCCAGAGGGAGCGGACGATCATAGCCCAGCATTGAGTCCGCCGCAGCGGACGGAATGCTGGGAACGCGGGCGAAGGAAAGCTTACGCCCCGTAAGGGGCGATGCGAATCCGGATACTCTCCCTCCTTGAAGCAATCACTCCGGCCTTCTGGAACCGATCCACAATCCGCTCGCAGCAAGGTTGAGAACAACAACTGCACTACTAGAATTTGCCGAGCGCAGGGTCAGCCTAGTATGGTGCGGGCTATGCAATGGGCAACTCAAGAGGAACGCACCAAGCAGGGCCAGGCGCAACGCAAGCAGTTGGGCCGCCAGGCCCATGACACACTCAACGTAAAAGCCCGCAGCCGCACCTCGCTTGAGCTGCTTGCGCGGTCCATGCACGGCCGCGTCCCCGCGCTGGTCAAGCTCAAGTACGAGCTCATGGCCGATTCGCCCTTCGGCTACTTCCGCGGCGCCGTCCCCGTAATGGCCGCCGACCTGGCCGCGCTGCCCAATACCGGCATCGTCAGCCAGCTCTGCGGTGACGCGCATGTGCGCAATGTCGGCGCCTACGCCGCACCCGACGGCCACCTGGTCTTCGACATCAACGACTTCGACGAAACCATCCGCGGCCCCTTCGAGTGGGACCTCAAGCGCATGGCCGCCTCTGTCTCCCTTGCCGGCCGCGGCTCCGGCCACAAGGACTCCGCGATTCGCCGCGCCGTGGAGCAATGCATCCTGCGCTACACGGCCCAGATGAAGGTATTCAGCAAAATGCCCCATCTTCAAGTCGGCCACTTTCTCGTGCATCGCTTCAGCAAGGTCGAGCCGGTGCACTCGGCGCTGTTGAAAGCCGAGCGCGCCACGCCTCTGCATACGCTGGAGCAGCTCACCGAGCCAGTTACCACGAAGGCAGGCGCATCCCGCCGCTTCAAGGAAATCAAGCCCATGTTGACCCGCGTCTCCAAGTCCCAGGCCGACGCGGTCATCGCTTCTCTCGAGCCTTACCGCGAAATGCTCGAGCCGCAGCGCCAGCATCTGCTGTCTTTCTATCGCCCCGTCGACGTGGCGTTCAAGGTGGTCGGCACCGGATCCGTGGGACTGCGCGACTACTGCATCTATTTCGAAGGCAACGGCCCCGATGATCCGCTCTTCCTGCAAATCAAGGAGGAGCCGGCCTCCGGCTACAACGCCTACCTGCCCAACGCCCACCCCGACCCCCACAACGGCAAGCGCGTCGCCGACGGCCAGCGCGCCATGCAGTTGCAATCCGACCCGTTCCTCGGCTGGACCCACATCGGCAGCCGCCAGTATCTTGTCCGCCAGCTGAACGACCACAAAGGCTCCATCGACCTTGAAGACCTGGCAGGCGGCGGCCTGGTGGCATTCGCTGAAGTCTGCGGCGAGCTGCTCAGCCGCGGCCACGCCCGCTCCTGCGATCCCGCCGTCATCGCCGGCTACCTGGGCAGCGGTAGCGGCTTCGCCGAGGCCCTGAGCAAGTTCGGCCTCCTCTATGCCGACCAGACCGAAAAGGATTGGCAAGACCTGCGCCGCTCCCGCAAACTGAGCACGAATGTCTAGAGATCCGGCGAATGAGCCGCAATTGAATTTGGGGTTTCGCGACTCGTACAAAGCTCTTGCCAGCGCCAAGGAGTGTCAGGGCACGACTTCAGTCGTGCCGTAAACACCTTATTATCAGAGTGGGCTTTAGCCCCTGAAAGAATGCACACCAGCGGGAAATTGTGATTCATGCATTCCTTTCACATTGAACGGAGCTCCCCATGAACCGCCGCACATTCGGCCAATCCATCGCCGCAGCAGCACTGGCCGCTTCGCTTCCCAGCAGCGCCTCGGCAGCCCCCGCGTCGCAGCCCCCACCCTATGCCCTCTCCGTCATGCTCTGGACCGTCTTCCGCGACCTGCCCTTCGAAGACCGCCTCGCCAAAGTAGCCGAAGCCGGCTATAGCCAGGTCGAGTTGGTCGGGGAATACAAAAATTGGCAACAGGCCGACTTCGACCGCGCCAACGCCGCCCGGAAGCGTCTCGGCATCCGGTTCGACGCCACCGCCGGCCTCGCTTACGGCATCGCCGACCCCTCCGTCCGCGACACCTTCCTCGCCGAGCTCCGTCAGGCCATGGTCCCCATGCAAACCCTCGATTGCCCGGCCATGATCGTTCTTTCCGGCAACGTTGTCCCCTCGCTTACGCGCGAGGCGCAGCACCAGGCCTGCATCGAAACGCTACAGCAAGCCATCCCGCTCGTTGAAGGAAAGTCCATCGCCGGCCAGCCCGTCCACCTGCTGCTCGAGTGCATCCATCTGGAAGAGAATCCCAGATATTTCCTCACTTCCGCCAACGAAGCCATCGACATTGTCCGCGCCGTCAACCATCCCCAGGTCCAGTTCCTTTACGACATCTTTCACGAGCAGATGAGCTATGGGAATTTGATCGACAAGCTCGACAAACACATCGACGTCATCGGTCTCATTCATGTGGCCGACGTCCCCGGACGCCACCAGCCCGGCACCGGCGAAATCAACTATGCAAACATCTTCCGCAAGCTGAATGAGCTCAATTATCGCCACAATGTGGCCATGGAGTTCCTGCCTGGCGGCGACCCTGTGACCACCCTCCGCGCCGCCAAGACCCTCGCCCTGACAGCAGGCGCGGGCTAACCGGCAACACTTTACAATCAATCGGTATGCCTACTGCTGTTCGGTCGCACGCGAAGATCAATCTCGGCCTCCACATCGGCGCCTCCCGTGCCGACGGTTTCCACGACCTCGCCACCGTCTACCAGACTCTCGAACTTTTTGACGTGGTCACGGTCACGGCTCGGCCTGCTGCCACCACAGCAATTCGTCTCACCTCGAACGACACCCGCGTTCCCACCGACAGCCGCAATACTGCGTGCCAGATGGCAGAGTTGGCGCTGAAATTCCTGGGAACGACGGCTCAAGTTGAAATCCATATCGAAAAGCGGCTGCCGGTTCAGGGCGGCCTCGGAGCGGGGTCGGCCAACGCGGTTGCGGCTCTCATTGGGCTCGAGTCTGAGCTGGCCATTCACGTTCGCGGCCTGTTCACCCGTCGGCTTGAAATCGCCGCGCAAGTGGGATCCGACGTTCCGCTCTTCCTTATCGGCGGCACGGTTTTGGGCCTTGGCCGCGGCCAGGAAGTCTATCCCTTCCCCGACATCGATCCCGTATGGTGTGTCATCGCCACGCCGCAGATCGGCGTCTCCACCCCGCAAGCCTTTCGCGACTGGGACACGCTCTGCGCCCGCGAAGGTTTGACCCAGCAGGCAAGTCAAGCTAAACTGAAGGAGTTGAGCCGCGCCTATGCCAGCGCCTTTTCGGGAGGGTTCC
>Ga0302325_10019407_pt1 | contig 14297 bp, 16 predicted proteins | sample Palsa_T0_2_FD_201948 | JGI IMG/M metagenome (GOLD analysis project Ga0302325, IMG submission 201948) | Peat permafrost microbial communities from Stordalen Mire near Abisko, Sweden - Palsa_T0_2 | ecosystem: Environmental > Terrestrial > Soil > Palsa > Peat permafrost | place: Sweden: Abisko... | reverse complement strand
ACTGCGCGAGCATTTCAGCGGGTACCGCTCGCACACGCTGATCCTGACGCTGCTGCCGCTGATCGTGTTCCACTCGGCAGTGATCCTGATCGTGGCCTCACTGACCACGGTGCCGAAGGCGCTGAACCTAGGGTTGCTGCTCGTCGACGTAGCGTTGGGAACGGTCCTGTTCAGAGTGCTGCGCGCGCCTTACCTGGACGCGAGACGCGAGCGCAAGTTCGCGGGCAGGCGCTGAGCCGCTCTCAGGCCGGCATGGCGGAGAAGACATCGAGCGATGAAGGTGGCGTCCGCGCGTCGCGATCCAGGCGTTTGTCAGGGCTCTCGAGCCGATTGTCGTTGCCGGCGATCACAATTGGGGTGTCGCAGATCTCCATCAGCCGCGAGTAGATGCGTTTGCCGACGTGCTCCTCCAATTTCCAGGGTTCCGGTGCGAGCGGCCCATCGGCGTCAGAGTCGATGTCGGTGCTGAAGACGATCGAGCGCTGGCCCTCGTAGCGGGCGTTGACGATTAGGTAGAGCTGCTCGAGCACCCACTCGGTCGGCCGCACGACGCGCAGGTCCTCGATATGCAGGAGATCGACGTTCGCGAGCGTCTCGATCACCTGGTCGGGGGTTTCGCGGCTGTCGGAGTTGAACGTCGCGCGGATGCGATTCAAGAGCGCGACGGCGTTGAAGCTCAGGACCGAGTGCTGCGAGCGGGCAGCCGCGGCAGCGACCATATAGCCCAAGGTCGTCTTGCCGGTACCGGTGTGACCCATCAGCCACATGCCTTTGCCCACCGCGAGGTTGCGCTGGATGTCAGTGCAGAAGCGCTTGACGACACGGACGGAGTCGGCGTTTGGATCCTGAGCGATCTGCGTGAGCGGGTAGCGATCCCACGAGAGGTCCATGTAACGCCGAGGCACGCGGTCGCGGAGTCGGTGGGCGCGGGCATTTGCGATGCGCTGGGCCCTGCAGGCGCAATCCCGGGCCGTATTCGTCGCCTCATCGACCAGAAAGCCACTGCCGTCGCATGTCTCGAACGAGCAGTGCGCCTCGCCGGCGGGTTGTGGGCGCGATTCGAGCATCTATCTAGTCAAGCAAGTACTCCGGCGTCCACGACGACCAACCACGCAAATCGCCAGGATTTTTTTGATCTTGGCTAGGCGAGGTCGAGCGAGGAGAGCGGACGCTCGCCCAGCTCAGCGCCCTCGCCGCGGGTCTCGCCCTCGAAGCCGAGGCGCTGCAGACGCACGATCTCGCGCTCGCCTTCGATTCGAGCCGGGTGCTGAGGCGGGAGGTTCGCGATCAGCGCGGCGATGCGGTTGCGCAGCTGCAGCGCAAAGTGGGGGGTAGAGGCGCCCATCAGCTGGCGCACGTCCTCGACGCTCGCCTGGTGCTCGCTTTCGCCGCGAGCGAGGCGGTTGGGGTCCTCGGCTTGGCTCATGTGGTCATTTCTCTGAGTTGGTCATTCGGCAAGCGGGAGCGAAGGTTCTTCGGTGGCGGTGGCGCGGGGCGAGGTCTCGAGCAGCGTGTCGATTTCGGCTTGGGTGACCGCCGGGATCGCGTGTTCGTCGCCGATCAGCCAGCCGTGATTGTAGACGCTGCGGACGGGCGGGACCTGGGGGGAGTAAGCGGGTTTGATGTCGCTGAGGTAGCCGACGAGCGCAGGGGGAATCGAAGTGCCCGCGCCCGGAGCAGAAGCCACCCCGTCCAACAGGAGCAGTGGACCGAAGTCGCCGTTGGCGGAGAGCGATGCGGCGGCGGGCGCGTCCAGAGGCCGGGAGGGGTTCACGAACACGAGACCGTGGCCGGGTTCATGGATGCCCCAACCGAACGCGCCGTCGGCGAAGCGCGCGACGGCGATCGCGTTTTCGATTGGGTTCCCGCCCGCCCCGGCCCCGCCCGCCCCAGTTTCTTCGCCCGAGCCACCGCCGATCGGCTTGACTGCTCCGAGGTGGGCGAGCTGGGCGAGGACGCGGCCGTTGACGGCCGACGGGCCGATCACATAGATCGTCGGCCGGTGCAGGCCGCTCAGCTCAGCGCTCGTCGCCGTGGGGACGCCCGTGGAGGCGACGAGCAGGATCGGCGCGCCACTCTCAGCGGAGAGGCCGGCGGCGGGCATCACGAGCGCGGGCGGAGCATCCTCGGCGAGCACGATCACCTGCCGGGGAGCAACGCCACGGGCGCGACTCTCCAGCTGCGCCACTTCCGCGGCCAGCGCGGCGGGTTCGCTCGCCTCGAGCGTGAATGTGCGATAGCCGGCAGGCGCGGCAGCGGTGGTGGTCCCGATCCGGATCACCTGCGCGCCGCCGGCCTGAGCGGCACCGGTGGGGTGCATCGCCGTAAGCGCTTCGGAGCTCACCGAGGGCAGGGTGGAGCCTTCGCTGTACAGCAGCGGCGCGCCGAGCGGCGCGCTCGCGAGGGCGGAGGCTGCCAATGCCGCCGGCCAGTTGTGTTCGTCTGCCAGCACGATCGCCTGCGGCCGCGTGTTAACCGTCAGGCCGGGATACACCGCGCGGGCCACCGCCGCTGCGTCGGTCGCCGGATCGGAGCCGCCGAGTCGCGTGGTGTTCTTTGTCGCCAGGCCTCCCGCACCCTGGGTGCTCACTTGGGCGATCGGCGCGCCAGAGGAGCCCGCGGGCAACGGCGCGGACTTGCCGCAGCCCGCGAGCACCGTGCCGGCGAGCACGGCTATGAGTAGGCGGTATGCGGAAGCGTTCATCTGACAGAGACATTATCGGGCGCTCCAGCGCACGAAACGATGCTCTGGCTGGGAAGCCGGTGATCCAGGGGGGTGGTCGGTCCAGAAGCCCGAGTTAGGAATCGATGATCTCGCCAAAGCCCGAGATTTACGCGATACACCCGCGAAATCTCCTGCAACCCGTGCAAGCGTCATTGCACTTTGCTAGTCTGCCGCCCGAACGCCGAATCCTTGACTAGATGTCAGGGAACGGGGGACCCAAATTGTTGGGGCGAATCCCACGGTGAACCGTGAGAAGCGCAGGCTCTTTCAGCGCTAGCCCGTCAGCTAACCCCGCAGGCCGACGAAAGAGGTTGTGGTTGTGCGGGTGCGAACCCTCAGCAGCACGATTTTTTGTAGCTTGACGATGCTCGCCGTGGCGGCTACGCCCGCCTTGGCGGCCTCGAAGACCGGCGGCGTCGCCGCCGTCTCGCCCTCGCCGACGCCGGCAGTGAGCGGTGGCTCGACCCCCACCACACCGGTGAAACCGGTGCACACGGACCCCGTCACGGCGCCCACCCCGGACATCGCTTATACGGGCCCGGTCTACGAGAAAACCGTGACTGGGCAGATCGTCCCCTACGTGCCCCCAGCGCCCACGGGTCAGGTCAACGGCACCACTGGCGGCATGCCAGTTGGGACCGCGGCCGATACGAAGCCGCAGCTGCTCGTGCCGGGCACGGTGGCGCGCTATGTGGACGGGCTCGCGGCGGCGCCGATGTCGGTGCCCGCGGCCGTGCAGGAGATCATCTGGGCCGGCAACGAACTGATCGGGCTGCCCTATATCTACGGCGGCGGCCACGCCTCGTTCATCTCGCCCGGGTACGACTGCTCGGGCACCGTCTCCTTCGCGCTGCACGGCGCCGACCTACTGCAGACCCCCGAGGACTCCTCCGAATTCGAAGTCTGGGGCTCGCACGGGGCCGGGCGCTGGGTCACGGTCTTCGCGAACCCCGGTCACGCCTACATGACAGTCGCCGGGCTGCGCCTGGACACGAGCGCGGCCGATGACCCGTCCAACGAGCAGGGTCCGCGTTGGCGCCCGCTGCGCCAGGGCAACGAAGGCTTCGTCGTGCGCCACCCGCTCGGCCTCTGAGCCTGCGCCAAACCCAGGGTCGGCTACGCTTGAGTCCGGCCCAACGCGGCCCCACCGCCGCACGGTCCCGTTCGAAGAACAGCAATAGGAGGATCTAGATGGCCGGTCTGACCGGGCGCATGTCAACCGTCGTGAAGGCGAAGGTCTCGAAACTGCTGGACCGGGCTGAAGATCCCGCCGAGACGCTCGATTACAGCTACCAGAAGCAGGTCGAACAGCTGCAGAACGTGAAGAAGGGCATCGCCGACGTGGTGACCGCCAAGAAGCGCTTGCAGATGCAGGAGGCGACGCTCAAGCAGAGCGTGGTCAAGCTCGACACGCAGGCCCGCCAGGCGGTGTCCGGCGGCCAGGAGGATCTGGCGCGGACGGCGCTCGAGCGCAAGAACGTCGCCCAGACCGAGCTGCAGGGGCTCGACACGCAGGTCGCAGAATTGGAAGAGCAGCAGCAGAAGCTGACCGATTCCGAGCAAAAACTGCGCGCGAAGATCGAGGCATTCCGGACGAAGAAGGAGGTCATCAAGGCGCAGTACTCCGCGGCGGAGGCCCAGGTGAAGATCTCCGAGGCGGCCACGGGCGTAGGCGAGCAGATGGCCGACGTCGGCTTGGCGATGCAGCGCGCGGTCGATAAGACCGAAAACATGAAAGCTCGCGCCGACGCCGTGTCCGAGCTGGAAGCGGCAGGGACGTTCGACGACGTGACGGCGCTAGGCTCCGGCGAAGACGACATCGACCGCCAGCTCAAGCAGCTCTCCAGCCAGCCGGCGGTGGATGAGGAGCTGGCGAAGATGAAGGGGGAACTAGAAGCCCCACCCACCCCGGGTGGGGCAGCGCCTGCCGCACAGATCGAGGCGCACAATGATGCGCCCGCCGAGGGTGGTCAGGAGGCCGAGCCCGCGGAGGCCCAGCCGGCAGAGGGTGAGCAGGCATGATCGTGCGGGTTTCCACGGAGGGGCAGTACGAGCTGAAGGACGGGTCGCTCGAGCGGCTGCACGAACTCGACGACGCGTGCCAGGCCGCGGTGGAGGCCGGCGACGGCGAGCGTTTCCATGGCTGCTACGAGAAGTTGCTCGAACTGATCCGTACCGAAGGCTCGGAGCTCCAGGACGACGATCTAAGGGGCTCGGATCTGACGCTGCCGCCGCCGGACATAACGCTCGAGGAAGCGCAGAGCGAGTTCTCCGCGCACGGGTTGATTCCCGACTAGAGCGGAATTCCCCAGAGCGGGAACCAGCGCTCCAGTTCGGGCTCGATCGGTAGTTCAGCGGACATCTGGGCCTTGAGCTGGAGCTCGCGCTCGGTCGAGCGTGTGTTGGTTGCATCTACCTCAGGCACAAACGGGTACCAGAACCCGCGCTTGTAGTTGTAGATGAAGTACACCGGCCGTTTCTGCGGGTCCACGAACGCGAACACGGCGCACAACAGGCGCTCGCCGTAACCGGCGGTCTCGATCGAGCCCGAGACCGCGTTGATCCCAACCGCGAGGTCTTCGACGCTGGGCGCGGCGGGAGGGTTGTGCAGGACCATCCAGCGGTAGCCGAAGGCGTCGTCCTGCGTGGAGACCGTCGTGCCGGAGTCGCCGCCGGTGGCCCGCACGACCTCTTCCATTTCACGGAGAGTCGATTCGAACTCGGCGGTCGCCAATGCCTGGAAGACGATCGCGGCGGCGCCGGAGGGGTCGATTGAGTGTTCGGACTGGAGCGCGATGTAGGCCGTGGAGATCGCGAACAGGCGATCGGGAGCGGGGCCGGCGACCGAGTGGCGGCCGGTGAGAATGTCGCGCAGGCCCACTACTTCGCGCCCTGCAGCTGGGACTCCAGGCGCTCCAGCGCCGCCAGGCGCGCCTCCAGGGGCGGGTGGTCGGCGAAGATGTTCATCAGCGACTTCTTGGTCCTCGCGGGCAGGATGAAGAAGGCGCTCATCGCTTCGGCCTTGCGCAGGTCCTGGCTGGGCGTGCGCTCGATCGTGCCGCTGATCTTCAACAGCGCCGAGGCCAGCGCGCTGGGACGCCCGGTCAGCACGGCCGAGCCGCGGTCGGCGGCGAACTCGCGATAGCGCGAGAGTGCCCGCAGCAACAGGAAGGAGATCGCGTAGACGAGCACCGACACGAGGATCACCGCGAACAGCGCCTCCTCCTCATCGCGGTCGTTGCCGTAACCGCCACCGAAGCCACCACCGAAGAAGAACGAGAACTGGATGATCGTCGCGGCCAAGGTCGCGAAGAACGAGGCCAGCGTCATCACCATCACGTCGCGGTTGATCACGTGGGTCAGCTCGTGGGCCATCACGCCTTCGAGCTCGGCGGGCTCCAGCAGCGAGAGGATGCCCGAGGTGGCGCAGACGGTGGCCGCCTTCTTCGAGCGGCCCATCGCGAAAGCGTTCGGCATCGCGGTGTCCATCACGCAGACGCGCGGCTTGGGCAGGTTGGCCTGCACGCAGAGGCGCTCGATGATCCCGTGCAGCTCGGGGGCCTGCGAGGGAGAGACCTCTTTCGCGCCGAGCGTGGCCAGAGCGATCTTGTCAGAGGCGAACAGCTGGGCGCCGAGCAGCACCAGCGCCACGATCACGATGATGCCGGCGCCGGCTCCCACGGCGATCAGCACGCCAATGAACACCACGTAGACGAGCCCGAGCAGGAACAGCGTCAACACCATCCGCGCCTGTAAGCCGGTGTCCTTGCCAAAGTTCGATCGTGGGGGCGCCATCGGTGCGGATTGTGGCAGAAGCACATGCGCGTGCCCTAAAGTTGGGGCCGCAAACAGATGCCCCGGCGAACGCGACCACGATGAAGCCCGAAATCGAAATCTTGGGCATCTCGATCAAGACCTTCGGGGTGATGTTCGCGCTCGGCTTCCTCGCCTGCGGTGCGCTGGTGGCACGCCGCCTGCGCGAGCTGGGCAAGCCGGTCGACTGGTCGTATGAGATCGTGTTCTCAGCGCTGATCGGCGGCTTGGTCGGTGCGCGGGGGTACTACGTGATCCAGAACTACTCGCAGGTCAAGCACGACTTGCTCAAATCGTTCTTCTCCGGGTCGGGCCTCGTCTGGTACGGCGGCGCGATCGGCGGCGCGATCGGCGTGCTGCTGTGGATGCGCTGGCGCGAGCAGATGGAACTGAGGATGTTCGACATGTGCGCGACGGCGCTCGCGCTCGGCTACGCGATCGGGCGGATCGGCTGCCAGGTCTCCGGCGACGGCGACTACGGGATCAGATCGAACCTGCCGTGGGCGATGGGCTATCCCCACGGGACGGTCCCGACCCCGCCGGGCGTGACGGTGCAGCCGACCCCGATCTACGAGACCGTGACGATGTGCCTGGTCGCCTATCTGCTGTGGCACATACGCGACAGAGTGCGCCCGGGAGTGGTATTCGCGCTGTATCTCGTGCTGAGCGGGTTGGAGCGTTTTCTGGTCGAGTTCATCCGCCGCAACAAGGAGGTGCTCGCCGGCCTGACGGCGCCGCAGGTGGAGAGCCTCGTGCTGCTTGCGATCGGGCTCGTGTGGTTGGCGCTGATGACGCGCGAAGGCGGTCTGAGCGCCTTGCGGGCTCAGACGAGCGCCCCCCGTCCGACAACGGCCTGAACGGCTGCAGGCGATAATCAGCGAGATGGCCACAAAGACGAGTCTTTCGCATGTGTTTCCGCTCGGCAGCCGGCTGAACGAGCGCGGGCGGGTGGAGGTGGGAGGCTGCGACACCGTGGAGCTGGCGCGCGAGTTCGGGACACCGGCCTACGTGGTGGCGGAGGATGACCTGCGCGCGCGGGCACGTGCGTTCGTCCAGGCCGGGGCGACGGCGGGGCACGCGGACTTCCACACGGTGTTCGCCTCGAAGGCGTTCCCCTGCACCGCCGTGCTTGCGCTGTTTGCCCAGGAGGGCCTCTGGTGTGACGTGGCCTCCGGCGGCGAGCTGCACCTGGCGCTGAACGCGGGGTACGCGGCAGAGCGGATCGTGATGCATGGCAACGCAAAGTCCGAGGCTGAGCTCCAGATGGTGCTGGAGACGCGTGTCGGACTGATCGTCGTGGACAACTTCGACGAGCTCGACCGCCTGGAGCGGCTGATCGCGGGGGACGCTCACGGAAGAGAGCCACAGGGGGTGCTCATTCGTGTGACACCGGATGTAAGAGGCGAGACGCACGAGAAGATCTCCACGGGCCAGGCGGACTCCAAGTTCGGCTTCTCGATGGACGATGCGCGGGCGGCGATCGAACGGGTCGAGGGCATCGATGGGCTCGAGCTCGCCGGCTTGCATGCTCACATCGGCTCGCAGTTGCTCGAGTTGGATCCCTTTCGCTGTGAGGTGGCGGAGCTCGCCAAGCTCGGATCGGAGACCCACCCGCCCGGCGGGTTCTCCGTCTGGGATCTCGGCGGGGGCCTCGGGGTCGCCTACACCGAGTCCCAGCCGAGCCCGCCAACGATCGAGGAGTATGTCGGGATGCTCGTGCGCGGTGCGCGGGAGCACGGGATGGACGCTCCAGGCAAGCGGCTGCTGATCGAGCCCGGCCGGGCGCTGACGGCCAACGCGGGGGTGACGTTGTACACGGTGGAGAGCGTCAAGCGCAACGTCTCCACCTGGGTGGGGGTCGACGGCGGGATGTCCGACAACCTGCGGCCGATGCTGTATTGCGCCTCCTACGAAGCGCACGTGGCGGATCGCTTCGGCGGCGCCACGAGCTGCGTGCTGGCGGGCAAGCACTGCGAGTCCGGCGACGTGATCGTGCGCGAGGCGCTGCTCGACGACCCGCGCCCGGGCGACGTGATCGTGACGCCGGCGACCGGCGCGTACGGGTTCGCGATGGCGAATAACTACAACGGGGTACCGCGCCCACCTGTGATCTTCTGCCGCGACGGCGACGCGCGCGAGGTCGTAAGGCGCGAGAGCTTCGACGATTTGATCGCGCGCGATGTCCGCTAAACAACCCACTGAACAGATCTCCTGAACCAACCTATGTCCACCGAACCCTTCAAAGTCGGCTTGCTCGGCCACGGCACCGTCGGGTCGGCGTTCGCCGCGCTGCTCGCGGAGCGGGCCGGGGAGATCGAGCGCTTCAACGGCCGTGCGCCGGTGATCTCCGGCGTGCTGACGCGCACGCGGGGGGATTTCCAGGAGATCCTCGCGGGCGCGGACCTGATCGTCGAGGTGATGGGCGGGATTGAGCCCGCGCGGGAACATTTGCTCGCGGCGATACGAGCCGGCAGGGACGTGGTCAGCGCGAACAAGCAGCTGCTCTCCCAGTACGGCGAGGAGCTGTTCGGCGCTGCCCGCGAGCACGACGTGCACCTGCGCTTCGAGGCGGCGGTCGCCGGGGCGGTGCCGGTCGTGCGCCTGCTGGAGGAGTCGCTGGCGGCAACACCGATCGAGCGTATTCACGGGATTGTCAACGGAACGACCAACTTCATCCTCTCGGAGATGGCCAAAGGCAGCGCCTACCCGCAGGCGCTGGCCGAGGCGCAGCGACTGGGCTACGCCGAGGCGGACCCGAGCGATGACGTCTCAGGGCGCGACGCGGCCGCGAAGATGGCGATCCTTGCGCGGCTGGCGTTCGGCGCGCCCGTGCACCTGGACGATGTGCCCTACGAGGGGATCGAGCACCTGCAGAGCGACGACCTCGAGTACGCCCGCGAGCTGGGCCTCGGCCTGAAGCTGATCGGGACGGCCGAGCGCCGCGACGGTGGGCTGTCGGTGCGCGTCTATCCCGCGTTCCTGTACGCCGGGCATCCGCTGTCCTCGGTGTCGGGACCGTTCAACGCGGTGACCGTCGAATCCGAGGCAATCACCGAGATCACGATGTCCGGCCCGGGCGCCGGCGGCCTGCAGACCGCGAGTGCGGTGCTGGGCGACGTTGTGAGCGTGATGACCGGCGGCGCGCGGCCACCCGCCCCGCCGCTGGAGTTGCGCCTGCTCGAGGATGTGGCAAGCGCGTTTTATGTGCACTTGGAGGTCGCCGACCAGCCGGGTGTGCTGGCGGCCGTCACCCAGGTGCTGGGCGAGCAGGGGGTGTCGATCAAGTCGGTCGTGCAGCGCGGCCTCGGCTCCAGCGCGCGGTTGGTGATGGTCACCCATCAGGTCGCCGAGTCGAGCCTGCGCGCGGCGATCGCGCTGCTTGAGGCATCGGAGTTCATACGCTCTACTCCGCGGACAATCAGAGTGATCGAAGAGGAGTTCGGATAAATATGAACCAGGCCGTCGTCAAGGTACCCAGAGTGGAGGGCATCCCGCCGAGCGGAGCGCACGTGCCGCTGATCGAGCGCTACCGCGAGCGGCTGCCGTTCGAGCCGGGGGATCCTTTGGTCAGCCTGCAGGAGGGCTCGACGCCGCTACTGCGCGCGCCGGTGCTCTCGGAGCTCGTCGGTGCCACGGTGCGTCTGAAGCTCGAGGGCGCCAACCCGACCGGCTCATTCAAGGACCGCGGCATGACCTGCGCGGTCTCGGCGGCGGTGCGCGACGGCGCCAAGGCGGTGATCTGCGCCTCCACGGGCAACACCGCCGCGAGCGCGGCGGCCTACGCGGCGCGCGCGGGCATCACCTGCGCGGTGATCGTTCCCGAGGGGAAGATTGCCCAGGGCAAGATGGCCCAGACGCTCGTTCACGGCGCGCGCGTGATCTCACTGAAGGGCAACTTCGACCAGGCTTTGACGCTCGTCCGTGAGCTGACCGACACGCACCCGATCGTGCTGGTCAATTCGGTCAACGAGTACCGCATCGAAGGCCAGAAGACTGCCGCCTTCGAGATCCACGAGGGTTTGGAGGGCGGGCTTGAAGCGCTGTGCATCCCGGTCGGCAACGCGGGCAACATAACGTCCTACTGGCGCGGCTTCAGGGAGATGGGCGCGGCTCCGAAAATGCTCGGCTTCCAGGCCGAGGGCGCGGCGCCACTGGTGGAGGGCAAAGTGATCGAGCACCCGGAAACGGTCGCCTCGGCGATCAGGATCGGCAACCCGGTCCGCTGGGAGGACGCGATGGCCGCCGCGACGGACTCGCGCGGCGCGATCAGAGTGGTGAGCGACGCGGAGATCCTCTCCGCCTACCGCCTGCTTGCCTCCAGAGAAGGCATGTTCTGCGAGCCGGCCTCCGCGGCCTCGGTCGCGGGCTTGCTCAAGTACGGCGCCGATGGTGCCGAGCAGGTCGCATGCGTGCTCACCGGCCGCGGCCTGAAGGACCCGGAGACGGCGATCGCCAACAACGACGGCATGGTGATCCAGTGCGCCGCCGAGCTGGGGCCGATCGAGGAAGCGGTGCTGGGTGATCCGTAGGGTCGTGCGTGTGGCGGTGCTTGGCGCCCTGGCCGCCCAGGCGCGGGTGGGCACCGGCGCGTGATCCGCCGCCGCGTCGTGCGCGTGCCCGCGTCCTCGGCCAATCTCGGCCCGGGCTTCGACTGCATGGCGGCCGCGCTGACACTGCACCTGGAGCTCGAGGTCGAGGAGACCGGCGAGTTCGCCGTCGAGAGCGATCTGCCGGTCCCGCGTGGGCGCGAGAACTTGTGCGTGCGAGCGTTCGAGCGGCTGCATCCCGCGGAGGGCTTCACCTTCCGCATCCGCTCGGAGATCCCGCTCTCCGGCGGACTGGGCTCGAGTGCCGCGGCGATCGTCGCGGGCCTGACGGCTGCCGACCACCTGTTCGAGCTGGACGCCGACCTGCTGGGGCTAGCCACCGAGCTGGAGGGCCACCCAGATAACGTCGCGGCCGCGTTGCGCGGCGGGTTTGTCGTCTGCACGGACGGCGACGCGGTCCGCTTCGAGCCGCCGACGGGCCTGGAGGCATTGGCGGTCGTGCCCGAGGAGGCGGTGCGCACCCAGGCGGCGCGCGCGGCCCTGCCGGCGGAGGTCCCGCTGGGAGATGCCGTGTTCAACGTCGCCCACACCGCGCTGCTCACACTCGGCCTCGCCCGCGGCGACTGGGACCTCGTCGCGCGCGGCTTGCACGACCGCCTGCACGAGCCTCGCCGCGCGAGTCTGTTCCCTCGCTCTTACGAGCTGGCGCTGCGAGCGAGCGAGCTTGGCGCCCTGGGCGCGACGATCTCAGGCGCCGGGCCGACCGTGCTTGTGTGGTGCTTCTACGAGCAGACCGGCGCCGTCGTCGAGGCGCTACGCGGAGAGATCGACGGCTGGGCGACTTTGCTGCGGACGCCGTTCGAGCAGCAGGGCGCCTACGTCGGGGAGCTCTGACCCAGCCGCCGCAGCACTTCGCCGGTGAGCGCCAGGTAGTCGGCGCCGAGGTCGGGGCGGTGGTCGAGGATCGACTTCGCGCGCTCGGCCGACTCGGCGTAAGCGATCGAGGAGCGGATCACGGTCTCGAATACCTGCTCGCCGAAGCTCTCCTTCAGCGACGCGAGCGCCTCGCGCGAATGCACAGTGCGCATGTCGGCGAGGTTCAGCAGCACGCCCAGCAGCTCGAGATTGGGGTTCAGGCTGTCCCGAGCGAGGGCCACCACCTCCATCGCCTGCTCGACCCCCTGCAACGCGAAGTACTGGGCCTCGGCGGTCACGAGCGCGCGATCGGCGGCCACGAGCGCGTTAACCGTCAACAGCCCGAGGGAGGGCGGGCAGTCGATCAGGATCACCTCGTACTCCTTCGGCGCCTTCGCGAGCGCGCGCCTCAGCGTCATCTCCCGGCCCATCTTGCCGCCTAGCATCAGCTCGGCCTCGGCCAGACTCAGGTTGGCGGGGATCAGATCGTCGTGGATCGCTTCGGCCGCGCTCGCGCGCCCCGACAGCACGTCGGCGATCGTCGGCTCGGCGTCGGGCGGGACGTCGAAGTAGTCGGACAGGTTCCCCTGAGGATCGAGATCCACCGCCAGCGTTCTCACGTCCGCGCGGCGCAGCGCATCGGTGAGTGTGCGCACGGTGGTGGTCTTGCCGGTGCCCCCCTTCTGGGAGAGCACGGCGATCGTGGTGGTCTTCGCCATGCGCGGGCGATACTACGCGGCGAGCCCTCCCGGGCGTTGTGAGGCCCTCAGCTCGCGGTTTGGCTCGCTGCTGAGTCCGCGGTTTACCGAGGCCTGCCCTGCGCCGCGTCCTATGCCGAAGCCACGCTGAGGAAGCTGAGCCGGTAGCGCCCGACGAGGATTTGATCGCCGTCCTTGAGCGTCTGCCCCTCGATCCTCGCGCCGTTCACAAACACGCCGTTCAGGCTGCGATCGTCGAGCACTCGCACGCCGTCGGGTTGGCGCACGATCAGCGCATGCCGGCGCGAGACCGTCGGGTCGTCGAAGCGCACGTCGGCCGCGAGCGAGCGTCCGATGCGTGTCCACTCGCGCGTGAGCGCCACCGTGCGCCACTCGCCGCTCTCCTCGTACACGAGATACTCTCCGGGCTGCTCGACACGCTCTCTCGCTTCGGCCAGCAGCGCGTCGTGCTCGGACTGGGAAAGATCCTCTGGCGGCCGGTGACCGGTCAGCGTTTCCTTGTTACCAGGTCGTCTGGCTAACGTGTCCGCGCGCTCCGGGCCTCCACCGGTGTCCATACGCCCGGCCCGAAACAGCGAGGCGCGAGAAAAGTCCTCCCCGCCGCAATGCGGGCAGTCCGTGAGGGTTTCCGAGCCGACGAGGGTCAGCACGTAGTCGCAGTCCAGACAGCGAAATGAGCCTGCCCCAGCGACGGTTCCGGATGTAAGCATCTCCATCTCTGCTCCCTTAGGTACCCAGCCATTCTTGCACTTTCAGCTCCTACCCATCGTTCGGCTGTCCAAAACGGAAGGAACCCAGCCTGCGAGGACGAATCTTTCAGACCATGGCCTCCACTGAACGCCATGTCGAGCTACTCGAGCGCGTTCTCCTTCGTCGCGGTGTCGGCGCGTTGGAGGCCAATCGGCATCGCTGCACCGACTGCGGGCGCACTCCCCTCACCGGCGAGCACATCCACCTGTATGGAAGCCCGTCCGCCCAGGCCCAGGGCATCGTCTGCGAGCTCTGCCGGACCCTGCGCCGCGAGGCCCCGGTGGCGAGCGAGATCGTGCGCCATTCAGAGCACGGTCACGCCGTCCGCCTCACCGCCCGCGCCGCCTAACAGCGCCCAAGGGGAGCGGTGTCTAGACTGGCGTTCCCGTGGACCCCGTGACAGTGTCGATCATCGTAGATGCCCCCCGTGAGCAGGTCTTCGACTATCTGCAGGACATCGCCAACCATCCGGAGTTCACCGACCACTATCTGGTCGACTGGCATCTCACGCGGATCGACTCGGTTGGGCTTGGCGCCGGGGCGCGTTTTCGCATCAAGGCGCCCCGCAACCGCTTCAGCTGGGGTGACGTCACGTTCGTCGAGGTGCAGGCTCCGCATCGGATCGTCGAGGTTGGCCGCACGGGCAAGAACAACCGCATTCGCACGCTCGGCGTCTACGAGCTGGCGTCCGCCTCGCCCGACGCCACGCGTGTGCGGTTCACGCTCGAGACCGAGCCCGCCACGCTGGCCGATCGCCTGATCGAGGGGCTCGGTGGGCGCGGTTGGCTCAAGCGCAAGAACGGCAAGGCGATGCGCCGGCTGCGCTCG
>Ga0302325_10019406_pt1 | contig 14298 bp, 12 predicted proteins | sample Palsa_T0_2_FD_201948 | JGI IMG/M metagenome (GOLD analysis project Ga0302325, IMG submission 201948) | Peat permafrost microbial communities from Stordalen Mire near Abisko, Sweden - Palsa_T0_2 | ecosystem: Environmental > Terrestrial > Soil > Palsa > Peat permafrost | place: Sweden: Abisko... | reverse complement strand
CGATCTCATGGTGTGGCCGAATGCTGGCGCTTTTCGCGGACGCCGAAGCACAGCAGGCGGCTCGTTCCGAGCATCGGCGCTGCATCCATCGGTGGGAAGCCCTGACGGAGGAGTTGAAGCATCTGTCACAATACAAGGCGCGTCTGGCGACCTATTTTCTGCTGCAGCGCGCCGCGGCGCTGGTGCCGCGGCTCAACGCCGAGCGCGCGGCGCATGAAGCGATCATCACAGAGGCGATGCAGCGCATCACCGCGATCGTGGGGCGTTCCACCCGCGACGGGGAAACGAATCGGCTGATCGTGCCGGCGAAGTTTGCCAAATCGTACACGGACGAAAACGCCGCCCTGGAAAGCGCGAGGAAGGAATCGCGGCGGCTCGAGTCGCGGCTCAAGTCGCTGGCAAACCGGCTCCGCGAGCGGCTCGCGTCGCCGAAGCTGTGCGGCCGCCCGGAAGTCCCGCAGCTTCGAAGGATGCAGCCGCTCTCCGCGGAGTTGACCGAGCTTGCGCCGCAGATGTCCGATGAGCAACTTCTCGCGATCGTGGGAATGCTGGCGGAACATTTGCAGACGCCGCTCATAGCCAATTTCGCCCCTCCGCCCGAAACGGAGACGCACCGCGCGCTTCCATTGACCGGCGATCTGAGCGCACTGGGCTCGGGGGACATGCCGGTGGTCAGCGAAGGCTCGGTTGCCGACGAATTTCATGTGGCGGAGGATCGGGGATCACAGCCGTGGGCGGCTGTGCCACAAGGGGAGCCAGAGGCCAAGGAGCCGGAATCGCAGACTTGGCCCCAGATGCCAGCGGTTGAGGGGGGCGAAGAACCGGCCGCCGCGGAGTCGGACGAAGTATTTTTCGCAACCGACGATGAAGAGATTCCCAGCGAGAATGAGAACGACTGGATCGAGCAGTAGGATTCGTTTGCCTGAGCCTGCTTCAAAGGCGTACCGGAGAACCGTTGAGGGGCAGGCCTGGCGATTTCCCCTGGTGACTGATCGTGAAGCTGTCGCAAGTTCAATTTGAGGCCCTGGCGATGGAGCAGATGGACATGCTCTATCGCACCGCGCGCCGGCTCACACGCAACAGCGAGCGGGCTGGAGACCTGGTGCAGGAGACGTTCCTCCGCGCCTTGCGGGCTCGGGAAACGTTTGACCTCAAGGAACACGGAATTCGCCCCTGGCTGGTGCGGATCATGCGGAACGTGCACCTGAGCCGGGCCGAGCGCGAGAGCCATCAGCCGCGGTCGGCAGACAGCGAATCTCTGGAGACATGGGTTGGCGGCGACGGCGCGGTCGGGCCGCTGGCAAGCGATCAATTTCAGAACATGGATGAGGAACTGGTGCGGGCACTGCACGCGCTTCCAACCGACTATCAGGCGGTCCTGATGCTTTGGGCGGTGGAAGACTTTTCCTACAAGGAAATCGCCGAGGCAATCGAAGCGCCGATTGGAACAGTGATGAGCCGGCTGCACCGCGCCCGCCAGATGCTCCTGAAGTCGCTGCACGAATTCGGCCAGGAAAGGCGGATGATCCGGGAATAGCCGGGGATGGTGACCGGTTAACAGCGCAGGGGCGAGGTGCGCGCTGGGCCCTTCCCTTCGGCTGTGTTGGCGTGATTGTCGTGGAGGTGGCTTGGCGGGGGGTGTGGCCGGATTTTTTGGCAACTCCGTTAGCCCCCGGCTTTGCCGGGGTTTAACCCCGGCAAAGCCGGGGGCTAACGGACGGGGCGCAACTACGGCCGCCAAAAACTTTGGCCGCACCCCTTCGCGGGTGACGGCGGCTTGTGCAGTCAGCAATGGAACCGAAGGATTTTGACACGTTCGAAGACAACAAACTGAAAGACGCGATTCGCCGCGCCTGGAAGGATGACGTCGCGCCGCCGGAACTGATCGAGCGGGTGCGCAGCGCCTCCGTGAGTTCGCCGCCGAACGCGGCACACCGTACCAGACGCCGCGTCCTGCGGTTGGCGCTTGCCGCGGCAGCGATGGTTCTGATCAGCCTGGCAATCATCGGTTATCGGACGCATGGCGTAGTTCCCCCCGCCCGGATTGTTTCGGCATCGCTGCCGGAGCCGCTGGCGGCGGATCTGGTCGAACGGCACGATGAGTGCTGCCGCCATGAAGACCATCACATGCCCGGCATCCCCCGCGACGACTACGCCGCCATCGCCAGCACGCTTAGCGCCCGGCTCGGCTGGCCGGTATTGGCTGCGCCGCTCGGCGGCGGCTGGGCTTTCAAAGGCGCCTCGATCTGCCCAGTCGGCTCTCAGGACTCCGCGCACCTGGTCTTCAAGCGCGGCAACGACGATGTCTCGGTCTTCTCCCTGCCCGTCAGCATCATTCCTGCCAGCAACAAAAGTACATCATTCGATCAGACCGAGGCCGGCCACCCCATCGCCTCCTTCGTCTCTCGCGGAGGTCTGTTCTGCATCGTCTGCAGCAGCCCGGACGGATCGATGACGCTCGACAGCGCCAACGCCATCCGCAGCGAACTGCGCGGACAACTGCAGGCCGCGGCGCCAGTGGAAAGGACGACGGTTGCGGGGAGATGAGAGGACGGGAGCAGACTTTCGAGCGTCTGTTTGGCGTCTCTGTCCTGAGCGCATACCATACACCGATGACTGCTCCGTCCACATCGTCCGCGCCGGCTCCGTCCACGACCAAACGATCGGTGGACCGCGCTTCGCATGATCCGCACGTCAAGGAAACCGTCGAATCGATCCTGGTCGCGTTTATCCTTGCATTCATCTTCCGCGGGTTCGTGGTCGAGGCCTTTGTCATTCCGACCGGCTCCATGGCCCCGACGCTGTACGGCGCGCATATGCGGATGCGCTGTCCCGATTGCGGGTATACCTGGGACGCCGGCTACAGCAGCGGGCAGTCGGACGAAACCGACATCCGCAGCAGCGTGCCACGGCGTCCGATCAGTTACCACTGTCCCAACTGCGGATACGCCATGCCGGTCGACGAGGAACAGGCGGTCCGATTCGGCGATCGCATCCTCGTGCTCAAATATTTATACCTGTTCTCCGGCCCCACCCGCTGGGATGTGGTGGTCTTCAAGGCTCCTACCGTTGATCCCCCTCAGGATCCGCGCGATCCGGATTACGGCGTCAACTTCATCAAGCGCCTGGTGGGACTTCCGGGCGAGAGCGTGGTCATTCTCGATGGAAGCGTCTATACCTCCCCGCAAAAGGTGGATCTGAAATCTGCCGCCGACGGAGTCGGGGTGGTCAACGCGGACAAGTTTACGATCCAGCGCCGCCCGACGTATGCCCAGGATCGCTTGTGGCGGGTGATCGATAACAACGACTATCTCCCGCATCTGGATCGGGGCCAGGACGTGCAGCAGACCGCATGGCACGATCCCTGGACGCCCAGCGCCGGCCCCAATCCCTGGCGTGTCGCCGACGACAAGGGGCAGCCGCTGCGCGCGTTCACACTTGACGATCCCGACGGCGCGCAGGGGCTGAGCTTCAACGCCAACGCGAATCCCGACACCAACGCCCTCACGGACTGGCTCGCATACGATGAAAGAGAACTGGCGCAAAATCATTGGCAGCCGACCTGGGTCAGCGACCTGAAGCTGAGCTGTTTTTACACGCGCCGCTCCGGCGAGGGCGCGCTGCTCATGCAACTGACCAAGCGTGACGACGTCTTCACCGCGCGGATTACGCCCGGCAAAGTTGCGCTGCTGCACGGCAAGATGGTGCAGAATCAGACGTCGCAGGTTGTGAACGAAAGCCTTGTCGGCGGAAGTGAAGTTGCGTCATCCGATCTGGCGGGGAGCGCGCCGGCGCAACTGGAACTGGAAAACGTCGACTATCGGGTGAGGCTCCGCGTCAACGGCAAAGTGGTCATTGAAACCACGGATGCCGAGTATCACCCAGACGTGGCTGCGCTCTACAACGAATACGTCAATCGCACGCCGCCGCCGGCCCCGGCCGTTCGCTTCGTCGGCGAGAAGCAAAACTGCACGCTGGAGCACGTGAGCCTCAGCCGTAATATCTATTATCTGAACCGTGGCGACCGAACGTTCTGGGCCAGCCCCGATAAAATCGTGCATCTGAACACGGGGGAATATTTCGTGCTCGGCGACAATTCAGCTATTAGCGGAGACGCCCGCTACTGGACCTCGCCCGTGCAGCTTCCCAGCGAAGGGTTGCCGTATGTAGAAGGCGGGCGGGTGCCGGCGGAGTTTATGCTGGGGAAGGCGTTCTTCGTTTATTGGCCGGCGGGTTTTGAACCGGCAAAAATCCCGCTCAACATCGCGCCCGATTTTGGCGAGATGAGATTCATTCACTGACGGGGCTGTGGAGACTGGCGTGACACGAGGCATCAAAACAAGCGGCTGGTTGGTGCTCGCGGCGTTGCTGACAGGTCTGCCGGTCATCAACGGTTGCTTCCGGTCGTCTCCCTCCGCTGCGACGGTCGCGGTGGCCGCGGCGGACAACATTCCCTGGCGCACGGATTACGATTCCGCCCTGGCGGAGGGGAAGAAGACCGGCAAGCCGATTCTGATCGACTTCTCCGCGACGTGGTGCCCGCCTTGCCAGGAGATGAAGCGCAGCGCCTGGCCGGATTCCCGCGTGGAAAGCCTGGCCAGCTCGAAATACATTCCGCTGGCGATGGACGTCGATGCGCCGGGGGCCAAGGATCCGGCCGCACGGTACGGCATCAACACGATCCCCGCTGTTCTCGTGGTGGACGCCGACGGAATGGTGCTTCGGCAAAGCAGCTTCATGTCTGCCGACGAATTGGCCGCGTTCCTCAGCAGGCAGTAAACGTAAACAGTTTTGCCGTTTCGAAGGTATGATCCTCAACGAGGAGAATCTTCCATGCGCACATGTACAGGATCGCTGCTGATCTGTTTGCTGGCCACTCTCATCATTTCATCGCCCCTTCGCGCCGGTGAAGAGGCGAAGGATCTGACTACGAGTGCGACGGCGAAGAAAATGGTGGTGTTTATCGCCGGTCATCCCAGCCACGGCTTTGCCCAGCACGAGCACAAAGCCGGCTGCATGCTTCTCGCCCGGCTGCTGAAGGAGGGAATGCCGGACTTCGACGACCGCGTTTACACCAATGGCTGGCCGATGGATCCGCATGCCTTCGACGGCGCCGACGCCATCGTGATGTATTGCGACGGCGGCGGCGGCCATATGGTGATTCCGCATCTGGCCGAAGTGGACGCGCTGGCGAAAAAGGGCGTGGGAATCGGATGCATTCATTACGCCGTTGAGGTTCCCAAGGACCAGGGCGGCAAAGAATTTCTCGATTGGATCGGCGGATATTTCGAAACGTATTGGTCGGTCAATCCTGTCTGGCAGGCGGATTTCGCCGAAATTCCCAAGCACCCGGTGACCAACGGCGTGAAGCCGTTCGCGAACAAGGATGAGTTCTACTACCACATGCGCTTCCGCCCGAACATGGAAGGCGTCACTCCGATCATCTATGCGGTTCCCCCCGATTCCACGCGCATGGGGAAGAACGATGCCCATGGGGGGAATCCAGCGGTGCGCGCCGACATCGGGAAGAGTCTGCCGGAGACGATCGTGTGGGTTTCTGAAAACAAGGAAACAACCAATCGCGGGTTTGGCTGCACCGGCGGTCACTTCCATTGGAACTGGGCGCAGGACGACTTCCGCAAATGCATCCTCAACTGCATCGTCTGGATCGCCAAGGGGGACGTTCCCCCCGACGGCGTTGCGTCGAAGCGGCCGACGGTCGACGAGTTGCTCGCCAATCAGGACAAGAAGATTCCCGCCGACTTCGATCGCACCAAAATCGAGGCCGAGATCGAGGCAATGAACGCGCCGCGCGCGAAGTGAGGCCGGTGATTGGTAATTGGAATTTCTTCTAAAGATCGGTGCAAAAGGCGCGCGCATGCCAGCGGTTTCAAAGGATCATGCCGAATCTGCCGATGCAGTGCTTGCCCCTATGTCCACTGTCGCCTCATCCGTCCCTGCCCTGGCACCTGCCATCCCCGCGCGCTCATTTGGCGGCATGCTCACGAAGCTTGCGTCCAAAGGGGCATGGGCCATGGCCGATCAGGCCGTGGTCAGTATTGGGAATTATGCGACGGTCATTCTCGTTGCGCGCAATCTCGCGGACGTGAAGCAGGTCGGCGCGTTCAGCATGATTTTGGAGGTCTTGCTGTTTCTCAACAGCCTCCAGAGCGCGCTGATCGTTTATCCTCTGCTGGTGCGCGGGGCAGTGCTCGACAAACCCGCGATGCAGCGGCTTGCGGGCGGCTGCCTCATCGCGACGGCAATCCTCTGCATTCCGCTGTCCGTGGCGATGCTCGGTACGTCCTGCTATTTCGCCGGAGCGTCGCTGCTCCTCTGGGGGCCGCTCACACTGATCTTTCAGCAACTTCAGGAGACAGTCCGGCGGGCGCTGCTGGCGCATCTCCGTTATGCCGCGGCGATTCCCGGCGATGCCATCAGCTACCTCGTCCAGGCCGTCATCCTCGTTGCCCTTGGACATCGACTGACGCTTCCCATCACTTTCGCCGTGATCGGGGTCACCTCCGGTTGTGGCGCTCTGGTGCAGGCGCTGCAGATCGGGCCGCGCCGATTTCCGCTTTCTGAATTCAAAGCCCTGGTGATCGACTTCTGGACGCTCAGCCGCTGGGTTCTCTACTCGAACCTTGGATTGCTGGTGACGAACCTGAGCTACAGCTGGGCACTGTTTCTGTCGGCGGGCCTCGTTCCAGTCGGCTACTTTGGCGTGATCGCAAACCTCGCCAAGCTCGTGAACCCGATCACCGCCGCACTGACCGGACTGATCATCCCTTCGGTTTCCCGGGCGCGCGCTGGGGGCGGAACGCGATTCGCCATGCGCATCGGAGCCAAATACGCCCTGCTGGGTCTGGCCGTGCTGCTGGTCTACTTCGGCATCCTGGCGATCTTCCCCGGAAGGTGCTTGTCGTTGATATACGGCAAAACCCATCCCGACTACGTGGAGAAGCTCCCCGGCTTCCTTCGCGTTCTCGTCTGCAGCTGGACGTTGATGTTCATTACGAACATGACAATCGCCATTCTCAACGGCCTGGGATACAGCCGGGTTAACTTCTTCGCCACCGTGGCCAACGGCATCGTCACGGTACTGATCTCACTGCCATTGATCTGGAAGTTCGGTTTGCTGGGTACGATCATCGGCGGATCCCTCGCCACCGCGGCGGCGACGATCGTGGCCGTATATTGCTTCATCCGTCATCACAACGACGCGCCAGAGCTGCCGTCGGGCGGCTCGGCAGCGCCCGCGGCGATCTGACTGCCGGCGGCCTTGGCCGTCACGTGTTGAATCCAGTCCAAGATGTCCGCGAAAACGGATTCCCTTTGCGTTTCCCGCAGCAGCTCATGCAGAAGTCCCGGATATCGGATCAGTTTCTTTTCCTGCGACCCGGCCGATTCATAAAATTGCACCACCGCCGCGGGCAGTGCCATCGAATCGCAGTCTCCAGTGAGGCAGAGCAACGGCAACCTGAACTCCGCGGCGCGACGGCGTGCCTCCTCCTGCACGGCAAGCATCGAGACGTACCATCTCGGCGTGGCGGTGCGCAGCAGCAGCGGATCGGCCCGGGAGTCGGCCAACATCTGCTGATCGCTCGATATCCAGGTCTCCTGAATTCGCGATCCAAACCGCGCCCACGGCATCACGAGTCCCACCGCCCGTGCCAACGCCAGCCGTCCCGCCGGCACAGGCACGCCGCTCTGCAAATACGGCGAGGAAAGAATCACCCCATCGGCGCGGAGCATGTCGCGAATCACGCCCATCGCCACCACGAGCCCGCCGTGACTATGACCGAGTATGAACCTGGGCGCAGTACTCACAGGCAGCTGCAGAAATTCAGGTTGTCTACCCCCTCTCCCGGTACTCCGGGAGAGGGCAGGGGTGAGGGTGTTTTCAGGCATCTGGCATCGCTGGTGCTCGAAATCACCCTCACCCCGACCCTCTCCCGGAGTACCGGGAGAGGGGGTGATGCCCGCGCGCCAAAGCCGATCTTCCTCTTCCATCGCGGCCCGGGCGTCATCAAGAAATTCATCCCAACGGCGAACAAACCCGCGGCGTCCCAATGCCTTTCCGTGACCGCGCTGGTCAAACGCCTGGCACGCCAGACCACGCGCCGCGAACCACCTCATCAGATGCCGATATCGCCCGCCGTGATCCCCATACCCGTGGAAAATAACCAGCCGGGCCCAGGGTGCCCCTCGCGGCAATATTGAGCGGCGATGCAGCCGAACGGCACCGGCGCGGAAGTCCGCTTCTTCTTCCGAAAGCGCGTCCAATGTCGGTTGAATCTTCTCCACGATGCAGTGGCTCCCGTGCGTAGACGCGCTAGAACGCTCTTCCTTCCGCAGCCAGTGCGCGAGCCACCGCTTCCTGAAAAATACCCTGCCAGGGATCTATAAATCGCTCCGCGGAATCGCGCTGTTCCGGTGCGAATTGCAGCATGCGATGAGCAACGACCAGATGTGTGGATGCGTTTACCCCCGCCCCCAATGGCTGAACGATTCGGTACCAAGTCGTCCGACTCTGAATCGCGATGCCGTTGCGAAGTCGCACATCCTGGTTCATCGCGAGCCTCGCCAAGGGATGGCAACAGGGTCAACCTGCGAGTCGATGCGACAAATGAAAGAACGGAGCGTTCGGATTATCGATGTCGTACCCCCACGACAGCTCTCCGGAGTTGAATAGGTCGTGCCAGCATGTCAACATGCGCTGTTGCTCGTCCAGGTCTGTGATGCGCAGCCTCTCTGCTGTTTCACGGAGTACCACCATCTCTTGAGCGTACCCAGGCCCGCGATCTAGGCAGTCACGCACGCTCTTCATCAGTTCGGCCTTGAAATCTAAACGGCTCATCGCCAAATTCCTCTTTCCTTACTATTCGTGTTAGCGCGCACAGCGTGTGATTGTACCATCCCCCGCGCCTTCCCGTCGGCCCAAAGCGGCAATTAAAATGCAACGGCGATCCGTTTATCCGATCTGTAGCCCCAATTCGTAGCCCTTCCGGCCGAAAAACCGCAACATGGAGTGGTATTTTTGAAATGCTAACACCTTATCCACAGGATATTCACATCCCGTGGCGATAGTCCCTCCAACGCCCTGCCCCGGGGATGGAGCCCCGAGCGAGCATTCAAGGAATGCGGCAGCGACTTTATCTGGCCGCCGCCGCCGAATGGAGCAGGCCATGATGCCACACCACACGTTCAGTCTGCGCGTTAAACGGGCCGATCTTCACTGCCACAGCATCGCCAGCACTGAGGCTGATGAGGCGGCATTGATCGCCATCGGCTGTCCGGAGAGTTTCAGCGCACCACCCGATGTCTATCTCCAGGCGAAAAGCCGGGGCATGGACTTCGCCACTATCACTGATCACGACTCGGTGGATGGCGTGGCTCAAATTCTTCATCATACCGACGTCCTCTCCGGGGAAGAGGTTACCTGCTATTTTCCCGAAGACGGGTGCAAAATGCATGTACTTGTCTGGGGCCTCTCCCGCGAAGATCACGTCGCGCTCCAGGCTGTCGCTTCCGACATCTATGAAGTCGCCCGGTACGTCGAGGAGCAACAACTCGCCCACTCGGTGGCTCACCCAGTCTACCGCCAAAACGACGTGCTTGAGCGGTGGCACCTCGAACGTCTGATCCTGCTGTTCAAAGGTTTCGAGTGTCTCAACGGGGCGCACAGCCCGGCCCATCGCGACGCCTTCGAGCCGGTGATCGACGCTCTGACACCCCAGGCCATCGACTTGCTGGCACGGCGGCACAAGCTGCCCGTGCGCTGGAGCGAGCCGTGGAAGAAATCCCGGACCGGCGGTAGCGACGATCACGCCCTGTTGAACGTCGGCCGCACTTGGACCGAATTTCCCGCCGAATGCACCACGATCGCCGATCTGCTGGAATGTATTCGGACGGCGCGTTGCCAGCCCGGCGGCGAAGCCGGATCGAGCATTAAACTCGCCCATAATTTTCTCGGGGTTGCCGCTCGCTACGCCGCTCAGCGAATGGGGAACAATGACATGCTGCAGATGCTCGTCGGCAGCAACCGGGCCATGCGCAAGCGCGACATGATCGCCATGGCGGCCAAAACGAAACTCCGCCGGATCGGAAGGCGCGTCCGCCGGGGAATCACACGGGGCTTCCGCGGTGCGTCACAGCCGCACGGCGGCGCCGAGATGCTCGGCGAGTTGATGGAAAATTCGCTTACCTCCCGCCTCGGTCAGCACGGAGCCATCTGTGATGCCCTGCGCTGCGGCCGCGCGCCCCTGGCGGAACATGACGCGCTGTTCGCGCTCATGGCAGCGCTGAACCGCGACGTCACCGCGGGCATTGTTGCAGCCGTCACGGAGGGGATTCAGCGCGGCGACCTGGCACCAGTCTTCGACGCGATCTCAGCAATCTTCGGCCAGCAACTGCTCATGTTCCCGTACTACTTCGCCCTGTTCCATCAGAACCGCGAGCGAGCTCATTTTCCGCGCATTACCGGCTACGGCGCCGATCGCAACCCGGCGTCGCTCCGCGTGGGAATCTTCACCGACACGTTCGACGGATCCGGGGATCTGCAGCGATTCACCCGCTCGATTGCCACGGCGGGCGATCGGCGCGGGCTGAGCGTCCGCGTTCACACCTGCGACGCCCAACCCGCGTCGGCTGAGCCGTGGCGAAAAAACTTTACGCCTCTCGCCTCTGCGCCATTGGGGAGCCAGCGTCTTACGCTCCCACCGATCGCCGAGGTCCTCGAATGGGTCGATCGCCAGCAGTTTGACGTTATCCACGCCGAAACTTTCGGTCCCATGGGCCTTCTCGCCCTCGTCGCCGCCAGGATGCTGCGAGTTCCGTTTGTCGCGGCATTTCAAGTAGACGTGCCGGGCATCATCCGCGTCGCCACGGGGGATTATCGTCTGGGACTCTCGATTACCGCGGCTGCCGGCTGGTTCTATCAGCAGGCGGATGCCGTTCTCACGCGCAGCCGCGCGTCGCAGTCGCTCCTCCAGTCGCTGGGCGTCAGTGCTCAAAAGATGTCGATGCTCCCGGCAGAATTTGACGCGTCCCTTTTTGAAGCGCCGCTCCGCGATCCCCAACATTGGCAGCGCCGCGGGGTGCATGAGCCGCACACGCTCCTATACCGCGGCGAGGTTACAGTCGAGAGCAATCTGCGTCTGGTCGCGGATGCCTTCGAACGGCTCTGCACGCTCCGCCGGGATGTGGCCCTCATCGTCATGGGCGACGGGCCATATCTTTCCACGATGCAAACGCGACTGAAAAAATTGCCCGCGTACTTCAACCCCGGTCGGTCCGAAGCAGCCGACAGCGCCGCGGAGCGGGCGGCCGACTATGCCGCCAGCGATTTGCTTCTCTTCCCTTCGGCGATCGAGTGCGCCGCCCAGACAGTGATCGAAGCGCAGGCCTGCGGGTTGCCGGTTCTCGTCAGCGATCAAGGCGCATCACGCGAAATGATGGACGACGCGGTCAGCGGGATGGTTCTCTCCGCCAGCCAGCCGCGGGAGTGGACCGACGCGATTGATGCCTTGCTGAATGATGAACTGCGGCGGCAGCGGATGGCCCGCACCGCTCCGCAGCGCATGACCCGCTTCGCGCGGTCGCGGGTGTTTGATATGCTCTGGGATCAATATGCCTGTGCCGTCGCGGCGCAACTCGAGCGATCCGGTGCGGTCGCTCGCCCGGATGGAGCCGCTTCGCCCCGTCGAGCCGCGTCTGACGTGGAGGTCACCACCTCATGAGTCCTCGCATTCTGATTCTCAGCGCGAGCGTCGGCACCGGACACAATCGAGCCGCCCAGGCTCTGCATCTGGCCCTGCACCGCGTCCGTCCTGATGCGATCATCGAATACGTTGACGTGCTCGACGACACCAACCGGGCGTTTCGCCGAATGTACGGGCGAGGCTATTTCGGTCTGGTGGACCGCGCTCCGCACGTGGTGGGCTATCTGTACGATCGCCTCGACCAGCCGATCAAAAGCCCGCGCATCGATCGCGTCCGGCTCTCGCTGTCGATGATGAATCTGCAGCGCCTGGTCGACCGGGTGACCCGCCAGCCGTGGGACCTGGCGATCTGCACCCATTTTCTGCCCGCGGAGATCATCGCCACGCTTCGCCTCGCCGAGCGGATCACTTTCCCACAGGCGGTGGTCACCACCGACTTCGACACGCACCGGCTCTGGGTGAATCCGCCCTGCGAAAAATATTTCGTCGCTTCCGAGGAAGGCGCGATTCATCTGGCCGCATGGGGCGTGCCGAGCGCGGACGTCTCAGTGACGGGTATTCCGATCCACCCCAGCTTCGCCGAGTTCAAATCGCCTGTCGAATGCCGCCGTCGCCACGGCATCGGAAGCACGCGTCCGGTGGTGCTGCAATTGGCCGGAGGAGCGGGTTTTGGTCCGGTGGAAAAGGTGCATCGATCGCTGGTGGATGTCGCCATGCCCCTTGAGATCGTCATGGTCTGCGGCCGAAACGAAAAGCTGCGGCAAAACCTGCGGCGAATGACCTGTCCATCGCGGCACGTGCGCCACATTCTCGGATTTACCGAGCAGATGGACGAATTGATGGCGGCAGCCGACGTTGTGATTTCCAAGCCGGGCGGGCTGACGGCTTCGGAGTCATTGGCGCGGGGGGCGGCGATGCTGATCATCGACCCCATCCCGGGTCAGGAAACCCGCAATGCAGATTTCCTTTTGGAAAACGGCGCGGCTGTCAAAGTCAACAACTTCGCCAGCCTCCCGTACAAGCTGACCTCCGTCCTCAGCGAGCGCGGCCGACTCGAAACACTCCGCGGCAACGCCCGGCGGATCGCGCGCCCCCACGCCGCGTTTGAAGTTGCGTCGCAATGTCTTGAATTGATCGAGGCCCGTGCGGAACTCACTCCCTCTCCCGGTACTCCGGGAGAGGGCAGGGGTGAGGGTGATTTCGAGCGACAAACATCGTTCGACATTCCAAATCACCCTCACCCCAACCCTCTCCCGGAGTACCGGGAGAGGGGGTAAGTCGTTCGAACTTCCGCTGCTCGGCCGATTCCTACGGCAGAACAAACACCTGCACGTCCCCGGGCCCATGTACGCCGGTGACGAGGTTCAATTCGATATCCGCGGTCTTCGACGGCCCGGAAATGATCGTGATCCCGGCGGAATTTCCCTCTTTTCTCAACAAGGCAAACAGATCGATCAGATCGGGCAAGAAATTCCCCCGCTCGACGATCGCAACATGCATCGGCGGCACCAGGGAAAGCGCTCTCCCGTGCTTCGGCGATGAGCGCATGACCAAACTTCCCGTCTCCGCCACCGCCTTGTACACGTCGGTGACTGCGCAGTCGAAATCATACAGCTCGTCGAGCGTCACCTCCGTCCATCGCGCCACCTCGAAACCTGCCTCGCGCAAACCTGCCGGGATGCCCAGCCGATCCAGCGATTCCGACTCCGGCACGGCGATGCGTCGCGCCGTGCTGGTTTGAAGCAGCGCGATCAGCCGGGGAAGCAGAGCAGTTGGCTCGGTCATCTGGACGTGCATCTTGTTGGCCGTCGCCCGGGCTGTGAACAACTCCGGCAGGCGACCATCCGCGAATGCCAGGCGCGTGATCTTGTCCTCGATCGCTGGCGGAGTCGGCGCGGAGGCAAGCGGCTCGCTTCGTCCCAGCGCGCGGCGCACTTTATTCATGACACCCGAGGGGTCGTTCATTGTCCGCTCTTCCGATTCGCCCACATCTGATGAAACGTTTTGGCCGCCGGCGCCGGCATGTCGCGAATCTGCGTCCATCCCGCCCCGACGAACGGCAGCTTCCGTACCCAACCGGTCTTCTTCGACCGCCGGCGCAGGTCCCACTTCTGGAACATTGCTACGCACTTATAGATGAACGGCGAGCGCAATCCCGACGCCCAGACGCGATAAATCGCCCTTTCAGTCGCGCTGTTGAGATGCTGCGTGACGATGTCGCGCCGGAGATTGATCAGATGCTTGGGGATGTCAATCCGGACCGGACACGCTTCGTAGCACGCTCCGCACAAACTCGATGCCTGCGGCAGATCCTTGAAATTCCCCAGGCCCTGGAACAACGGCGTGATCAGCGCGCCGATCGGCCCGGGATAGACGCTTCCATACGCATGCCCTCCGATGTTGCGGTAGATCGGGCATGCGTTGAGACACGCTCCGCAGCGAATGCACCGCAATGTTTCCCGATATGGCCCGGCGAGGATTTCGCTTCGGCCGTTATCAAGCAGCACCAGGTGAAACTCCTCCGGACCGTCGCGCTCGCCGGACTGGCGCGTTCCGCCGAAGAGGCTCGTGTAAA
>Ga0302325_10019405_pt1 | contig 14298 bp, 10 predicted proteins | sample Palsa_T0_2_FD_201948 | JGI IMG/M metagenome (GOLD analysis project Ga0302325, IMG submission 201948) | Peat permafrost microbial communities from Stordalen Mire near Abisko, Sweden - Palsa_T0_2 | ecosystem: Environmental > Terrestrial > Soil > Palsa > Peat permafrost | place: Sweden: Abisko... | reverse complement strand
TGCTGCGCATGGGATGGCGCAGCTTGGCCAGGGTCTTCGACTCGATCTGGCGGATCCGCTCCCGGGTCACCCCGAACTCCTTGCCCACCTCTTCCAGGGTGCGCATGTGGCCGTCGTCCAGGCCGAAGCGCAACCGCACCACCTTCTGTTCCCGCTCGGTCAGCTCGGACAGGGCCAGGTTGACGGCCTCGTTGAGCATGGCCCGCGTGGCCGCGTCGGACGGGGCGATCGCGCCCTCGTCCTCGATCAGGTCGGACAGGCTGAAGTCGTCCTCCCCCATTGGCTGTTCCAGCGACACCGTCTCCTGGCTGATCCGCAGGATCTCCCGCACCCGGGGAACGGTCAGCTCGGTCTTCTCCGCCAGCTCGTCCACCGTCGGCTCGCGCCCCTGGTCCTGCAGGAACTGGCGCTGCACCCGCACCACCTTGTTGATGGTCTCCACCATGTGGACGGGGATGCGGATCGTCCTGGCCTGATCGGCGATGGCCCGGGTAATGGCCTGGCGGATCCACCACGTGGCGTAGGTCGAGAACTTGAAGCCCTTGGTGTAGTCGAACTTGTCGACCGCCCGCATCAGGCCGAGGTTGCCCTCTTGGATCAGGTCGAGGAACGCCATCCCCCGGTTGCGGTAGCGCTTGGCGATGGACACCACCAGCCGGAGGTTGGCCTCGACCAGGATTCGCTTGGCGTGGATGCCCTCCAGGCGCAGCCGCTCGTCGCGCAGCGCCACCGCCCGGTCGATGTCCACGTCGCTGTCGACCCGTTCGACCTGGCGCTCGATGGCCAGCAGGCCCTGTTCGACGCACTTGGCCAGCATCACCTCCTCCTGCCCGGTCAGCAGGGGGACCTTGCCGATCTCCTTCAGGTACATGCGGACAGGGTCCGAACTGGCCCCCATGCGCCCGTCGATGTCGACCCGAAGGTCGCCCATCAGGGGCCGGATCCGGCTCCGGGCGGCCAACGGGGGCAGGCCGCCAACCGCAGTCTCGCCCGGGACCTCGCTCGGGACATCCACCGGGGCGTCCACCGGAGGAGTGGGTGCAGAGGGCGCCTCTGACGTACGGGCGTCGACCAACCCAGCCGAACTGACAAGGCCGACCAGACCCAAAGGCTCGGGGACGGGAGCGGTTTCGAGCGGCCCATCCAACTTAACCGCGGCCGTTAGACCCTTGGCGACCGGTGCAAAAGGTCCGTCAGAGCCCATGGGACCAGACCCATCGACCGAGGCGTCGGCCCCGACGACGTGGGTTGTGCCAACAGCCACCGTCGATGCCGGATCCGTTGCCCCGCCGCTGTCGATAACTCCGGGGCCGCGTGGCAAGCCCAACGGATCACACCCTGCCGGGTCGACCGCGGGCAACACGCCGAACGCGTAATCGGTGTCGGGCAGCGAGTCGGCGTCGTCGCGCCACTCGATCCCCTCGGCCCGGATCCGCCCCACCACCAGGTCGATCAGGCCCGGGGTCAACTCCATCGACTCCAGGACGACCATAGCGTCGTCGGGCGTCAAGTAGCCCCGTTCGCGGCCCAGCAACAAAAGCGCGACAAAGTCAATCGTGGCTCCGCCCTCGGGCGTGAAAGGTGTCGCGAACGCCTCACTCATCGGTGACCTCGAAACGAGACACAAGCCAGGCTACCAGTGACGACTCGTCATCTTGCACGGATTGGCCGCTTCTGACCTCTTCGAGCGCCAGTTTCAACCAGGCGATAACCGCCCCGTAACCCTGGGGCCGCGACGACCGCCTAGCGTCACGCTGCAGTTCGTCCAATGCCCGCGCGCCCGCCCGCTCGATGAGCCGGAGGACGACCTCATCCACGTCGTCGTCGGCATCCTCCACCGCCAGGCGCTGGAGCAGATCGGCCACATCGGGATCGGCCGCCGCGATGGCGTCGTGCAGGCTCGGGGAGGCAGAACGGGCCAGGTAGGCCCGAGCCGCCAGGTCGCGGTCGAAGAACACCTGGTGCAGCCGCCCCGCGATGTCGTCCGGGCGGTGCACCAGCAGCCGCAGCGCCTCCAACTCCGGCCCGGATAGCGCGGTCGGGGCAACCGCCACCCGGCCCCCGCCCGAGCCATCCCGCGCCGTCCTGCCCGCCATCGGGGCTGCGCCACCACCGGCGGGCCCTTTTCCCCAGGTCTTCCAGGCCCCGGCCCGCAACTGCTGGGGGTCGACCCGGCACCGATCAGCCACCACCATCAGGTACTGGTCCCGCACCAGATCGCTCGGGTGCTCGGACACGACCTCCATCGCCTGGGCCGCGGTCTTGGCCCGGCCCTCGATCGAGCGCAGGTCGGCCCGCCCCAGCACCCGTTCCAACCGGAACGCCAGGAAGGGCTGGGCCGAGCGCACGGCGGCTCGCAGCGCCTCGGGGTCACGCCGCGACAGGTCGGCCGGGTCGAGACCGGGGGGCAGGGCCGCCACCGCCACGTCCACCTGGAACTTCTGCTCCCACTCGTAGAACCGCTCGGCCGCCTTCAGCCCGGCGTTGTCGGCGTCGTAGGCCAACACCACCCGGGGGGCGAAGTTGGTCAGCAGGCGCATGTGCCCCTCGGCCAGCGCCGTCCCGCACGTCGCCACCGCCTGGCCCACCCCGGCCCGGTGGAACCCGATCACGTCGGTGTACCCCTCGCACACCACCACCTCGCCCCCGTCCACCACCGCCTTCTTGGCCCAGTTGAGCCCGTACAACACCTTGCTCTTCTTATAGACCGCCGTCTCCTCGGTGTTCTTGTACTTGTTGGGCAGCTCGGAGCCGGGCAGTATCCGGCCGCCGATACCCACGGGACGTCCCGAGGCCTCGAAGATGGGAAAAAGGAGCCGAGCCCGAAACGCGTCGTTCAGCCGTCCGGCCCGGTTGATGGTGGCCAAACCGGCGTCTCGCAGGACCTGGGCACCGACGTCGAGCGCCTTGACCAGGTGGTCGTAGCCGTCGGGCGCCCAACCCAGTCGGTAGTACTGGACCACCTCCTTGTCGTAGCCCCGGTCGGCCCGCAGGTAGCGGCGGGCCGCCGCGGCGTCGGGGGCGGAAAGGAGGCGCTGGTGGTACCACTCGATGGCCCGTTCCAGGGCGTCGTAGATCTGCGCCTTCTGCTGGTGCTCGCGCCCGGAGGCGGCGTCGGTGCGGTGCAGCGTGATCCCGGCCCGGGCGGCCAGACTCTCCACCGCCTCCACGAAGTCCAGCTGGTCGATCTCGCGCACAAAGGTGATCACGTCACCCTTGGCTCCGCACCCGAAGCAGTAGTAATAGCCCTGCTCGGCGTTGAGGGAGAACGACGGCGACTTTTCCGGGTGGAAGGGGCACAGCCCGGCCCAGCGTTGCCCCACCTTGCGCAGCGCCATCTTCTCGCTGGCCACGGCCACGAAGTCGGTCTCGGCCCGGACCCGGGCCACGTCCTCGTCCACGATCCCCACTGGGCGGCACGGTACCGCCAACCACGCCCGACCAGGTCGAGCCAGTCGCGCTCCCGTGGACGAGACTGACGACATGGCCGAGCGACCGGCGGGGGACGCCGAAAGAAAGAAGGACGAGGCCGCCCTCGTCCCTCTCCTCCTGCTGCTGACCTTGGTCACCGGCGCCGTCGATGCCGTGTCCATCCTGCGGTTGGGCCATGTGTTCGTGGCCAACATGACGGGGAACGTGGTCTTTCTCGGCTTTGCCCTGGCCGGCGCCAAGGGCTTCTCGATCACCGCGTCGTTCGTCGCCCTGGCCTCTTTCCTGGCCGGCGCGGCGGTCGGTGGGCGACTGCCGGCGTCGAGCCGTCGGCAGCGGCTGGCCCGGGTGGCGCTGGGCGAGGCGGTCTTGGCGGGCGCGTCGGCAATCGTCGCGGCGAGCGGCGGGGGGACGGCGGCGCGCTACGCCATCACCGTGCTGCTTGCCGTAGCCATGGGCGGCCAGAACGCCATGGCCCGCAAGCTGGCTGTGCCTGACCTGACCACCACCGTGCTCACCTTGACCTTGACCGGTCTGGCGTCGGATCGTCCGGACCTGGCCAAGCCGGGGTTTCACACCGTCCGGCGGCTCAGCGCAGTGGCGGCGATCCTGGCGGGCGCAGTGGCGGGGGCGGTGCTGGTCCTGCACACCTCGACGGGCTGGGCGCTTGGGGCCACCGCGATCCTGCTCGCCGCGGTGGCCGTTGCCGCGGCCTGGCCGTCCGGGCATCGCGGCCGAGGGTAGTCCCGCTCAGGCGGGAACAGGTTCGGCCGGCTCGTCGGTCCCGCGGCGTTCCATGCGGAATCGGGCCGCTTGGCCTTTGCGGGCCACCGGGACCGATCCCAGCGCCTTGGCCAGGCCGAAGGCGGGCATGTTGTTGTAGATCGTCTCGCTCGCCCCGGCGGCCACGGCATAGGTCTCGTGATAAATGCCCACGTCGCCCGAGGTGCCCACGCGGCGGTTGAACTCCCGCCAGGCCGGGAGATGGGGGTCGTCCGGGGTACGGGCGAAGCGCTCCAGGTCTTCGAAGCTGCGCCAGTACATGACCTGCAGGACGGTTCGGCCCCGCAGGAACCTCTCATTGCCCAACATGCCCTTCTCCGGGTGCGCCAACAACTCGCGCAGCATGGGGCCCATGGCCATGGCGGTAGGGAGCCACTTGTGGACCTTCCACAGGTGATTCACCCGCATCCCGATCAGGAACACCACAACCTCGCCCTCGTGGTCGGCGCTGTACCGACCGGGCTGCACTCGTGCCATCGGAGCTCTCCTTGGATAGTGTCGCTATCTCTACTAGATAGTGCCAGAATCCAGTGGTGATTGCAAGGGAGGCCTGGACGAATGCGCATGGCGGAGTTGGCCCGCGAGAGCGGCTGCACGGTGGCGACGATCAAGTACTACCTACGTGTGGGTTTGTTGCCTGCGGGGGAGGAAACAGCGGCTACTCAGGCCGACTATCACCCGTCGCACGTGGCGCGACTGCGGCTCATCCGGGTCCTGCGCGAGGTGGGCGATGTCCCGATCTCTCGCATCGGCGAGGTGCTGGCGGCCATAGACGACCGCAATCGACCACTGCATCAGATCCTGGGCGCGGCCCATTACGCCCTCGGACCCCAGCCGGGCGACGCCTCCCCAGCGCTCGGCGCGGCCCGCCAGGAGATGGTCGCCTTCGTGTTGGGGCGGGGATGGGAGGTCGAGCCTGTCGCGCCTGCGTTCGACCTCCTGGCCAGCGCTGTCGTGGCGCTGCGGCGGCTCGGGGCGAAGTGCTCGACGGTGGTCTTTGCGCCCTATGCAGATGCTGCCTTCCACCTGGCGGAGCTGGAACTGGCGTCGATCGACCCCTCTCGTGGCCCGAGCGACACCGTGACCCAGGTCATCGTGGGGACGGTGGTGTACGAGCAGGTACTGGTGGCGTTGCGCCGACTGGCCGAGGAGCACTACAGCAACCAACGCTTCGGCGATCGCGGTGCTGTCGGGCAGGGTCAGGGCCCGGCCGAGCGGTAGTCGGCGCGGTCAGCCGCTGGTCGGGGGAGGTTGGGTGGTCGCCACCACGGTGGTGTCGGGCAGCGTCGTGTTGGCCCCCGTGGTCTCAGGAACCGTGGGGGTCGTGGTCGTAGGTGGCGCCGAACTGGTGATGGTCGGCGTGGTGGTGGCGGTCGTCGGGCGGGCGGGCGGAGTGGTGGTCGGCGTGGTGGTGGCGGCCGTTGTGTTCGTGCTCGGGGCGAGCGAGGTTGCGGTGGTATTCGGTGGTGTCTTTGCTTTGTTGTTGCCCCGCGAGTTGATGACGGCGATGGCGACGGCGACGGCGACGGCGATGGCAAGCACCAGAGCGAGTATCGGTCCTCGGGGGCGGCGACTCGGCCCGTCAGCCGGCAATGTCGGCGGCGGGCGGGGGCGCTCGGGGGGTGGGTAGGCAGTGGGCCCGACGGGCGAGACCGGGAGGACGGCGGTGGGCGTGGCTTCGGGGTTGGCAACGGTCCGATCGGTCGCCGGCGAGCCGCGGTCGGCGGCCAGGAGCTCGGCCCGGAAGGCGGCGGCCGAGGGTGGGCGTCGAGCTGGGTCGAGGGCCAGGGCCGAGGCAACGGCCGCATCGAGGGCGGGTGAGACGGCGGGATTGTCGACCGACGGGAGTGGCAACGCCTCGCTTCGTTGCCGTGCCGCTATCTCCGTTGCACCGTCGCCTCGAAAGGGCGCACGCCCGGTCAGCATCTCGAACAGGACCATGCCGAGCGAGTACACGTCGCTGCGCTGATCGACGGCGCGCCCCTGCGCCTGCTCGGGCGACAGGTACGTGGCGGTCCCGATGACCATGCCGGGCATCGTCAGGTCCTCCCGGCTGTCGGTGGCGCGGGCAATACCGAAGTCGGCCACCTTGACCACCCCGTCGCCCTGGGAGACCAGCACGTTGGCCGGCTTCACGTCCCGGTGGACGATCCCCTCCCGATGGGCCGCGTCCAGCCCCGCCGCGACGTCGGCCGCGATGGCAATGGCCCGGCTCGGGGCCATCGGGCCCTCGGCCCGGATGATGTCACCCAACGTCCGGCCGGCCACGTACTCCATGACGATGTAAAAGGCGCCCTCGTCCTGGCCGAAGTCGTACACCGAGACGATGTTGGGGTGGTTGAGCCGGGCCACCGACTGGGCCTCCCGGCGAAAGCGCTCGACCAGCGAGGGGTCTCGAACCAGCTCGGGGAACAAGACCTTGACCGCCACCGGGCGATCGAGCAGCTCGTCATGGGCCAGGTAGACCTCGGCCATGCCACCTCGGGCCAGGTGGCGGACGATCCGGTACCGCCCGCCCAATACCTGCTCCGCCATGGCTACAGGCTACCCAGGGGGCTCTTCTGGGTTCTCCGGCCTGACAATTGGTGGTCCAAAGAATGCCAACCGGCCGCCGTCAGGCTCGGGCAATCACCGCTTGCGCTGCGGCCAGGCGGGCGATGGGGACCCGGAAGGGCGAGCAGGACACGTAGTCCAGGCCGGCGTCGTAGAACAGGTCGATCGACTCCGGGTCGCCCCCGTGCTCGCCGCACACCCCCAGGTGGATCTCGGGCCGGGTCGCCCGTCCCCGGGCCACGGCCAGGCGGACCAATTCGCCCACGCCGGCCTTGTCGATGGTCTCGAACGGGTTGCGCTTGAGCAACCCCTGCTCCAGGTAGGCGGGCATCATCCGGCCCTCGACGTCATCGCGGCTGAACCCGAAGGTCATCTGGGTGAGGTCGTTGGTGCCGAAGCTGAAGAACTCGGCCTCTTCCGCGATCTCCCCTGCCAAAAGCGCCGCCCGGGGCGTCTCGATCATGGTCCCGATCGTGACCTCGGGCTTCTTTTTCAACCCGGCAGTGGCGGCAGCAATAGCATCGAGCGCCCACCCCCGGGCCAGCGCCATCTCCTCGCGCCCGACCGTCAGCGGGATCATGACCTCGATGCGGGGCTTCCCCTTCGCGGCAAGCCGATCCGCCGCCGCCTCCATCAAGGCCCGCACCTGCATGGCGTACAGCCCGGGCTTGACGACGCCCAGGCGCACCCCGCGGATGCCCAGCATGGGGTTGAACTCGTGCCACTGCTCGGCCGCCCGGTACAGCTTCTCTTCCTCCGGGGTCAGACCCTCGGTCGCCTTCTTGAGCGCCAACTCCTCGGTCGAGGGCAGGAACTCGTGCAGCGGCGGGTCGAGCAGCCGCACCGTCACCGGCAGGCCGTCCATAGCCTCCAGGATCTCCACGAAGTCGGCCTTCTGGGCCACCCGTAGCTCCTCCAGGGCTGCGGTTTCCTCCTCTGGCGTGTCGGCCAGGATCATGCGGCGCACGATGGGCAGGCGGTCCTCGCCCAGGAACATGTGCTCGGTCCGGCACAGCCCGATCCCCTCAGCCCCGAACTGACGGGCGTTGGCTGCGTCGGGACCGTTGTCGGCGTTCGCCCGCACCGCCAGCTTGCCCTTGCGCACCACGTCGGCCCACTTGAGGATGGTCTCGAACTCGGGCGGCGGCGAGGCGTTGGACAACTCAACCGCGCCCAGCACCACCCGTCCCGTGGTCCCGTCCAGAGAGATGACGTCGCCCTGCTGCACCGTGACCCCGCCCGCGGTGAACGACGGGCCGTTGATCCGCACCGACTCGGCGCCGACCACGGCCGGCTTGCCCCAGCCTCGGGCCACCACGGCGGCGTGGCTGACCAGCCCGCCCCGCGAGGTGAGGATCCCCTCGGAGCAGATCATGCCGTGCACGTCTTCGGGCGAGGTCTCGCTGCGGCACAGGATGACCTTCTCCCCCTGCTCCGCCGCCTCGGCCGCCTCGTCAGCGGTGAAGTACACCTTGCCCACCGCCGCGCCGGGCGACGCGGCCAGGCCCTTGGCGATGACCGTCACGTCGGTCGTGGCGAACTGCGGATGCAACACCTGGTCCAGGTGCTCGGCCGTGACGCGGCCGAGGGCCTCCTCCCTGGTGATCTTCCACGCCCGTTGCTTGGTCATGTCGACCGCCATTCGCAGCGCCGCCGCCCCGGTCCGCTTGCCCACCCGGGTCTGCAACATCCACAGCTTGCCCTGCTCGATGGTGAACTCGGTGTCGCACATGTCGCGGTAATGCTCTTCCAGACGGGAAAAAATGCCCATCAGTTCCTTGTAGATCCTCGGCATGTTGTCCTTCAGCGCGGCCAGGGGAAGCGTGTTGCGGATACCGGCCACAACATCTTCACCCTGGGCGTTGATCAAGAAGTCGCCGTACGCCCCCTGGGCCCCGGTGGCGGGGTCGCGGGTGAAGCCCACGCCTGTGCCCGAGTCGTCGTCCCGGTTGCCGAACACCATGGCCTGCACGTTGACCGCCGTGCCTAGGTCGTGGGGAATGCGCTCCCGAACCCGATAGGCGCGGGCCCGAGCGCCGTCCCACGACGCGAAGACGGCCTCGATGGCGCCCCTAAGTTGGTCCTTCGGCGTCTCGGGGAATGGGGAACCGGTGACCGACTGCACGATCGCCTTGTACTCCTCGACCAACTCGGCCAGCAGCGCCGCGGGCACCTCGGCGTCGTTCGACACGCCGGCGCGCTCCTTGGCCGCTTCGAACGGCTTGTCGAACGCCGTGCCCTCGACGCCCAGCACGATGCGGCCGTACATGGCCACGAAGCGGCGGTAGGAGTCGTAGGCGAAGCGCTCGTCGTCGGTCTGCTTGGCCAGGCCCTTGACCGATTCGTCGTTGAGACCGAGGTTGAGGACGGTGTCCATCATCCCGGGCATGGAGAACTTGGCACCGGAGCGGACGCTGACCAACAGCGGGTCGACGGCATCGCCCAACTTTTTCCCCATGGACTTCTCAAGGCGCTTCAACTGCGTCGCGACCTCGGCGGTGAGGCCCTCGGGCCAGCCGGTGGCGGTGAACTCCCGGCAGGCGTCGGTGGTGATCGTGAACCCGTGTGGTACCGGCAGGCCCAGCACCGAGGACATTTCGGCCAGATTTGCACCCTTGCCGCCCAACAGATCCTTCATGGCCATGGGCGGTTTACGGTGCTTGTGCTCGAAAGCATAGACGTACGGCATTTTTTCGGTGCCCTCCTCGGCAAGAACCCGCTCAGCCTATCTTGGAGGGCTTCTCGGGCTGCCAGCAGCGTCGGGTAGTCAGCTGCAGAGCTGGGTGTTGTTGTCGACGTCGGTGACCTCGAAGCTCCAGCTCGTCGGCTTGGACTGGTTCTTCTTGATCGCGGTGACCGTCACCGGCGCGGTCGTGCCCGACGTGAACGGTGCCACCGTCACGATGCCGTTGACCACCGAGATGTCGTTGATGGCGGCCAACCCGTCGCTCGATTGGACCGTCACGATCTGCTTCGCCCGCTTCACCGCCGGCGGGTATTCGGTCGAGGTGACGGTGCAGGTGAACAGGGGCGGGGGTGCCTCGGGGGTCAGAGACCACGTCGTCGGGCCAGCCGAACCACAGATATTCGTCACCTCGGCCGAGAATGTGTATGTCGTCCCGTCCGTCAAGCCGGTGAACGTATCGGAAACCCCTGCGCCGTTGGTCGTCACGACAGCTGTGGAGGTGATGGACTGGCCGCCGGGCGATGCCGTCACCGTGACCTGGTCGGCGGTATCGCCGGAGTAGAAGAACAGCGACTCGGCGGACCAAGCGAACGAGATCGTCACGAAGCCATCGCCCGCCACCGTCGGACCTGCGATGCGGTCGATGTCCCAGGGCATCGGCTGCGGCGCCCCGATCCCGGGGGCGATCACCTGCGCGATCTCAACCATAATTGTCGGGTAGGGCGGCGGAGGCGGCGGGGTAATCGGCGGAATGTCCGGCTCGAGGGCAAAAATCGTGAATCCCACACCCAGGATCACCACGGGAACCTGGATGCTGGTCTGGGTCGCCGGGACGTTGTACACGCTGTTCGGTGGAAATGCGTACGGATCGTAATCGGTGCCCTGGATCTGATATCCCACCGCCCCGGCCACCGGTGTCCACGAGAGGGTGTCGGTATTGCCGTTGACCGCACAGTCGGGTCCGGTCACCGTCGCTTGCGACGGGAGCGTGTCCCGGCCCAGGGCGCTGGCCGGGCGGCCCAGTGGACCAACCGAGAGCAAAAGAGTGGACAGGGAGGTCAGAAGTACTGCTGTTCGCCGAATGCAAACGCGCATTTTTCCCCCGTGACAATATTGTCCTATTCGCTCAGTCTAGTCGCTATGCCCGACTTCAGCTGCGATCGAGGGCGTGGACGGCGCGCAGGCGCCGCTCCAAATGCTGCTCCATGGAATGTGTGGCCAGCGCGGCGACCTCGGATGTAAGAGCGCTGTCAGGTTCCTGCAAGGCACCGGCAAGGCCGCCACCTAGAATCCGCCCCAGCAGGACCAGGGCCTCAGGGCTGACGGACAGCCCGCGCCGGCAGTCCCGGCACAGGGCTCCGCCTTGTGACAGGTCGAACGCCACCAGGGGTACGCCATCGGTGCCGCCCGGGGCGTCGCACCCGGCGCAGCGCTCGAGGACCGGGCCGTAGCCCTCCATGCTGAGCAGCTTCCAGTAGAAGGCGGCCACCAGCAGCGGGGAGCGGCTTTCCCGATCGGCCAGCGTGCGTAGGGCCGAAACCAGCATCTGGTAGAGGCGGGCGTCGGGTTGGCGCTCCTGGGCGGTGTGGTCGACCGCCTCCAGCATCGCCATGGCGTCGGTCATGCGGGCCAGGTCGTCGCGGATCGGCCGGAAATGGTCGATGGCATCGGCCTGCGACACGATGTCCAGCTCGCCTCGCCCTTCGTAAAACAGCAGGTTGACGTTGGTCGGTGGCTCGAGCCGGCTGCCGAAACGGCTCTTGGTCTTGCGGATCCCCTTGGCCACCGCCCGCACCTTGCCGTGCCCCGCCGTCATGAACACCACGATCCGGTCTGCCTCGCCCAGCTTGTAGTGCCGCAGGGCGACGCCCTGGTCGCGGTACAGGCTCACTGACTCACCGGGATCACGGGCTGAGGTCGCTTCCGCCCCCGCCGTCGCCCTCGATGTCGCCCTCCCGCCGGACGGTCCCCCCGAAGCGGCGGTCCCGACGCTGGAACTCTCGAATGGCCTCGGCCAGGTGCTCACGGCGGAAATCGGGCCACAGCACGTCGGTGAACACCAACTCGCTGTATGCCACCTCCCAGATCAGGAAGTTGGACAGCCGGAACTCGCCCGAGGTGCGGATGACCAGGTCGGGGTCGGGCATCTCGGGGGCGTACATGCGCTTCTTGATGGCCGCTATGTCGACCTTGCGCGATGGCACGCCGTCGTCGATCAGCGCCTTGACGGCGTCGACGATCTCAGCTCGGCCGCCGTAGTTGAACGCCACCGTGAAGGTCATCTTCCGGTTGCGCTTGGTCATCTCGGCCGACTCGTCCATGCGCCGCAGCACACCCTTGGGCACCCGCCAGTCGCGCCGGCCGATGAAACGGATGCGCACGCCCATCTCGTTCAGCTCGTCGCGCCGGCGCAGCAACAACTGATCGGCGATCACGCTCAGCAGGAACCGCACTTCGTCCGCCGGGCGGCGCCAGTTCTCCGTGGAAAAGGCGTATACCGTGAACCACTCGACGCCCAGCTCCAGGGCCCCGCAGATGGCGTCGAACAGCGCCTCCTCGCCCGCCCGATGGCCTTCGGTGCGAGGCAGCCCGCGCTTTTGCGCCCAGCGGCCGTTCCCGTCCATGACACAGGCAACGTGGACCGGCATGCGGTTGGGATCGAGCCCTTCGAGGTCCACCTCGTCACGGTATCGCTTGCCAACCGGCCGTCTCAGATAAGCCCGCCGCTACATTCTGTCAGTGACGTCTGACGAGGTGACGGCGGCTCTCGACCGCGTCGTGGGCGGCTTGGCGGGCGGCGGGGACGACCGTCCGGGGCAGCGCCAGATGGCGGCCGCGGTGGGCCGGGCCATCGAACAGCGACGCCATTTGATCGTCGCGGCCCAGACAGGAACAGGGAAAAGCCTCGCCTATCTCGTGCCCGCCCTGCTGTCGGGCTCCCGGGTGGTGGTGGCCACGGCGACCAAGGCGCTGCAGGACCAGCTGGCAAAAAAGGACCTGCCCTTTCTGGAACAGCGTCTGGGAATCCCGTTCGAATTCGCCGTCCTCAAGGGCCGGTCCAACTACCTGTGCCGCCAGCGCGCCCTGGAGGTGGCGGGGGGAGGCGAGCAGTTGGAGCTGTCGGCCTCCGCGGGCTCCGACCGCTCCGACGGCGCCAAGCCGGGTACCGGGCCGGCGCCCGACGGCGCGGCCCTGGGCGCGTTCGGCCGCCAGGTGCGGCGGCTGATCGAGTGGTCGATGACGGCGGAGACGGGCGACCGGGCCGACCTGACCTTCGAGCCCCTGGCCCGGGCCTGGGGCATGGTGAGCGTCGGCTCCAACGAGTGCCCGGGCGCCAACCGGTGCCCCTCGGGCGACGTGTGCTTCGCCGAAATGGCCCGCAAGCGGGCCCAGCTGGCCGACGTGGTGGTGGTCAACACCCACCTGTACGCCACCCACCTGGCGTCGGGGGGCGCCGTCCTGCCCGACCACGACGTGGTCATCTTCGACGAGGCGCACGAGCTGGAAGACGTGGCCTCGTCCTCGCTCGGGCTGGAGCTGGCCCCGGGACGGTTCTTCGCCCTGGCCCGGGGGGCCAAGCCCCTAGTCGACAACCCGGCCGTGCTCGATGCGTTGGAAGACGGCGGGACCCGCCTCACCGCCCTGCTCGAGCCCCGGCGGGGCCAGCGCCTGGTCCAGCCGCTGCCCGAAGAGGCCCAGACCTTGCTCACGGTGCTGCGCGAACGAGTGTCCCGGCTGAGCGCCGCCCTGCGCCAGGCGGAGGACCCCGACCCGGCCCGCAAGGCCCGCGCCCAGCAGTCTGCCGGGGCGCTGGCGGGCGATCTCGACCAGGTGTTGGGCCTGGCGCCGACCAGTGTGGCGTGGGTCGAAGGGCCCCCCTATTACCCGGTGCTCAAGGTGGCGCCCATCGAGGTCGCCCCAATCCTGGCCGCGATGCTGTGGGAAGGCGACGAAGCCCCCACCGCGGTGCTGACCAGCGCCACCATCCCGCCCCGGATGGCCGAGCGCCTGGGGATCGCCCCGGGCACGTTCGACCAACTCGACGTGGGCAGCCCGTTCGACTACCCCCACCAGGCGCTGTTGTACTGCGCTCTGCACCTGCCCGACCCCCGCACCGAACAATACGAGGCGGCCATGCACGTCGAACTGGAGGCGCTGGTGCGCGCCGCCGGTGGGCGCACCATGGGCCTGTTCACCAGCTGGCGGGCCATGGAGGCGGCGGCCCAGGCGCTGCGCCGCACCCTGCCGTGGACCATCCTGACCCAGTCCGAGCTACCCAAGCCCGCCCTCATCGAGGCGTTCAAGAGCGACGAGCGGTCGTGCCTGTTCGCCACCATGGGCTTCTGGCAGGGGGTCGACATACCGGGCCGGGCGCTGTCGTTGGTCGCCATCGACCGGATCCCGTTCCCCCGGCCGGACGAACCGTTGCTCCAGGCCCGGCGGGAGCGCCTGGGCAGAGCGGCGTTCGGCGCCATCGACCTACCGCGGGCGGCCACGTTGCTGGCCCAGGGAGCGGGGCGGCTCATCCGCTCCCCCACCGACCGCGGGGTGGTCGCCATCCTCGACCCCCGCCTGGCCACCGCTCGCTATCGCTGGGACCTGGTTCGGGCGCTTCCGCCCATGCGTCGGACCCGCCACCGCCACGAGGTGGAGGACTTCCTGGCCCACCTGCGGGACTGAAGGCTCCCGGGCGCGGTCAGCCGGCGCAGGTGCGGGTATGGCCGTCGGTGTCGGCGACCTGGAAACTCCAGGTCATTGGCTGATGGCTCCCGACCTTGGAGACGACGACGGGGACCGGGGCGGTCATACCGGGCGTGAGCACACCCACGGTGACCGTCCCATTGGTG
>Ga0302325_10019401_pt1 | contig 14299 bp, 10 predicted proteins | sample Palsa_T0_2_FD_201948 | JGI IMG/M metagenome (GOLD analysis project Ga0302325, IMG submission 201948) | Peat permafrost microbial communities from Stordalen Mire near Abisko, Sweden - Palsa_T0_2 | ecosystem: Environmental > Terrestrial > Soil > Palsa > Peat permafrost | place: Sweden: Abisko... | reverse complement strand
CGTCCAGTCGGCGATCGACCAGATCGCGCAGACCACGCTGCGGAAGGTCGTCGGCCAGCACAGCCTGGACCAGACGCTGTCGGAGACCGACAAGATCAACCTGGACATCCGCAAGATCCTCGACGTCTCGACCGTCGAGTGGGGCGTCGAGGTGACCCTGGTCGAGCTCAAGGACATCCAGCTGCCCGACACGATGAAGCGCGCGATGGCCAAGCAGGCCGAGGCCGAGCGGGAGAAGCGCGCCAAGATCATCAACGCCGAGGGCGAGTCCCTGGCCGCCGCCGCGCTCGGCGACGCGTCCGACATCATGATGGCCCATCCACTGGCGCTGCAGCTGCGGAACCTGCAGAGCCTGGTCGAGATCGGCGTCGATAAGAACACCACCGTGGTGTTCCCCGCGCCGCTCATGACCACCATCGCCGAACTCGGCTCCTTCCTGGCCGGCGAGAAAGCCGCCGCCGGGCTGCCCGCCGCGCCACCCGTGGTAAGCACGCCCGTCCGGCGCCCAGCCGCCAACGGTGCTGCCAACGGGTCGGAAGTGACGGGCCCGGCGGCCGGGCTCAGCTAGCACCAAGCGCAGGCCGGGCTACGCCGATCATGCCGCCTCGGCGGCCTCGCAGGCAGAACATGAGACGCCAGCACGTCAGGCGCGCCATTACCAACTTTGGCGAAATGGCATGTGGGACAAGGACAGCTGCATCGGCGCCGGAGTATTCCCTGGAAACTGAGAAAATAAGTCAGTTTCTATTGAGATGCTATATGCCCTGATGTAGCGTTAGTAGTGACACGTTGAATATTCCCTTAGCCGTGTTGGTCTCTGCTTGGGCAGTCTGGGCAGAGTCCGGGAGCGATGCTCCGGACCTTGGTAGCGCTGACGTAGCGGATTGATCCGTGAGACGCCTGGTTCGGGCAGGACGACTGCCTGCGGTCTGTCGCCCCGTACGGGCTCGACGCCTCCTCGGCAAGCGGCGGAAGCGCCGCGATCAAGGCATTCAAGGACATTCAGGCACTCGTGATAAGGAAATCAGGCTGCGGGTCGATTTTTTCGTTTGCCGATTCCGGCCGTGCTTCAAGTATTCACGTCAGGATTACAGGGGCAAAGATGGCGCTCAAATCGATTACGCCGGAACCGGACGCCCTGGCCGACGGCCAGGCCTCCCCGGCTGCACATTCGGTCGACCTGCGGAAGACATACGGGGCCGGGCAGGCCGCGGTGCACGCCCTGGCCGGCGTCAGCGTGGCCTTCGAGCATGCCCGGTTCACGGCTGTCATGGGCGCGTCCGGTTCGGGGAAGTCGACGCTGATGCAGTGCATGGCCGGCCTGGACCGGCCGACGTCGGGACAGTCGTTCGTGGGCGGCCTGGACATCGGGAGCCTGGATGACGCCGGGCTGACCCAGCTGCGCCGGGACCGGATCGGGTTCGTGTTCCAGTACTTCAACTTGATCCCGACGCTGACCGCCGCCGAGAACATCACCTTGCCCGCCGCCCTGGCGGGGGCCAAGGTCGACCGGGAGTGGCTCGGTTACCTGGTGGGACAGCTAGGTATCGCCGACCGGCTGACGCACCGCCCCGGTGAGCTGTCCGGCGGCCAGCAGCAGCGGGTGGCATGCGCCCGGGCGCTGATGAACAAGCCGGACCTCGTCTTCGCCGACGAGCCGACCGGCAACCTGGACTCCAGATCCTCCGCGGACCTGCTGGCATTCCTACGCCGGTCGGTGACCGAGCTGGGCCAGTCGATCGTGATGGTGACGCACGACCCGCGCAGTGCCGCCTACACGGACCGGGTCGTCTTCCTGGCCGACGGGAAGGTGGTCAGCGACCTGGAAAAGCCGACCGCCGACTCAATCCTGGAACGAATGCGGACGCTGGAGACCTGACATGTGGAAAGTGACCCTGAAGGGCATGCTGTCCCATAAGCTCCGGCTGGCCCTGACCGCGCTGGCGGTCGTCCTTGGCGTCACCTTCATCTCCGGCACGTTCGTGTTGACCGACACCTTGAACAACACGTTCTCGGTGCTGTTCAGCAGCGTGTACCAGCATGTCGATTTCGCAGTCCGCGGAGATCCCCAGCTGGGCAGCAGCGGCGGGGACGCGATCCGCAACGAGCTGCCCACCTCGCTTCAGGCCACCGTCGGCCGGGTGCCCGGCGTCGCCGCCGCCGAGGGGGAAGTCGAGGGGTACGCCCAGTTCGTGGCCCGCGACGGCAAGCCCATCGAAACGGGCGGCGCGCCGAACCTCGGCCTGAACTTTGACACCGACCGGCAACTGTCCAGCCTGCACATTATCGCGGGCGGCCCGCCGGTGACCTCCGATGACGTGGTGATGGACGCCGGGACCGCCAGCAAGTACGACTTCAACGTGGGGCAGCGGGTCCGCATCCTGTTCGCCGGGGCGCCGCGGACGTTCACCATCAGCGGCATCGCCCAGTTCGGGTCCGCGGGCAACCTGGCCGGGGCCAGCCTGGCCGCCTTCACGCTGCCCACCGCGCAGGCCGTGCTACAGGAGCCGGGCCAGTTCGATGACATCAGCGTGCTGGCCACCCCGGGGGCCAGCAAGCCCGCGGTGCAGCGGGCCATCGCCGCGGTCCTGCCGCCCGGGGTGCAGGTGGTCAACCAACAGACCCTGATCAACGAGAACACCGCCGCGGTCAGCCAGGACCTGTCGTTCTTCTCCACTGCGCTGCTGGTCTTCGCGTTCATCTCGCTGTTCGTCGGCGGGTTCACCATCTTCAACACCTTCTCGATCACCGTCGGGCAGCGGACCAGGGAACTGGCCCTGCTGCGGATCGTCGGCGCCAGCCGCCGCCAGGTGTTCCGCTCCGTGCTGGCCGAGGCGGCCATCACCGGCCTGGTCGCCTCGGTGATCGGCCTGGGCCTGGGCGTGCTGGCCGCGCTCGGACTGGAGGCGCTGCTGCGCGGGTTCGGGATCACGCTGCCCACCGGAACGCTGGTCTTCGAGCCGCGCACTGTGCTGGTGGGGCTGGCCGTGGGGGTGGGCGTGACCGTGATCGCCGCGATCCGGCCGGCCAGAAACGCCGTGCGCATCCCCCCAATCGCCGCGCTCAGCGATCGTCAGGCTGATGGCGACGTCTCGTTGCGGCGCCGGATCATCGGGGGCGCGGCGGTGTCCCTGGCCGGAGCGGTCCTGCTGGCCATCGGGCTGACCGAGCCGGCCATCGAGCTGGTGGGCGTGGGCGCGAGCGGCATCTTCGTCGGTGTCACCATGCTCTCCCCGGCGATCGCCCGCCCGCTGTCCGGCGTGATCGGGCGTCCGCTGGCCCGGTTGCTCGGAGAACCGGGCAAGCTCGGGCGGGAGAACTCGATGCGCAGCCCCCGGCGCACCGCCCAGACCGCCTCGGCCCTCATGATCGGCCTGGCCCTGGTCGCCGCGATGTCGGTGTTCGGCGCCTCGCTGTCGAAATCGGCCACTAGCAGCGTGGACCAGGCGATCAGCGCTGACCTCATCGTGACGCCCTCCGGGACCGGGGAACTCAGCGACTCGGTGCCGGACAGGGCAGCGGCGGTGCCGGGAGTCACCGCGACCACCACCGTTTACAGCGGGCAATTCGAGGTCCAGAACTCACTCGCCACGCTTAAGGCGGTAACCACGGCGCAGCTGGCCGACACGCTGATCCTGCGCATGACCGCGGGCACCCCCGCCGCCTTGTCCCGGGGGGAGCTGCTCATCGACTCCACCACCGCCACATCGAAGCACCTGGCCGTGGGCGACACGCTCCCGGTGACGTTCGCCCGAACCGGTTCTTCCACCCTGCATATCGGCGGCATCTACCAGGCCAACGCACTGATCGGCAGCTACCTGGTCAGCGCCGGGTTCTTCACCGCCCACTTCAGCAGCCGGCCGCCAGCCGCGCTCCTCCTGCAGACCAACGGCAGCGGCACCACCAGCGATGCCGTCACCAGCGCCCTCGCCGCCTATCCGAACCTGCAGGTCCAGACCAGGGCCCAGTTCGAGCAAACCCAGGCCGCCGCCGTCAACACGCTCCTCGGGCTCGTCTACGCCCTGCTCGCGCTGGCGGTGCTCATAGCGCTCATCGGCATCGTCAATACCCTCATGCTCTCGGTGTTCGAGCGCACCCGCGAGATCGGCCTGCTGCGGGCGGTCGGCATGAAACGCCGCCAGGTCCGAACGATGATCCGGTCCGAAGCGGTAATCCTGGCGATCTTCGGCGCCGTCATCGGGATCATCGTCGGCACTGGGATGGGCGTCGCACTGGTGTCTTCGCTCAAACAGCAGGGCATCGCCGACACCGTCGTTCCGGTGTCCAACCTGGCAATCTTCCTTGTGATCGCAGCCCTACTCGGGCTGATCGCCGCCAGCTGGCCCGCCCGCCGGGCCGCCCGGCTAGACGTGCTCGCCGCCATCACCGCCCAGTTATGCGCCCACCAGGGCGGCTCAAACGAAGCCGAGAACACACCCCGCCGTTCGCCGAGCGAAATGCCCAGCGAGATCCGCGGCGGCACGGCCGGGTCCGGATTTTTAGCGTAAAACGACGATTATCGCTCCGGACCTTCGGCGGTCATAGCACTCGCAGCTGAAACCACCGACATGCCCGGAGTTTTTCATGCTTAATTTGGCACTACACGTCGAGCCCGTGATCTGCCGCTATCGCCGTCGTCAGACGTGACAACAGCCCCGCCGGCGCCGGCCGCCAGCCCGCGCGGACCAGATCTCCCCGCCCGCCAGGCCACTGCTGACAGCATCTCCGCCCGGTCGCCGGCGGAGGTCTTCGGCGCGCTGGAAAGCTCCCCGCAGGGCCTGACCGCGGCGACCGCGGCGTCCCGGCTCGCGGCGCTCGGCCCGAACGAGCTGCGCGCGGCCAAGCGGCCGCCGGTCATCAAAAAGGTGCTGGCGCAGTTCACCAACTTGTTCGCTCTCGTGCTCCTGGGCGCCTCGGTCATCACGTTCGCCTCCTACCTGATCCAGTCGCCCCGGGATACCGGGAGCCTGGAGCTGGCCATGGCCATCCTGGCGGTGGTCGTGCTCAACGGCGCGATCGGGTTCTTTCAGGAGTACTCGGCCGAGAAGACGTCCGAAGCGCTCCAGGCGCTGGTGCCGCACACGGCCAGAGTGCGGCGGGACGGCGCCCTGGCCGACGTTCCCGCCCGCGACGTTGTCCGGGGTGACGTGTTCACCCTCGGAGCCGGCGACGATATCAGCTGCGACGGGCGGCTGGTCGAAGCGCACGACCTGACCGTCGATGACGTCGCCCTCACCGGCGAGAGCGCTCCGGTGCACAGGACCGCGGAGGCGGTCCCGGCCGGCACGGCGACCGTGGACGCGGCCAACCTGGTCTTCATGGGGACGTCCGTAGACGAGGGAACCGCCATCGCGGTCGCGTTCGCCACCGGAGCCGACACCCAGTTCGGCCAGATCTACCAGATGACCGCCCAGGTCACCGAGGTGGCCAGCCCCCTGCAGCGCAACGTCAACCGGATGGCCAAACAGGTCTCGGTCGTGGCCGTGGCGTTGGCCGTGCTCGTCTTCGGGCTGCGCACCGCCACCACCTCGGCCGGGCTGATTGACAGCTTCGTCTTCGCCCTGGGCGTCATGGTCGCGCTGGTGCCCGAGGGAATGCCCGCCACCTTGTCGGTGTCCCTGGCCATCGCGGTCCGGCGAATGGCCGCCCGCCATGCCCTGATCAAGCGGCTCGCCGCGGTCGAGACGCTCGGCTCGACGACCGTCATCTGCACGGACAAGACCGGGACCCTGACCGAAGCCGAGATGACGGTCACCGCCCTGTGGGAGTCCGGGCGCCGCCACCCGGTCTCCGGGGTCGGCTACCAGCCCGAAGGCGCCGTCAGCGACCCGGGCCAGGTCACCGAGCTGCTCCAGGTCGGCGCGCAGTGCTGCGACGCCCGGCTGCTGGCGCCTGATCCGGCTCACCGGCTGGATTGGCGCATCCTCGGGGACACCACCGAGGGGGCCATCCTCGTGGCCGCCGCCAAGGCGGGCGTCGACACCGCCGCCGCTGACGCCGCAGCGCCGCGCATCGGCGAGTTCCCCTTCGACCACGAGCGCAAGCTGATGACGACCGTGCACCGGACCCCCGACGGATGCGTCGCCTACGTCAAGGGCTCACCTCAGGAGCTGGTCGGCCGGTGCGAAACCGTCTCCTGGGCCGCCACCGACGTCCCCCTCACCGAGGACCGCCGCCGGCAAGTGACCGACGCCGGCGACCAGCTGGCCGGCGAGGCACTCCGGGTCCTGGCCGTCGCCCGCAAGCGCCTCGAAACCGACCACCCCGACCAGGACCTCGCCGAGCACGGCCTGACCCTACTGGGGCTGGTGGCTATGATGGACCCGCCCCGCCCCGGCGTCATCGACGCAGTCGCCGCCTGCCGCAAAGCCGGCATCCGGATCGCCATGGTCACCGGCGACTACGGGGTAACCGCCGAGGCCATCGCCCGCCGCGTCGGCATCGTCACCACACCCAACCCCGGCCTGGTCAGCGGGCAGCAACTCGAGGCGATGAGCGCCGCCCAACTAGAGAATGAGCTCACGGCCCACGCGGAGATAGTGTTCGCCCGGGTGCGGCCCGAGCACAAGCAGCGCATCGTCGCCGCCTACCAGCACCTCGGCGAGATCGTGGCCGCGACCGGAGACGGCGTCAACGACGCCCCCGCGCTCAAGCAGGCCGACATCGGCGTGGCCATGGGCGTCACCGGCACCGACGTGGCCCGCGAGGCAGCCGTCATGGTGCTCCTGGACGACTCCTTCGCCTCCATCGTCTCCTCGGTCGAACTCGGCCGCTCCGTCTACGCCAACATCCGCAAATTCATCATCTACATCTTCAGCCACAACATTTCCGAGCTTGCCCCGATCCTCCTCGCCGCCGCCATCGCCTTCCCCCTGGTCCCGCTGAGCGCCCTGCAGGTGCTGAGCATCGACCTCGGCTCCGATATCCTGCCCGCCCTGGCGCTGGGCGCGGAACCACCAGACGCCGGCGTCATGACCCGCCCGCCCCGGCCCGCCGGCGAACGACTGCTCTCCGGCGCGGTCGTCTGGCGGTTCCTGTTCCTCGGCGCCATCCAGGCGGTCGGCGTCTGCTTCGCCTTCTTCTGGCGCATCCACTCCGCCCACCTCGGCTTCGGCGACTTCACCGCGGCCAACCCCGTCTACCGGGAAGCGCGCACCATGACCCAGGCAGGGATCGTCGTGAGCCAGTTCTTCAACTCCCTCACCGTCCGCAGCGACGACCAGAGCATCCTCACCATCGGCCCATTCAGCAACCGGAGGCTTCTCCTCGCCGGAGCATTCGGCATCGCCCTCGTCAGCTGCATTAGCTACATCCCAGTCCTGCAGAGCGTCTTCGGCACCGCCGACCTCACCATATGGGACTGGTTCATGCTCGTCGGCTTCGGTCTCGCGCTGCTTCTGGCGGACGAGGGCCGCAAGGCAGTAGTCCGCCACCGGCGGTCACGGCGAGCCGTGACGGCGAACGCCAGGCCTCCGGCGAAGTCGCGGCCGCCGAGCCGGTAAATCCAACCCGAAGGGTCGAACACCCAGTGGGCGATGACCGGGTAGATGACCGGGCTCCAGCCCGCGGAGATGACGATCCAGGCCCCGAACTTCAGGCGCCCGGCGAGCGCTCCGGTGATCAGCGCCGGGGTGATGATCGAGAACATCATCTGGAACGCCATGAAGTCGAGCTTGGGAATGTGCGTGCCCGGCCACAGCCCGCCCATGTTGGCCAGGCCCGCGTAGTGCAGGTTCCCGATGAGCCCGTGCCCGGCGTCGGGCCCGAAGGCCAGGCTGAACCCCACCGCGATCCAGATGACGGTGACGATCGCGATCGTGAACAGGTTCATGGCGACCACGTTCAGCACGTTACGGTGCGGTTCGAGCCCGCCGTAGAAGAACGCGAGGCCGACGGTCATGAACAGGACTAGCGCCGCGCTGATCAAGACCCAGGCGGTGTCCCCGGCGTTCACGTCTGGCTCCTTGCCACCCCGGCCGTCTGGCTGGCCGGCTCCACGACGGTGCCCCGGGTCCCCCGGATGAGGTCGGCTGCGTCGGCCAGCCGGCCGATCATCGCGGGCTTGCCGGTCGCCTCCACGAAACGGCAGGCGGCTTCGACCTTGGGGCCCATCGATCCGGCGGGGAACTTCAGGGCCCGCAGGGCGGGGGGCGTGGTGCGGCCGACGGGCCGGGCCGCGGGCGTGCCGTAGCCGGTCTCCACGTTGGCCACGTCAGTGAGGATCACCAGGGCGTCGGCGCCGAGGTCCCGTGCCAGCAGCGCTGCGCTGAGGTCCTTGTCGATGACCGCCTCAGCTCCGTGGAAGTGGCCCTCGCGATCCTCCAGCACCGGGATGCCGCCGCCCCCGGCGCAGATCACGATGGCGCCGGCCGCGACCAGCGCGGCGATCGTCGGGAGTTCCAGAATCGCCAGGGGTTCCGGGGATGCCACCACCCGTCGCCAGGCGGAACCGTCCTGCTGGATCTGCCAGCCCCGCAGGCCGGCCAGCCTGCGGCCCTCGGTCTGCGAGTAGACCGGCCCGATGAACTTGGTCGGCCGCCCGAAGGCCGGGTCGTCCGCCGCCACCTTTACCTGGCAGATCAGGCTGGCCACCTGCCGCCCGGGCAGGGCGTTCTCGAATCCCTGCAGCAGGAAGTAGCCGATCATCCCCTGGGTCTGGGCGCCGAGCACATCGAGCGGGTAGGGGTAGGGCAGGGTGGGGTCGCCTGAGCTCTCGTTGGCCAGCAGGCCCACCTGCGGCCCGTTCCCGTGGGTGATCACCAGGTCATGGTCGGCGGCCAGCGGAGCCAGGGCCGCGACCGCCACGGCGACGTGCTTCTCCTGGATCTCCGCGAGCGGGACCTCCCCGCGTTCGAGCAGGGCGTTGCCGCCGACCGCCACGACAACGCGCATCTCAGCGGCCGGCCGTGGCGACCATGACCGCCTTGATCGTGTGCAGCCGGTTCTCCGCCTGGTCGAAAACGATCGAAGCGGGCGACTCGAAGACCTCGTCCGTCACTTCGAGGGCCGACAGGCCCCATTTGCCGCGCATCTGGCGGCCCACCTCGGTCTCGGTGTTGTGCAGCGCGGGCAGGCAGTGCAGGAACTTCACCTCCGGGTTGCCGGTCGCCTTGATGAGCTCGGCGTTGACCTGGTAGGGCAGCAGCAGCTTGATTCGCTCGCCCCACTCGGATGCGGGCTCGCCCATGGACACCCAGACGTCGGTATAGAGGTAGTCCGCCCCCTCGACCGTTGACATCAGGTCTTCGGCGACGCGCACGCGGGCGCCCGAACGGCTGGCCAGCTGGTCGGCGATGGCGCGGACCTCGTCGGCGGGTTGCAGTGAGGCGGGGGCGGCGATGCGGATGTCCAGGCCGAGCAGCGCGCCCGTCACCAGCAGCGAGTTCGCCGTGTTGTTGTCGGCGTCCCCGCAGTAGCAAAGGACCATCTCTTCCAGCGGCTTGGCCGAGTGGTCGCGCATGGTGAGGACGTCGGCCAGCATCTGGGTGGGATGCCACTGATCGGTCAGACCGTTCCAGACCGGCACGCCGGCGTACTGGCCGAGGATCTCGACGGTCTGCTGGGCGAACCCGCGGTACTCGATGCCGTCGAACATCCGCCCGAGTACCCGGGCGGTGTCCTTGGCCGACTCCGCCTCGCCCAGGTGGGACTCCCCCGGCCCGAGGTAGGTCACGTGCGCTCCCTGGTCGTGCGCCCCAACCTCGAAGGCCGACAGGGTGCGGGTGGAGGGCTTCTCGAAGATGAGGGCGATGTTGAGCCCGGTCATCCGCTGGCGCTCGGCGCCCGCGCGCTTCTCCCGGCGCAGCTGCCTGGCCAGGTCGACGATCGAGAGGAACTCGTCCTTGGTGAAGTCGGTCTCTTTCAGCAGGTTTCTTCCGTGCAGGTCCATGACCATCGTCTCCTCGGGTTCCGCGGCTAGGCCGGGTCGCGCTGTATCGGGCAGGTCATGCACCGGGGCCCGCCCCGCCCCCGGCCGAGTTCGCTGCCGCCGATGTCGACGACCTCGATGCCGTGCTTGCGCAGCATGGTGTTGGTGGGGATATTGCGCTCGTACCCGAAGACCACCCCGGGAGCGACCGCGAGGTAGTTGGTTCCGTCGTCCCACTGCTCGCGCTCGGCCGCCCGCATGTCCTCGTCGGTGGCGAGCACGGTGATCTGGTCGACCTCGAGGATCTCGGCCAGGGAGTCCCAGAGGCTGTGGTTGCGCGCGATCGTGAGCTGACCGGGCTGCCCTCCCGGGGAGATGGTCCAGCTGCGCAGGTGGCGGTCGAAGTAGGGGTAGAGCACGAAGGTGGCGGTGTCGACCATGGACATCACGGTGTCGAGGTGCATGAAGGCATGGCTGTGCGGCAGCTCGATCGCGACCACCTTGGTCGCCTGCCCGGCCTCGAACAGGGCACGGGCGACCGACTCGACGGCCATCGGAGTGGACCGCTCGCCCATGCCGATCAGGACGGCCCCGTGGCCGATGACGTGGACGTCGCCGCCCTCGAGGGTGGCCGGCTGGTAGTCGCGGTCCTCTCCACCGTAATAGGTGAGGAAGTCGCCGCCGGCGAACAGCGGGTGGAAACGGTAGATGGCCCGGCTGTGCAGGGTTTCCCGCTGCCGGGCCGGCATGGCCATCGGGTTGACGGTCAGCCCGCCGTACATCCAGCACGAGTTGTCCCGCGTGAACAAGGTGTTGGGCAGCGGCGGGAGGATGAAGTCGTCCGCCCGCAGCATCTCCCACTTCAGGCTGTGCGTCCGGTACGGATGCAGATCAGCCTTGAGGACGCCGCCGACCAGGGACTCCGCCAGCTTCGCCCCGTCCAGGTCCTCGAACAGGCGACGTACCGGCCCGACCAGCGAGGGACCGAGGATCTCCGGCGTGCACAGCCGGTCAAGGACGAAGGCCCGTCCTTCCGGCACCTCGAGCGCCTCGGCCAGCAGCTGCCCGTAGTAATGCACGAGCACCCCCTTGTCCCGCAGCGCCTCGGCGAAGGCGTCGTGTTCCTCTTTCGCCTTGGGCGCCCACAGCACGTCGTCGAACAGGAGGGCGCCGATGTTGGTAGGAGTGAGCCTCGACAGCTCGAGGCCCGGCCGGTGGACGATGGCCTGGCGGAGCTGGCCCATCTCGGAGTCGACGCGGAACGTCATAGCGGTTTCCTTCTGCTAGGTGTTTTGCCGGTTGCCGGTCAGGCAGCCGTGGGCAGTTCGTCAGGCTTGGACGGCTCGTCCGGGGGGATGTCCACCGGCTCGCTGGCCTTGCCGAGGCGCTGCCGGCGGGCGTTCAGGAACGCGTACAGGATGAGGCCGGCCAGGATCACGACAAGGGCCTGGTAGACGACCTGGTAACCGGAGGCGAACGTCACCCACATCGAGAACAACACGCTGATACCGGCTACCAGCAGGTCGCGGGCCAGGGCCCAGCCCTGCACGCGGCGGCGGCGGGAGACGAGGTAGGTGAGCTGGGCGATGGCCGACATGAAGTACGGGATGGCCACGGTGACCACGGTGAGGTCGACCAGGTAGGTGAACACCGTCAGCCCCGAGCTCGAGTTGTAGCGCCACAGCATGAGCAGCGACGGCAGCACCGTGCCGACCACGATGCCGAACCAGGCGGTCCCGTTCCGGTCGGTCCAGGCGAACGGCCGCGGGAACAGGTCGTCCTGGGCGATGGCCCGCGATGTCTCGGTCACGATCAGCGTCCAGCCGTTCAGGGCACCGATGCCCGAGATGACGGCCACCGCCGCGATGAACTGCCCGGCCCACGCGCTGTGCGGGAAGATGGCGTCAAAGGCGTTGACGAACGGCGCCCCGGTCCTGACCAGCGTGCGCTGCGCGACGAGCCCCATCACCGCCGCGGTCACCAGCACGTACAAGATCGCGCTGGCCGCGGTGCCGATAAGCGAGGCGCGGCTGACGTTGCGGCGGGGGTTGCTCACCCGCTTGGCCGTGACCGCGGCCGCCTCGACCCCGATGAACGAGAACAGCGCCACCCCCGCCGCGATGCCTATGCCGCTGTAGAGGCTCCCGCCGGAGGCGTTGAAGGGCCCGAAGTCGGCGCTGCGGACGAAGAACCAGCCGACGACGCCGACGAACAGCAGCGGGAGGAACTTCAGCACCACAGTGATGTTCTGGAACCAGGCCATCTGCCGCACTCCGGCCAGGTTCACCGCGGCCGGCACCCACAGGCCGATCAGGGCTATGCCCCAGTTCTCCATCCCGCTCGGGTTGGAGAGCTTGAACAGCGCGTCGACGTAGAACACCCACGACGAGACGATGGCCGCGTTGCCGGCCCAGGCCTGAATCCAGTAGCACCAGCCGACGAGATACCCCGCGAAGTCGCCGAACTCATGCCGGGAGTAGGCGTAGAGCCCGCCGTCGCTGTTCGGCACCCGCTTACTGAGCTGGCCGAACAGCACGGCCAGCAGCATCGCGCCGACGGCGATCACGCCGAGCACGATGATCCCCATGGTGCCGGCCCCGGCCAGCACGGCCGGCATCGTGAACACCCCGGTCCCGACGATGCTGCCGACGACCAGCCCGGTAGCCGAGGTCAGCCCCATGGCACTGGCTTTGTCCCGGTTCCGCGCCGACATCGGCGGGCCGGGCGGCGGGACAGGCGGCTGGTCGGGCGGACCTAGCCGCCGAGGCGCCAGCGGGTCACTAGACAGCGCCATGGAGGGCCCTCTTCCGCGGATGCCCCGCCTCGCCGGCCGCCTCTTCCACCGTCGCGTAAACGGAGAAGGCGTCGGCCAGACGGATGACGGCAAGAACCCGCAGCACTTGCTGCTGCGGTGCGGCGAGTACAAGGTCACCGCCGGCACGCCAAGCCTGCCTCCGGCCGCGCGCGAGCGCGGCCACGCCGCTCGAGTCGATGAACTCCAGGCCAGCCAGGTCCACGATGATCTGCGGTTCGCTCGCCGCGGTCGCGGCGAGCGCGGCCGCCACGGCCGCGGCGTCGGCCGAGTCAAGCTCTCCGCGCAACGCGACCACGACGCGGCCGTCATAGCTGCGGGTACTCAGGTGCGTGCTGAACACAGGTTTGCCCTTCTTGCTTCTACGGCAAGGCAGGGTCCTGACCCGGCAGCTAATGCTTGAGTTCCATCCCCAACGATACGCCCCCGCAAGCCTTTGTCGATGTCGGCCCCGGGGAAGCGCCAGGATTCGGAAAGTGTAGTACTGTGAGGGAAAGAAAATGCCTCCGGACCTCGGCGAGCTGCACCCGCGTAATTTGCACGGCTGCACGCCAGGGCCGGATTTTTGTATGTGCAGAGATGCCAGCCAAGGCACCGCTAGCCGGAGGATGATGAACCCCCGGTGAACTTTTCTCCCCTGCGCTTTATCCGGCGCGACTGACTCCTGCACTAATTTCGCGGTGATTAAAGGAGTCAGTTACGGGATTCGACGCATGGATAGCTCTAGGACCATGAGATTTCTTACCGCTGTTCCGTTCTCGCCAGGCGGCGGCGAACTGGCCGACGTCGCGGCCCGCCAACGGGACAACCGGCGAAGGCTAGCACCTTCGGGCACCACCGGCCGGAACCAGCCAGACGGGGCAACGCGCGGTGCCTCCCGATGCCCGGTTCCGGTTCCTCGATGCGGTCTTGATCGGGGCATGACCACGACGTTTGCCTTGCCTCACCCGGGCCACGTTATGATTGAAGTGTCAAACTACTCCAGACTCCGGTAGCCAGCTCAGGCGTTGCCGGAGGTACGGGTCATGTTTTACGTTTTGGGCGCTCACCGGTGGATGCTGCGCGGCGCCTGCCGGCAGGCGGATCCCGAACTGTTCTTTCCCGTCACGGCCAAGGAGCCGGCAGAGCGCCAGATCGAAGCGGCGAAGGCAGTCTGCGCCCCTTGCGCCGTCCGCGCCAGTTGCCTGTCCTACGCTCTTGAGGCCAAGGCGGAGGGCATCTGGGGCGGGACCACCCAGCAGGAGCGGCACGGAGGACGGCGATCTCCCGGCCGCCGGGCCAGGTTCGCCGTGGGGCATAGTTAGCGATCATCAGGTATGGCTGAAGTGACGCCGGAACCGATACGGGTACACCCGCACCCGCCCGGTCGCGCTTTCAAGCGGTGAAGCCATGTCTGTAGCCACGAGCTGCTTGACCAAACCGCCCCGCCCGCAGCGGCAGGTACCAGGTTTTACGCAGGTCAGTGCATGCAAAGCGCCCCGACCGCGACTCGAACGCGGGACCTACCGCTTAGGAGATCAAATCCTCTAAGCGCTGTGCGGAGCTGCAAAAACACAGATCACTGACGACCGAAACCGCGCTAGGCGGAAGGTGCAGACTCACGCTAGCAGGGATCGATA
>Ga0302325_10019400_pt1 | contig 14300 bp, 8 predicted proteins | sample Palsa_T0_2_FD_201948 | JGI IMG/M metagenome (GOLD analysis project Ga0302325, IMG submission 201948) | Peat permafrost microbial communities from Stordalen Mire near Abisko, Sweden - Palsa_T0_2 | ecosystem: Environmental > Terrestrial > Soil > Palsa > Peat permafrost | place: Sweden: Abisko... | reverse complement strand
CGCTCGAGCGCTATCCCCATATCCGTGCCCACGTGAGTGGCGAGCCGCGCCGGCTGCCCTTCGCCGACGGCGCCTTCGCCGCCGTCCTGAGCTGCGGGGTGCTCGAGCACGTGGAGGACCCGGACGCAAGCCTCGAGGAGATCAGGCGCGTGCTCCTCCCCGGCGGCACCTTCTACGTCTACAAGCTCCCCAACCGTCGCTCCTATCTCGAGGCCATCGCGCGGCGGGCGGGTCTCTACTACCACGGCGCGCTCGAGCACGACCGCGTTTACACCCGGCGCTCGGCCCTTGCCCTGCTCGGGGCCCATGGCTTCGCCGTGGATGAGATCCGGCGCATGAACATGCTCCCCCTCACCCTCCCCGGGGCCCTCATCGCGCGCGCCTCGCAGCCGATCTGGGCGGCCAACCGCGCGCTCAGCGCCCTCCCCGGACTCAACCTCCTCGCCACCAACCTCGAGCTCGTCGCGCGCGCGAAGCGCTCCTAGCGCTCGCCCGGCGCTCCCACCTCGCGCACCGCCTCCCAGTGGTCGCGACGGCGCAGCCCGAGGATGGAGATGAGGAACGAGGTGAAGAAGATCTGGATGCCGATGATGATCAGGGTTGCGGCCAGGACCGCCAGGTTCTCCTCGGAGAGCTTGCCGAAGCCGTTGGTGATCCAGTCGATGACGATCCAGGTGCCGATCCCCACGCCGGCGAGGCCGATGGCGCCGCCCACGAGCAGCCCGTGCTCGAGCCGGTAGCGCGCGCGCAGCTTGTCGAACCATCGATCCTGCTCGCCCATGAAGTACGTCCCGTAGGCGTGGGCGCAGATCCCCAGGGCCAGGACCTGGGTGCCGACGATGGCAAGCAACGCCCCCCCGAGGAGGGCATGCATGTCCCATTCGCGCCCGAACACCGCGAGGTGGGCGATGACCACGAGCTCGACGAGCGCGCCGATCAGGGCCATGAGCGCGCCCGGGAGGATGAACAGATGGTTGGGCGAGTGGACGAGGAGGAAGCGCAGGTGGCGCCAGCCGTCCCTGAAGCTCGAGAGCTTGGACTCGCCGAGGCGTGGGTGGTACTCGATCGCGAACTGGCGGATCTCGAGCTTCTCCTTGGCCGCGCGGATCACCATCTCGGAGGCGAACTCCATCCCCGTGGTGCGCAGGTCGAGCTGGGGGAGCACGTCGCGACGCACCGCGCGCATGCCGCAGTGGGCATCGTCGACCCCGGTCCGGAAGAGGACGTTGAGAAAGCCCGAGAGGAGCGGGTTGCCGATGTAGCGGTGATGCCACGGCATCGCCCCCGGATGGATGTTCTTCATCCGGTTGCCGATCACCACGTCGGCGCCGCTCTCGAGCTCGGCCAGGAAGCGGGGGGCCTCGTCCAGGTCGTAGGTGAGGTCGGCGTCGACCATGAGGATATAGTCGCCGCGAGCGGTGGCCAGGCCCGCCATGTAGGCGCTGCCGTAGCCGCGCCGCGGCTCTGACACCACGTGCGCGCCGGCCCCCGCCGCCAGGGCGGCGCTGCCGTCCTCGGAGCCGTTGTCGGCGACGATGACCTCGCCGGTGATGTTGTTGGCGTCGAGCACGTGGCGGGCGCGGCGGACGCACTCCTCGATCGTGCTCGCCTCGTTGAGGCAGGGAATCACCACCGACAGGCGAGGCCCCTCGTGCGCGTCATCCCGGCGGGCCGGTCCGGCCGTCGCTCGCATCGTCGTGCTCACGCGCGGCACGACGTCGCGCGAAATCGCTCCATGTAGGACAAAACGTCGACCTCCGGCCGGAGTTGCGGTCAGGGCGGGACTCGGCCTGCCAATTGTGGCCCTCATGTTGCCAGAGGAACAGGGATGGGCGCCTGCGCCCACGCCGCGGCGGGCCGCAGGCGGCCGCGAACGGCTTCTATGATCACGCCGATGCTCGTCCAGGCATACGGGGCAGCCTTTGCGATCATCATCGGATCAGTCGTGCTCGGGCGTGCGATCTGCGCCCTGTGCGGTGGGCCGGAGCGGTGGTGGGCCGCGCCGCTGGTGGGCTTCTCCTCGCTCATCATCATCGCCTCGGTCGCGATCAAGCTCCCGGGTCGCGCGGTGACGGCCACCGTCGTGTGCGCGGCGGTACTGGTGGCAGCCGCGGCCTACCTGCTCGTGCGCACCCGGCCCCGCATTCCGTGGGGCGATCTCGTGGTGGGCGGGGCTTCGCTCCTCGGCGCGTCGATCCCCTTCGTCGCCGAGGGACGCGTGGGGATCCCGGGCCCGCCCCTGGACAACGACATGGCGGTGCACCTGCTCATCGCCGAGGCGCTGCGCTCGGCGAGCCTGGCCAAGATTTACCGAATCCCTCCCGGTTATCCGCTGGGAGCCCACAGCCTGGTGGCCACGCTCGGGACCGCCCTCGACATTCCGCTGGGCATGGTCTTCACCGGCCTGCTTGTGGCCACCGTGTGCCTCACCGCGCTGGTGGCCGCGGGCGTGGTGGGCAAGGAGGCCCTGTGGCGACGGACGGTCGTGGGCGTGCTGTGCTCGCTCACCTACCTGGTCGCCGCCTACTACGGCGAGGGCTCGTTCAAGGAGACGATCATGGCCGGGCTGCTGCTCGCCTTCGTCCTCCACCTCGAGCAGGTCCGGGCCCGGTGGAGCGAAGCCGGTGCGGCGCGGCGCACCCTCCTGGTGCTCCCCGCCGGGCTGCTCGGGGCGGGCGCGATCTACTCCTATGCCTACCTGGGCGCGAGCTGGTTTGCCGCCGCCCTCGGGGTGTGGCTCGTGTTCGAGGTCGCGAGCCGTCCGGCGCTCGTGCCCGGGTGGCTCTCGTGGCGCCGGGCGAGAGCGGCGGCCCCGTGGGCGATCGGGGTGGCGGTGCTCGGAATCATCGTCCTGATCCCGATCGCCGGGCTGCTCAAGAACGCGTTCCAGATCGTCGGCGTCTCGCCCACCTCGACCGCCGACTTCGCCACCACCGACCTCGGCAACCTCCCCGGGCCACTGTCGCCGTTTGAGGCGCTTGGCCTGTGGAGCTATCACAACTTCTTCTACTCCGGCTCCAGCCCCGTCCGCGAAGGCATCGAGGTCGCCCTCGCCATCGCCGTCGCCCTCTTCGGCTTCGTGTGGTCGCTGCGCCGGCGCTGGCTTGTGTTACCTGCTGCGGTCGCGGGCGCGTGGCTGATCACGCTCTACACCGACGAAACCCAGTCGCCCTACCTGACCGCGAAGGCGCTCGTCATCAGCGCGCCGCTGACCATGGCGCTCGGGCTGCGGGCGCTGCTCACCCGCCAGGAGCGATCCTTCTCGACCAACGCCGTGATGCTCGCGATCGCGGCAGTGTTCTGCGGCGTTGCGGCTGCCTCGAGCTACCTGACGCTTCAGACCGAGCCGGTCCAGGCGCCCGAGCCGGGCAGCGAGCTGGCCGCCTTCCACCGCCGGATCGGCGACGCCCCGGTGCTCTTCCTGGGCATCGACGACTTCGCCCCGTGGCAGCTGCGCGGCTCCCCGGTGTACGCGGTGGCCTCGGCCGATGCCGTGAGCGTCCCCGGACTAGCCACCACCGTGACCAAGCCCTTCGACGGCATGGCCATGGACTTCGATTCCATGGCCCCCGCGGCGCTCGACCAGGTTCGCTACGTGGTCACCACCAACACCCCGTACGCCAGCCAGGCTCCGTCCAACTTCCACCTGCTCGAGCGGCGCAAGCTCTACGAGCTGTGGGAGCGCAAGGGGCCCACGCCGCCCTTCCTGCTCTTCGAGCCGCCCGGCGTGCCCGGCGCCATCTTCGATTGCCACACCCCGTTCGGCCGCAAGCTCAGCTCCGAGCGGGGGTTTGCGGCTTTGATGGTGCAGCCGGTCACGGGGCCCGGGGTTACCCTGGGCGCCGGCCAGACAGGCACCATGTCGCTCAAGCTGCCCCCGGGGCGGTGGGAGATCTCGGCCGAGTACCTGTCCCCGTTCGAGCTCGACTTCAGCTCCGAGGACCGGCACTTCACGATGCCTGCCTACCTGGGTCGCAACGGTCCCTGGTTCGCCGTGGGCGACGTTACCGGGCACGGCGCGGAGTCGCCGGTGACGGTGACCGCCACGGCCCAGCGCCCCTCACCGCTGACCGGGAGCAGCCCGACCTCCGTGAGCATCTACGGGCTGGCCGCCACCGCCGTACCCGACACCCGCGGGATCGTCCCGTTGCGCTATGCGTGCGGAAAGTACGTCGACTGGTACGAGCTGAGATGACCTCGGCCTCAGACACCATGGTCGCGGGCAGGCTGCGCGAACGTCGGGTGGTGCGCGCGGCGCTCTGGGTGCTGCGGGAGCACCACGCCGCCGTCGCCCTGCTCCTCTACTCGGCCGCAGCCCTGATCTACCAGTACCACGCGGTGGCCCATCTCGGCGGCGGGTGCGCGTGCCTAGGCGATGACCCGACCATGTTCATGTGGTCGATGGTGTGGTGGCCCCACGCCATCGGAGCGGGGCTCAACCCGTTCGTCACCCACCTGATCTGGGCGCCCCACGCCATCAACCTGGCGGCCAACACCTCCGTACCCGGTCCAGCGCTGCTCGCCACGCCCCTCACCTTGATCGCCGGGCCCGTCGTCTCCTACAACGTGCTCATGCTCCTGGCGCCCGTGATCGGCGCCTGGGTCGCGTACCGGCTGTGCCTCTATGTCACCCGTAATCCGGCGGCGGCGATCCTCGGCGGGTACCTGTACGGCTTCTCGACCTACGCGCTCGGTCAGAGCGAGGGCCACATGCACCTGGTCTTCGCCTTCGGGCCGCCGGCGCTGGCGCTTTTCACTCTGAAGCGCCTCGACGAGCGGATCAGCGCCCGTCGCTACCTCGTCGTGAGCGCCCTGGTGCTCATAGCCCAGCTCTCGTGCGGAACCGAGGTGACGCTGACCATGACCGCGATGGGCGTGGTCGCGCTCGCCGCCGGGTTGATCTTCGCCGGCCCCGAGAAGCGGCGGCGGATCATCGCCCTGCTCGCCCCCCTGGCCGGCGCCTACGCGGTGATGGCCGTGGTGTGCTCGCCCTTTCTCTACTACGCGCTCACCGGCCCGCAGGTGGCCGAGGGCCGCGGACTGAACTTCTCCTCCGACATCCTCACCTTCGCCGTCCCCACGCCGATCTTCCGCGTCGGCGGTCACCGCTTCGCCGCGGTATCGAACAGCTTCCTCGGGGGTTACGTCGAGGACGGCACCTACCTGGGGCTGCCCCTGATCCTCATTGTCGCGGCCTTCGGGGTGCAGCGGTGGCGGACCCGGGTGGGCCGGATCCTCCTGGCCGTGCTCGCGGTCGCGGTGGTGTGGTCACTGGGGACGCACCTGTACATCGGCGGGCACCCCACCATCCCTCTGCCCTGGAACCTGGTCGCGGCCCGGACCGGGCTCAACGAGATCCTGCCCTCGAGGATCGGCCTCTACGTCGGCCTCGTCTGTGCCGTGATCGCCGCGCTGTGGCTCGCCGAGCGTGGCACGTCGCGACTGCGGCGATGGTCACTTGCCCTCCTCGCCGTGGTGTTCCTCATCCCCAACACCGCCTTCTACAACGATCCCCTTGACGTGCCGGCCTTCTTCACCACGCACCTGTACCGCAGCTACCTGCGTCCCGGCGAGGTGGTGCTGCCCATTCCCTATGGCACCGTCGGCCCCGGTTTGCTCTGGCAGGCGGACACCAAGATGTACTTCCGCCTGGCCAGCGGGGACTTCTATGTGCCCCCCGACTACGGGCGCGCCTCGTTCGTCCAGCAGGCGCTCGGCACCGGGCCCTCGCCCCCGCCGGCGGTGTCTTCGGTGGGCTGGTTGCGCGCCTTCATCCTCCACTATCACGTGCAGGCCATCGTCGTCGAGGCATCGCAGCCCCAGGGTTGGCCCGCAGTCATCGACCGGCTCGGGCTCTCCCCCGTGCAGGTCGGGGGAGTGTTGCTCTACCGCGTCGTCGACTCGCGCCTCAATTACCGCATCGGAGCGCAATATCACTGACGTCACGGTCGCGATCCCGGTCCGCGACGGCGCCGCGGTGCTCGCGCGCACGCTCGCGGCGGTGCGCGCCCAGCGCCTCGAGCATCGCGTCGAGCTCCTGGTGTGTGACTCGGGGTCGCGCGACGCCTCGGTGGCGATCGCGCGCCGGCACGGGGCCGAGGTGATCGAGATCGCCCCCGAGAGCTTCTCGCACGGCGCCGCGCGCCAGCTGCTCATGGAGCGCTCGGCGGGGAGCCACGTCGCCTTCCTGACCCAGGATGCCCTCCCTGCCGACGAGCTCTGGCTGGCGCGGCTGCTCGAGGGGTTCGCCCTCGCCGGCGACGTGGCCCTGGTCTTCGGGCCCTACCGCCCGCACGCCGAGGCGAGCCCGATGGTGGCGCGCGAGCTCACCGAGTGGTTCCGTTCCTTCTCGCCCGACGGCGCTGCGCGGCTCGATCGCCTCGAGCCTGGCGAGCGCGACATCCCCGCGCGGGCGCTGCTCGGGCCGCGGGGCTTCTTCACCGATGCCAACGGGTGCGTGGCCCGGAGCGCGTGGGAGTCGGTCCCCTTCCGGTCGGTCCCCTACGCCGAGGACCACGTGCTCGCCCACGACATGCTGCGCGCCGGGTACGCCAAGGTCTACGCCCCTCAAGCGGCAGTGATCCACTCGCACGAGTACTCGAGCTGGGACTGGCTGCGGCGATCGTTCGACGAGGCGCGAGCCCTGCGCGAGGTGTATGGGTTCGTCGAGCCGCTCACGGTCACCGGCACCCCGCTCAAGGTGTGGGGCCTGGTGGGCGCGGACTGGCGCTTTGCCGGGGCGCGGCGCGGCAGCGCCGGCCTGCTCGCGCGCTCGGCAGTCCACCATTCGCTCCGGGCCACGGGCGCCGTCCTCGGCTCACGCGCCGATCGCCTGCCCCCGGCGCTCGCGCGCCGCCTCTCGCTCGAGCGACGGTAGGGACCGCTACTCTCCGGACGATGCCACGATCGTCACGGTCGGTTACCGACGACACTGGCTTGCCTGCCGTGCCGCCCGATACCGAGGGCCTGCCCGCCATCGTCGTGCGGGGGGTGAGCAAGACCTTCCGGGTGCCCCAGGAGCGCACGCACACGCTCAAGGAGCGCGCGCTCCACCCCCGGCGCCGCAGCGGGCATCAGACCTTCCACGCCCTCAAGGACATCTCGTTCGCCGTCGACGACGGCGAGTTCTTCGGGATCGCGGGGCGCAACGGCAGCGGCAAGAGCACGCTGCTGAAGTGCATCGCGGGGATCTACGGGGTCGAGGGTGACATCTGGCGCCGGGGACGCGTGTCGACCTTCATCGAGCTCGGCGTCGGCTTCAACGCCGATCTGGCGGCGCGCGACAACGTGATCCTGAACGGGATCATGCTCGGCCTCTCCCCGCGCGAGGCGCGCAAGCGCTACGACAGCGTGATCGAGTTCGCCGAGCTCAAGGAGTTCGAGGACCTCAAGCTCAAGAACTACTCCTCGGGGATGTACGTCCGCCTCGCCTTCTCGGTCGCGATCCAGGTCGACGCCGATCTCTTGCTCATCGACGAGATCCTCGCGGTGGGGGACGCCTCCTTCCAGCAGAAGTGCTTCGACGTCTTCAACCGGATGCGCGACGAGGGCAAGACCATCGTCTTCGTCACCCACGACATGGGCGCGCTCAACCGCTTCTGTGACCGGGCGCTGCTCCTCGAACGGGGCGCGCAGGTCTACATCGGCGACCCCCAGGAGGTCGGCGACCGCTATCTCGAGCTCAACTTCGGGCGCGATCCCGAAGCCATCGGCACGACCGAGGGGCGCGGCGACGGAGACGCCAGGGTGCTCGAGGCGTGGGTCGAGGACGAGCACGGCAAGGTCCAGCCCGCCCTTCCCCAGGGCCAGCGCATCACGCTTCGGGCACGGGTCTCGTTCATGGTCGAGGTCGAGGATCCGCAGGCCAGCGTCTACGTGCACAACGAGGAGCACAAGGCCGTACTCGTGGCCAGCACCGTGCTCGAGCACGAGCGCAGCGGACGCTTCCGCTCGGGCGAGGAGGCGGTGTTCTCCTTCACCTTCGACAACGTCCTCGCCCCCGGGCGCTACAACCCGGTCTTCAACCTCGCCCACCGAGGATCGGGGCTCGACGTGATCGACCGCTTCGAGGGGGCGTTCTCCTTCGTGGTCACCGCGCAGAGGGCGCTCGGCGGTTTGATCGACCTGCCGGTCCAGGTGGCGGTCGAGCGCGGCGAAGCGGTCGCCGCTCCAGAGGTATCGGTATGAGCGTTGAAGCGGTCCCTTACGAACGACTAGGCCGTCCCATCCGCGGGCCCCGCGCGCTCAACGACGACCCCGTCCGCTTCTGGCACCTCACCTTCAACATCGCCGTCAACCAATGGAAGCTGCGCTTCTTCGGCTCCGCCCTGGGCTACGTGTGGCAGCTGATGCGGCCGTTGCTGCTGTTCACGGTTCTGTACGTGTTCTTCACCAAGGTCGCCAAGGTGGACAGCAGACCTGGCCCGAGTTACCACGACTACGGCGCGCAGCTGCTTGGGTCGATCGTGCTCTTCACGTTCTTCGCCGAGGGCACGATGGGCTCCGTCCGCTGCGTGCTCGACAACGAGGCCCTGGTTCGCAAGATCCAGTTCCCACGCATGGTGATCCCGCTCTCGATCGTGCTCCTCACCCTGTTCAACCTGACGCTCAACCTCGTCGTGGTCTTCATCTTCGCGCTCCTCGGAGGCGTCCGTCCGATGCTCAGCTGGCTTGAGCTGCCGCTGATCGTCACCCTGCTGGCATTTCTCGTAGCCGGCTTGTCGATGCTGCTGTCCTCACTGTTCATTTACTTCAGGGACATCCAGCCGATCTGGGAGGTCGTCAACCAGATCCTCTTCTACTCCTCGCCGGTGATCATCGCGGTGCCGGCGGTTCAGTTGGCGTTTGGGCGAACAGAGCTGGATAAACCACTGCTCACCAAGATCTACATGGCGAACCCCCTGGCGATGGTGCTGCAGCAGTTCCGCCATGCAGTCGTCAACCATGCCACTCCCAGCCCTGCCGCCGTGCTCGGGGGGCAGGAGTTCCTTCTGATCCCAATCGGGATCGTGCTGGCCATCTTCGTCTTCGGCTTCTACGTCTTCAACCGCACCGCCCCGTACGTCGCCGAGAACCTCTAGCCGGAGGACCTAGCGGCCCTCGGGGACGACATCGGTCGAGGGTGTGATCTGCCGCGGGGCGGCGACGTCGAGGAGGAACTGCTCGAGGGCGTCGATGCGGCGCTCCCACGCGTAGTCGGCGGCGCACTGGATCCCCGCCGCACCGAGGCGCTCGCGCAGCTCGGGATCCTCGAGGAGCCGGCTCAGGGCGCCCGTGACCGCCTCGCGCTCGGGGTCGGGCATCAGGCAGTTCTCGCCGTCGAGACAGAAGTCGCGATTGCCGTGGGCGTCGGTACATACGACGGCGCCGCCCGTGGCCATCGACTCGAGCGGCGGCAGGCAGAAGCCCTCGTGGACCGAGGTCTGGACGAACACGGTCGCCTCGTTGAAGAGCCGGTTCACCTCCTCGTCGGAGGGAGCCTCGACGTAGCGGATCCCGGGCTCGCCGTCGGCGACCTCGGGCTCGGTCCCGAACAGGCAGAGCTCGGGACGCGGCTCGGGGAGCGCGCGCCAGGCGTCGATGGTCAGGGGCAGGTTCTTGAGCGGATTGGCGCGACCCAGGGCGAGAACCATGTCGGTGCGCCGCGCGAGGTCGGGGAGGGGGCGGAAGTTCTCGAGGTCGATGCCGGGCGGGATCAGGACCGCGTCGAGGCCGAGCTCGCGCAGGCGATCCCGGTTCCAGGTGGAGATCGTCATGTACCGGAACTCCGGGCGGTAGGAGGCGAGCACCGAGTGGCGCACGATCTCGTGGTCGGGGTAGTAGCTGGTCTCGATGTCCTGCACGAAGTACACGGGAAGGCCGTGGAGCACGCTCGCCGACCACACCGGGCTGGCCGTGTTCCACCAGGTGGCGACCTTGATCGCCTCGATCGGCGCCAGCGCCTCGACGAGGTCGTCGTAGTCCTCGAAGGTACGGACCGGCGCCCGGAGCGGGAACCACGCGGGAGCGTCGCCCAGGCTCCAGAGCTCGACCTCGTGCCCGCGGTCGAGGAGCCCGTTGAGGTGCTCGAAGATGTCTCGGTGCCCACCGCCGACGCCGGTGTCCTCGGTCACGTAGATCACGCGCAGAGCACCGGAGGCGCTCCGGACCTCGCGCGCGTCGAAGAAGTCGCCCCAGCGCGCCCAGAAGGCTCGCTGGGAGGCCCGCTCGCGCTCGCCCACCTCGGTCCCGCGCGTCACCGACTCGAGGTGATACAGGCACGACATCGGCCAGTAGAGGACGCGGTACCCGGCCTGCCAGGCGCGCAGGCACCAGTCGACGTCCTCGTAGGCCATCGGGTAGGCGGGGTCGAGGAGCCCGATCTTCTCGATCAGCTCGCGCTTGGCGTACATGCAGGCGCCGGTCACAGCGAGGACGTTCTGCGCGACGTTGGCCGGCCCCCAGCCGCTCTGCCGGAAGCGGTAGCGATGGTCGAACCATTCCGGCGCGCCTGCATTGCGCACCGTGCCCGCAAACTGGATGGTGTCGTTGCGGTAGAGGAGCTTGGCCCCGACGATGCCGATGTCGTCGGTGCAGTGGGCGGCGTACTGGAGCCCGGCGAGCCACCCGGACAGGGCGACCACGTCGGAGTTGAGGATGACCACGTCGTGCTCGGGGTCGGCCGCCTCGAGCCCGCGGTTGACGTTGGCCGCGAAGCCCGCGTTCTCGGTTCCCTCGATCACCTCGATGCCCTTGATGGTTTGCAGTGCCGCCACGTGCTCGGGGCCGCTGGCGTCGTCGGCGACGATGATGCGAACGCGACGGGAATCAGTCGTCTTGCGGATGCTCGCGACGCAGGCCGTGACCTCGGCGGCGTCGCGGTAGCTGGGGATCACGACGGTGACCGGCCGCCCGTGCTCGCGATACCAGCGCAGCGCGCGCAGGCGCTCGCCCCGGGCCTTGGCATCGAGGCGGAGGTAGCGCCTCAGGGGCGTGAAGCGCAGCGGGAAGGTCAGCGCGCGGTAGACGAGCGCCCCGATCCCGTGGTATCGGTAGGTCAGGTAGATGCGACGGCGCAGGTTGAACAGCTGCCCCTTGGGATCGCCGTCGACAGCCCGGCTGGGGCTTCCTTTGTCCCGATCGCGTTGCCCAGAGCGTTGGTCGGTCATTGTTAGAGAACGGTGAACCGTAGCCGTTGGGCGCGTCGGGCGGCCAACGGGGGGAGACAGGAACTCTCGCTGCCGCTGTACGTTATGACCTCGGTATGAGCACCGGATCCTCGCAAGCAGCTCCCCGCGCCCTGATCACCGGCATCACCGGCCAGGACGGCTCCTACCTGGCCGAGTTCCTCCTCGACCAGGGCTATGAGGTGCACGGCATGGTGCGCCGCGCCTCGACCGAGAAGTTCGACCGCATCGAGCACATCCGCGACCGGGTCACCCTGCATCAGGGCGACCTGCTCGACCACCGCTCCCTGGTCGACGCCCTGCGGGCGGCGAGGCCGCACGAGATCTACAACCTTGCTGCCATGTCCTTCGTCGCGGTTTCGTGGATCCAGCCCACCCTCACCGCCGAGTTCACCGGCGTCGGGGTCACGCGCATGCTCGAGGCGATGCGCGAGGCGTCCCCCGAGGCGCGCTTCTACCAGGCCTCCTCGAGCGAGATGTTCGGCAAGGTGCGCGAGGTTCCCCAGACCGAGCAGACGCCGTTCTACCCGCGCTCGCCCTACGGGGTCGCCAAGGTCTACGGACACCACATCACCGTCAACTACCGCGAGAGTTATGGCCTGCACGCGAGCAGCGGGATACTTTTTAACCACGAGTGCATCGCGGCCAGAACGCCATTGATCGTCAGGGAGAAGGGGATCGTGGCGGTCCGGACCCCGCTCGATCTCATGCCCCTACGCCGGAAGGGCCCGAGCACTCAGACGCATTGTCCTGAGGCGCTCGTCGAGGTGTGGGACGGTGGCGCCTGGGCCCAGGTCACCGCCATCACCGCGACCCGGCGCCGGCGCACCGACCCCGACCATCGGCTCCTATCCATCGAGGCCAGGGCGGGCGTGCTCGAGGCGACCGCCCACCACCAGATGCTCGATGCCGACTGGGAGACACTGCCCGCCCGTGCGGTGGAGGCAGGCACCCGACTGGCGCTGGCCGACGCGATGCCGAAGTCGCAGAATTGGTCCGTCGTGAGCTCGGAGATGGCCGAGTTCCTCGGGCTCATGGTCGCCGACGGGTGCGTGCCTCACGGCTTATCCCACGTCGACTTCGCCAACAACGATGAGGGTCTTCGCTTCAGGATCGTCCAGCTCTGGTCGAAGCTCTTCCTCGGTCGAGCGACGGGGTGCGTGCTGCCCTCGGGCTGGAATCCCGACCGGTCCGTGGAGCATGTGCGGCTCAGTGGAGCCCCGGCGGCCCTCCCCTGGCTGCGCCACCAGCTCTACACCTCCACCGGCCTCAAGCAGGTCCCGCCCCTCGTCCTCAACGCCGGCGCCGAAGCCCGCCGCGCCTTCCTCGACGGCTATTACGCCGGCGACGGACGGGGGCGAGGAACAGGTCAGTCGATCAAGACCAACAGCGCCGTGCTCGCCCAGGGCCTGTACTGGCTCTACCACCTCGAGGGCCAGCCCGCGTCCGTGTACGCCGAGCAGCGCGCGGGCAAGACCTACTACCAGCTCAACCTCCCCTCGCTCGTCCGGGTGGGCGCCAAGGGCCAGCATCTGCGGCGCGACCCCGCGGAGGTGCGAAGGGTCGTGGAGGCCGACCTCCCCGACGACGAATTCGTCTTCGACCTCGAGACCGAGAGCGGCATCTTCTGTGCCGGGGTCGGAGGGATCGTCGTCCACAATTCTCCCCGTCGCGGGCTCGAGTTCGTCACCCGCAAGATCACCTGGCACGCAGCCGCGATCAAGCTCGGATTGGCCCACGAGCTCCGGCTCGGCAACCTCGACGCCGAGCGCGACTGGGGGTTCGCCGGGGACTACGTGCGCGCGATGTGGCTCATGCTCCAGCAGGATGAGCCCGACGACTACGTGATCGCCACCGGGATCGCCCACTCGGTCCGCCACTGCGTGGAGGTCGCCTTCGAGCACGCCGGGATCTCGATCGACGACCACGTGGTGATCGACCCGTCGTTCCTGCGCCCGGCCGAGGTCGAGCACCTGATCGGCGACGCGAGCAAGGCCAAGACCAAGCTCGGGTGGGAGCCCGAGGTCAGCTTCGAGGAGCTGATGCGGATGATGGTCGACGCCGATCTCGCCCTGCTCGAGGCCCAGGGCGCGCGCGGGCATCGCTGACGCGAGCGCCCCCGTCCGGGCTCCGTCACGGCGCCTCGCGGCCGCGCATCCGGCATCATTGCCTGGCCGATGCGCGGTCTCCTCACGCCAACGCCAGCCCAGTTTCGCCGCGTCACCTACATCGCCCTCGCCGCCCTGGCGCTGATCGTCCTCACCGGGGCGGCCGTCCGCCTGTCGGGCTCGGGGCTCGGGTGCCCGACGTGGCCCAAGTGCTACGGCAAGGTCTATCCGCCCTTGACCACACATGCGCTGATCGAGTTCGGCAACCGCGCACTGTCGGGGCTCGTCGGCCTGGCCTGTGCCGCCGTCGCGATCCTCTCGCTCACGCGCCGGCCCTTCCGGCGCGACCTCGCCTGGCTCGCCTGGAGCCTGCCCCTCGGCGTGGTGGCGCAGGCCGTGCTCGGCGGCTTCACGGTCCGCGAGCACCTGGCGCCGGGATTCGTGATGTCGCACTTCCTGCTCTCGATGGTCATCCTCGTCTTCGCCGTGGCGCTGGCGTGGCGGGCCAGCTTCGAGCCCGGATCCCGTCCCCGCTCGACCGACCGCCTCGGGGTCTGGTCCGTGCGCGCGCTCGCCGTGCTCGGGGGAGTGACCCTGTTCGCGGGCACGGCGAGCACGGCGGCGGGGCCGCATTCGGGGGGAGCGACGGGCCAGTTCATCAAACGCCTCGACTTCAAGGGGGCCGACACCCTCAGGTGGGTCGTCCAGCAGCACGCGACGATCGCCGCGCTCCTCGGGGTCGCGGTGATCGCCGTGTGGTTCCTCTGGCGGCGCCGCGGCGCCCCGGCGACGGTGATGGAGCCGCTCACCGTGCTCGGCGTCCTCATCGCCGCCCAAGGGCTCGTCGGAAGCGTCCAGTACGAGCTCCAGCTCCCCACCGAGATGGTCTGGGTCCACGTCGGGCTCGCCACGGCGACCTGGCTCGTCATCCTCTGGTCGGTCGCCGCGGCGGGCCGGCTCGTGCCGCGGACGGCAACGGCGAGGCAGCCCACACCCGAGGCGCGGGCCGACGGGATCCGGGTCGCCG
>Ga0302325_10019399_pt1 | contig 14300 bp, 14 predicted proteins | sample Palsa_T0_2_FD_201948 | JGI IMG/M metagenome (GOLD analysis project Ga0302325, IMG submission 201948) | Peat permafrost microbial communities from Stordalen Mire near Abisko, Sweden - Palsa_T0_2 | ecosystem: Environmental > Terrestrial > Soil > Palsa > Peat permafrost | place: Sweden: Abisko... | reverse complement strand
AAACGTCGGTGCGTTCGAGTCTTCGACGGTCGACAGGTTCGACGTGAGCTTCACGAGTTGCTCGGCGTAACCGCTGTTCTCGTTCGGCGCGATGACGACGGGCGGAGGCGGCGTCTGCTTGATCGTGTCGGCGGTTTCCGCGTTCCCGGAACCGGCGTAGACGTTGCCGTTGGCGTCGGCCGAGACGCCGCCCCATGCCCACACGCCGCCGCCGCCGTACGTATTGCCGCCTTGGCCGTACGTGGTGTAAAACGTGTTCGCGATCGCCATAGTGTTGGGATTCACGGCGACGATGCGCCCGAGCCATGAGGGCAATCCCGTCGTCGTGCCTTCGCAGTTGGAGCCCGTACCGAGATACAGCATTCCGTTCGCGAGCGTCACCGCCGTGTGCCCGGAGGTCGCTTCGCCCGTGACGAGGTTCGGCGTAACGTCGACGGAGGTCATTACCGCACCCGTCGCGGCATAGAGTTCGTAAAGCAGGACGTGACTGGGCGACATCGTGCTCCCGTTACCGGCGGCGACGAAAATCGCGCCCAGGGCCGCGTCGTACGCGGCAGTTCCGGTAATCCCACTCGTGCCACAGTCTTGAATGTTTTGGCCCAGCAGCTCGTCTTTCCAAACGACGGCCCCCGTCTGGGCGTCGTAGGCGTGAATCGTCTGATATCCCGCAACGATGACGAGCGCCGTGTGCCCCGCGACGTTCGTGGCGATGAGCGGTTGGAAGTCGGCGCCTTCGCCGACCGCGACTTGCCAAGCGACGTGAAGATTCGCGATTGACGCCGGGGTGATTGCCGTCGTATTCGGGTTGAAGCCATCGCGCGCGGCGTCGTATTGGTACGTCGACCAGTCGTTGAACGCGATCGTGCCGCTTGGGCTTGGGACCGGTGACGGCGACGGCGTCGCAGCCGGGGTCGCGCTGCGCGTCGGCACGGCCGACGGCACGGGGCTCGGCGAGGGCACGGGGCTCGGCGACGGTACGGGGGCCTGTGTCGGCGCTGGGGTCTGCGTCGCAACCGGCGTCGGGGACCCATTGGGAGCGATCGTCGGCACGGGTGACGGCGTCGCGGTCGTTCCCGGCTGCAAGGTCGCGGTCGGCGAAGGTAGGGGTGTCGGTGTGCTTCCGGGCGCGAGGGTTAGCGTGGGCGACGGCGCCGGCGTCGTTCCGGGCGGCGACGAACTCGAGGCGGGCGTTGGGGTCCGGGCGGGCTGCGAGCCCGATGCCGTCGCGGTTGGAAGCGGTGTAGGGGCGACGGGCGTAGCGGTCGCGGGCGTCGCAGTCGGCGGCGTCGTCGGGATGGTTCGCGGCGTCGGTGAACCCCCGCCGCCGCTGCAACCGGCAAACGCCGCGACGACGAGCCATGCGAGAGCGAGGGGCTGGGGTCGGCGGCAGCTATCGATCAAGAGACGCGCTCAGGTTCGCATGTGGCTGTAGCAACACTGGACTAACGTCCGCCAGGCCGGTTTGGACGGTCGCAGATTACGCGCCGCCGCAATCGTGTTCTTCGTTGCCACCCCAGTACTGCGCGCGCTGCCGGTAATCGTAGACGCGATAGTTTCTGCCGCGGTCGTCCTTGTCGGGATTGCAATACTGGGTCGGCGCCGGTCCGCCCAGGTAGCACACCTGAACGCGATCTCCGGCGTGCTCGGCGGCCATGATGTTGTTGCCCGTCGTGTCCTGATAATGGACGACGGACGCGGTGCCGCTCGAGAACAATGGCGCAATACCCAGAGCCGTTGCGAACACGACCTCGACACCGGATTGCTTGAAATCCTCGGCGGTGAAGGACGTTTGCCCGCCCATTTGCAGCCGCGGCGTCACCGAACGGACCGTCGTGTCGACGCACGAGATCGCTTTGAAATGCCACGGGCCCGGCAGGTAACCTGGATCCGTATCGGCCCACGCGGGCGACGACACGGCCATGACAAGTGCAGCGCAAATGAGGGTTCGCACGACGTTTAAACCTCCTGTTAGGGGACGCTACCAAGGGCTTCGGGCGAGTGCGCCCGGAACCTCGGCGTTATGAGCGGTTTTGACGCCGTCACTTTGGAGGGTATCGCGACCGGGCTTGCCGGAGCGGCGCTCCTCGGCGGTCTCATCGGCGTTCAGCGCCAGGTTACCGGGAAGGCGGCCGGCTTTCGCACCCATCTGCTCGTCGCCGTCGGGTCGTGCGCCTTCACGGAAGCCTCGCGCTTAGCCGGCGACACGCGCATTGCGGCGGGCATCATTACCGGCATCGGGTTTCTCGGTGCGGGGGCGATCGTTCGCGAAGGCGCGACTCCGCACGGGCTGACGACGGCGGCATCGGTCTGGTGTTCGGCCGCAGTGGGCCTCGCGATGGGCTTCGGCGGGACGGCTTCTTACGAACTCGCGGGCATCACGACCGTGCTCGTGCTCTTAGCGCTAGCGAGTTCCGATGCGTTTTTCGAACGGCTCGTGCCACCCCACGAATCGGTAGAAATCTGCGTCACCTACGACGCCGACGCGCTACGCCCCGAAGATGTTTTCGGCTTGCTGCACGCCGACGGCATTCACGTTAAGAAGAGCGCCAATATCTCGATCGTACGCGAAGACCTCAAGCGCTACGCGCGCTGGCACGTGACCTTGCGCTCGAAACACGGCACTCGCGTCCGCGAGAAGCTGATCGAACTTTCGAAGAACCCTTCGGTTCGTGCAATCGAGACCGAGCGGACGCCGAACCAATAAGTCTAGTGCGCGACGCCGTCCGCGCCGATGCTTTCAAACCCGGCGAACGGTACGAGGGCACTGGGCACGAGCAGGCTGCCGTCGGGCTGCTGATAGTTCTCCAAGATCGCGACGAGCGTGCGACCGACGGCGAGCCCCGAACCGTTCAAGGTGTGCACGAGTTCGGGCTTGGCCTTGGGTTCGCGCCGGAATCGAATCTGCGCGCGTCGCGCCTGAAAGTCGGTGCAGTTCGAGCACGAGCTGATTTCGCGATACGTGTTTTGACCCGGCAGCCAGACTTCGAGGTCGTACGTCTTGGCCGCATTGAACCCGACATCGGCGCTGCACAGCATCATCACGCGATACGGCAACTCGAGTTCCGCAAGCAACGCTTCCGCATCGGCGGTGAGCCGCTCGAGCGTTTCGAACGACTTCTCCGGCTGCGCGAGCCAGACGAGTTCGACTTTCTCGAATTGATGTTGACGAATGAGCCCGCGCGTATCTTTGCCCGCGGCGCCGGCCTCTTTGCGAAAGCACGGCGAGTACGCCGTGTAGTGCAGCGGGAGCGCGTCCGCGGCGAGGATCTCGCCGCCGTGCAACGCGGTCAACGGAACTTCAGCCGTCGGAATCAAGAACAGGTCGACGTCGTCGTCGCGAAACATCGCGTCGGCAAATTTCGAGAGTTGTCCGGTTTGCCACATCGTCCGGCGCGACACCAAAAACGGCGGATCGATCTCGACGTAGCCCCGTTCGTTCGCCCGCGAGAGAAAGAACGAGACGAGCGCGCGCGACAGGCGCGCGCCTGCGCCGCGCAAGATCGAAAAGCGCGCGCCCGAAATCTTTACCGCGCGCTCGAAATCGATAATGCCGAGCGCTTCGCCGAGGTCCCAATGCGGTTTGGGCTCGAAGCCGAGCTGCGGCGGCGGCCCCGAATCGCGGACGAGAACGTTGTCGTCCTCGCCCGAACCCGCAGGAACCGCATCGTCGAGTAAGTTCGGCACGTCGTCAAGGATTGCGTCGATAGCGGATTCTACCGGAGCGACCGCTCGTGCTTCGGCTTCGATGCGCGCGTCGAGCGCGGCGAGTTGCGGCCGCAAACGCGCGGCTTCGGCCGCCCTGTCGGAGGCTTTCGCGATCCCGGCGCTCAGCGCGTTCTTCTCGGCGCGCAGCGTTTCAACCGCGGTCTTCGCCGCGCGCAGCTTCGTGTCGAGCGCGAGCACCTCGTCGACGAACGCGGCACCAAACGGCCGCCGCGAAGCGCACCGTCGAACGAACTCGGGATCGCGCCGCAGAAGGGCAAGGTCTAACATCGATACACGTCTATAGAGAAGAAAAACACTTCCGGGGGGGCCATCGGGTGGGCACGCCGCCCCGATGTTGTGGAAGTGTACGTAAGGATTTATGCAGGATTCTCGAGCGCTCCTACCATTCGATCGCGAGGGCGATGCCGCCGGGCATCGTGGCTTCGTTGCGGAGCGGCTCTACACGCCGGGCGATGCGCTCGCGGAGTTCTTCGCGCGGGTTGCGATCGAACCTGAAGGCATCGAGCACGTCGCACTCGATGCCGCACCCGGCCGCGTGCTCGCGGGGGATGCGCGAGCGCTTGAAGATCATCCCACGCATCCACGTTCGACGATGGACGGCTATGCGGTGCGCAGCAGCGACGGAGCCGGCAGGCGGCGCATCGCGGGCGAGGTTTTCATGGGATCGCCGCCGCCGTGCCCGGTCGGCAGCGGAGAAGCGGTGCGCGTTCCCACCGGCGGTGCGGTTCCGAGCGGCGCCGATGCGGTCGTGCCGCAAGAAGACGTCGACGTGCTCGAGCCCGGATGGATCGCGCTGCGCGGCGCGGTCGCTCCAGGCGAGAGCATCACGCAGCGCGCCGACGACGTACGCGAGGGCGAAACGGTCCTGCGCGCCGGCCGGCGGATCGGCGGCCCCGAGCTCGGCGTGCTCGCGACCCTTGGGATCGCAAGCGTCCCGGTGTTCGTGCGGCCGCGCATCGCGATTCTTTCGACCGGCGACGAACTGGTCGAGCCCGGCGTCGTGCCGGCGATCGGTCAAGTTCGCGATTCAAACCGCTATGCGATCGCGGCGGCGCTCACCGCGCTCGGCGCGCAACCGGTACAGATCGCACGTTCTGCCGACACCGAGGATGCGCTGAGGGCAGCGTTACGCGATGCGCTTCGGGGATGCGACGCCGTGTTCTCGAGCGGCGGATCGTCGGTCGGCGATCGCGATTTGGTTCCGCGCATCGTTGCGGAACTCGGGGCGCCCGGGCCGATCGTCCACGGCCTGCGTGTGAAACCCGGAAAGCCGACCCTGCTCGCCGCCATCGGTCGCAAACCGGTCGTCGGGTTGCCGGGCAACCCGGCTTCGTCGCTGATGATTTTGGAAGCGGTCGTGCGTCCGATCGTCGCCGCGTTGTGCGGCGAGCGGAACGGCGAAGCGACAACGCTCTCGGCTATCGCGACCGCGACGTTTGCGGGCCGCGCAGGCTGGACGTGGTACGTTCCGGCGCGACTGCAGCGCAGCGGCGAGGAAATCGAAGCGGAGCCGCTTGCGATTCGTTCCTCGCAAACGAGCTTACTCGCGCGCGCTTCGGGGTACGTTATCGTGGATGACCGCAGCGGCACCGTGGAAGCCGGGGGCCGCGTGAATGTCAGACTCTTTTCCTCCGGCGGCGCGCCGATCGAGGCTGCATGAACCACGTCAACCTTCTCGTTATCGGAACGCTCGTCGCACTGGCCGGCTGCACGCAGCAGCAGAGCAACGCGGTAAGCAGTGCTGCGAGTAATGCCGCGGCGGGCGCCGCGCCCGCTGCGTCCGCGGTCAACGATGCGCTCGTGGTCGCGCGCGTCGAAGGGGCGTTCCTTACGATCGATCCCGACTCGTCGCTGCACGTCGCGGTCGCGTCGCACGACGGAGTGGTGAGGCTGACGGGCCTGGTTCGTTCCGGCGCTTCGCGCGACGCGTTCGTTGCGGCCGCGAAAAAAATCGAGGGCGTGAAGTCGGTCGATGCCGCGCTGAAGGTCGACCCGAAGATGCCGAGCGACAAGGAGGCGGCGGTCGATTTCGCGCTCGTGGTAGCGGTGGACTCGAACATCGCGGCGCAAGCGGGCGTTAACGCATTTGCGGTGCACGTCGACGCGCACGACGGGACCGTCACGTTACACGGGAGCGCGCCGACGCGCGCGATCGACCAAACGATCGTCGATGCGGCCAAACACGCTCCGGGCGTAAAGAACGTGCGCGACCGTTTGAAAGTAGGCACGTGAACGAGGGACCCGAGCCCGCACCGATCGTCCGTGAATTACCCCAGAGCCGGCCGTTTATCGGCCCGGAGGAATTGGCACGCCGGGCCGGGCGCGGTGCGTTGTTACGCCTCGGCGCGAACGAGAGTGCGTTCGGGCCGCCACCGCGAGCGCTCGCAGCCATGCGCGAACAGCTCGAACGAACGGCGTGGTATGGCGATCCCGAATCGAACGACTTGCGCGAAGCGATCGCCGCGCGCCACGGCTGCGGTCCGGAGAACGTGTCGGTGGGCGCGGGCATCGACGATCTCCTGGGCCTTGCGGTGCGCGCGTACCTTGCGCCGGGCGACGTGACCGTCGCAACCAGCGGTTCGTATCCGACCTACGTCTACCACGTCCTCGGTTACGGCGCGCGCTTGGAGACGGTTCCCTACACAGCAGCGGGCAGCGTCAACCTCGAGGCGCTTGCGGCCCACGCGCACGCAGCAAACGCGCGCCAAGTGTATCTCGCCAACCCCGACAACCCGAGCGGCGCGTTCGCCGGCAAGGAAGCGGTCGCGGCATTCGTCGCCGCGCTGCCGCCGCGCGCGCTGCTCGTTCTCGACGAGGCCTATGCGGACTTCGTCGCGCCGCACGAGGTGCTTGGGGACGCGATCGTCCCGCGCGTTGTCCGCATGCGGACGTTCTCGAAAGCCTACGGCCTCGCGGGTGCGCGCGTCGCCTACGCGATCGGCGCGCCCGGCCTCATCGCGACCTTCGGAAAAATTCGCTTACAATACGGCGTCAATCGGACGGCCCAGATTGGCGCGCTCGTCGCGCTCGATGAACGCGCGTTCGTGGATGAGGTTATTTCCGAGGTCGAACGTGGCCGCGCCGACTATCGCGCGATGGCCGCGCGCCATGGCCTTGCGACCTTGCCCTCGCGCACGAATTTCGTCTGCATCGATCTGGGCTCGCGGCAGCGCGCCGAAGCAATGGTCGGCGCGCTGCTCGCGCGCGGCGTGTTCGTCCGTAAGCCGGGATTGCCGCCGCTCGACGGACACATTCGCGTCACCGTCGGCACGCAAGGCGAGCGAGACCGGCTCGCACCCATCTTCGCGGAAGCGCTCGCTACGCTCGCAGCACCTGCGTCGCGCTAAGAGCGAACGGTCGAACGCTGCTGCGAATGCCCATCGAGGCTCCCGCCGCACCGGCCGAGAAAGTGATCCGGCCCATGAAGTTTGCGATCGTCTCGGATGTCCACGGGAATCTCGAGGCGCTCACTGCGGTCTTCGAGCGCATCGGACCGGATGACGCTGTGCTGTGCCTGGGTGACATCGTGGGGTACGGGCCCAATCCGAACGAATGCCTCGCTCTGCTACGCGAGCGAGCGACGGCGACGGTGCTCGGCAATCACGACGTCGCGGCGGTCGACAGCCACGGGCTCGCCTACTTCAATCCCAACGCCCGCGCGGCGATCCACTGGACCCAGGGCGTGCTGGACCCCGACCACGTCGCCTGGCTCGACGGGTTGTCGTACGAGGTGCGGACCCCTGACTATCTGCTCGTCCACGGGGCTCCGGTCGAATACTTCGCCTACATCTTGGACAAGGCGGCCGCGCAGCGCGCGTTCGAAGCCACGGACGCCCCGCTGATCTTCGTCGGTCACACGCACGTCGCCGACTACTACGCGCTTGGAGAGGACGGGGCACTCGCGCACGCCTTCTGTCAGCGGGGCGGCCGTATCGACCTCGAACCCGGCGTGCGGTATCTCGTGAACGTCGGCAGCGTGGGTCAGCCGCGCGACCTCAACCCCGACGCCTCGTTCGTCTTTTACGATCCGGACGCGCGCACGATCGTCTGGGAACGCGTGCCGTACGCGGTCGCTCGCACGCAAGAAAAAATCGGAGCAGCCCATCTTCCCGATGCTCTCGCACGACGGCTGGGGGTGGGCCGTTGAAATCGGGCTTTAGGAGTTTCATGTTCTTTAAGTTCTCGGTCGCGGTGGTGGCCCTTGGCACCATTGCGCTCGCCGGCGCGACGCCGGGCCGCTCGGCAACGGGCGATCGCAACGACTACGCCAAGGACGCGTTCACCGCGCCGCTCTCGGATGGGTTGCGGCACTTCTACGCGCGCGATTTCAAGAGCGCGGAAACGGATTTCCAGCGTGCGCTCGCGGTCGTGCCCGACAACACGCTCGCGATCTCGTTTCTCAACGCGGCGGCGGCGCAGCAGCAAGGCGAACTCGACGTCCTGACCAATCTCGAAGAGGACGCGGTCGCGGGAGCGCCGCGGAACTACGTCAATCACGTGCGCCTCGGCTTCTCGTACATGTTCGAATCGGGTTCGGGCCGCGATCGTACGCAGGACGCGCGCGACGAGCTCAACCTCGCCGTACAAATCGATCCCGATCAATCTGCGGGTCACGTGGGCTTGGGGATCATGCGTTTCAACGAGCGCTCCGCGAACCGCGCGAAGACCGAACTCCTTGCGGCGTTGCGCACGGATCCGAGCAACGTACTCGCGCGCGAATATTTAGGGCAGCTGTACCAGACCGACTTGCGCGATCCGCAGCGCGGACTGCAATACGTCATCGACGTTCCGAACCTCGTTCCGCAGTACGCCGACATCGACTTTCACATCGGCTCGCTGCTTAGCGATCTCGGCGAACCGGATGCGGCCCTCAACTATCTCAAGAAAGGCCTCGCGCTCGACGTCGATCACGTCGGCGAAGCGGGCCAGCACGGCTACACCTTGATCGCGCGCATCTACATCGGCCAGCATAAACTCAAGGAAGCGACCGCCGTGCTCAACACCGCGGTCGACGCCGACGTCGACACGATCTACGCGCGCACGTTGCTCGCGAAGATCAAGAACGGCGACTACGATACCGATACCGCCGGTTCCAGCCCCCGGCCGCCCGGCTCTTAGGTGGATTCGCAACCGGTCGACGACGGCTATTGTGTCGCGTGCGGGCCGCTGTCGGCGATCGGCCTGAAGCTGACCTTCGCAGCAGCGGACGATAAGTCGGTCACGAGCCGCACCGTGGTCGAGAGTCCCTTTCAAGGCTGGCGCGGCGTCGTGCACGGGGGGGTCGTTGCAATGCTCTTAGACGAAGCGATGGCCTACGCGGCGGCCGCGCACGGCGTGATCGGGGTCACCGGTGAGATGAAGATGCGCTTTCGCGACACGGTGCGGGTCGGCGAACCGCTCGTCCTCCGCGCCAACGTGCTCTGGCAGCGGCGCAACGTGCTGGGCATCGAAGCGAGCGTCAGCGACGAGTCCGGGCGCCTCTTGGCCTCGGCCACCGGCAGCTTCGTCGGCCGCGGCACGGTCGAGCCCGGAACGCGGTTCGCGCAACTGAGCTAACCCACAAGTGGGCGGAGCCGGTTCTGCCGAACGGAGCGGTCTCCATGGCAGCACCTAAGGCGAAGTCGACGGCCGTCGCAGCACCCAAAAAGCCGCCCGCGCCGGCGCCGACGATCGAAAATCGTCGCGCGCGCTTCGAGTATGAATGGCTCGAGCAATTCGAGGCAGGCATCGTGCTGACCGGCACCGAGATCAAGAGCATCCGCACCGGGCAAATCAGTATCGCCGAGGGCTACGCGCGCATTCGCGACGGCGAATTGTGGCTGCTCTCCATGCGTATCCCGCCCTACAAAGAAGGCAGTTTTTCCAACGTCGATCCGAACCGGCCGCGCAAGCTGCTCGTCCATCGTAAAGAAATCGATCGCCTCGCGGGGCGCGTCTCGGAGAAGGGGTTGACGCTGATTCCCGTGCGCTTGTACTTCAAGCGCGGCATCGTGAAGATTTCGATCGCACTCGCGCGCGGCAAGAAGACGTGGGACAAGCGCAAGGACGAAAAAGACCGCGACGTGCAGCGCGAAATGGCGCGTGCGGTGCGCCGATGAGGATGCGCTAAATGCGCGGCGCGCGGCCGCAGGCGGCGCTCGAGGCGGACTTTGCGGCCACGGTTTCCGCGCGAGCGGGTGAGGTACTCGTCGCGGCGGTTTCCGGCGGCGCCGACAGCGCGGCGCTGTCCGCGCTCCTCGCCCAGACGGCAGAGCGCGCCGGAGCGACGGCGGTCTTCGCGCACGTCAATCACGGCGTGCGCCGCGGCGCGTGGCAAGATGAGGCGGTTGTTCTGGCCCTGGGTGCGGCGCTCGGCGTTCGCGTCGTGACGGCGGCGCTGGACGCCGGATCTGCCGACGAAGCGCGCCTTCGCGGCGAGCGCTACGCGAAGCTGACGCAGATCGCGACGGCAGTGGGTGCCGCCCGTGTCTTTACGGCTCATCACGCGGAAGACCAAACGGAGACGGTTCTGCTCGCGCTGTTCCGCGGCGCGGGGCCGGACGGGCTGTGCGGGATGCCGGTGCGGCGCGAGCTCGCGCCGGGGCTCGAGCTCGTGCGGCCCCTGCTCGAGGTGTTGCCGCAGGCGCTGCGCTCGTACTGTCACGCGCGCCACTTGCCCTTTGCGATCGATCCGACAAATGTCGAACTCGCCTACCGGCGCAACGCCGTCCGCGCCGCCCTCGCGCCGTTGCGGGCAGATTTCCCTCACCTCGATGCCGCGGTCGCGCGCTGCGCGACGATTCTGCGCGAGGAGCGAGCGGGAGACCCGGCGGCACTCGTGCGCCGGCAGCTTCGGGAAGAGCTGACCGCAATCGACGGGGACGCGCGGGAGCTGACCTTCGAACGGCTCGATGCAGCCGCGCGCGCCGTCCTGCGGGGTGCTCGCGGCCGTCACTTTTTGCGCCGCGGCATCGAATTAGTGGTCGGCGATTGAGCACGATTCACAGGCCCCTGGGGATCGCCGGGGTCGTTTTCGACGAGGCGGCGATCGCGGAGGCGGTCGACCGGCTGGCGGGTGAGATCGCCCGGGACCTGGGGGGTGAACCCGTCATGCTGGTTGGGGTGTTGAAGGGGGCGTTGTTCTTCACCGCCGATCTCTCTCGAGCACTGCCCCACGACATGGATGACTGAAGGATACGACCGCAAGCGTCGAGGGGAAGAACGTCGTGATCGTCGAGGACATCGTCGATAACGGCCTAACGCTCGCCTACCTCCAGCGGCTTCTAGGAAGCCGAAACCCGGCATCGCTACGGTCCTGCGTCCTCCTGGACAAACCGTATCGCCGCCAGGTCGACGTTCGCATCGACTATGCGGGCTTGACCGCTCCGGACGCGTTCATCGTAGGTTACGGTCTGGACTACCAAGAAAAATATAGGAATCTCCCCTACCTAGCGCGCCTCGACGAAAGCACCGTCACGGAATAGACCGCACAGACCGCTAAAGTCGTTAGCAATTCGCCGGGAGAAAACGCGCAAGGGGTCCGGGAGTCCGGGCCGGGGGCAATCGGGGGGCTTGGCCGCCCCGATCACAAGGAGTCACGTTGGGTAAGCACGTCAGATCGATCGTCATCGTTGTCCTCATCTTCATTGCGGTGATCTTCATCGTCGACAAGCTGGTGCTCAACCAGCCTGCCGCGACGAAGCTCAGCTACACCGACCTGTACGCGCAGGTCGATCGCGACAACGTCAAAGACGTTACGATTTCCGGCCAGCACGACGTCGTCGGCGACCTGAAGAAGGCGAGCGGCTCCGGCGACACGCGCTTCACCTCGACGATTCTCGACGACTCGGCCCTCTTGGGCGACATGCGCAAGCACAACGTTGCGATCACCGTCGACAATCCGCAGACGGCACCGATCCTCTCGATGCTCGCGCAACTGATCCCATTCGCACTGATGGCGCTGCTGCTGCTCTTCATTCTGCGCCAAGCGCAAAGCGGCGGAAGCCAAGCGCTTTCGTTCGGACGCTCGCGCGCAAAGCTGCTCTCGGAGAACCGCCCGAAGGTGACGTTCAACGACGTCGCCGGCATCGAGGAAGCCAAAGAAGAGCTGGGCGAAGTCGTCGAGTTCCTCAAGTTCCCCAAGAAATTCCAGGCGCTCGGTGCGCGGATTCCCAAGGGTGTGTTGCTGCTCGGGCCTCCGGGCTCGGGCAAGACGCTGCTCGCTCGCGCCATCGCGGGTGAGGCCGGCGTGCCGTTCTTCTCGATTTCGGGCTCCGACTTCGTCGAGATGTTCGTCGGCGTCGGCGCGAGCCGCGTCCGCGATCTTTTCGAGCAAGCAAAAAAGAGCGCACCGTGCATCGTCTTCATCGACGAAATCGACGCGGTCGGCCGTCAGCGCGGCGCCGGACTCGGCGGCGGGCACGACGAGCGCGAACAGACGCTCAATCAGCTGCTCGTCGAAATGGACGGGTTCGATCAGAACACGGGCGTCATTCTCATCGCGGCAACCAATCGTCCCGACGTCCTCGATCCCGCGCTGCTCCGCCCCGGCCGCTTCGATCGCCAGATCGTCGTCGATCGCGCCGACGTCAAGGGGCGTCAAGCAATTCTCGGCGTGCATGCTAAGAACAAGCCGCTCTCAAAAGAGATCTCGCTCGAAACGCTGGCAAAGCGCACGCCCGGTTTCTCGGGTGCGGATCTGGAAAATCTCCTTAACGAAGCCGCGCTGTTAGCGGCTCGCAAGAATAAGTCGATCATCGAGATGAGCGATTGCGAGGAAGCGATCGACCGCGTCGTCGCGGGCCCCGAGCGCAAGTCACTCGTGATGTCGCATAAAGAAAAAGAGAACACGGCATACCACGAATCGGGTCACGCGATCGTCGGCGGCTTGCTGCCGAAGGCCGACCCCGTCCACAAGGTCACGATCATCCCGCGCGGCATGGCGCTGGGCATCACGTGGTCGCTGCCCGATGAAGACCGGCACTCGCGCACCAAGAACGAGTTGCTCGCGCAGATTACGATGGCGCTTTCCGGGCGTATTTCCGAAGAGATCAAGTTCGGCGACGTGACGACCGGTGCGTCGAACGACTTCGAGAAGGCGACCGAACTCGCGCGCCGGATGGTGACGCAATACGGTATGTCCGATTCGCTCGGTCCCATTCAGTACGGCCGCGGCAACCATCAGGTCTTCCTCGGACGCGATTTCGGCGAGGATCGCAATTACTCCGAAGAGATCGCGGGCAAGATCGACGGCGAAGTTCGCAAGATCATCGAGTCCTGCTATTCCGAGGCGACCGCGCTCCTGAAAGAAAACTGGCACAAGGTCGAACGTATGGTTGCGTCGCTGATGGAACACGAGACCGTCGAGACCGATGAAGTCGTGGCCATCCTCAACGATCTGCCCTATCCGCGCAAGGCCGACGACGAAGTGCCGCAGCTTCCGATGGCCGCGAGCACGCCGCTCGATCCCGAGCCGCAGCGCGAAAAGCCGAAGCGCCTCCCGCCGAACATCTCACCGGAACCCGCCTGATTCCGGGTATCCTCGTGACACTCACCCCATGAGCGTGCAAACCTTGCTTCGGGCGGGCCTGCTTGGGGTCGCCATCGCCGGGTTGTCGGCGTCAGCGGTCGCGGCCACCGGCGATCTTCCGGATCTGGGACCGAATATCACTATCGGCCGGCTGCCTGCGGGCGGTGGGACGTTCATCGTACGTCCGGCGGCCGGAGCGCCCGTTGCTGCCATCGAGTTGTGGTATCGCGCCCCTTCGACCGGATTCGGTGCGAAGCCGGCGCCCGCGCTCGCGCGGCTCGCCGCGCAGATTGTGGCTGCCTCAAAACCGATCGTCGGCGATTCCCTCGGCAAGACGGTAGCGGACGCGGGTGGACGGCTTGCAATCACCGTGTATAGCGACTCGGTGTCGATCTCGGCCATCGTTCCGGCGGGTGCCGCGCGAAATGTCGTCAAGACGTTGACGACCGCCTATTTCGCCCCGGTCGTTACCGACGACGGCTATCGCACCGCGCGCCGCGATGTCGCGCAAGAATCGCAGATCTCGACCTACGATCCCGAGACCGTGGTCCGCGACGCCGTCTTCGGGCAACTGTTCGCGAGCGGACCGCAGCATTTTCCGGCACTCGGCGAGCCGAAAGACGTGTTGCAGATTTCCTTTGCCGATGCCAAGGCGTTCGCGACCCGTGCATTCCGCTCGCAGAACGCGATTCTCGTCGTCAGCGGAGCGGTCGATCCCACCATTGCGGCTGCCGCCGTCGGTGGGCGTCCCGAGGATAGCGGCGCGGGCCCCGAGGCGGCGGTGACGCCGGGCCTCGCCGGCGCCGTGCAACCGGTGACGAAGAATTTCGCCGAAGAAGTCGGGGGCTACGGCTGGGTCGGCCCGGGCATCGCAGATACGCGCGAGGCGACGGCGATGGATTTCATCGCGGACTATCTCTTCCGCAGCGACGGCGGATCGGTCACCAAGGCCGCCAGTGAGAAATATCCCGAGGCATTCTTGCTCGGCCAGTTCATCACGCTGCACGATCCGGGTGTCATGCTCGTCGTGTATTCGGCGAAGGACAATACGACCGCGCTGCGCTCG
>Ga0302325_10019398_pt1 | contig 14300 bp, 11 predicted proteins | sample Palsa_T0_2_FD_201948 | JGI IMG/M metagenome (GOLD analysis project Ga0302325, IMG submission 201948) | Peat permafrost microbial communities from Stordalen Mire near Abisko, Sweden - Palsa_T0_2 | ecosystem: Environmental > Terrestrial > Soil > Palsa > Peat permafrost | place: Sweden: Abisko... | reverse complement strand
TTTGGATGACCCGACATCAAAAAAATCCTTTGTTAAAAATTTAAGTCGCTGGATGGGCCGCAAGATCCACCCGCTAAACATCACTAACCACTGGACGATCCCGATCCAAGAATTGTTCGCCCCTTTTGTAAATTCTCGACGTTGCCCACGTTAAAGAAATCTCAGCATTACTTTGCATTTCGGTGGCCAAACAATTACCCAAAAATCCGCACCCGGTTTAATACTTCGACAAACTGAGCGGGCTCATGAGTGACTACAGCGGCACCATTAAACATGCCGTGCATGTCGCGTGTAAATCCCAGATTCACATTAGTTGTGCTGCTTCGTAGGAAGGAATCACTGACCTTAAGAGGACGGGGAGGACTCGAACGAAGGGCACGGGTTCAGCCGTGCCGTAACTGCCCTATGCGCTTGACGGCTCCAGCCGCTGAGGTAAGCTTTTTGAAAGCTACAGGACGAGGTCATCTCTTTCCGCGCTGAGTGCTCCACAAATGATGGGGAAAGACTACCTCAGGGGCTTTAGAGTGTGCAGTCGCGCGCCGAACTGAGGGCCGCGAAACGTAGAGAAAGTCAGGCTGCGCGGTACCTTGGACGGCGGCGAGCGAACCACTGAATGATGAGCAGCAAAACCAGCTGAAAGGCAATGGCTCCGCAGACATCAATACCAACATCAATGGGCGAACTCGTCCGGCTAGGCAGGAAGCTCTGATGGTATTCATCAAGGCTCGCGACTACCAGGGTGCAAAGAACCGCCAGAACCGAGGCGCGCCGCCAAAGAGTCCAGTGCTTGATAGCCATTCGATGAAGCGTCTGCCGCCAACTGTAGAAAAAAGCGAGACTGACTAATCCGTAACCGACGAAGTGGCCAGTCTTACGGATGAGATGATGTATTTGCCCCCAGTGTGCCGCGGTCGGCGTACCAAAGAAATGCACCCACAGAGGATATAGCCATCTGCTGGTGTTCGCCGCCGACATCGTGGCCGTGGACTCGAGAGCGATCATTACCACGCTCAACACGGCTGGGACCCAGTCCAACACTCTGTGCAGCACCGGATGCAGCCTGAAATGGTCCATGTTACTCATTATAGATGTCGGCTTGGGCCGAATGAGCCGGCCACAGGCCGCGGAAGCTACTTGAATACGGCTTGTTACAGAACGCGACATCAGCTGCGTTTCACTCCGAGGGCCTACGCAGGCATGAAAAATGCCCCGCAGGCCGCACGCAGCCACAGGACTATCGCCTTCGCGCCTGGATCAGGATGACCCAGCACGCGGTCCCCAAGATAACTGGAGCGGCCTAGCGTGGGTTTCATTTGGGCAGTAGCGTCGGCCCCGCGCTCTCCGGCCTCAACGGCAGCAAGCACTGCTTCACGCGTTGTTTTCACCGCCATGGCCTGCTGCAGTGTTTTGACGAAGGGATCGAGAGCATCCAGCATGGTGCGATCGCCGGGTCTCGCGCCACCCAAATCGCTGATTGCCTGGCAACCCTGAACCAGTGCGTCGGCCCATGGCGCCAGCCCGGTTGCGCCGAGGCTCTCAAGAACGCTGCCGCAGCGCAGAAAAAGCACTCCGTAGAGTGGACCCGATGATCCTCCCAATTGCCTCCGAAGGGTGTGACCGAGTGCTTTGAGCGTGGCAGGGATATCGTCCAGTGGATAGGAGCTCAGCGCGGATTGGACCGCACTGGCCGCACGCGCCATGCTGGCGCCAAGGTCGCCATCTCCGGTAACGCGGTCCATCTCCGTCAGCTCGCTTTCAGCAGCGATCAAAGCCCTGCAAGCGGCCTCGATCGCGCTTCTTGTCTTTTTCCCTGCTTCTGTCTGCGTGCCGCTACCCGCCGTCATCGTACCGCTGGCGCTGACCTCCGTCGTCTGCACCGCCGGCTTCCCCGGGCGCTGGTTCGGCACATTGGGCCATGCAGGAGCAGTGGTCTCTGCATCGAGCCAGCGCAGCCGCTCGTCGTTCAGCCCGAGAACAGAAATTGAAATTCCCGCCATATCGAGTGAGGAAAGAAATGTTCCCGCGAATATTCTCTCCACCGCGAAGCCCTTGCTTTCGAGAAAACGCACTGCGTGGCGGGCGACAATGGCGAGCTCCATGGTGGTCGTGGCTCCCAGATTGTTCACCATGACCGCCACTGGGCCGGAGAATTTTCCGTGTTGCAGGATCGTACTCAGCAGCGTCTCTGCCAGTTGGTCCGCGGAGCTGCATCGGCATCCGTTTTATGCCCGGTTCCCCATGGATGCCGAGACCGAGCTCCATCTCCTGCTCACCCAGCTCAAAGCTTGGCTTTCCGACCGCGGGCGAGGTCCCCGCCGAGAACGAGACCCCCATCGTACCGAGGGACGCAACAGCTGCCTTGCCGATGGTGACCAGCTCCGCCAGGTCTTTACCCTCGGCGGCGGCGGCACCCAGCAGCTTGTGAATGAATACCGTGCCGGCAAGACCGCGCGCCCCGGTGGCCTGCGCCGTGCCTCTCAAGGCCACATCATCATCCACCATGACCATCTCGACGGGAATGCCTTCCGCGCGCGCCATCTCCGCCGCCAAACCGAAGTTCAGGCGGTCGCCGGTATAGTTCTTGACCACCAGCAAGGACCCTGGCTTTCCCGCAACCGCTTTGATGGCAGCAAAAACGGTGTCGCTGCTGGGTGAGGTAAAGACTTCTCCCGCGACGGCAGCACTCAGCATCCCCGCACCGATGTACCCTGCATGGGCCGGCTCGTGGCCGCTACCACCGCCGGAGAGGATGGCGACCTGCCGGTCGCGCGCGTCTCCGGCATCCGCGCGGATAAGCGCCTTGTGTCCAGGTAAGCGGGCGCATCCTGGTTGCAGCACCGCCAGGCCCTGCACCATCTCTTCCACCACGTCTTCCGGGTGATTGATCAGCTTCTTCATGATGCAGCCAATGTACCGCGCCGGACGGTGAACCCGGGGAATCGGACCGGGCATATATGGTAAGATTCGCCCATTGGAGGAAGTTCATGGCTCATTACTCCAGACGTGATTTCCTGAAGACCGGCCTCGCCGCGGGCGCCCTCGCCACCACCGGAACCCTTTCGCTGAAAGCTGAGCCGCAAACTGCTACCGATTGGGTAACCCTGGGAAAGACAAACGTTAAGGTCACGCGCCTCGCGTTTGGCACGGGAAGCTTTTCCGGCCAGGTACAGCGCGACCTGGGCCAGGATCAGTTCACCCGGTTGGTGCGCCATGCCCATGAGCGCGGTGTCCGCTTCTTTGAGACTGCTGAGACTTACGGTGGCATGCACGAGATGCTGGGTATAGCCCTGCAGGGTGTTCCCCGCGACAGCTATCGGCTGATGACGAAGGTTACGACCCATAACGGGATCAATCCGCAAGACAAGATCGACCAGTTGCGCCGAGCGGCGAAGACCGAATATTTCGACATCGTGCTGCTGCACTGGCAGCACACTCCGACTTGGCCCACCGACAGTCTCCAGTGGCAGGACGGAATTTCCGAAGCCCAGGTAAAGCAGGCTGTTTTGTCACACGGTGCTTCGGTGCATGGACTACCCGCGTTGCGCCAGGTTCCCGACATGAAGTGGCTCGAAGTGGCGATGATCCGCATGAATCACAAGGGCGTTCGCATGGATGCCGAGGATTACAACACCGAAGGGCTGGGGAATGTAAGCGAAGTGGTTACACATGTGAAAAAGATCCGCAAAGACGGAACGGGTGTCATCAGCATGAAGCTGGTGGGCGAGGGCGCATTCACCAGCCGGGACGACCGCAAAGCGGCGATGAAGTTCGCCTTCAGGAAAGCGGGCGTCACCGCCGTCACGGTTGGTTACAAAAACACCGCGGAAATCGACGAAGCCATCGAGAACCTCAACTTGGCGCTCGCATAGCAGCTCCGGAACATGGTTGAAATCAATTCGGATCGGCTGTGGAGTCGCATGGAGGCTCTCAGCCGCATCACCGATCCGGCAAAGCCCTGGACTCGTCGTGCTTTTGATGCTCGATTTTCCGAGGGCCGGGCGTGGCTGGAGCGGGAGTTCAAATCCGCCGGTCTCTCCGTAACCATCGACTGCGGCGGAAATCTGCTGGGCCGCCTCCCTGGAACCGTACCTGGTCTGGGCGCGCTGGTCACAGGCTCACATTCAGACACCGTGCCGGCGGGCGGCCGCTTCGACGGCGCGCTCGGCTTGCTCGCGGCCCTGGAGGCCGCTCAGTCCATCCGGGAGCAGCAGATTCCGCTGCTACATCCCCTGGAAGTTGTCGACTTTCTCGCCGAAGAGCCCAGTGAGTTTGGCCTATCGTGCATCGGCAGTCGAAGTTGGGCGGGCGTACTCACCGAATCGGACTTGGCGCGCTGCCTGCCTTCCACTCTAAGTCTTGCCTCCGCGATTAACAGCGTGGGCGGAAGTGCGGAACAGCTGACTCAGCCGATTCGGGGCCATGACTCTGTGGCGGCCTATGTCGAGCTGCACATCGAACAGGGGCTGGTGATCGCGGAAAGAAACGCCGAGATCGGCATCGTGACTGCGATTGTCGGCATCCGCCGGCATGAGATTACGGTGGAAGGCCGCGTCGATCATGCTGGAACAACGCCCATGTCACTTCGTCGCGACGCGTTGGTTGGGGCTGCGGAATTCATCCGTGCGGTCGACCAACTGGCGCGATCTAGGCCCGCGGACGGTCCCTACCTGGTGGCAACGGTGGGAAGAATCTCCGTCCAACCCAATGCCATCAATGCTGTGCCCGGTTCGGTTTCCATGATCCTAGAAGCACGCAGCACTGATGAGGCTACCCTGCTTCACTTTGAGCAGGAACTTTGGAAGCGCGCCGAAGGCGAGTTGAAAGAGAGACAGTTGCACCTGAACATCTCTCCCCTGAGCCAGACGTTGCCCACTGGGTGTTCTCCACTGGTTCAGGACACGATCGAGAAAGCATCTTCGGCCGCCGGGATTCGCAGCACCCGCCTGCCCAGCGGCGCCGGGCACGATGGCGTGTTCATCGCGCATATAGCGCCGATGGGTATGATCTTTGTCCCCTGCAAAGACGGTCGAAGCCATACTCCAGAAGAGTGGGCAGACCCTGCCGATTGTGCGAAGGGCACGCGGGTTCTCGCGGAGACTCTGCTTTTGCTGGACCGGAACCTGGCTTGAGAGGGTGTGTGGGAACCGCAAGGGAGACCGCAGATCTCTCCACTCCGCTGCGCTCTGTCGAAAAACATCTCCAGGAAAGGTCCGCGAACCGCAGGTCCCTCCGCTCCGCTTCGCTTCGGTCGGGATGACAAGGAAAGGGTAACGGTTCCTTAGAGAGTGGATGCTGGACCGAGGCCTTTGTCATCCCGAGCGTACCCGAATTTCCGACTTCACAGCTCTCACCGGAGCCACTTATGTGGTTCTCCCTAAAGAGAACCACATGCAGTTGACCGAAGCCGCAACTCTCGACAGGAAATCCGGGAAGCCGAGGGATCTGCAGTGCCGCGGACTGTCCTTGGATATGTTCTCGACAGAGCGCAGCGGGTGGAGAGAATCTGCGGTTTCCCTTGCGCACACTGTCTTGAGACCGATGTTCAGAGACCTTTTTCAACCATCAGGAGCACACGCTCAGACATGGAACGGATTTCCTTATCAGAAGCACCATTGAGCGGACCCTCGATGATCAGAATGGCCAGTCCATGGACGGCAGACCACGCGAGATACTCCGCGCCCGGCCTTCGTTCCCGTGGAAGGACGCCCGCCTCCACCAGCAAATCGAGCGCGGAGCTAAGCAGCTCAAACGGATTCAGTCCGCTCTTCCCCGTCTTTGCGACGTCAACATCATCTTCCACTGGGTCCGGGGTTGAAAATGCTGTTTGGAAGAGTCCCCTCTCGGCCAGGGCAAATTTTAGATACCCCGTACCGACCGCGCGAAGGGTCGCCCGCGCCTTTTCCGACGGCGAACTTTTTCGCCGTCGCACCCTGACGATTTCAGCTTCAATCGCCAGCGCAAGCGACGCAAGCGACGCTGCCCTGACTGCTTGTAACAGGTCGCGGTGGCTGGAAAAATGCCTGTACGCAGCGTTCGGCGCAACCCCTGCGCGTCGAGTCGCTTCCCGCAAGATCACCGCCTGCGGACCTCCAGCACGCGCCAATTCAATGCCCGCCTGCAAAAGGGCTCTCCGTAGATCTCCGTGACGAAAGGTCGTCCTCACCGGTGGCCGGATTTTTTTTGCTGCGTTCATGGTGCGTTGTGGACAGTGTACATTTCTTCTAGTATTTTTATTGTGGACAGCGTACACATCTTCTCGTTCGATCATCTAATGCTGAAAAGGATACGTTATGGGTGCCCTCGAAAGTTTTCCGCGAATTACACCGTTTCTCTGGTTTGACAACAACGCAGAGGATGCGGTGAACTTCTATCTCTCTATCTTCAAGAACTCCCGGCAACTCGAAACATTGAATTACAACGGCAATCGCCCGGGGCCGGCAAGTATTCTCACCATTGCCTTTGAACTCGACGGCCAGCAATTCACAGCCCTCAACGGAGGCCCGATGTTCAAATTTACCGAAGCGGTCTCATTCCTTATTCGTTGCGACTCGCAGGAGGAAATCGATCACTACTATTCGAAATTGTCCGCCGGCGGCAGCGAGAGCCAGTGCGGCTGGATCAAAGACCGATTTGGCTTATCCTGGCAGATCGTGCCCGCACGCCTGCCGGATCTGATCAGGAAGCCCAATGCAATGCAGGCTATGTTGAAAATGAAGAAGCTGGATATTGCCGAACTGGAACGCGCCGCAGAAAGTTGAAGAAGTCATCCCAAAAGGAGGAAGCAAGACATGAGCACAACCGCACAGCAGGAAGTAAATGCGCCAGCCAGCGTCACCACTGGCGACTTTGTATGGCACGAGTTGCGCACCACCGACGCCAAGGGCGCCGAGGCCTTCTATACCCACGTGATTGGCTGGAAAACCAAAGACTCGGGCGACCCCGGAGGTATTCCCTACAAACTTTTCTCCGTCGGCGGCCTGGACACCGCCGGAATGATGGAGCTAGATCAGCCGATGCTGGATGCCGGCATGAGGCCCGCTTGGGTCGGTTTCATCGGGGTCAAGGACGTGGATGCCGACGCCAAACGTGTGGAACAGGCCGGCGGCAAGTTACACTGCGCGCCGCAGGACATCCCGGGCGTCGGGCGCTGGGCCTTTGTTGAGGATCCACAGGGCGCCGCTTTCCTCTTGTTCAAGGGCTCTTTGGACTATGCCCCGCCGCGTCCGCCGATGGGGACGCCCGGCACCGTGGGCTGGAATGAGCTCTCGGCTAACGACGAAAAGACCGCGTGGCCCTTTTACTCCAGTATCTTCGGCTGGAACGAAGACAGGACGATGGACATGGGCCCCATGGGGACATACAGAATCTTCAACAACGGCGGGGCGGCGCTCGGCGCCGTAATGACGCGCGATCCCGCAAATTCTCCCGTACCCTTCTGGCTCTACTACTTCAACGTGGAAGATATTGATGCCGCAACAACGCGCGTCAAGGAGAAGAACGGCCAAGTATGCATGGGCCCCCACCAGGTACCCGGCGACCTATGGATCACTCTTAGCATCGATCCCCAGGGAGCCATGTTCGCACTCGTAGGCCCCAGAAAGCCGTAGCCTCCACCGTGGCTGCGCAGGTCCAGGCGATCTGCCCAGCCGCTCTCCCCGGGAAGCCTCGCTAGCGAGCCTTTACAGCAGTCCGCTTCCTGGCAGTATTTTTGCCGATGCTCTTGCGCAGACGTTCGTCGGCCTCTGACTGGCGGGCCTGTAACAGAAGCGCGCGCGCGTCGATCAAGTGATCGCGCATGTGACGCTCGGCCTCCGGCCCATCACGCCGCTGGATCGCTTCGAAGATTGCCTTGTGGAAGGCGAGCGTGTGATCCCGATCCACAAGCTGCGAGGTCAACATCATCATGTTCATCATCGAGCGATGGATCACCTGGAAGAGGCGCCCGCAGAGCCGGTTGCCGGAGCTCTGCAGAATGGTGCGATGAAAGAGCAGATCGGCTTCGATGATCCTGAACTGGTCGGTCCCCGCGGCCTCGATCTCCGCGATGGTTTGCCGCAACACCAGGATTTGCTCTCGAGAGGCCAGTTCGGCCGCTTTCGCAGCAAGCGTCGGTTCGACCATCAAGCGGGTTTCGACCAGTTCCTGAGACGATGTTTCGTCCAGTAAGAAAAGGAACTCCATCGGCTCAGCGAGAACTGACGAGGCATCGCCGTTGAGGTAGGTGCCGTCGCCGACTCGCTGCGAGACGACGCCCATCATTTTGAGGATCTTCATGACTGGGCGCAGAGAAGTCCGGCTGACCCCGAAGTGCAGCGACAGTTCGCGCTCGGACGGTAGCTTATAGCCGGGCGTAAGTGTTCCTTCGCTGATGAGCTGCTTGAAGCGCAAGATCAACCAGTCGGTGAGATCGCCCTTGTCTGTACCGGATGAAGAATTGGTGTCCATGGGCCGAACCATCGAAATCCCAGCTTGTGTTAATCCAATGTAACGTATTCCGTTTACTGCCAGGCCGCTACTTGCCAAGAGATACTCGCGTGGTCAGCTCACCCGGCGGCCATTGGCCGGCTGTGGTGATCTGGAATTGCGCCTTTTGCCGGATATCGTCCGACCCACTCCCCACCATTGCGTCCACTGCGCCTGGCTTCACCACCCACATTTCCTGGTTGCTGTCCCACCAGGCCAACTGCTCCGCGGGCAGCGAAAAGCTGACCGTCTTTGTCTCCCCAGGCTGCAAACGAATCCGTTCAAATCCTGCCAACTGTTCCTTTGGCCGCGGCACGCCGGCATCACCATCGTGTACGTACAATTGAACCACCTCATCGCCGGCACGCTGGCCAGTGTTTTTGACATCCACCTGGACGGCCACCTGCCCATCGCTCGAAATCTGATTGGACGAGAGCTTCAAATTGCCGTAGTCGTACGTGGTATAGCTCAGTCCGTGGCCGAACGCATACTCCGGCTTGCCCGCAAAATACATGTACGTAAAACCCTTGGTGATGTCGTATTCGCTCATCGGCGGCAGGTCTCTCTCGCCCGCATAGACCGTATACGGCAGCTTTCCACCCGGGTTGTAGTCCCCGAACAGCACGTCAGCAACCGCGGTCCCGCCTTCCTCGCCGGCCCAGAACATGTCGAGAACCGCCGGAATTTCCATGGCTCGTGGACCCGGCCCACCCCCTCCGAAGCGCGGCGGGGCAAGCGAAACGGGACCACCATTGAGCAACACTACGGCCGTCTTTGCATTGGCTTGCAAAACGCTTTGCACCAGCTTCAGCTGCAGCGGGGGCAAGTTAAGCGAATCGCGATCTATGCCTTCCCGTTCCAGCATCTGGTTGATCCCCACCAACAGGATGGCGACATCCGCCTTCTTCGCCGCCGCCACCGCTTCGGCGATGCTTGCCTCAGGATGGTCAGATTCCACAATCCCGCTGCCGCGCGCGTAAAGTACCTGGGTTCCGGGCCCTACCTTTTGCTGAATGCCTTCCAGCGGTTTCACGAACTTCGAATACTGGCCAGTGTAGTTGGGCCCGGTCTGAGCAAAATCTGCAAAGGGCCCGATCACGGCGAGGGTTTTGATCCGGCTCTTCTCCAGCGGCAAAAAATTGTTTTTGTTGGTTAACAACACGATCGATTCCTGCGCGGTGCGCAGCGCCAGTTGCCGGTGCGTTGGTGAATCAATCATGTCTGGTCCGAATTTGCTGTAAGGAACCATCTCTGGCGGATCGAACTCACCCAACTGAAACCGCACCCGCATTACTCGGCGCAACGACTGGTCAATGTCCTTTTCGGTCAGGAGCCCTTCGGCTAGCGCTTTCGGCAGTGCACGCGCATAAGCACCATCATCGAGATCGCTGCCCGCAAGAATGGTCTTGGCAGCAGCCTCTTCGACCGTCGGATACTTCCGGTGCGCGGTCACAAGGTTTAGCACCGCACCGCTGTCGGGAACGACAAATCCGTCAAATTTCCACTCATCTCGCAGGATGGTGGTTAAGAGCAGCTTGTTTTCTACATTGGGCATGCCGTTGATGCCGTTGTACGACGACATGATCGAGGCCGCATGTCCCATCATGATGCCCGCCTTGAACTGCGGCAGGTAGTACTCGCGCAACATCCGCTCGCTCACCAGGTCAGTGGATGTGCTTACACGATCTCGCTCTTCGTTGTAGACGGCATAGTGCTTCAGCGTGGCCGCAAGCTTCAGGTACTTCGGATCGTCTCCCTGCGTGCCTTTCACGTAGGCGACGGTGATGCGTGACGCTAGGAGCGGATCTTCACCGAAGGCTTCCCATATCCTGCCCCAGCGGGGATCGCGGTCCATGTTGATTACGGGCGAGCGGTAGACCAGGCCATTATGCGAGATCCTCGCGCCATCAGCGGTGATGGTGACGGCTTGTCCCCGAACAAGTTCAGTTTTTCCAGAAACGGTGGGCCAAAAATTGTAGATCGCCCTTCCTTCATCGGCGATTGCTGCCGCTACATCATGGACCAGTGCCGGGTCCCAGGTAGCCGCCATGCTGATGGGCACCGGAAACATGGTGGTCGGTTTGGTCCACACAATCCCATGCAGGCTTTGGTTCCAACCGTTCATCGCAGGTATCTTTAGCCGCTCAATTGCCGGCGCCGTGGTGCTTAGCAATGATGTTTTCTCGTCGGGTGTCAACCGCTGAACCAGATCGTCCACTCGCTTGTCCATCGGCTGGGCGGGATCGAGGTAGACCGGCTGCTGCGCATTTGCCCATAGCGGGACTCCAAGGGCCAACACCAAGGTAGCCAAAACAGGTTTCTTCATCTGTCCTCCGACGGTTCCCTTAGTCATTCATTTTCGTCCAAGATTGCATCCCTCAATGGCTAGAAGTTGTACTTGAGTGCGAACTGAATGTCGCGCGACGGAACCGACGTGGAGGTGACCGCACAACAGGATGTCGAGGTGATGGTGGAACCTGGCGCATTAAAACTGTTTGTGTTGGGCAGGTTAAAGAACTCCGCCCGGAAGGAAAGAACGGACTCTCCGGGCAGGGAGAAGTTCTTGAACACCGACGCATCATACTGACGGTACAGATCCGAGTTCAGTGTGTTTGCACGGACTTGCCCATAGCTGTACTGAGGTGCGGCGACATACCCTGTTGGGTCGAACCACTTGCTCAGCGACTTATGAAATGTGGCTGATCCTCCTGCGGGATTGAGATTGGGCCGTTGGTTCGCGACACCCGTGTTCGCCACGTCCGAACCGACTATCGGGGTGTAAGGAAGTCCGCTTCGCAGCACGATGATGGTCTGCAACTGCCAGCCGCCCAACGTTGCATCCACGACTGGATGGCTGCTACTCAGGTACTTTCTTCCGCGACCGAAAGGCAACTCATAGGTGCCGCTCATGGCCAGATTCTGCGGTGTGTTGTACGGCGAGTAGGTTCTTTCGTAACCGGAATTTCCCCCCAACGACGGGGATTGATTAGACTGCAGGAACTTTGACCAGGTATAAGCGACGAGTCCGGTCAATCCGTTCCCCGCACGATGTTCTATCTTCGATTGCAGAGACTGGTAGGTGTCACCGAGGTCCTGCGACTGGAATGTAATCGTTCCCCAGGGTTGATAAGGACGGCGCGCCTGGACCGCACCCACAGCGGGCGACGGGTCGTTGAAATCGTCGGTGCTCTGCAGATGAAGCCCATGATTTCCCACATAGTAGACTTCGAAAACAGTCTTCGGTGAAAGCTGCTGCTGGACGCCGAAGCTGTAGTGCTCGTTACGGCCCACCAGAATGTTTACCAGCGTTGGCGAGAGAACGGGACTTGAGGTAGACGACCCGAGCTGCGATCCGAGGAAAAAGTTGGCCAGAGTGCGATTGGGAACAACTCCCGCCGTTTGATTGATTGACTCCGACAGCAGATACGGCAGCATGTTGTGGTTCACCCGGCCGCCGGTCCCTTCAGGCTCGTAAAACATACCGAATCCACCTCGAATAACCGTTGAGTCGCCAATAGGACGCCAGGAAAAGCCGATCCGCGGTGCGAACTGTTTCCTGTCTGTATAGGAGACCGAATAGGGCAGCTTTGCCTGACTGGTGGTTTGTATGTACTGCCCGAAGTACTGGTAGGCAATCGGTGCGACCAGTTGACTGGAGAGGTCAACCTGGTCAGTGCTGCTCTCGATGATGATCGGTTTCGCTTGCGTGGGATCGAATGTCCCCAGCTGTCCCTTATATCCGTTCATCCACGGTGAATACTCATACCTTAGACCGGCGCTCACGGTAAGCCTGTTGCTTATCCGGATGTCATCCTGAGCGAAGTATTGGTGGTACCAACGTTGTCCGCCGAAATTCTCGGCGGGATAGGCGCGTGCCACCGACGCCGGATACCCGAGCAGGAAGTCGGCGAACGCATCGCCACCCAATGGATGGGCCGCCGTATTCGCGGGGTTCTGGCTTTCCGCTCCGGTGAAACTGAAGGACCCGGCGTAATTGCCGCTGTCGTAGCCCAGCCATTGGTAATACCGGACCAGGACGCCAAACTTCAACGAGTGGCGGCCCTTCAAAATCGTGAAATTGTCGGTAGGTTCAAAGGCTACGCGGTCTTGTGATTTCGGGCGCTGGTCAAACTGTGACCCCTGCAAGGAGTTATAGCCGCTAAAAGCAAAGTCGGGAAAAGATCCTCCCGTGTTCGGCCGTAAGAGTTGAGAAAATCCTGTTATGCCATTGGTGGTGTTGAAGTCTGGCCCTTCGAGGAATGCACTCAGCCTAACGTGGCTGGGGAGGTAGTGAAAGCGGAAGTCCTGCACTTTGTTGGGCCCGATATTCGTGATCAGGCCGACGGCGATGTCCTGGCCATTCGAGGTCAAAGAAGCGGTTTTCAGCAAGGGAGCAAAATTGGGGTCGGTCTCGCGATTGTTGATATAGATCCAGCGGCCAAAAAGACGGTTCGACGGATTGATCTGATGATCGATGCGTATGGTGAATTGGTCCCAATCGATCGCCTGCGTCGGTACCGCCTCAAAATTGTTCGCCCCCGTGTTCGCCGGCGGATAGTAAGCGAGCACGGCCAGCGCCTGGGGCGAAAGTCGCGCAGGGCAGATTACGTTGAGCACCCCATTGCAGCTGAACTGATTGCGCGTCGTCACCTTTCCGGCGGTTGTGGTTGTCAGAGGGTCATAGATCGGGTGCAACCCGGCCGCGCTGAAATCGCCATTTCGTTGCGCGTTGGTGGGCACGGTACCACTTTCGACCAGCCCTTGCCGCAGGCGCTGCGCTTCATAGTCGACCAGGAAGAATGTTTTGTCCCGGCCGTTATACAGATGCGGAATCAGGAATGGGCCCCCGATGTCGCCTCCGAACTGGTTGCGCTTGAGAATCGCGCGCGTCAATGAGAAATAGTTGCGTGCATCCACCTTGTCGTTGCGGATGAACTCAAAGACCCCTCCGTGGAACTTGTTGGTGCCCGACTTCGTGGTTGCATTGAAGAAAGCCCCGCCACGATTGAACTCGGCGGAATAAGGGCTCTGCTGCACGCTGAACTCCTGCAGCGCATCGATCGAAGTCTGGATAAACGTTCCCCCCTGATGCTGTTCGCTGACGTCTACGCCATCGAGCAGAAATGAGACTGCACTGCCGCGAATTCCGCTGATGGTATTGCCGTTCACGATCTCGGGGCGAATCGCCAGGGAGTTTCCCGTTGCCGGGAGCAGAGCGGCCCCGGGAGTCAACTCCGCCAGGCGGAAGAAACCGCGTCCGTTCAATGGCAGATCGGTGAGTTGTTGATTGGAGATGACCTGCCCCACCGTCGCTGAATCCGTGTTGAGAAGCGGTTGCACCGTATTCACCTCGACGGTGACGTTAGCCGCCCCAACACGCAATTGCAGGTCTTCGCGAACCACCTGCCCCACCTGCACTTCGATATTCTCGCTCGTCGTGGTTTCAAAACCCTTCGCCGTGACGCTGAGGGAGTAGACTCCCGCTTCTACCGGCGTAATAACGAAATTCCCAACGCCGTCGGTATGAGCCGTCTGAACAATATTGGTACCTGTGTTGGTCACCGTCACGGAAGCGCCGGGCACACCCGCATCCTGGGAATCGGCAATGCGGCCGACGAAGCGGCCCTGCTCTACCTGGGCGCTTGCGTATACGGCGAGTAGAAACGCGGCTACTACGAATGTCCGCAGGCTCAGTGCCTGAGCTTTACACCTGGTTGTCATGGCGCCCCTCCGAATTCAACTCTTGCTGTGGCGTTGTCTTTGTTTTTTAAAGCGGGGCGAATGGTAGTACCTTTAATCAAAGCTAGTCAACTCGAATCTTTCCGTGGGCCAAATTT
>Ga0302325_10019395_pt1 | contig 14301 bp, 18 predicted proteins | sample Palsa_T0_2_FD_201948 | JGI IMG/M metagenome (GOLD analysis project Ga0302325, IMG submission 201948) | Peat permafrost microbial communities from Stordalen Mire near Abisko, Sweden - Palsa_T0_2 | ecosystem: Environmental > Terrestrial > Soil > Palsa > Peat permafrost | place: Sweden: Abisko... | reverse complement strand
TTGTAGCATGTGATGCCGAATAATAGGGGCCTTAAGCCTCTATATATACGGGCTCTATTCCACTGTAGAACAGTAGACAACTTCAATCATTTCACACCTCACTTAATCATTCATGAATTGGAACCTATGCTCAACCAACTGACATTCTATTCGTATTTTCTATTATTGATTAACAAAACCTATAGAAGTAAGGAGATGATGAAAGCTCTTGTGGCGAAGTACCCCGAAGGGTATGAAGGTTGGGCCGAGGAGAATGGAGAAACTCTAGTCGAAAAAAGCTATGCTAAGGTCTAGGAGTCTGAGGAGGATTGGTTCTGCCGGTGTAACACATTTCATATAATTAGTTGGTTCGTAAAGGAAGGCTTCTCTTCCTTAGTCCTAAACAAGATGTCACCTTGGAATCTCTAGCATGCTGAAGAGGCCCGTCGGATGCAGCGTGTACTTGAATCGGGAAATCCGAAGCCTCCTTGAGTTCTAGCAATTCTTCTGCAAATTTTCGATGCGTTCTAAAATACCAACAAGCAGAGATTGCCAAATGTGCAGAGCCCTCACCTTCGTCGAAGAACGTCTCATTATGCGTCACATCACCATGCGCCTCAGCAAGTCGGAATGCAGACGTTCCAATACCGAATATAATATACCAATCTGCATCAAAGGAAATTGTGTTTCGTAGCTCAAAAGGAGGACAGAAGGTAGTACAAGGCACGGAAAGGGTGGAGAGGTGCAGGAGCGCGGAGTTTGTACGTCCTGCGGGAATTGTTAGCATCTTCATGCCGCGGGACATTAGAATAAATATCAAATCACCTACAATGTTCAAAGTTGCGAAGGAGATGATTCCCGGAGCCTTCTAAGCAAGATGCAATCCAAGCCTAGCCGGCAGCCACGTACATGAAGTGAACAGTCTGCCTTTAGCTCCAGTCGACCTTCTCAGCAAAGTTATATACTGCATCTTCTAGCGCTAAAGAGCTGTCTGCGGTCGCACGTGGAAGTGCAAGAAGCAGATCTCCCCGCGTGCCGGCTTCATCCTCTCCCGCTACAAGCAGGTCACCCTCACCATTGATCTCCGCATCTCCCCGTGGAGCACGACTCTCAATGGTTCGAGAAGAAGGGGGTTCCATCCCAGAGACCTCTGAGGTACCAATTGTTGGCCATCCCCAGCTCGGCCCGTCTCACACTACCCAACTTAATGACCTCCCCTCAGCGCGCAAAACTCGAATTGTGGGCTCGAGGGAGGTCTGTGGAATTCGGTTTTCTGTTCATCGTCGCAGCAGTTCTTCGGCAGATGCGCGAGGGCCGGCATCGAAGGAATATGGTACGCGTTTGGTAGGTGGAAGTTGAGGTTGATGAAAGGAGGTCGTTGGAGCGCAGAGGTTTGGACGCAACGGGATTTGGCGGCCACCCAACTTTATTATCATGAAAAAAAATCTCACTCTCAACATCCTCAAGATCATGAACGCGATCAGGCCGGGTTCTGTTCCGATGTACCAACAAATATGCGCATATCAGAGTGTGTGTGTGAGAGAGAGAGAGTTGATCAGATAGTCTTCTCAGCAAACAGGATTTGATTTCTTCCAATTGGGGCGGCGCTCCTTTGGCTTGATCGTGATATGGCTAGTTCCTCGGAGTATTTGCGAACAGCATCACAGCTACCTATTCCTTGTTATGGCTCGATTCCTCTTTGGGTAACTTCCAATTGCAGTCTTCCGTTTGATTCCCTCCTTCGAGAACAAAGACCTTAGCGCATAGTAGTTCAAAGACCAACGTTCCTTCGTTCATGTTTTTTCAACAAAGAAACCTTCCAACTTTCATTTTTTCACAAGTTCCATCCCAAACTTTCTCAATTCTCACTCAGAAATGGCTCAATTACCATTCACTGCTTACGCAAACATATATGCCCATCCTTCGGGGACTAGGCATCAAGCTATTGCGGGAATTGTTCCGTATAAAAGCGGTCTTACACCGTTATCTTTCCCTCCCAATGCCACCACCCAGCAGGTGCGAGAAATTCGCAAGCTAGAAGACTACCAAATCAATCGATTTGAAGGTGAGATTTGCCTCCATATCAACAAATATACTAAGGTTTCCCAGGTTTTACAGCAGACCATCTCCGCATCCTCGAGACGCTTGCAATTGAAGACCAAACTCCAGAACCTCTATGTATCACGTTATCCACACCAATCCACCCTGTCTTAGACAAGCTGAGGTGGATGATACCTCTGCCCAAACACTTAGCGCAATATCCACTTGGGCGTGGCAGACCTGGATACTGGCATGTAGGTATTCCACGCGATGCTCCATTAATCACTAAATGCAGTAGGTGGGCAACGATGAAGTTTGGAATGCGTTACAGCCGCCCCTGCGATTAGTAAGTCAGGTTCTCGCAAATATTCACACCTGGCCATGGTGAGTAGCATTCCGAGTATATCGTTCTGGCTGACACGAGAAGGTTCGATGCTTTACTCAATACATCGAGCTACGAACAAATTCCTATGCACGACCTGCCCGACAGCGACAAAACTGGCTATTTCGAACGCTTCAGACTACGACCACCTGTCATTGCAGACCCGGATCGTAAAAATGTCAGTCAAAAGCTCGTCATGTTAAGCCAAAGAATCCAGTTTCATCTCGCAAGTGGTTGGGAAGAAACGGGGCCCAACCTTAGCTATTGTTCAGGAATCACACACCAAGCTACAGCATGGCAGGGAACGACTTGTAATATAAGCTTTCAGCTCCTTGAACCTTTGATCTCGCCGATAGGCCCGTACCTAACACCAGCTGAAAGAGTTATTTGTCAATTTCAAGTCGCCGTGACAATTCTCCATGAATTCACCGCACGTGTCCCTCCCCTTTCTAGGTTTCCGATGCTGATAGTTAATAGCATGCATTATATATCCAAATGAACAATGAGCACCCAAATGTTCCCCGAGGAATAGAGCCTTATTTTCACAGTGAACCATTTGGAGAATTGTTAGCATCGTGCCTTTCTTCTGTTTTTTTTTGCTGACATTTTGTAGGGGATACTCTATGGAGGCAGCGGTAACTACAATAACATCGAGACCCACACGCGGGAACTAATTCTGAGTTTAGGTTTTTGGAGGTACAAATACGCGATTCAACCGGGCTTTTGGTTCGGAGCCTCGAGGACTTCCCCCTGGAGGAATATTCAGGTAAAAAACAACATGCTTTGATAACTGCCGGATGCTAAGTCAGTGCTAGATCGGATGTTCCGAATGTTTACCTGTTTCAAAAGCGTACCGTCGACCAGCCTATTCTTCTTCCGAAACCTCCCCTTTGGCTTGAAACAACGGAATTTCCAATTCCCTGTTCCTACTTCATGTTCCTTCAGAATGAGCTTTTCTGGAACCTTCATGTCAAACAGTGAGATGATCTACGGTGAGCGGGTAATAATATACTGACGCGACTCAGAAAGGGCTCTAGCAGCACTCACATGGGCCCGAGAATCTTCGGCAGCAGATTCGAATGGGACCAAGGACGGACTGACAACCTTGTGAGTTTTCCAGATGGTCTCGATAATGAGGTGCCACTTTCAGACAGCATGACTCCGCAACAACGTAAGACAGCACAATTCGAAAACAATCGGCGCTGGCAAGCACTAAGAGTGGCACAAGCCCTTGTCAATATAAATTCTTCCCAAATTCACCTCATCAACAAGATTTTAGGCGCCGATCAACATGGAGCTATTGTTGATCACGGTAGTCAAAATCCGACCAATGGATTCGGTGGCCCACCCACATTCCAATATCCCAGATTTGACCCTGGATGCCCTCGCTTTGAAGAAATCCAGCTGCAGCTGGCTTCGGACATAGGTCGACGAGTACTTGCTCTTGACAGTCTGTATTTCGAAATACCCGAGCATGTACTACTCGATTACTTTATCAGAAGCGGGATGCAGATAGATGCAACGGAGCTGAGGGGCTTCCTGCTTGTATGTGAGAGTAGAGTCAGATTATTCTCGTAAGTTTATGTCATATCAGACGAGGAAATACTGACAATCAACAGGATCAGAGAATGGGGATCTCCTCCAACTCCAACCGTATTGATGGTGAGAAGGATAGATGAAGGGTGGCCAATAGAGCGCCTTCCACCGCGCAATATCTACAGTCAACTTCCAGTAACTTACAGGAAAGGACCTCTCCTGATCATTGAAGCATTTGATGCTGCCACTGCAGATGCTATGGCTGCGAATAAAACTATATTTGAGACTCCTGATTTTGACAAGTACATCTTCGGACAATTGACAAACATGGCGCTAGCAAAGATGGGCCCAGAGTACGGTCAGTTTACGATATCGGAGTTTGATTCTTGTATTGATTACTACGAGAGGCTAGATCAGAAGTGGTTGTGAGTATTTTATATTCTTCGGGGGCAGTGTGCTGATATATTGTAGTTTTGGGCCCGTGGGTATCATCCGCAAGAGCCAGTATGGCTGGGGCTCTTCTCAATCGGGTTCCTCACCAGCCTCGTCCGGTGCTACAGCGGGTTCTTCGGCGGGTTTTGCACCTTCCTGATGTGAGGTTTCTCAAAAGAGGTTTTAATCACACGGTGGATTCTTGATTTCTGGTTTGTAACCTAGTGGTTGAACGTAGAAAGTCGAATAGTCCCAGCTTTTCCTTATTCTGTTTTTATTTGGCAGCCTCCTAATTAGAAAATCCTTTTACCCCCTATACTTGTTGTTCCCTTTGCTTCTGCTTGACACCAACACATAGGTTGCACAGCCTGCTGCAGTCTGCAGCAAGTCAATTCCAAAGTTCATCTGCTCCCGTTAGGCTATCAGAAAATGATTCTTATTTACCATCCTCGAGAACCTACTCGTCCACAGGGCGCCTTGCAGGAGCCTTCGCCACCTATGAAGTCACAACGGCATATCGAATCAATCCCATAATTGCCCCTAGTACGATCGCCACCGGCGCACTAACATTGAACCACATCCCACCAACATAACTCGTCACGCCAACCACCACCCACCAAGGATCGTCTCCCAAACTCTTGCCAGCCTCAAATCCTTCGTCCACATAACCAATCTGCCATAGTCTATACACAGCCGTATAAATTAAACCAACAGCAGCTGCATTAATACCTCTCAGCCCACTTTTCACCCACCGCTTTCCTCGAATGGCACTCCAAATCCCCATCGTCCCATGAACTGTCACGATTCCAGGTAGAAATATCCCCAAGTATCCCAGCACAGCACCAGCCGCAGCGTTGTATCCGCCATAAACAGCAGTCAGGCCCCCAAGGAAAACAGCGAAGTTAAAGTTCGGGCCTGGGAAAGCCTGGATGATAGCAAGACCCAGCAAGAAGTCACGAGGAGATACCCATCCTTCCGTGACGACGTATTCACGAAGAAGAGGGATAACGACAGGACCACCTCCGAAGATGATCGTGCCGGCGAGGAACATGTTTGAGAAGAGTTGGAAGAGAAGAGGTTTGTTTGGAAGAACCCCTCGAAGGACCATGATGACGATGAAAGCGAGGAAGAACACTACGAGGACGACTATTCCGAATTGCCAGGAGATGTTCAAAGTGCGCGTTGCTGGGATGATGCGGGGCTCAGGAACTTCTTCTGCTACTTGAGTGGATGATTCGTCATTTCTTTTTGTTGATGAGGGACGATCTGGTGCCTGATTTGTTGTGTCATCTTCAAACTTTTGGGCTTCTGGTTGCACCGTTGGCAGTTCAACACTCTGATCCTCCGGATTTTGCTGCTTCTTTTTCCGCCGCAGACCTACAGCCCATCTAACAACAGGGTGAAGAACGCGAAAATCGTACGTGACAGAGGCGCATCCGGCGAGGAACATAAGGAGCGGGAAGTACCAAAGAGCGTTGTACAGAAGTCCAGCAGCTGCGCCGAGGAATACAAGGATTCTCGTCATCTTATTGGTGATAGCTTTCTGAGCCAGTTGTACAGCAGCGAGAGCAATGATGCCGACGACGGCTGCGTTGAGGCCCGAGAGCAGAGCGTAAGCTTGTCGAGGGAGCGATTCGCCGATATGCGAGACACCGACAGAGAATCCATACATTCCCAGAGCACCAGGTAGACTTCCATTTGTCAGTAAGCTTTACCAGAGCTTAGAGAATATCTCACCTCCAGATAAGCAGTGCCAGTACAGCGGGTAGAAATCCGAAGTGGATCAAGTTCAGACAATAGTACATCTTCGTGCTTCCTGGTCCGGAGAATGCCTGACAGACAGCGAAAAGCTCCTGGTACTGCAAATCGGTCAGCTCAAGGGATTTTCAGGTAGCTCAGAAAACGCCACACCATCTGCTCATCGACCCATCCCAGCTTGTCCACATATTTATCATGGAACTGTGAAAGTCAGCACGTGATCCACAACGCCCTTCCTCCTCCCATGCCCAGAACTTTACTCCCAAATCATCGCCCTGAATCAAGAACCCAATCGATAGGGACGCTCACAATCTTGAAGTGCACAGGAGGCCCTCCAAATGCCGTGAACCCAAGGTACCACCCCTGCTCAATAACATCCCAGACCTGCTTCGCCATCGGCGCGGGATTCCATCTCAGGGCGATTGTCATTATACCCACGATCAAAGATTGAATTTTGGTGAGATGTCCGGGATACAGTAGATGGAAGGATTGTGGTGGATACCGAGGGTTATGATGGATTTTGAGTTGCCATTTGCCGTTGTCTTGGTGGATGTCGCTGGAAAATGTTGATTGGAAGCGGCGAACACGTGGGCGGGAAACGCTCAAATCAAGCACGTGATAAGCCTAACCCCCTTTTTACCTACTTACCACGTCCTTCGAGCTTTGCCATTATCTTGAAATTCTTGGGACAGCATTTGCTTTATTGAATATGGATATAATGAATGAAATTATCTCCCCTAGGCCCTCTTAGACTTCAGCTTTTGAAGTTCAATATCACAGCAGTCGAATCCTGCACTTCAACCATCACCGTTCCTCCTTGAGCGCTCAATCTCTCGCCAACAGTCACATTATGCAACCTCACCGGCTTCTCATGATCCAGCTCCAAATTATAACTCCATCCATCTCAAGTGATCCCGCTAATCGCATCACTTCCATTCGCATACAATCTCTGAACCTCAACTCTGTCGCACTCCTCCGGTACCTGAAATGCGTACTCCTGACTCGGCCTCTCAACTGGATTTAGAACTGATGATGTCCCGTTGACGGTGTAGTTATACGCTCGCATATTAATAACCGCAATCCTCGCCAACTTCCCGTCAACGTATGCAGCGTAGGCTGCCTCAAACGGACTTGCCAGTGGGATGTTCGCAATCTGAACGGCTCCGGCGGTAAGATCTCCAAGCATAGCTGCCACGGCGATGTTACCATAGTAAGGTAACTTGGTACCAACAGTCGTCTTGTTTGTCTGGATTAGCTGCCAGCTTGCATATCGGTAATCTGTCCCTTGATGCATGTGCACTCGACGAATGCCGACTGATGCACACCAGAGATTGAAATCAACGCCCCAGAGAGCAGCACCAAACGAATTGGACAGCCCGGGAGCACCTTCGTGGTACAGGGAATTTGCCTCACCAAGAATGAAAGGGATTCCTGTGTAGGCGAGATAATTTAACTCGTCGACTTGTGAGGAGATGGAGTCAACTGTTGAAGAGTGGTTCATCAATGTCCCTTGCAGTGTCACGCCAGGCTTTGTAGCGCCCCCAATGTAGCTGGAATCGTTAGCGGTGTAACAAAGAGGCAAGGGGAAATTACTTGTGCGACGAGATAAGCTTGGTATTTTGATCAACATCCAGAGCATTCTGCCAAGTAGGAATCAGCCTCAAATAGTTACCAGTGCCGCGAATGATGGCGCCATATATCCGTATGTGTCATTTGAAACCATATCAGGGCAGTATTTCACCAGCTGAGATTTGATGTGGCGTGTCCCGTTGAGCCATTGGGCGACATACTCGGCTTCATTCCATGTGGGTCCTCTCACGGGTTCTTGGCCAGATGTGGAATAGAGATCTGGCTCGTTCCCGTACTCCCACCATAGAAGTTTGCCATTGCTCAATGCTTTGCAGGCCAAGGGGACAGTGTCGAGCAAGGTTTCCCATCCGGTTGAGGTGTTGCCGCCAAGTGCCAAGTTGAATCCGTGGCTGAATTTTGTGTCTGGCTAGGTGCTGTATGATTCAAAGTATGAGGGGCCAATGAAGATGGTGGTGGGGTAATCAGCTGATTTCGCGAGGTTGAAGGTGCCATTGATGGCTGTCTCCAAGCTGGCGTTGTAGAGAGCATAATCTTGGGTGTTGCCTCCAACTCGAATATGCGGTTTCGTTCCAGTGAAGTTTCCCAGATTGTTCAAAAGGTTGTTTGAGAAAGCATTAGGCAAAGACTTATTTCCTGAGCTCATTAGTATTTGTTCCACCTGATGTCAGACCACATACCAGCAAAATCTGGGAAAGAAGAAAACTCAATTGAGTAGCTAACAAACGCCCCTAGTATAAGAGCACTAGCATTAGCAGGTGGAGTCCCGCTGGCCTTGACGGCTGTAGTGTTTCCTTGAACGAACCCCAAAAGGTGTCCAAAGCTAGCAAGTACCAGAAATTTGCTAATTCTCCTCATTATCAAGTTTACGTAAATCTCAACGAGGTAGATTCTTGAGGTCACCACGAACATTCTCAGAAGAATGGAAAGACAAATTTACAAAAGAACTGCATCGGACCGACACCCTTGCTAACCATTCACGTTAATTACGCCTACAGCCGACAACGGGCCGTAAATCTTGAAGGCTGCACCCCACGATATTGCCAATAGATGGGTAAATTACGGATAGCATTGTAACCGTCTAGTAGCCTTCCATCTCCCAAAGAGGGAGGATATAGGATACCGATCATAACCTTATCACATCCGGCAGCCCACATGTGGCCCAGCGAATTGTCGAATATCATGTGTCTATAGCACAAGACAAATCTAATAAAACGACAGAGCAACACACAGAAAGAAAGAAAAAAGCTCTGAAGCCATTATGTTGTGATTGAAATTAATGCCCCCTCGAAAAAACTGGAATCTGCCAAACCTCAAAAATTTAGTCCAAATCATATCCAAAGCTCAAAGCATTAAACCACCAGAACCAAGCGTTCAAACCGTTTCATAAAGCAGATTTTTGTCGATAAAATATTTTGACAGCTTCTCGTGTATCACATCCGAAGAGGTGTATGTGTCACATTCGCTAAAATCCTCACCACATAGTTGATGTCGAAATTCAGACCTCAAATTCGATATCCTCTCCAGGATCTCAGCCTATAAATTATGCTTCGATTTTCCCTCTTTTTCCTCCTCGGGTGAAGAGATTGCGGGAGGCATATCTCGATTTCGTAGCGCACAGGTTTTGATATACTCGATCATCACGTTCAATATTGCAATCGGCAAGCCAGGGTCGATCTCCGTATTCTCGACGACGTCACGTTCCGTCTGAAACTTCCTGTCTGCAATCTTCCATCTCTGGGAAACGTGAGCTGACGTGTGCTCTGGGAACATTGCACTTACTAGATCCTCTTTGTGACATAACCTTCGACTGTCCAATTCATCAGAGGTACTCAGGGCCCGCGAGGCTCAAGTCGATGTCAACGTGAAATGCATCATATTCGCTCATGACATATTGAGCAACTGCAACAGGAACAGCGATGATTAACAAGATAGGAAGAATTTCGAAGAACATCTTGATGGCTCGGCAGATGCAGGAGGAGATAACTTTCTGTGACAATCAAAGTGACAGATGATATTGATTGAGGGACAGTAGAATAGAGACTGCAAGATATAAACCAACTTAACCAAGGAAAAAAGAGAATATATATAGCATCGTAGTCGGTCTTCCAACTCATATTCAGCCCCGCCCCGCGCCCCATTGTCCGCTTACTATGGACCGAGAGACCATACAACGAAGCTCGTTAATCGTATGTTGTTCCCAAACTTTGGGGTTCGGCACATGTGAAAATGGCGATGAAAAAAAAAGCGAAACGGAAACCTATTCGCTGGAATGCTGACCCGTGCGAGGTAAATGCATGAAAGGCGTCTCGGGGTTGGATCCAGGCCAGCTGAAAAGGGCCCAGCTAGCTTTACAGGCGGAGACGGGACGGATGGCTTTCAGCAGCAACCCGATCCCGTTCCCGACATCAGCTGATCTGGGCCCCAGAACTTCAGCTGAATAATACAGTACTGTACAGTAATGCTTGACACATCAGACGGATTCTCTGTTGGAAGACTTGTTTATTGATTTATTGACGAGAGGAAAAGGAGAGTTCGGGACGGGAAAGTTTCAAACGTCTGGAGATGCCCACTAGTCCCATTCCAGCAATAGTTTCCTCAAAAATTCATGCCTCAAATTCCAGTCCCTATATTGAATCGAGGGAACCGACCTCCAATGACGTCCTTGGCCCCTCGCCCCACTTCTCCAATGGCGTTTCTCCATCGACTTTCTCTCCTATTTTCGCAACCAATTGCGCTCCCCTTTCCCCATTCTCCATGTCATTGCTGCGGTGACGATACCACGCAGCTAGAAGAGGAGTCCGACCTCGGTTTGGACAAGTCTTCAAGTCTTCACCATGAACCCCCTCCTCAGAACAGCAGCAGCTTCTGCTTCACGAACCTTTTCGCGGTCACGTTTCCAAGCATTTAGTTTACCAATTTTATACATACGACCAGCTTCCACAATGCCACACAATGTGCCAAGGCTCAACGACCCGTCTCTGTTGAAGACGGATGTCGCATACGTCAATGGGGAGTTCGTGAAGGCAAAGTCTGGAAAGACCTTTGAAGTCCATGGTATGGTTTCATTTTTGTCATTTCCATAATTACAGCTGACTTCTGCATGTAACAGACCCCTCTTCTGGCAAGCTGATTGGAACTGCCCCCGAATTCGACGCTGCGGATACACAAAAGGCCATCGATGCTGCTGCCGCTGCATTCCCTTCCTTCAAAACGAAGACCGGCCGTGAGCGTTCAAAGCTTCTACGAAAGTGGTACGACTTGATGGTATGATACAAGGAATGGCATTCATGGGCAACTTTAACGCGGGAATAGGTCGAGAATGCGGAGGACATTGCAAGACTCATCACCTGGGAGAACGGAAAGCCATTGGCAGACGCAAAAGGAGAGGCTGCGTATGCTGCGAGCTTCTTTGAATGGTTCAGTGAGGAGGCACCAAGAGTCTACGGGGATACCATTCCCGCATCAATTGCAGGAAACAGGATTATCACTATCAAGGAGCCAGTGGGAGTGTGTGGACTCATTACACCGTAAGCAAGCGCAATACACTTTTTGGTGGGGTCTAAATGGTCGCAGATGGAACTTTCCCGCAGCGATGATCACTCGAAAGATTGGCCCCGCCCTCGCAGCCGGCTGCACCGTCGTAGCCAAATCACCTGGCGAGACCCCCTTCACATCCCTGGCCCTCGCAGAGCTCGCACACCGAGCTGGTATTCCGAGGGGAGTGGTGAACATTGTCAGTGCTCTTAAGAACACTGCAGAGGTTGGAGAAATCATCACAACATCCCCAATCGTCAAGAAGGTTTCCTTCACTGGCTCCACTGGTGTGGGTAAGCTCTTGATGAAGCAATCCTCGTCGACCCTCAAGAAGCTATCATTCGAGCTCGGGGGAAATGCACCATTTATTGTCTTCGACGACGCAGACCTCGACGCTGCAGTCACAGGCGCAATTACAAGCAAGTTCCGCTCCTCTGGGCAGACATGCGTTTGTGCAAATAGAATCTTTATCCAGGCCGGCATCTACGACGAATTCGCTCAAAAATTCGCCGCCAAGGTTAAAGACTTCAAAGTTGGAGGTGGATACACTGAAGGCGTCACCCATGGCCCTCTCATTCACGACAGAGCTATCACCAAGGTTGATGCCCACGTCAGAGATGCCGAGAAGAAGGGTGGCAAGGTCATTCAAGGTGGCCAGAAGATGCATGAACTTGGACCAAACTTCTTCCAGCCCACCGTCATCACTGGCATGACCACTGAAATGGCTCTTGCTTCAGAGGAAACTTTCGGACCCGTTGCAGGATTGTTCAAATTCTCAACAGAGGAAGAGGTCGTCAAGATTGCGAACTCAGCCGAAGTTGGATTGGCAGGGTACTTCTTCTCCAGGGATCTGCAGAGAGTGACCCGAGTTGCTGAAGCTTTGGAAGTCGGTATGGTGGGTGTCAATACCGGATTGATTAGTGATGTTGCTGCGCCATTCGGTGGTGTGAAGGAATCCGGATTCGGACGAGAGGGGAGCAAATACGGCATTGCAGAATATCAAGCGACGAAGATGGTAACATATGGTGGTATGGGCCAGCCACTGCAGAAGTAAAAGTAATTGAGTGATGAAATATAATTGTTTGACTACTTCTTTGAACTGCAGTAGAAGACTCACATTGCTTAGAAAAGATCATTTGACTTAGCGCGCGCACATTAGGGGCACCATAGGGAGCCTTCGATGCTGAGTAAGCAGGAGCACGTGTGGAGGGCCCATATCGCCCGTTCCATATAATCACCTTTCGTTGCCCAGAACCTCAGATGCCATTCATTAAGCACACCTCTTAAATCAATCAGCCACGACTATCTATCCTCTACGCACCATAATTGAAGAGTGTAAACGCGTCGCGAGGCGTGTACAGTTTGTGGAAAGCAGGCTCAATGTTTCTCGTCACATCTGCAACGTTACGTAATTCATGCTAAGCTTCACTTTCTACACAGGCTCACTCCTTCAAGTCAGCCTCCCACTATGTCCAATCTCACCCAGTATAATAGTGGTGGCCCTAGACAAGAGAGACGAGTTCTCTTTTCCCGAAATTGCCAATCGAGATCCGCCTGAACGTCTAGCGCGCTACATTTCCTCCTCCACAATGTATCAATCTTGGAATTGTGGACCTGAAAACTTCTATCACTGCCAAGCCTCCACCTCCTACGATTACTCCGTTCATCAATCGAGAAAGCAGAGGGGAAACGCAAAGATACTACGATGTGGTTCACTTCCACAATAAGATCAATGAGGAACTTAATTTGAAATGGGTCACATTCATCAGCCCGGACAAAGACACACTTGTTATTGCAAGTCTAGCGGCAATCTTTCGTTTTGATTACCTCGCTACCTCTATCCCAGCTAGGGCTACAGATAGATGGAGGATTGAAGTCTATTCGTCGGGTCGAATCCACCCCCATGGCTTGGTCTATTGTCTTTGTCCAGACACCACCGGGGTTCATTCAACCTAGCAGCATTTGCTGGGTTTTGCGGCAATTCCGAGGAATGCAAAGTGTTCACTTTGCACTACCCGACGGGTTTCAGAAGGTCAAGTTTGTCAGACAACTATGGAGGGGTTCTTCGAGCGGCATCAAAGAAAGTACACGGACGGAATGGCCCCAAAAGTCACATTTGCTAAGTCCGTGGAATAGTCGATGAATACTGCCTCAGGGTCATGGCAAGATAAAGGCATGACCCAGCCCCGGAGAAAATGTCACTCTCGGAGGAGAGCGGGTTCTATCACTCTGCATAATAGCTTGCCATCATGAAATTTTCAGGGCAGCCACAGCAGAAATAAATTCGCTGAACTATGAAACACGGCTGGTTGAATATCTTCCACCTTCTTTTGAATAGCCATTTTCGCTATCTTATGAGAAGTGAGAGCCTCAAGAGTGAAACAAGTGTTTGAATGCATTAGGTCTCGTTCAACGCCGCCGATGTGGAATTCTGTGCACGAACTCCAGTGAGTCATCTTGCCAATATTCAAAAAGTTTCCTGTCCCCATGTTCTCGCAGATACAGATCCTCACTAAATTTCACATCTCTCAAAGTCGTCGAGGTAGATCACGTGATTCAATTCGTTCCTCAGACCTTTGAATCTAACGTCATTTTCAATTTCGAATTGCTACAGACATGCACAATTCGGTACCAGTATTATTTACGAATAGCAAATCATACCGTGTTTGCGGATATGGGACTTCTTCGCACAGGTTTTGTGCCGGATTTCTCTATGGATTTGCCACGAGATCTATTACAAATCGATAGCAACTGCTTCCCCGAGCACAATGCGGCCATATAAATGCATTCTTTCATACTGAGCACGCCATGAATGCTTTGCAATCAATAAATGTCTAGATAATTTCAAGTAATGCACAGATATTATCACATGATTATTCTTGGATCTCTCAAAAGTGTAAAATATTTATTCTTCACTATTTCTAATCTTGCTTTGTAGGAAGAATTTGGCAATAGCAATACTTTTCTGACAAGTTCCTATGCTTACAAATAGGATCAATTGATTGCTCGACCAATAGTCATCAATAAAAGGTAGACAACTTCCTTTGCTT
>Ga0302325_10019390_pt1 | contig 14303 bp, 13 predicted proteins | sample Palsa_T0_2_FD_201948 | JGI IMG/M metagenome (GOLD analysis project Ga0302325, IMG submission 201948) | Peat permafrost microbial communities from Stordalen Mire near Abisko, Sweden - Palsa_T0_2 | ecosystem: Environmental > Terrestrial > Soil > Palsa > Peat permafrost | place: Sweden: Abisko... | reverse complement strand
CGTTCGCCGAGTCACCCATGAAGGGGAGAGTAAGGGGCAAAATAATTCGCCCGGCCGCATTCCCCGCCGGGTGAGAGCGCATGATACCGGGGGATTTGGGGCCGCCCAAGACGGTGTGCCTGGTGGAGACACGTTTGCGACGCTAGGCGCTGATATGGACCCTGCCAGGATCGACGGCGCTAGCGGCAGGCGGTTTGTCCACGCCTCATAAGCCTTGACCACCGCTATTTCGTCGCATTCGACCATGGGACAGAGCTATCGTCGATGCCCTACTCCGGCCGCGCTTTCCTTACACTTGAGGACGCTCAGTTCGGTTATGCTTAGCTTAGCGTTGTCAAGCTAATCCGCCTGGACAGGTGTCAGGCCAGCGAAAGTTGTGACCCACGACTTCGCCTTCCTTCTTTTCTAGGAAATAGTCTATCGCATGACTGCACGCGGAGGACAAGATGGGGATTTTGCTTAGTTTCGTAGTCATCGCCTATAACGAAGCGGGGAACATCGGCCGCACACTCGATGGGATCACAGCGCTCGCGGGCCTTGCTCAGCAACGCTATGAGGTTATCGTCGTCAACGATGGGTCACGCGATAGAACTGCGGACATCGTCGCCGACCGAGCAGCGCGGAACCCGCGCATCAATCTGATCGATCTGCCGACGAATCGCGGTCGCGGATATGCCCGGGCCACTGGAATCTTGGCCGCGCGGGGTGAACTCATCGCGACTGTCGACGCGGACATCATCCTGCCCGGCGACTGGCTCCTCCGGGCCGAGGCTGCGCTCGCAGGCAACGATGCCGTCGGCGGTACTGCGGTCCCCGACGGGGATGTCGCGTACGTGTTTCAGGCAACCAGGCTCGTGCCCCGTGTTGTCGGCCATACCACTGCCGTGACTGGCAGTAACGCGCTCTACCGGCGACAGGTCTTTGACCTTGTGGCGTTTGATCCTTCCCTGCGGGAGGGCGAGGACGTTGCCTTGAATCAGGCGACGGCGCGACACGGGCTGTCTTTTGGGACCGTGCCCGGCCTGCTCGTACAGCACACCGAGAGCAAGACGCTCCCCGACTCTCTCCGCTGGCTGTTCAATACCGGCAGGGGAGCAACGAGGCAATTGCTCGTCTACCGTCAGGTGCGAACGCCCGACGTGGTGACCGGCGCCTTCCTGTCAAGCTTGGTGGCCGGCACCTTGGTCGGCGTCCTGACCGGTCCGCTTGTCGGCGCCGGGATCCCCGTAGCGGTCCTTCTTACGGTCAGTGTCCAGCATGTGCGGAGCCGTTTCGTGACGCCACTGGTTCGCCTGCCCAGCGTGAGCTTGGCCGTCGCCCTCGATAGCGCCCATCTGCTGGCCTACTTCGCAGGCCGCGTGGCCGGACTGTCCTGGCTGTCAGCCAGGCGTAAGCAGCCAGTCGGGTCGCTCAGCGATAGTCGAGATGTCGGCGCCGCTCTCACGGGCGGCGGCCAGAGCGTCGCCGAGCAGCGTCAGTCGATTGCCGCCGCTGACGATCCAGTCATGGAACGTGATCATTGACAACCGGCCAGGGACGCCGGCGGCTGCACAGAGGACCGCGCGCGCGTATTGCAGCGTCTCTGGCGGCGTTTCTTCTGTTGGCTTTGGCAAACCGAGCAGGTCGCAGTCGAGCGGCGAATAGACAGGGACTTCCATGAGGCCGTCACGGACGAACGGCTCGCGCTGGCCCAGTAGCCACCGCAGCCGCCCGGTCGGCGAAGCGCCAAAGTTTCCGTTCACGATAAGGCGTAGGTTGAGCAGTCCGAGAACCAGCCGGTCGTTTATGAGTCGGGCAAAACCGTCACTCACCCGCCAGGCCTCAGGCACCGGGAGCAAACCGGGTCGGAGCAGTTCTGCCGGGTGTCGGATCTCCATGTTCGATACCCAGCGGTATCCCTGGGACCGGAGCATCGCATACACCTCGGCCCGGTAGAAGTGCGGCGTGAGAAGGTATGGCGCACGGAAGCACTGCGGGCGTGATCCGGTTATGTCCGCAAGCAGCGAACCGGCCCTGGCGAGGTTCTTTTCCAGGAGCGCGAGCGCCTTGGCGTCGTAAACCGACAAGTTATCATGCTCGTAGCCGTGCAGGCCGATCTCGTGTCCTTCGCTCGCGATCTCGCGCACGATATCGGGGTAATCTTCGACCATTCGCCCGACGATGAAGAAGATCCCCCGCGCGGCCTGCCCTGCGAGTTCATCGAGAATGAGCCTGGCACCCCTGCGAACGTCGAACGGCACCTTATGTGGCATCCCGTAGCTGCCTTCGAAGTCAAAGCACACCAAGAGTCGGCCGCGGCCGTGGACGTCAGCCACAGTGGCCACCAGTCACCTCGCGGGCGGCTGCGAACGCGTTCACAGCCGCACCCCAATGGAATATGTTGCCAAAATGACAGTGATAGTACGCGAATGTCCCTTGTGGCATTTTCAGCCCTCCCTCTGCATCGGCTCAGCCAGTACCCAGTCATCTTAAATCATCGCGGTTACCTGCGCTGGCAGCTAGCTAAGGCTGTCCATTACGCTGCGGAACGAACGAATTCTGATCGCCTTTCTCCTGCGTCCTCGCGGCCCTGAAGATGCTCCGTATTTCCGGCTCTCGTAGATCGCCCCAAAAGCGCACTGAATGCGTCAGCAGCTTGCCCTTGGCCAGCAGGTCGTCCGGATGCGCGGGCAGTCCGCGCCACCGCATGGCCATGGGGTCAGCCGGGCGCCCAAAGTCGGCATTGCGATAGCCGGCCGCCACCGTGAGCAGTCCCATGATCATGTCCTCGCCTAGCCTGCTGGGCGCGAGAGCAGGCATATCCCACCATCCCCGGGCGTGGATGTCATCAGCGAGGTTAAGCCGGTGGATATATCCGCCACCGAGCGCGTGCTCGCCGTAGACGTACCCGTTCAGCCGCGCCTGCCTTAGCAGGCTTCGCTGGCTGGCGCGCATGCTCGGATAGCGGAGGCCCAGCGGCCCCGACTCGATGCGGAGCATGCGTGCACCCCAGGACCAATCTCGGACGCCACCGTCAGCGGCGATTCCGTACGAGCCGATCAGCCCCACCTTCGGGTCGGCTGCGAACTTCTCAATCGCACGGTCAGCAAGCCCGCTGCCGATGAGCAGTGCGTCCACGTCGAACCGCAGGATGACCTCGGGCGCGAACCGCTCGAGCAGCCACCGGTAGCCAGCGGCGATCTTGACCCAGAGTCCCCCGTAGCCGCCAGGTGTCCGCGGCGCTGGAATTACAGCGATGTCCTCCGACATCACTGCGGCCTGCTTGGCGAATTCGTCATGCCCGCCAGTGTCATCGACGACGACGATGACACGCGATGCCCCAGCGTAGTGCAGTGCGCTGTCCAGCGTGTCCAAAGCGGCCTGGCTGTCATTCGGCCCGACTGGCATGACAAGGCCAATTCTCTTAGACTGCCGCATCAAATGTCCCCCTTTCTATTCTTTCGCCGACCATGCGCGGGCCAATGGCTCCGCCGTCACATCGACGCCGGCGCTGAGCACCGTGCGCAGCGCGGCCAGAGTCTGCTCCGCGATCTCGCCCCAGCTCATCGCGGCACAGTACGCATCCGCGGCGGCCGCCATGCGGTCGAGCGTCACGGAGTCGGCCACAATCGCCTCCGTCAGCGCGCGGGTAAGCCCCGCAACCGTGCCGTCGTACCGGAACACCGCTTCATCCGGCAGTTCGGCCAAGCCCGGAAGATCAGGCACGACGATGGGCCGACCGTGACCCAAGGCCAGCAGTGCGCTGCCGCTCGTAGTAGATCGCCGGAAGGGCAGGACGGCCACATCGGCCTCTGCCAGCAGCCGCGTCAGTTCCTCGTCGGGAAGACGCTCAAGGCAAAGTTCAACGCGTCCTGGTGAGCGTCCGGCCAGTTCGGCGAGCACTGGCCGGAGCATCTCGTCGCACTGTCCCGCGACGGTCAGTCGCACGTCGAGATCGGGCGGCAGCGCCGCGAACGCGACCAGCAGGTCATCGACGCCCTTGTACTCTCGGATGTTCCCGAAGAACAGCAGCCGCCGCGAACTGCCTCGGTCCCTAGACGCGCGCGGCGTCCCCGGCTGGCTGGCCGGCGTAAACGGTCCGTGCGGGATCACGACAGTCGATCTCGGGACTACGCCGAGCGCCGCTAGTTCCTCAACCGTCGCCCGGGAATGCGCGATAACAAGATCGCACTTACTGACCAGCTGCCGTCGCGCCTGCGGGTCATCGGAGAACACCTGCTGCAGGGGAAGCACGTTGTGCGCCGTCCACACCAGCCGCAGCCCGACCACCCGCAGCGTCCACAGCCAAAAGCCGAACCACAGCTGCGCGGCCCGTCCGAGTAGCCGAGAGCGGCCCGAACCATACAGGGCGAAGTCGTAGACCCAGTGCAAGTGGACCAAGTGCGCTCCGGCCAGCCGTCTGACCACCAGCTCAACGGGCAGGAGTAGCTGATTCAGCGTGTGCGAAGGCGTGGGCGACCCGATGTAGGTGACGTCCACGCTCCGGTGACGCAATTCCCGGTACAGCAATTCCTGATAGGGATTGGCGCTATTGCGCGGCAGCACCAGGATTCTCATCGTCTCGCCAACTCGGCCAAGACCCCGGCCCCGAACCACAGGTGATCGACAAGTACCCGGATCACCCGGTCAGATCGATTCCGCCAGGCCGGGATGAGCAGCAGCAGCGGGTACCAGGGAAAGATCAAGGTGAGCGGCAGGCCCAGCAGGAACAGCGGGTAGACGACAGCGATCGGGTCGCTGCGGAGGATGCTCCTGCGCCGGGCGCGATGTTTACGGTAGAGCCGGGCCCGAGCCTTGCCGTACACGTAGGAACGGCGATTCCGGCGCCGTGACGGGCCGTAGTCGTGTCGCAGGGAAGCTTCGGGGACGTGCAGCACTCTGTAGCCCGCGTCGTTCAGGCGCCAGGTGAAGTCCACATCGGAGCCGTACGCGAAGCGCTCATCGAAGCCGCCGAGCGCATCGAACGCCCCGCGGCGGAAGCCAAAGTTGAGTGTCGGGCACTCGACGAGGTAACTGCCGTCCCCGGCGTGCTCCACCCGCCGCACATGCGCGGTCGGGAACGCCAGCGCGCCCGACAGGTCGCGTGACGTCCCCGCTACAGCGTTCTCGCATTGGCGCAGTGGGGTCGCCATCCGCTCAAGCCATCCGTCGTCTGGCAGGCACCCGGCGTCGGTGAACACGATGATGTCGCCAATAGCCGCACGGACGCCGACGTTCCGCTGGTGCGGGATGGAAACAGGGACGCCTGCCGGGGGCTTGAAGTCGATCCACCGCACCTGCGCCTCATGGCGCTGCCGGATACGGTCAAGGCGCCCTGCTGACGCATCAACGACCACGACCTCGCCCGGCTCGTCCAGTCCGGCGACCTGGCTGGAGACGCCGGCCAGCGTATCGTCGAGGCTCGCCTCGTCCTTACTGATGATAACGACAGAGATCATCGATGAAACACCTCTGATGTGCCGTTCGTGTAAACGACGTTGAAATTGGACTCGAGAAAGAGCTTCGGGAACGCGTAAGACGCCGCGTAATTCCCGGTTTCTGATTGCACGACGTTATCTATGATATTCGCGCGGGTGGCGTAAACCCACGCATGCTGGTCGGTCGTTTCCGGGGTGATGTCACTGAGTATCCCCGGACGCTGGCCGGCCATCGTTACCAGCCGGAGTTCCCCGTACCGGTCTGTTTCGATCACCTGGTCGGCCGGAGCTTCTCTTAGGACCCACGCACCAGCGGCGAGATCTTGCGTGGTGGCGACAAACCGCTGATAGTCCGTATAGCTGTTGGCCAGATTCGAGGCTGTACCGCCGCCCAGGAATGCATTGCTAAATCCGGTGGTGCCGACAAGGAATACGCCAAGCGAAGCCGAGCAGGCAATGAGGATCCAGGGCCGGGCCCAGCTAAATTTGATTTGGAGCCACTCGAAAAACCAGGAGATGGAGAGAGCAAGGACGATCATCAATTGCATGAAGGCGCGCGTCGGATTGTATTCCTCCGCTATGGTCCCGCTGATCCGGACCAAGATGAGCATGACCATGCTGGCGAGGCCGACCAAGGCAATCTCGCGGGCAACGGCTGGCACCCTCCTGCGCAATGCGAGCATCAGTGCGGTGATTCCGGCCAGCAGATTAGTCGCTTGCTGCACGAGTAGATCCGCGAGATTGATGCCACTTGACAATGATTCAATTTTGACAGGCGGCGTGGGATCGCTAGCGATTGTTAGGTCATACTGCGGGTCGCTGGCAGCGGGCAGCGGGGTGACGAATGGATACGTTGTTTGATAGTACTTTTTGATATAGATCTGATACTGAGCGGGCGACAGCTCCTGGGTATCCTCGCCTTGAAGATAGGTGGATAGCGCGCTCCCGCCCTTGTTCGGGAGTATGCTAACGCCTTTGGCATCGGCGCTCTGCTCGAACTGTGACAAATTCGAGGCAGAGTGGGTGACGGGGCCGTACCACACTATCGCTCCTGCTAGCGAGACGCCGAAGGCGAGCAGTAGAACACCACTCATGCGAGGGATGGGTCGAAACCAAGAAAATATCCATTGCAGCGCGGCGGCCAGCGCAAACAGTGGAATGGCCAGGTAGGTCGTTGAATAGTGGGATACAACCATACCCAAGCTCAGCAGGCACACGAAGATCCACCGACCGGGACTGCGTTTTGACTCCGTGGTGTCGAGCAGCAGCGCGATGAGGGCGGTGAACAAAAGCGTTCCGATTTCCTGTCTCGCCAACGCAGGCATCTGCTCGAAAAACGTCTGCTGCATGATCACAAGAGCTGCCGCCATGAATGCCCAACGGCCTGAGATAAATCGACGGCCGAGGCAGAAAATCCCTACTGGGAACAGAGCTGCGACAATGGGGTAGACGACCTTGAAGATAAGCAGTGTCTGCACGCCAGACAGTTCATGCAACGCTGCGGGCAAGACGGTCAGACTCAGCATGGCGCCGTACGCGTCGTTGGGGTGGGAGATGTGCCAGACGCCTCCCGTCACTGTTTGGTTCAGTGAATAGTATTCACTGGAGATGTCGAATCCGTAGACGAGATCGCCGCGGAGCGAAAACGACCACATTAGTGCGAGGCCAGCGGCGAAAAGGATGACAACGAGCAGGGCATCGTCATGCGCGTACGCGCGCAGGAATGCCGCGATCAGCGTGATAATTACCAAGACGATCGCGATGAGCGCTACCGCGTTGCTGTGGCCGCTGTTCAGCCGTAGCGCTCCGGCGGCTCCCACCAAGGGCAGCGTAAGCGGCCACAGGAGAGCGACTGGCCGTTTGAGCGCACCCCAGGGGATCTGGGTGTCCGGGGCGGCGTTCAGCCCGCTAAGCAGCAGACCAAGGCAAACGATCTCAAGCGTGATGAGCAACGGCGCGGCCCGTAGCGGGGCAGAGATTCCAACGACCGGCCCGAGAAGGTCGATGACGAGGCCAGAGCCTGTCAGCACGAGGATTGACGCGGCCGGAACATAAATGGGGCAGGCCGCGATGGCCGTTCCAGGCACGCGTAGCGCCCGCAGCAGAACAACGCCTGGGATGATGAGCAACACTGGCACCATCAGCAACTGAACGGCCCAGGCCGCGTGCAACGGCGTGAGCAGGGCGAGTGCCGCGAGCCCTGCTACTTGAACCGTGAGCCGACGGGAAGGCTTCTCTCCCGCTTCCAGTCGCCATCCGCTCGGCGATAGACCTCGAGCGCTGACCGCTCCTCGCGTGCCGGTCATCGCAGTGGTCTCGCGGCCGTCGTTTCCTGTCGATGTCGTGCCGTCGAGGCGGCGGGCTCAGGCACGAACCCGCGGTATCGCCATAGGCCCTGCAGGTAGCCGATGTTCCCATACGTCTCCTGCGCGAGCCGCACGTAGGGGTCAAGCAGGCAGGCTGGTCGTCTGCTCGTCACCGCGAGCCGCGGCCCGGCAGGGTACAAGAGCTGCGGCAGCGCAGCAGCCACCACGAGTAGGAACGGCACAAAGATGGACGCGGCAAGCAGAGCGCATACGAGCACGGGCGCAGGGAAGATCGTCGGCCGCATCGTCGGCCGCTTAAGGTAAAGCATGGCGCAGCCACGCCCATAAGCGCGGCTACGCCGCAGAGTGTCGCGCAGGCCTGGGTCGAAGTGATGCCGCACTACGGCGCTCGGCGTCACGACCAGGCGGCCACGAGGGAATCCGCGACGCAGCTGAAGACAGAAGTCAAGGTCGTCGGCGCCAAATCGGAACCGCTCATCGAATCCGATCTCGGCGGCCACGTCGCGCGGGAATGACATGTTGGCGCCGACCAGCGAGTAGACCTCGCGCATATCATGCGGTTGCTCCGGCGCCCACTGCCTGAGCACATAGAGGTAAAGCCGGTACAGCAGCTTCTCACTGTGCGCGAGATTCATTTCAGCCGGGACAAGCGGGTTGTTGCGCTGAAGAAAGCCGAGCATGTAGCTCTCTGATAGAGCGGGGACGAGAGGACCTCCGACACCGACGACGCCGCCGGAGTAGGCCTCGAGCAGTTCTCTCGCCCATTCCGGTTCGGGTTCGCAGTCGTCGTCGAGGAATGCCACAACGGGGGCCGTGGCCGCCCGGATGCCTGTGTTTCGCGCGCTGGAAAGACCGCAGTTGGCCTCATGGCGAAATACGGTCACGCAGTGCTCTCTGGCGACGTCGCTCGTGTCGTCGGTTGATCCGTCGTCAACGACGATGATCTGGAGTTCGACGTCCTTCTGCGCCGCCAGGGCGCGCAGGCAGCGATCCACCCCTGCGGCGCCGTTGAGCGAGCAGATGACGACGCTGAGGTCAGCCGACATTGGGACGATCCTTCTTGGCCCGCTCCTTGGCCGCTGTTGGTGGGCACGTGACCCAGAAGCTGATCGACTCCGCGGGGCTAGCCAGCCGGACAACTACCTGAAGGCGACCGCCAACGCATGCGGCGGCTACCGACCGGGTGACCCCGGCGCGGCCCTGTGCGGGCGTTTGCGCGGCGCCGCTCGCCTCGACCCGATTCTTACCGGCCTGCACCAATCGGATGGACCACCGGTACGATCGCGCGGCGTACGAGACGTTATGGATGCCGAACGACACCTTGACGGTGCCGTTCGGCTTCTCCAGGGCGTTTGGTAGCGCCCCCGGGTCGTTAAAGGCCAACTCCGTGTAGACGGCGGGCGTCTCGTAGAGTCCGGTGTCGCGGAGCAGCACATGTCCCGGCTGGGTCTGCGCCAGACCGACGCAGGCCAATACCGCTGCGACAACCGATAGCAGAGGCCAATGACCTTTCATAACCTGACTCCAGGCCCCACGAAGTCAGGTTGCTCAGCGTCGACAGTCCGCTCATCGACGTTGCTCGTCCTATATTCGAAAGATGGCAAATCGCTTGAAATCTGCACTTCCCGGACATGCCGAGTAACCGACATTCCTCGCCCCCAACCCTTCGCGGAATTCGTAACCCCATGCGGCAGCGGCCAGAGGGTTCTCGGGTGTTGCCTATCGATGCCCACCCAGAGGTCGGCAGCTACCGCAGGTAGTTAGTCTACGACGGATACGGCGCTTTTACCGACGAACCGCTGCGGGCAGACCAACGACTTTTTGCTAATCCTTCCCGAAAGGGAGTTGGGCTCAACTTGAACGCGCCACCGACGATCCTATTTGGATCTATATCTAGCCATCGATGATCTTCCCCCGACCACGGGTCAATCCGTCCAGGCCAGGACATTTCCACTCACCCAAAATTACGACCGTGGTTGGGGCGGCCACCACCGAGGCCACTGCGGGAATTACAGAAGGGGTGAGGTCGCGCCTGGTACAGCCGGGCGTAGATGGCGAACCACCGCTCGATGTCTGAGACGCCGCGCCGCTGCGACAAGACCGCGACGGTATCGGTTGAAGCCGCCGCGTGGCTGCTCGGCTGAGCGCGGATCTCCTCCTCCGCCACGGCAGAGGTGGCGTCTAGGGCTCTGCGCCGGTGCCGCCCGGACCTGCCCGTGGCCATCACCGCGAGTCCTAGCAATAGCGATGCGACTTGCGAAATCGCCCATCCGATAGCTGCGCCGGTGATTCCTCGACTCAGCAAAGCGCTAACACAGACGAGGACAAAGACCGCGTTGGCGGCGTTCATGAAGAGGTAGGCCCCGCCCCGGTCTCTCGCGATGAGCATCGAGTCGACCAGGTAATTCCCGGCTGAAAAGAGTGACGTCAGCGAAAGGACGCGCAATACGCTCGTTCCTTGTTCGGCATAGCTTGAGCCGAATACTCGCAGGATGAAAGGCGCGGCAAACAGGATCAGCAGCAAGAGCGGGATCATTATCGAGTAAATGGCCTTGATGGCCTTACGGAGCTGCTCGGTCATGGTCTCGCGGCGGCGAGACACCTCGGCGAAAAACACCTGCGCCGTCGTCGACGGGATGATATTCAGAGATCCTGCTATGAGGGCCGCCACCGAGAACGATGCGGTCCGCGCGGCGCCAAGTTCAGCAATGATGATCAAAGGGACGACGGAACTGGGGACGATCCCGAAAATAGTCGCGATATAACTTTGGACCGTGGTCGTCAGGTAGTTCCGAACGGCGGTCACCGCTTCCTCTACTCCATGTCCCCTGGAAGTCTTAGCGACGAGCGGCGGGACGCTGAGTATGGTGGAGAGGAACAAGCCCAGCCCGTATGACAGGAGCAGGCCGTACGAGTGGAGCGACGCGAGGGCGACCAATGCGACAAGCCGGGCAACCGCGCCGACCAAGTTCGTCCATAGCACTGCCGACGGTGCCCGAACTGCGACGAGCCCTGCGTTCAGCACACCACACAGCGAGCTGGTGACGACGAGTGCGGTGAACAAGGCGATCGACTGTCCATGTGCCTGCAAGTGCAGGGAAGCCGGCAGGTGTGGGCCAACGGCCAGCACCACGACCGCGCACAGCGTGCCGCCGAGCAAGGTAATGGACCCTATGACGAGCAGCATCAGCCCCCGCTGGCTGTCGCTGCTCGCGATGTGACGGGTAACGAGGTTCTGGAGTCCGAGCGAAGCGATAGCGGAGAGGAGGCCAATCCCGGCGTATAGACCGGAAAAGGAACCGATCGTGCTAGCCGGATATTCTCGGGCTGCCAGTGCCCAGAACGCGAAGCCGAGGACTGAGAGCAGGCCGGAGTTTATCAGCAGCAGCAGCGTCCCGCGGTAAAGCGGTTCGCTGACTAGGGTTCGTGCCTTGACTAGTAGCTGTGACAAGGAAGCGGGCATGACTCAGCTCATCTCGGAAATTTCGCGAATCGCGGTGAGTGTTCTGTCGGCAATGGCAAATTCGGTGATCGATCTGCGATCGAAAGACGGCAAATCGCTTGAGATCAGCACTTTCCGGACATCCTGAGTAACCGACATTCCTCGCCCCCAGCCCTTCGCGGAATTCGTAACCCCATGCGGCAACGGCCGGAGGGTTCTCAGGTGTTGCCTATCGATGCCCACCCAGAGGTCGGTAGCTACCGCAGGGTAGCTAGCTTACGACAGACAAGGCGCTTTGGCGGACGAACCTCCGCACGCGGTCTAACGACTTGCATCTGATCCCTTCCAGAAAGGAAGATGGGGACAATTGAACGCGTCGCCGCCCAACCTATTTGGATCTATATCCGGCCAGTGACGATCTTTTTTCGCGCTGACCCTTCAATCCGTCCGAGTCGGGACATTCTCCTTCAGCCGAATAACGGCCGTGCTCGGCTATGGCTATGTCCACCGGCCGGGTGAAGCGGAACCACGAGTCGCTCGTTCCGAAGATGTGCAATTCGGGAATTTCAGGCCGCGACATCAGCGCGAACCGAACGCGGCCGCGCCAACTTGAACCAAAGCCACTCTTCGCGCATCCCTCTCCCGTAGTGTGTCTTCGCGCACTGACAGCGACGGGTTAGTTACTAAAGGAGACGAGCACGCCGATGGAAGCCAGCTCCGCCGACCTACGGCCAATCGTGGAGGGCGCCTGGGCCGGTCTATCTCGCGTGGGTCGCCGTCCGTTGCCGTTTTTTGCCGGCATTCTCGTCGTATTGGGCATACCCATGCTTCTGATGCCAGCCAACGGAGCGCCAGGTGCCACAATTACGGCTGGAGACTCAAAGGCTCATTGCATTACCTTGGGATTTCCTGACGGGGTACTCAGCCAATCGATGATTACGGCGGTAGGCGACTTGACCGGAGTAACCTACAATTGTTTGTCGGTATTCGGGGATCCTACTTCGACCTGGGGCGCCTGGGAGACCCCGTGGATGTTCTCAACTCCTTCTGACGGCTGGAATGCGTGGCTGGCCGAGAGTCCCACGCACCAGGTTGTCGTGGGCATGGACCTCATACCGCAGTCAGTCTCTGACAATAATGATCCGCTAACCTGGGAGCAGCCGTGCGCCAGTGGCAACTACGACCAGTACGCGACGGCACTGGCCAAGAATCTCGTATCGTATGGTGCCGGAAACATTGTCATACGCCTCGGCGTTGAGGCTAATGGAAATTGGGAAGACGACTATGTCGGGTCGACTGCCCCTGAAATGAACGCTTGGGCTACGTGCTATGACAATGAGGTGGCCGCCATGCGCGCAGTATCAGGAGCGCATTTCCTCTTCGTCTGGAATCCGAACGTCTGCAGCTTCGACCTTCCACTGAGCGAATGGTATCCAGGCAATTCTTATGTGAATATTATCGGGGTGGACGCTTACGATATAGATTGTGACACGCTCAAGTCGGTGTCGCAGGAAGGGTGGGCAGCGTACCACACCGACAGTTCCGACAGTGCGGGCGATAACAATTTCCCCAGTCTCGCGAATATCGAGGCCTTTGCGGTGGCCAACGGAAAGCCGCTGAGCTTCCCCGAATGGGGCCTTCTTACCGGCATGCCTGACGATCCGACCTATGTCACCGACATGGGACAGATGTTTAATGATGAAAATTTCTCTTTCGAAAGCTACTTTGACAACCGTACCGACGGAGTAGCTCCACTGGGTTCGGCCATTCCAAACGCTACGATCGCTTACGTGCTCGCGTTTGGCTAGGCGCCGATGGGCAGGAAGGTGCTAAAGATGCGGGACGGCGCCGCCACAACCGCTACATACCGCCTACTACATGTGATTGTAGGACACAAATTTCCGATTTACTTTGAGAACGCGATCAATTCCGTCCTGCGCATGACGACAAACGATGATATTCTCGTTGTCGATAACGCGAGCAATGAATCAAGCCTCATCCGGCGGCTCCAGGTGCTCGCGAATGCTCATCCCCGCGTTCGACTCATGCTCCGCAGCACCAACGACCTCTCGCGCAACACCAAGGTCGGCGGCCTCTATGACGCATACAACGAGGTCATGATCTACGCGCTTGAACAAGGGTACGACTACGTCCATATAATGCAGCACGACATGCAGATGCTCTGGTGGGACGAGTGTATCATGGTGCGCGCGCGGGAAATATTCGCTGAATATCAGAAATGCGTCAATATTTCAATGCAGGTACCTTCCATGACATTCCGCCTCTCCGATCTTTTGGATTACGTCAAGCCGAAGCTAATACTTCTCTCCAGGTATGGACTAACCGACACTGGACTCTATGACATGGCCCGATGGCGTGCTCGCGATATGCGATTCAGTGACAGCGAGACGGCACACGCGCTCAAATACCTCAACCACGGGCTACAAGTATTCATCCATCCTTTGCCCACGGTTGCACCGATTCCGTGGCCTGCGGTCGTGCGCAGTGGAAAGGTCGTCGGACACGAAGTCAAGGCTCGCCAGGAGTTTCTGCTTCGGCCACTCTCCCCGGCCGAGATCACTTACGCCAAGGAGTCTACCGACCCGGTCTGGTCTGAAGACATCTGTGTCCCGTGGGGTTGGACCTGCTTGACGCCTTATTGCACATCGGACCTGCGGAGCATCAACTACCTGGTGTCCCTATATCGCGGCATCCGACACCGCGGGCTGCGCGCCGCGTGGCCGCACTGGGAGCGCCGCGGCCTGTCCGTCGGCCGATCGCTGCGTGGCGTACAGCGGCAGCCGCGATTCGGCATGCTCCCGGTCGTGGCGGTGCCCATATGGCATTTGCCTCGTCGGACCATCATGCGTAGTCGCCAGCAGATAAGGGGGACAGGGTGACAGCGCTAATCGGATGACGCTGTGGCCGCTCTATCGGCCACGTCAGGTCGCACTTCGCGCTCAAGGTGGAGCCGCCGGTAGAGTCCGCGCACCGCGCGCTCTCCGGGGATCACCCAGACGGCACCGCCGGCGACGGCGTAGGAAGCGTTCGCTATCCGGCTCTTATAGGAGTCCTGGCCAGCACCGAGTTCGAACCGCGTGATGTCTCGTCGCGCGG
>Ga0302325_10019389_pt1 | contig 14303 bp, 16 predicted proteins | sample Palsa_T0_2_FD_201948 | JGI IMG/M metagenome (GOLD analysis project Ga0302325, IMG submission 201948) | Peat permafrost microbial communities from Stordalen Mire near Abisko, Sweden - Palsa_T0_2 | ecosystem: Environmental > Terrestrial > Soil > Palsa > Peat permafrost | place: Sweden: Abisko... | reverse complement strand
TTGTGCCTGCTGTTTGTCCTGCGCCGTCAGGATTACGTTCGGAACTCGCTGCTGACCGCCGGGATCGGTCTGTTCTCGTATGCCATCTGCTCTCCGTTTCTGTCGCCTGCCAACATTGGGGCGATTCGCGAGGCTTCCGCGGGCGGTCCGGGTGGCACGTGGGGCCTGGGATCGTTCACGGCGCTGGCCATCGTGGCCACCGGCTGGTCATTGCTGTGGCACTACCTGCCGCGTTGGACGACAGATTGGCGTGTGCAGTTCTTCGCTCTTTTCGCCTGGCTGACGGGCAGCGTGCCGCTCATTGCGTTCTATTTGAACCGGCAATTCCTGCCGCAGCCGGGGCGCTACAAGATCGAGATGGACTTTTCGTTGGCGCTTTTGGCAGTATTCGCGGCACGGCCACTTTTCGCGCGAATCCCACTCCCGCTGAGAGTCTGCATGCTCTTGCTGTTTATTGCGGTAGCCGGGGAGCAACTCGTTGGCCAGCGCAGGTTTGCCAAAGTCATACTGCCGCCTGTCGATGTGACCCAGACGATTGAATATCGCACGTCCACCTGGGTGCGGGACCATCTTCCCGGCGTACGCGCGATGTTGCCCGGATCGATCGGGCAATGGACCAACGCGTTCACCGATATCCAGCAGTTCGGCGGCGGTTCGTGGAGCCTCGCTTACAACCAGGCCCAACACCACGCCACCGAGGCTCTGTACAACGGGGGCGAGACGGTGGAGCAGGATGCGCGCGTTTCCATTGCGTGGTTGAAGGCATTCGGTACAGGCGCGATCGCGGTCTCGGGTCCGAAGAGCCAGGAATATTGGAAAGCATTCGCGCACCCCACCAAGTTTGACGGCCGCTTGCCGGTACTTTGGAACGCGGATGATGTCACGGTTTATCGTGTTCCGCTACGCGCGGAATCGTTGGCTCATGTTGTGCCTGCTTCCGCTTTGGTGCGGCGCGCGCCGGCCTCTCCGAGAGATGTGGCAGCAGTGGAGCGGTACGTAGCCGCTCTCGAAGATGAGTCGCTGCCGACGGCGGAGTTCCAATGGCAAGGCGCGAATCGGATTCGTATTCGGGCCACGACATGGCCGGGCCAAGCGGTCTCTATTCAAGTTACTCATCATCCTGGTTGGCATGCGAAGGCCAACGGCACGGCTCGGCAAATCAAAGCCGACGGTCTCGGATTGATGTGGCTTCAGCCGGAATGCAATGGGCCTTGCGACGTGCTACTCAATTACGATGGAGGGGCCGAACTGCGGATTTGCCACCTGCTGAGTACCCTCGCGCTGGCGGCGCTGGTCATTTTCTTTTGCCGGAGACTGGTTCTACGTATGATACTCATGATTCGTAAACTTGTGTTGACAGTTGCGGCTGTAATCGCGTTGTGGAGCGTATCAGTGCATGCACAGGCGCAATCGGTGGTGCTAGATCGCGACGGCAGCACCATCGTCTTTGAACCGTACGCGCCCAACATCGTCCGCGTCACGCTCAGTCTGCTCAAGGATCAGGCCATCGCCGCACCCGGGTATGGATTCGTGGGGCATCCGTCGGCGCAGGGTTGGTCCCGCCAAGGGGACGTCTATCGCTCATCGCGGCTGGCCGTAACGCTGGAGCCCCACCATCCGGGCACTCCCCTGCCCACCCAGGTGGACATCGCGAAGTTCTTCAACGGGTCCACGCCGTCCGCGCACATCACCATAGCTACGACAGGCGGCAAGATGCTGGTGGACATGAAGGGCTGGTCGATGTCGGTTCCGAATTACAAAGATGGCAATGCCGGCGTTCTGCACGACCGGCGCTCGTCCGACGCGGCGTTCTATCAGGTGGGCGCCACCTTTGCATCGCCCGATGACGAGCATTACTACGGCTTGGGCCAGAACCAGGAAGGCTTTCTCGATCACCGCGGCCACACCGTGGAATGCTGGCACAACTACACGGCCACGGGCGGCCCGACGGTCTGCGTGCCGTTTGTGGTGACCAATCGCGGCTACGGCATGATCTGGGACAATCCTTCCAAGACGACTATCGAGCCGGGGTTCAACGAACAGACCAAGTGGACTTCTGAAGTGGGAGACCGGGTGTCCTTCTTCGTGATCGCGGGCAACACCACCGACGAGATTTATGCCGGATACAGGCTGCTCACTGGCGCCACGCCCATGCTGCCGAAGGCCGTTTACGGGTACGTGCAATGCAAGCAGCGTTACAGCTCTCAGGAAGAGGTGCTGGCGGTGGCCAAGGGTTACCGCGACCGTCACCTGCCGGCCGATGTGATGGTGGTCGATTGGTTCTATTGGACCAAAATGGGCCAGATCGACATGGACCCCGTGAAGTGGCCCGATCCGTCGGCCATGAACCGGCAGCTTCACGACATGGGCTTTCAGACCATGATCAGCGTGTGGCCGCGCTTCGTGCCGGGTTCGCGGTATTACGAAATGCTGCTGCAGAAGGGCTGGTTCGAGCAGCTTGCGGACGGCACGCCCACCAATGGCCTGCCCTACGACCGCGCGGGATCGGATATCGACACGACCAATCCGGAAGCGGCGCGCTGGTATTGGGAAACCATACGGGACAACATACTCAGCAAGGGCTTCGACGCTTTGTGGACGGATGAGACGGAGCCCGACCTGCCGCCCAATGGCAGCTACTTCCACATCGGGCCGGGCACGCGCTACTTCGATATCTACCCGCTGTTTCACACGGCGGCGGTGTACGACGGCTTCCGGCGCGATATGAAGACGCGCGCGCTGATTCTTTCGCGCGACGCTTACCTGGGCGCGCAGCGCAACGGGACCTTGTTTTGGTCGTCGGACATCCATCCGACATGGGACACGCTGAAGCGCCAGATTCCAACGGGCCTGGACTTTGCCGCGTCGGGCTTGGCTTACTGGACCAACGACATTGGCGGCTGGCAGTATTTGCCGGCCGAACATCGTCCGGCGCACGCTCCGCTGCTCGACCCGAGCGACGCGCGCGACAACGTGGGCGGCTATGACGACTATCCGGAGTTATACACGCGCTGGTTTGAGTACGCCGCGTTTCTGCCGGTGTTCCGTGCGCACGGCAGCCGCAAGTACAACGAGGTCTGGTCGTATGGCAAGGCGGCCGAACCGATTCTGGAGAAGTATTTGAAGCTGCGCTATCAACTGATGCCTTACATTTATTCGCTCGGTTACAAAACGCACGAGTCCGGCGCGCCTTACATGCGGGCGCTGTTCATGGATTTCCCGGACGACCCACGAGTGGCCGATCTGCGCGATGAATACATGTTCGGCCCTGCGTTTCTGGTGGCCCCGGTGACGGAGCAAGGCGCTACCAGCCGGACGGTATATCTGCCTGCGGGCACGGACTGGTACAACTACTGGACGAAGGCGCGGGTTCATGGCGGGCAGAGCGTCACGGCGGATGCTTCCATTGAGACGCTGCCGCTGTTTGTCCGAGCCGGTTCCATCGTGCCGCTGGGCGAGGCGGTTAGCAGCACCAATGAAACGCAGAAGATCGTTCGGATACTCGTGTTCGCGGGTGCCGATGGCGACTTTACGCTCTATAGCGACGACGGCAAGACCTACGCATACGAAAATGGCAGCTCGAGCCTTACGCACCTACATTGGGACGATGCTGCGCGGCGGCTAACCGGAACCGATGCGGACATTGTCGAAGTTGTTGGAAAGTAGATCCGTTATGGATGCGGCGGAGGCGCTTGCTGCGAGTGCCGCCACGTCCAGTAGTCCTTCTGCCGGTCGGCCGGGATCTTGCGGAAATCCCGGTACTCATAGTGACGCTCGCCAACCCACCGGTGGTAATAGACGTCCTCATCGGGTCCCCAAACGTGATAATCGCTATAGTATGGGTCGTATACGCGGTAGCCCGCGCTGACGTGAGTTGCACAGCCTGCAAATATTGCCATCGAAAGTAGCGCGGCAGGCAAGACAATTGTGGGAATCCATCCGTTTTTGCGCATGAGCAGTTTACCTCGCCGATGCTCTAGCAATTAAGGCACCAAGCATCGACACGAGTGTGATGCGGCACGCACGAGTGCGTGCGCCACGTCAATACTTGGGCACCGACGGATCTACCTTGTCGCTCCAGGCCAGGATGCCGCCCTTCATGTTGCGGGCGCGGAAGCCGGCCTCCGTTAGGATGCCGACGGCCTTGGCGCTGCGCATGCCGCTCTTGCAGTGGGCCACGATCTCGATATCGCGATCCAGCTCGTCGAGGCGCTGCGGCAGTTGGCCTAGCGGGATCAGCTTCGCAGCAGGAATGTTGCAGATCTGGTATTCGTGCGGTTCGCGCACGTCGATCAGGACGAAGTTGTCGCCGCGATCGATTTTCGCTTTCACGTCGGTTGGTTCGATATCGCCTTCCATAGTTGCCTCCGGCTGCGGCTGGGGAATGCCGCAGAATTGCTGATAGTCGATGAGCTTCGTCACTGTGGGGTGGTCGCCGCACACGGGGCATTCCGGATTCTTGCGCAGCTTCAACTCGCGGAATCGCATGGCCAGGGCATCGTACAGCAACAGGCGTCCGACCAGCGGCTCGCCGATGCCCAGAATCAGCTTCACGGTTTCAGTGGCCTGAATCAGCCCGATGGTGCCCGGCAGAATTCCGAGCACGCCGCCTTCCGCGCAACTCGGCACCAGGCCTGGAGGCGGCGGCTCCGGATACAAGCAGCGGTAGCACGGCCCACCCTCATAAGCGAAGACAGTCGCCTGCCCTTCGAAGCGGAAGATGGAACCGTAAACGTTAGGCTTTCCTAGCAAGACACAGACGTCGTTCACCAGGTAGCGCGTGGGAAAATTGTCGGTGCCGTCCACGACGATGTCGTAGTCCCGCAGAATGCCGAGGGCGTTTTCACTGGACAGCGCGACTTCATGCTTGTCGATCCGGACGAACGGATTGATTTCGTGCATGCGGTCGGCGGCGGAATCGAGTTTCTTGCGGCCGACATCGCTGGTGCCATGGATCACCTGGCGCTGCAGGTTGGTGAAGTCCACCACATCGAAATCCACCAGGCCGATGCGTCCGACACCGGCGGCGGCGAGATAAAGACCCAGCGGCGCGCCCAGCCCGCCGGTCCCTACCAGAAGCACTTTGGCGGTCTTCAACTTGAGCTGGCCTTCGGTGCCGACTTCGGGCATGATCAGGTGACGGCTGTAGCGCAGGATTTCGTCTTTTGACAGCTCAGCAGTGACAGGCTCCGGGAGCGCCGCAACAGAGCCGCCGGCGATCGATGGCACGATGGAGACGGTGTCGCCATCCTTCACCGGCGTGGCATCTTTTTCGAGATAGCGGATGTCTTCGTCGTTCAAGTAGACGTTGACGAAGCTGCGTAGCTTGCCTTCATTGTTGTAGAGCTGCTGGCGCAGATCGGGGTGCTGGGTGGTGAGGGCGGTCAGCACTTCGCCCACGGTCGAGCCGGTCAGCTCGACGGAATCGTGCTTGCCTGCGTATTGCCGCAAGGGTGTGGGAATCAAAACCTTGGCCATTTCAGTAGATCTAACTTCCTTTCAGAGCCGGCTGAAAATCCGTCCCCAGAGGGGACCCCAGGGCAATATTGCCCGCCCTACTAATAAGTCAACTCCTCGCGTTCCGCTTTGGTTTGCTCGGCATCCGGCAGCCAGCTATTAGCGTGATCGAACGCGCCGTTGCGTATGGAGAGCACCACAAAAGAATACCAGGGACAGGAGTTCTTCAGGTCGGTCTCCGAAAAATAGGCGTCGCAATCGGGATGCGAATGATAGATGCCGACCAGGTCCAGTTCGCGGCTGCGAGCCTCTTTGTCGGCGCGAAGCAGGTCTTCGGGACGCAATTCGTAGCGGCTGCCGCGTTCGCCGGTGTAGGCGTTTTCGAGCGGCAGGGCGATGCGGACCGTTTTCTGCTCGTCGCCGATGGTGCCCAACATGGCCCCGCAGCATTCATTCGGGTAGGTAGCTTGCGCATGGGTCACCATCTCGCGCCAGGCGTCCGGTTCGATGCCGATCATGCCTCGTCCCAGAAATGGTCGCTGAGATACTTCTCCGCGCTATCGCAAAGCACGGTCACGATCATTCCCTCGCGGCCCTCGGCATGCAACTCGTGCGCGATTTGCAGGGCGGCGACCACATTGCATCCGGACGAAATCCCTACCAGCAGACCCTCTTCGCGCGCCAAGCGGCGCACCATAGCATAAGCTTCTTCGGTTTCCAGCCAGATGTTGCCGTCGGCGAGCGTGGGATCGTAGATGCCCGGCACAATGGCGGTTGGCATGTGCTTCAATCCCTCCAAGCCATGGAAGCCGCTGGAGGGCTGGCCGGAGTAGCACTTGACGTGGGGCAAATCGCGATGCAGACGGCGGCTGACGCCAGTGAATGTGCCGCTCGTGCCCATGGCCGCTACGAAGTGCGTCAGCAGGCCGTTGGTTTGTTCGACGATCTCGCGGCCGGTGGTTTCGAAATGCGCCTTCCAGTTGGCCGGGTTGTTGTACTGATCGGGGTAAAAGTAGCGGTCGGGATCGGCTTCGTAAGTCTCGCGGCACCTGCGGATTGCGCCGTCGGAGCCTTCGCCCGCATCGCTGAACACCATCTCCGCGCCATAGGCCTTGAGGATGCGCTGCCGCTCGACGGAAACGTTGGCGGGCAGGCACAACTTGACCTTGTAGCCGCGGACCGCGCCGATCATGGCATAGGCGATGCCGGTGTTGCCGCTGGTGGCGTCCAGGATGGTGTGCTGGGGATGGAGGCGGCCGGTTCGCTCGCCGTCGACGATCATGTTGAGACCGGCGCGATCCTTTACGGATCCGCCGGGGTTGAAGTACTCCGCTTTCGCGTAGATGGCGACGCCGGGCACCTCGCGACCGATCTTGTCAAGGCGCAGCAAGGGGGTGTTGCCGATGGTGGACAGCAGGTGTTGGGCCTGGGTCCGGACGGGATCTGGGACGAGAGCGGCTGCCATAGTCTACTGCTTTGGATTAGCAACCGGCGTGGCCGGATGCAGGATTCATATCGTTAATCATAGCAAACCCCGTCAAGATTGGGGAGATTGCAGACATTTCGCTGCCGAAGGGTCGAAGTCATGGTCGACGTCTCAGTTTTGCGACGGTTTTTCCGCATGGTCGATCACGAGCACTTCGACGGGTGTCTTCTGTAATCGCAAGCGCAATCCAAGCTGCTGTATCGCCGTAAAAATCGACGGCCCACCTTCCGTCGCCAAGCCATCCGTCCCAGGTTTGACCGGCTTGGTGCTCTCGGGGGTCCACTCCAACTTCAAATTGAAGATACCCTCCAATCCCGAATGATTCACCACAGGCAGATCCATTCGACGGGACAGGACTTCGGCGAACCGGTCCATCGTGATGGTTTTGGCATCAATCAGACCGCGGCCATTCCTGGTGATCGATTCCCCATCCTCGGCCCGCTCCAGCTTCGGTCCGTTCTTGGTCACTTCCAACACAAACGCCTGAATGGTCTTGGTCTCGCGATGGATCGCCAGCTTGAATCGTTCGGCCAGTAAACTCCGGAGCATCGTCATCAGAACGTCGTCACCCACCGGCTGCTCGGCCTTGGCGATAATCTCATAGCGGTCCGAATCTAGCCACCCTGGTCCACCCAAGATCTGATTTGGCCCCAGTCCATACGCGCCCATAATGCATCGCTGCAGGGTCACGTTGATCATCGTAAGCCGACCGTTGCCCGATTTGCCTCCGGTGGAGCGGTCTGACTGGTCGGCACTGGACGGCTTTACCGAAGCCACTTCGAATTGCTGGGTCGCTGTAGACTGTCCGTATACCGCGCCCAAGATGCATGCTGCCAAGCTGGCGACTGCTCGAACCATTTCCAACAGATGACGATGGCAAAGGCTCAAACGTTTATTACCCGCCTAAAACGCGTGCCGTAGACGAGTGGGTCCCGGAAAAGCCTGTAGGTGATCTGGGGTGCCGAGGATGGTGGCGAGCGTCAGGCCGCGCAGGTCTTCCAAAAGGATGTCCGGCGCGTAGGCGAGGAGGTCGGCGCGCGTGGAAATTCCGGTGTGGACGGCGATGGAGCGGATGCCGTTCCGCTGGGCGGCGACGATGTCGCTGGGCGCGTCGCCCACCAGCGCGATGGGCGTGCCTTTCGCGATCCAGCCTTGCGCGCGGGCGTGGCGGATGGCGAGGCGGGCCAGTCCGGCGCGGTCCTTGGCCATTTCGCCGAACGCTCCGAAGCGGAAATACGGCTTCAGGCCGGCGCGGTCAAGCTTCTTCCAGCCGATGCGCGTGAGGTTGCCGGTGACTAGTCCGAGCAGCACGCCGTGTTGTCGCAGGCGGCGCAGGAGGGGGCGCACGCCGGGGCAGGTCTTGCGCTGCAGGTTCGGGACGCCGCGCACGTAGATCTGCTGCGCGCGGCGGACGATCTCGGGCATGGCGCGACGGACGGCGGCCGGGGAGGCGCCGGCCTCGCGCAGCATGCGGGTGAGGATGTCGGGATCGAGCATGCCGTGGACGGGGATGCGGTCGGTGCTGGTTTCGAGGCCGGTGACGCGGCGGACGGCCTCGACGAGGGCTTGGCGGTGGTGCAATCCGGCGCGGCGGACCAGGGTGCCGTCGATGTCGAAGAGGATGAGGGCTGGAGCGGGATTCATAGTCTCCGCCGGAACGGGTCCAGGGGGAGGGGGTCTGCCCCACTCCAGACGCTGGCTGCAGCCATGGTTACCTGCCCCACATACCAAGTTGCTTCAGGGAAATTTGGTGGACGACGGGGGGCTCGAACCCCCGACCTCTGCATTGCGAACGCAGCGCTCTCCCAACTGAGCTAGTCGCCCACGCGGACCAATTCGACAACTACAATATATCATGATGGCCGAAGGGGATCTCAGCGGACAATTGGAGAAGATGCAGCGGGAGTGGGACGCGCGGGCGCGCGAGAACGCGCGCTTCTATGTGAACACCGCACGGCAGGATTGGACCGACGCGGAGTTTTTCAAGTCCGGCGAGGGGACCGTTTCTGAAGAGATCCTTACCGACATGATCAACATCTGCCAGGGGAAAGACCCCAAGCGGATGCGGGTGCTCGAAATCGGGTGTGGGGCGGGGCGCGTGACGCGGGCGCTGGCGCAGATCTTCGGCGAGGTGTATGGCGTGGATATCAGCGGCGAGATGGTCCGGCAGGCGCGGGCGGCGCTGGCCGATGCACCGAACGTGCATATCTTCCAGAACAATGGCAAAGATCTAGATGTACTGGGAAATACGCGCTTCGATTTCGCATTTTCGTCAATCGTATTCCAGCACATTCCGAGTACGGAAGTTATCGAGAGTTACGTGCGGGCGGTGCGCCGCCGGCTGCGGATGGGTCGATTGTTCAAGTTCCAATTACAGGGCGGCGAGGCGCTTGACAATCCTCCGGACGATACCTGGCTGGGAGTTACTTTTTCCGAGCGGGAAGCGCGGGACATGGCTTTGCGCTGCGACTTCGAAATGCGGCATAGCTATGGGGCGGGGACTCAATATTTTTGGTTATGGTATTTCAACCCGAAGCTTCTGTCGCCAGCCTGGCGGCAGCATCGGCGGTACAGATTAGGGGTGGCTTACAGGCGATGGCGGGGAAGGATTGCCAGAGTATTGAAAGGGCGGTAGCGGCCGATTCACAGAGCGGGTCCAGGGGGACCCTCGCAGACCAGGGGGTCTGCCCCACTAAGACGCCGGCTGAAAGCCAGCGGCGGCGCGAAGGAATTGATGGACAGTAGTACAAATTATGACATTGGGCTAAAGCCTATGCTACCCGGCCGCGCCCTTCTTCTTGCGCCGGCGGGCCCAATAATTCTTCATGCGCTCGGAAACCAGCTTGCGCTCCTGTTCAGGCATGGATTTGCGGCCGCGGCGCGGGGGCGTCGGGGGAGTACCAGTACGCTGAAATTGCTCCAGGGAGGCGATCACCTCGTTAAGCTTCTCCAGTTCCTCGCGTAACTCCCGAATTGCCTTGTACAGGTCCATTGTTACCGCGCCGCTAAGCCGTGCTACCTGCGACACCGCTCCCGAACTTGGCACGCGGAAGCGCTGCTCCGCCCTGGCTTATTAGCGCTTCAGGAAGGGCCAGTGCGGGACTGGATGCAGTTTATAGTGTACCGCGGCAAAATAAAGCAGCGCACCTAGCACCACCAGCACAATTCCCCCGACCGTCAATACTTTGGGCCATGGGAACCGGCGACCCTCGCGCTTTAATACTAACAGGTAACCGGCGAAAACGCCTACATAAAATAGCAGACACATGGGCAGGGCAAACAGCAACATGTTAAATGCGTCGGGAGTGGGGGTGACGATGGCGGCGATGATAAAGATACCTAGGATGGCGTAACGGCTGTGCTTCACCAGGAATGCCGGGCTGACGATGCGCAGCAAAGTCAGGAAGAAGATCAGGATGGGCATTTCGAAGACCAGCGCCACGCCCAGCGTCACGTTGACGAACAGGTCGAAGTATTCGCTGATGGAGACCATCGGATCGACGTAGTTTCCGACGCCGATGCCTAACAGGAAGGTGAGGGCGAAACGGAAGGCCACGAAGTAGGCGAATGCGCCACCCCCGATGAACAGGCCCGCGGAGGTGAGGATGAAGGGTACGGCATAGCGGCGTTCGCGCTTGTAGAGTCCGGGAGAAATGAAAGCCCACACCTGGTAGAGCACCCATGGCGAGGCGATGAAAAGGGCGCACAGGAAAGGCAGCTTCACCCAGATGACGTTGAACCCCTCCATGGGGGTGATGGCTTTAAGGTTGGGCGGCTTGATGCCCAGGGTGGTCAAGGCTTCGACGGCGGGGGCGGCGATGAGGCGCCAAAGCTGGCTGCAGAAGCTGAAGCTGACGACCATGGCGACGAGCACGCCCATCACCATCTTGATGATGCGCGAGCGCAACTCCGTGAGGTGATCGAGGAAGGACATGCGGAGCATGCCGTCTTCGCCGTCGCCGTCCGAATCCGGTGGATCGGGCGGAGGCGGCGTGCGTCCCCCCGCACCGCGGGTAACGGTCACGGCGGTGACCCCCGCGGGCGGAGGCGTTACTTCCCCTTGTGGAGTCTTCGCTCCATTGTCGTCGTCGCGTGAAGGCATTTATTGAGAACTACGCGTTGTGCTCGACGTGTTCCGCCGGCGATGAACCGTTAGCCGCATGCTGCGCTTCGAGTTCCTGCGGATCGGCCGCGATATCAGCGGCGTTGTCCATGCGATGGGCGATAGCGCCCTCCGGCGTAACGGGTGATAAAGACTCAGCGCCCTCGGTTGCGGATGCACTGATAGTGGCAGTGTTGGTTACGGTGGAATCCCGCGGCTCCGTAGTGGACGAACCGTGCGGCTCGCCGTAGGTGCTGGCGTCGCCGGAAGAATAATCGTAGTTGTAATTATCGTAGTGATAATCACCGCTGCCGATTTCCTTTTGCGGATTGGCTTCCCGTTCCAGGTTATGCATTTCACGTTCGAAGGTGGCTTTCAGCTCGCTCTGGGCGCGGCGGAACTCGGAGATCGCCTTTCCCAACATTTTGCCCAACTCGGGCAATTTCTTGGGACCGAAGAGCACCAGCGCGACCAGAAAGATGACGACCATCTCCGGTACACCTACGGGACCCATCTGGCTGCTTCCTCCATTTGAACTTCACCATCATGATATCACGCGGGGCGGAGGGAAGCTCAGGGCGCTTCCCAATCGAGGGCGTAGATCTCGTCGTTTCCGGCGTCGCGCGCGGCGATCAGGGAATTGTTAGGCCCGGCCGCGAACCAGCCCCAGCCGGCAAGCCTGCGAGCAGCCTGTTTTCGTTGCTTCCGGTGTTCTTCAGAGATGGTCGTCAGGACGGATTGGCGCTGGACTTCCGCAACGGATTCATCGACCATGGAGTTATGGAGATTCATTTCACCACCCAAATCCTAAAAGAGGGCAGAACCTTCGTGGCGCACACCCCGGAGTTGGATGTCTCCTCCTGCGGCGGCACCAAGGAACGGGCCGTGAAGAATCTGAAGGAAGCCGTCCGGTTGTTCTTGGAGGAAGCCGAGAAACTGGGCACCTTGGAGCGGATTCTCGAAGAGGCGGGCTACCTGAAGCGCCGGAGCAGGCTGGAAGGCCCCAAGTTCATCGGCACGCAAAGGGTCTCGCTGCCTCTGCCCATGGCGCATGCCAAAGCTTAGCCCCGTTTCGTATGAACAACTGGTGAAGGTTTTCGCCGCGGACGGTTTTCGTTGCGTTCGGGAAGAAGGCGACCATATGGTTTTCACGAAGGCTGGCGTGGCGCGGCCTATCGTCGTTCCCAAGTACGCTTCCGTGCCGGTGTTCATCATCAAGAATAACCTGCGCACGAGCGGCATGAGCAGGGATCGGTATTTTGAACTTCTGAATCAATAGCCACAGGCCTTCACGGGTTATCCAAAATGCAGATGTCGCGCAGGTTGCGGTAGCGCTCGGCGTAATCCAGACCATAGCCCACCACGAATTCGTCCGGAATGCGGAAGCCCACGTAGGAAACCTGGACCGGCCGCAGGCGGCGGTCGGGCTTATCGAGCAGGGCGGCGATGCGAATGGAGCGCGGCTTACGCTGCTCCAGCAGATGGATCAGGTACGTCAGGGTGACGCCGCTATCCACGATATCTTCGACGATCAGCAGATCGGCGCCCTCGACGGAGAAGTCGAGATCCTTGGTGACTTTGACTTCGCCCGACGTGGACTTGCCTTTGCCGTAGCTGGAGATGCCCATGAAATCGACGAACGTGTCGCGCTGGAGGGTGCGCGCCAGGTCGGTCATGAAGAAACAAGCGCCTTTCAGGATGCAGACCAAATGCAGGTTGCCGGCGGGATAATCGCGATCGATTTCGGCGCCCATTTCGCGCACACGCGCTCGAATCTGTTCTTCGGGGATGAGGACGCGGAGAGAACTCAAGCCAGCCTCTAGTCCGCGGCCGCGCTGAGGCGGGTGCTCTCAGGCCCGATGTGGATGTGCGCGCCGGTGGCTTTGCCGGGCGCCGCTTGCCAGAAGGCGAAATAGGGGATGCGCCGCACTTCCAGGTACTGGCGCAGCCAGACGCCTTCGGGCTGATCGGGGTTCAATGCCACATCTACGCGGCCGCGATGATCGAAGCCCAAGGCGCGGTGTACGGCGGTTTCGCCCATGGCGCTAACGGGCAGCGGTTTGGCGAAGCGATGCTCGAAGGCAGTGGACATCTGCTGAAATTGGGCGGGTGTGAAGACGCCGGCGCCATCATAGCGGACGGAGGTGCGGGCGCTGTCGGCAAGTTGGCTGGAGCGCGCCAAGCGGCTCTGCTCGGCCTTGGCCATCTCGACCAGCTCATGGTTCAGGTTGGCGCGCGATACCGCCAAGTCGTATTCCTTACGCGCGTAGTCAACTTGGTCCACGAGAGGATCCAAGTCGTTCTTCGCCACAATGCCGGAATCAATGAGGCCGCGAACGCGGTCGAGCCGCTTCTGGCGGCGGTCGAGGCGGCGTTGGGCGGCGGCCACCATCTCGCCAGCTTGCTCCTCGGTGATGTCCTGGCCATACATGGTGCGGCGCAGCACAGACAGCTCCTGGGCGTCGCCCAGAGCGTCTTCAGCCTGTTCGAGTTGCACGCGCGGGAGGGCGCCGGCTTCGACCAGGGTGCGCAGGCGTTGGATGTTCAGACGGGCGCGGAGCACGTCGGCGTCTTCGGCTTGGGGATCGGCAAGCGGAACCGCCTGCCCCGCCAACAGTACTGCACCGAACGTTACCAACAAGAAAAGACGCATGAGCAGGAACCTATATTGTAGTACGATACGGTCAGGGAGCGTGTTCTGACACCGGTTGATCTAAGGCACCCCGACCAAACCGAATCCAAATCATGGCTGGCGGCCGTCCGCGCCGCCGAATCCAAGAAAGCAACCGACATCCGCGTGCTGGATCTGACCGGCATCACTGCATTCGCGGATTACTTCGTGATCTGCACGGGCGCCAACGCGCGCAATGTGCAGGCCATCGCCGAGGAGGTGGGATCGCGGCTGAAGCAAACGGGCGAGCTTCCCTTCAGTCTGGAGGGTTATACTCAAGCGGAATGGATTTTGGCGGACTACGGCGATTTCCTGGTGCATATTTTTTCGCCGAAGTCGCGAGAGTATTACGATCTGGAGCGGCTATGGCGCAATGCCAAGGCCGTTGAAATCCCGCCGGGTTGAAGATTTTTTTGTACTACATCGGCAAGGCGCGCGATGCGCACGCCAACGCCATGGCCGCCGATTTTGTGAGCCGTGCAAGCCGGTATGCGGCGTGCGAGATGCGCGAGGTTCATCCGGAGCGGCCGGGGCGTACGGATTTGTGGGCCAAACACCCCGCCGCGCGGCGCATCCTGCTGGATCCG
>Ga0302325_10019385_pt1 | contig 14305 bp, 16 predicted proteins | sample Palsa_T0_2_FD_201948 | JGI IMG/M metagenome (GOLD analysis project Ga0302325, IMG submission 201948) | Peat permafrost microbial communities from Stordalen Mire near Abisko, Sweden - Palsa_T0_2 | ecosystem: Environmental > Terrestrial > Soil > Palsa > Peat permafrost | place: Sweden: Abisko... | reverse complement strand
CGCGGAGGTTCGGAAAGCGGCAGTACCATTGCGACGGACAGAACATCGTCGTGGTGGATGACGGACAGCCAGCATTGATGTGCACGCTCCACGTTAAAAGGGGCCGGCTTGCTCGGACCAATGAGACACCGAGGGACAGTCTCAATCGGAATGGCGTCTGGCAATACCTCCGATCACAAGCACCGGCGATCAACAAAGATGGGCGCAACGGCGGCGGAGCAAACGCTGTTCCGGAAACTCAAGAGTACAGCCATTCCCTGTGACTGGCAGAGCGTGCTAACTCCATGTAGTGCAGCTGAAGATGAGTGTGAATCGGCTGAGGCTGATGCAACAGAAACAGACCGCCCTGGCCAAACAGGCACGGCGCGAGCTGGCCAAGCTCCTGGACGACGGCAAGGAAGAGTCGGCCAGAATACGAGTCGAGAACATTATCAGAGAAGACCTGTTTGTCGAGATGTTGGAAATACTGGAACTGTATTGCGAGCTGCTGCTCGCGAGATTTGGCTTATTGGAGCAAATGTGTGCCCCTGGCCGATGGATGAACTAATTGATAGGAAAGAATGCGATCCCGGCCTTGAAGAAGCTGTTAAAACGATAATATACGCTGCGCCCCGTTCAGAATCAAAAGAGCTCCAAGAAGTACGGAATCTCCTAACCATGCGATTCGGTCATGCGTTCGCGCAAACCGCAATCGACAACACCGACAATAAAGTGTCCCCCCGTGTCCTCAGCAAACTCGGCGTAGACCCCCCCTCCGCCACCCTCGTAACACGATACCTCCGCGAAATCGCCCGAACATACAACGTAGAATGGGGTCAAGAGTCCGATGGGGACGATGATTCCGACGGCGGAGGTGGTATAGCAGCTCTGGAACCACCATTGGAAGCGGAACTATCAACGGGCGACAGTACTCGTCGAGAACCCATTGCAATGGCTCCCCCAAGTCCGACTTCTGAAAATTTACATCCTCATATCAAGTTACCGCCAAATACCCTCCCAGCGAAGAAACCTGAGCCGAAACCGAAGGCGACCGGAGGAGGCGCTGGAGGTATTGCTGAAGGAATACCGAAGGCGCCTAGTTTGGATGATTTAATGAGTCGTTTTGAAGCATTGAAGAAACGGTAACGTACAGCGAATTAGATACTCTATTCTATATAATCAAGGCAATGCATTTTATGGTCTCATGGTATACTATTTCTGGCCTCCCGTTGCAGTTGCAGTTCCTTTTCCCCTCCACCATTTCCCTACTTTTGCAAAAACATATTTGACACTCCTGCCTAATCCCGCCGTCAATAGTCCCTTTACAGTCTGCACAAAACTGACCCACCCGACCGTTTCTCTAATACTCTTCTTCATCTCTAGTTTCAAATGGTCATCTGCCGCAACTTTCATTTCGAATTCCCCTCCAAATGCATTCCCATTTTCTACTTCGCCTAGCCGGATGCCGAATCTGCGATGATAATGGCGCGAGAGAACGGCTTTGAAACTCGACGGCAAACGGGCGACCATATTCGCGCGAGGAGTGGGCGAGAAATCTTGTTTTAGGATGGTGTTGGCGGGGTCTTCTGAATCTTGGGCTATGCTGACGTTGGGAAGGGTATCCAGCAGGGGGGAATAGAGACGACGGAAGTGAACTACTTGCTTTGTGACTATGTTTTGAACTTTCTGGGGATTCTCCGTTGGTAATCGTGTGCGGAAGTCGCCTGTCTGTCAACTCTGGCAGGCAATGTGAGGATATACCCATGTATGATAATCCTGCAATAGTGGTGTACAGGTCATGCTCTGTAAACTCCTCCGGGAGCAATAATAACGCTGTCCTCAGCGCAGAGACAAGGTTAACTTGATTCGCCAGCCGTACTCTCGGCTCATCTCTCAGGATTTTGACCTACCGTTACGTCTACTCCAAAGCCAGCATACCGGCTTGTGCAATCTTCCCGCAAGATATAATGTATCCCACTGTAATAAATCCCTGCACAAAGTATCCAAATTGACAACCCCATATTTAATAGTCTACAACAGTTACTGGTGGACTTTAAGAGGTATACCATCCCATCGATCTCAACGTATGGATTGAAATAGACTCCCGCCCCAGAATTGTCTTGTAACCAACTTATTGCGCCGCTCCCCAGATGTCTCGTGGCACTGTAATGATCTGGATGCTGCGCCAAATTGAGTCCATGCCAATGCTGCGTATGCGACACTCCAAATATAAAGTCCACCATAGGTTTCTACAATCAACCACTTCCTGTAATATAAAGGAGGAGAAGGACGCGCGGGGAAGATCAGAAATAGGAGCTAGGAGCGAAGGTACATACATTGTCCGAATCGGCATTGGCCTGTTGAAAAACCCCACTTCCATACGCAAAAGCATACCGTATCGGGGCATTAAATTTCCACAGCACAGCCCGCAATTTCTCCTTCAGCGCATCGTCAATTGAAATATGCTGATTAGCCCCGAAATTCGTCGGCAGCTGGGAAAACTTCTTGACATCCGCGCCGTATGTCTTCTCATTGTACTCGGGGAATTGGATGGGTTCCTTCCGGTGAGAAAAGGATCGGATACACACGCGAGTCAGGGGAAGATATGAGATCGCGCGAGATACCGCCGATGGGGAGAGACGTGTGATCATGGGCGATGGCAGCGTGCGACCCAGTTGACTGCATATATATGAAATGCGGATGTGAGCTCGGAGACGGATTTGCGAAAACTTCGAGGGTGTCACGTGTGTGACGTAGGATCTGATCGCAAATTAAGGCGACAGGGGCGCGGTGTCGCAACACCAAGCGCGCACTACTTTCACATTGCAAGCTATTTAGTAGAAACTCCGCACGCGTGCCATCTGGACTAAACAAATATGTATGACCTTGGTTCAAAGGGACATTCCTAGATGAGTTAGAAGCAAGTTTGTCCGATATGAGTCGTCTTATTTAGGGCTTATAGGCGAGGACAGCCCCCAGTCCCATGTCCCTGAATGCTTCACCCCTTGTTTCTGGCCTTGACATGTTTCTCGGCCTTCACTAAGCTGGACGGGTGACAATGGCTGAGGGAACCCCTACGGGACCTAGCGCGCAGTCTCATCACGCTTATCCGTATGCATACACACACTCGCACCAGCACACGCAGCGATACGGAGAGGGACACGTACACGAAGAGGGACTTAATAGACCTCCTAGCATTGCCGGCGAGAAGAGAAAACAACACGAGGCCGCGAGACCCCGCGCACAGTCTGGGTATCCCAACAACACGCACACACACACACACAGCCACCTCAAAACCGTAACAAAAAACGCCGGCCCAACAAAAAGAAACATCCCCCCCCGCCGCCGCCGCCGCCCGTGTATCAACTTGACGAAAATGACACGGGGCAGTCACAGGAGCCTTCGAAGTTACCTGAAATCGAGGAGGGGACGACAGGGTATAAGCGCCCGAAGGACTTTGATTATTCGCAGCCGTTTCCGGCACGGATTGTTTTGCCGCCGTGGTTGACGGAGGAGGAATCGGATTGTCCTTGTATCCCCCAACGTCCCCTGTATATCCTTCGTGTTATTGTTTGTGTCGTTCGTGTCCTGCGCGTCATGTGTGTCCTGAGTATCATTTATCATCACTTGTTCGGGTCCACGAGCTGACGGTTAATAGTACCTGCCCTCCCAGTCCTTGCCGATCCAGGCAACGTGGGCTGCCTAATCGAAGCCCGAACCGGCAGCGTGCGAGTCGAATACTCCTTCCCCCCTCCTGATCCCTCCTTGAACACCACCAGCACCACCCCGAATCCCCCCGATCTCGCCAATCCCAGCAACTCCAGCACCGTCACCCCGGCCACAGACCAGGACCGCCTGAGATTCCTCAAACCCGACTTCTCCGAGCACTTCAAACACCTCGCCTTCATCGGCGACGACAAACTCAACAACCTCTCCCGCCACATAGCCCTCTCCCTATTTGGTCCCTCGAACCGCAAGCTCGCGAAAAAAGTGCAAGACGACTGGCTCTCCAACGACAACTGGTTATACCTCAGCATCGTGTACCGTCTGGACTCCTTCGTCGGTCTGACATTCCAACACACGACACCGTATCCGATAATATACGACCTGGAGAAGCCGCTTATCACGGGCAAACAGCGCACCACCGAACGGTTTGCCTTTCTCAAGAGCTGGGCCGATTTATGGGAGGCGTATTTCGGCGGACTTATCCAGGAGCGCGAGATGTGGGGTCTTGACATGCTGGATTTGGAACGCTTTTTGAGGAGACTTATGATTCGTAAGTATCGCAGATTACTCCCCTGTGTGATGAACTACCATGTCCATCATACGCTTTCACCGCACCCCGTGGGGATGTCCTTGGAGGAACTGGCCAAGGGGTTTGTTACGAAAGTTGTGATGCGCACGGATCGGGTCGTTGAGGCCGTTTGGAAAGGCAAAGAATTATGGAGGAGATAAGAAAACTCCCTGGGGACTGTTGATTACGTATCCCGAGAAGGGACGGAAGAGGGATGTGGATACTTTGGATGTGCCCGAAGTACCGTCCAGGAGGAGGTTCTGTGTTGATGAGGAGGAGGGATTGTCGCAATTGTTGTATGGTTTGCGGGAAGGTTTGGAAGGTACCCCCTGCGTCCCGCGTCCCTTGCATCCCGCGGCTGTTGTCTGCAGCGTCGCCTGTTCCCTGTGTTGTCTGCACCGTTTGCTGTCTGTTGTCGGTTTTTAATACTCCATAGTCCTCCCGCTCAACGAACGCCAAGAAGCCGCCAATGCAGCCCTCGAAATCTCCCTTGAAAAAACACCAGAGCACGACCTACGACAAACAATGTTCGATATTCTGATGTCCGAATGGTGTGGCAAAACGACCCCCTTGCCACGGGAATCAACACTTGCGGCGTTGAAAAAGTTAAGGGCCTTGAGAGTTGAAAGGGCCTTAGTTGAGTTGCTCCGCAAGCTGGCAAAAATCGCCCCTGTCCCAGAGACACAGGGAAGAGGGATCGCGGGGTTGGAGGTGCATGGAAATAAGTTAGTTGCGATGACGTATTGGTACGAGGTACCTCCCCCATCCCATCTCCCATCTCCCATCCCTCCCCCATCTCCCATCCCTTATCCCTTCCCGCCATCTCATCCCCCCTTGCTAACCCCCCGCATAGTGCCGCCTACTCGCCGCCCTCCCCACCTCCGTCCCCCAAATCCGCCAAACAATCCTCTCCCTCCTCAGCCTAATCATTTACACCCTGATCTGCGGTCCCCATCCACGAACCAACAACAGTCCCCTGCTACACTCATGTATCTGCCAGATCAACTCACTTTACGAGAAGTGGTGGAGTATTGACCCGAAGGTTAGACTGAGTGGGGAGAGGAATGTAGTGTTGAAAACTGTTAGGGCACCGATGTTTGGTTCGGGAATGGTATGCCCCCAAAGACCCAAGATCCCGTGTATCGCGCCCCCGTGTATGGGGCAGGGTTCCACGGCCCCGTGTATCCTGCATATCGCAGTGTGGTCCGCGTAGTTTGGGAGGAGGGATGTTAATTGTAGCTTCTTTACTCCGGCACCGTAGTCTGGCAATGGGGCCACCAAATCGACCCCTCAAACGAATGGATCCCCCTGGCCGTCCAAATCGATGACCATGACGACGATGACCATGATGAACAAGTGGAGGACCAAGGAATATTGCCGCAAGCCACTGCAAAGGGATTTATCCTTTCGTTTTTTAAGGCGACAATGGAGGCGGCGGCCATGACAACAATGGAGGATTCAACGGAGGAGTCTCCCCGCGATCCAATGGATTGCGGGGAGTAATTTAAAATCACCCCCGTTCCCAGGCGGGACGGAGTGTTTTTTATAATATTAATTTCGTTTTGGAGTAATATGTTTCAAATAAGTTATATAAACTTTATTAATCTGAGTTAGTTCCAGAGTACTGCGGCTGGCGTTGTAGCTCGGCGGAGCATGGAGGGAGCCGTGGACAATCATTCTGTGATTTGTGAACTTAAATTGTGCATGCTGGTCTATTCGCATGTCGGCAGAGATTGAGATCGAGGGGTTTCTGGTCGGCGGTAGATAATCATGGAGCATTTGGCGGAGCGATGGATTGAAAAAGAAATCTGGCGGTCTGGCGCTGGAGACTCCGACATGGACTTTGAGATAGACCTGAGACGGTCCTCCCACGACTGTGCGCATGACCGACAGCTGCATGTGCGAGTTGTAGAGTGCCCTGCTGGATCATTAGATTTAATGTACCTCGCTCGAGGCTCGTTGTCACAAAAGTGATGATGCTCCTGCAGCTGAGCAGAAATTTGACGTTTGACGTTTGAATATCCTCGATTATTGGGTTGTACTAGCTATAGCTATGGTGCTACTGCCACTTTATTTCTATCCTTTACATGCATATGCATCCTTGTCCGTGTTTCTAGGCCAGGTACAGGTACAGGTTGTTGAGATGGTTAGTGCGTTGAATTGTTGGAATGGATCGACCGGTTCTGCAGCCTCCTGGTAACAAGTTTTGCCAACGATAACAAGCTTACGCCAATGATAACACGGCTTTCGCCAAACGCCAAATGAGTCTGGTTGCGCAGGAGGTGTATGGAGTGATGGTGGATCTGCATGTTGTTGGGGAACCTTGGGGAGACTTTCCCGCCTTGTTGTCGGGGTTTTGGCTGTACAGGGTTAAAATTGGTTCAAAACGTGCGTCTTGTCGTGTGCTATCGAATGCTGTCGAAAAATGAAATAGGATGCATGTTATCGGTGTCTTGTTTGCAAAAAGCAAAAATTTGACATCTATGGGATTCGAACCCATGCCCACTTATGGATGTGAACTTAAGTCACACGTCGTAACCACTTGACTAAGATGTCAGCCAATGACCGTGATCTCTGGCCAATTTTGCAATATATACCCTCCCGCATTGCAGAATTCTCTCTACCTCGGCGAAACTTTCACCCATTTGACGATTGTCACTGCTGTCACATAACATGTTGCGAATGTATTCATCATATGTCGTATTATGTATGGTAAAAAGCCACTAGACAAAGGCCGTGCACTGCTCCGGTTGAGATATTTGACATGCAATTATCTTGCGAGTCCGAGAACGCCTTATCCGTGGTGCAGCACCGTCGTTTGGCCAGCCACCCACGCATCACTCCCCACAGTTGTCAGGGCGCTGGGCGTCGTTCCTCCTTTTTGCGATTTTTTGAGCTTTTTGTATCTAGATGATCATATTTCTTATTATACACATCTCAATCAATTGTGAAACCGCGGATAAGGCCCGAGGCCAGGGCAGAAACAATATTTAAGAGTTCCTTTGTGCATTTCAATTGCAACTGACTGGGCCGTTAGGAGAACGGACCCCTTGTCGGACTAGGTATATCAATCCCGTTGCTCTTCCCCGGAACCTGCCAGCTGCTGTGTCGTCGTCCGTTGCATTCCCGCATCTGCTGCACTCAGACAACCGTGGATCCGTCAACGACGCCCGAGTCACGGCCCACATCCCGCTGGTGGCATGAAACCCGCTTCAATGCCCGCGGCTTCAAGGCTCGCCGGATAGGAAGCGACCCTTCTTCGTCCTCCGTTCGGGTCGAAACAGGCACCACAAATGGCGGCGCAGGCAGCCTCTCCCGACACCACACCCCAAGCAACTCTGTCACAAGCATCACCTCTCCCGAACTGGTGGCCGGCGAGGGACTGAATGAGCTGAGCACCAAGTTGGTGGAGGCCGTCGAGAAGCAGGCCGATTTGGAGGATACGCTGGCTGTAACCAGACATGCTCTGGAAGTCGCAAATCAAAAGGTCAAGCAACTTGAGTTGGCGCAGAAAGAATATGTGGATATGATGGAGCGCGGGATGTTGATAGAGAAGAAGGATGTGGAAAGTGAGACCACAGAGTTGACCCGTCGGTTACTCGAAGAGAGCAAGAACAGGGTGCAGGCGGAGAATGATAAGAACAAAATCGAAGAAGAGCTGGAAATGTTGACCGCAAAGCTATTTGAGGAGGCAAACAACCTTGTCGCTTCGGCCAGAAGAGAGAGCAAGGCGATGGAAAAGAGAAACGAACAATTACACAACCGCCTGGAGGATACGGAGACGTTGCTACAGTCCCATCAAGACCAGCTTGCAGAGTTAAAGACTGTCATGCAACGGATGCAGGAAGGGGATCCACAAGCAAGTCCTGCGACCCCAAACCTCGGAGGAAAGCCGTCTCGAGAGTCATTAAGCCGGTTACTGGAATTATCACCCTTACATATCTCCAATGCCAACTCAGATCCCGACCCAACCATCGACTCTGCGAAATCAACCGACATTTCCCCCTTCTCCTTTCTTATACGTCCTCAATATCGCTACGATACCCCTGCATACTCCGATTTCAAATCCTTCATTCGAATATCCCGCACAAATTCACATCCACGTCAGTCGTCTGGGTCATTCCCTTCTACGACTGCCATGCCTAGCTCCGCTTTCTTCATGCCGATCGGTCCTCATATCGCTGGGTCATATCCTCCCAAAGACTCACCTCCGCCCCTCAACCGAAGTCCTAATCCGGGAAGCACATATAGTCCACAATATGAGCGACTCCCCCTCAAAGAATGGCGCTTCGTCAAACGCGCATTGCTGGAAGATATCGAACCGACTCTGCGCCTCGACATCGCGCCGGGGTTATCTTGGATTGCTCGCCGAAGTGTTCAATCTGCTGTTCTCGAAGGGACATTGATCATCGAACCGACTCCTGCAAATTCAATCATGTTGACATATTCATGTACATTATGTGGCGAGAAACGAGACGGAAAAGACTATGCCCGGACTCATCGATTCTGTACCGGCGACAATCCCTCCAACCAACGGTATCCACTATGTCAATACTGCTTGGAAAGGATGCGTGTGACTTGCGATTTTGCGGGATTTCTACGAGCTGTGAGAGATGGAATCTGGAAAATTGACGGCGAGGAAGGCGAAGAAAAGGCCTGGGATGAGAGTGTTCGACTGCGAGAGCGCATGTTCTGGGCTCGTCTAGGCACACAAAGCTGGAATCCGTCGGCTCTAAACGGAAAACCACACATTGACGAGGAACGTGCGTCTAGCGACACTGCTGGAAGTGGCATCGATCCATTAAACAAAACCGTAACTGGGGATCCAATTACTCCGGAATTACAAGTTACAAAGACATTCGAGCAAATGGCACTTCACAATGCCGAGATTGAGAATGCCGATAATCTCAGGAATGAAGCCAAGGAGGACGAATCCACGAGAAGGGAATCCAGTGAGTTCGTGGACGCACTGGAAAATGGTCAAGATGAGGTGGAGAACAAGGAAAATAATGAGTCGGAGGAAAAGGAGTCGGAGGCACAGCGTTGAGTTTACTTATTATACTCCCACAATCACCGGCGGGGCATCATTGTATTCCATATTTTGCGGGGATACCTAATATTGAATTTTGGACATTCGACCTCATATACAAAGGAAAGTAGTTTTGGTTCATTCTTTAGTAGGTCTAAAAGAACGTAGCCCATCATTGCGGAGCTAGAGTTCTACCCTGTCTCGTTTCGTGCCCACTGTGGCTTTTGGCAGGCGTGGTTTTGCGACGTCAACTTCTGGGCCTTCGAAGCCGGGATTTTTGACCATGATGGAGATCATTTCGAAGACCAAATCTGAGGCTGCGAGAGCAGTGGTTTCACCTGTATTGTCGTAGGGAGGAGATACCTCGACAATATCGGCCCCGACTATTCGTAAGGGCTCGAGGCCTCGAATAATCTGACGCATCTCACGGGTCGTCCATCCCCCTGATTCAGGTGTTCCGGTACCAGGACAGATACCCGGATCGATTACATCGATATCAATGCTGAGATAGACAGGATTTGTTGTTCCCACAGTATTAATGATTGCATCCACAATACCTTGAACCCCCATGGTATCGATATCTACTATTAACGAAGTCAAGTTGAGATTCACCATCTGCCTCAATGTACACAAAGCCAACTTTCTCATCGTGATCATAATCGCTAAAATCTTTTCCCCAAAGCCTGGTTCGAAGTCCTGCATGAATACTCGTTCCATTGGCTATTAAACCCTCTTCGTTGGCCATCCTATACTCAACAACGCTCAATTGGATTCTACCAAAAGAAGGTGCCATGCGTGAAATCTGACTGACTGCTTGTCCATACGGAGGGATAGGCTCGAGGTGACCACCTACTGTTACCAAATCATAAGACAGATATACGTGTCGAGATGACTATCGAAGTGAACCACCGAGATGGGTCCGTATATGTCTCCAAGCGCTCGTAGAGCCGGAAGAGCCTAATCTATTATTTCAAACGGCGATTGAGATACAATTGCATGGTCTCCTCCAAGTGTTAAGATCCGTGGGTGCACTCTTCCAGTTTTGGTTGTGACAGGGCTTGTTGCTTCTGTTTTGACTTTATGCGCCAACAAAGTCTCATAGGCTATCTGCATTTGTCGTAGCGCCAAGGCGTTATCCCTAACATCAACTCGACTCTCAGAAAGTCGGACATCGGGGTTACAGGAATGTCTCCACAATCGATCTACAATCATTCAAGCCCAGATTCAGTGCACACCAGCTTGGCCCAGTTACTATACGGATTGATGCCCATCCTCGGTCCAAATGAGCGAAATGGGGACTGTCGGCCTGACGCCGCTCGAATGGCCTTCGGACCAAATCTCGCGCCTGCAATTAGCCTTACCCCGGGTTGCGAATCTACCAGGTCGATATGAAACTGACGTATCGAATGGACATCCCAGGACAGCAATGTCAAATTCCTCTTCAGGATGCGTAAGACACTTCACATGTGGTAAATGCGCAAACGTACTACATTAGTAACACTCTCCAAGCAAAGTACCTGATCCCCGTGAATGACCAATCGAAATCCCAAGCAGCGGGATCGGACGGATCTTCCGGGAAGGAAAGAACGTTTTCGAAGGTCTCTGTTGTTGCTTTTAGTACGGATTGCGCCGCGTAGGAGCGTAGAGGCAAAGCAAGCAAAATAAGAAGGTATTGTGAAAACATGACGACGAGTAGCGTTAGCGTTATCGGCACACTTATATTCTCGGAGCGCCTTATCGCCGCAGATCACCAAAATGTCATAGATTTCCCGGCCCAATTACAAGCTGTAGATCCGAGGAGAAACATATCAGTGACCTTATCTCTTTAAAAAAAGTGCTTGGTTTGCAATGATCTGATCAATAGCCACATGGAGATGTATTAGAGGATTAGAAGCCAAAAGAAAGATTCTGAAAGAATGGTTCAAACGAGTTTTTACTGTTCCCGGTATCAACAATGCTAAGCTCCGAATCTACTCACGAAACCATTGTGAGATGCCAGAATTAACAAGACCCAGAATTGACAAGACCCTATTGAACTTCCATGCGACGTCATTATGCCTCGGTCTCCGGCGCACTTTGCTGCACCGCAACCAGCCCTTCAAGAGCGGAGATGGTTCGCTTCAACACCTGCAAGCCACCTCGGCTGACTCTTGTAACTCGTCCTTTCTCCCATTCCCCATCATCTTCCCCATCCCCCTCACTACGAGCAATAACTTGCTTCCCATCCTCGATGACAAGGTTGGCCAACTGCGGGCCGTCTTTGTCAATGTAGATATGATGAATCTCATTCTCCAGACCTTCCACTGCATTCTCCAGAGCATACTTGACGAACCCTCGGCTCAAGAAGTATGCCCGTTCTGAGTATAATCGTTCGTTGACAGAAGCCTCATCGAGACCAATGTGAGTGGCAAATCCAGCTTCGTTGTAATAGGGACGTGCTGTAAGTACGAGAGACTGGATGGAAAGGAAGAGTTGTAGAAGGGTGCTTTGTTTGGAATTCCATGACTCGGTATCATTTTGAGAATGCCACGTTCCCAAAAGACTCAAACATACCCTACCTTCGCTAACTGTTAGCGTGCGGAGGCCGGAGCGACATACACATAAAGGTTTGGATTCACTCGTCCGCCACTACCTCCTGGGGTCCAGGAATGGAAGAACGCCTCCGGAGGTTCTGACGGGAATCCACTTGCCAGTGAGAAATCGAAGAGAAATGGTGCATTTTCGTATGGCGTGTTCTTGGGGCCGAGGATAAGAACCCTCATCAAGTCAAGTCGAGATTCATAAGTCCGCACCAGAATACCCTCTAGATTATCAGCAAATCCGCAAAAATGCTTTACCGGGTAAAGAGCTTTGTAATATCCGGTGCTCCTTTCGTATCCGGGCAAGCCATTCTCGTCCTTGATTGAAGTTCACATTATCGGATTTGAATGGGTGATCGTGGGGGACCTCTTCCAAAATATCGAATCTCGGACACTTCTCTGTTGCGATACCCCATTCTCGGGTATCGCTACTGGGAGGTGAGATCTCTATCGGGGAGGCAGTGTCATCAACGTGGCCATTTGAGTCAACTTGATTCGGTGAAGGTAAGTCATCGTCTTTTCTATCCAAGGAAGCCTCTGGAATTTCCAAGTCCATGTCACCTTCAGAAGCATCCTCCCACTCTTCATCACTGTCGTTGCTCTCATCTTCCCAGACTTCGGCCGTGGCATCATCAAGCCAATCTTCAGCATCGATAATGTTTTCCATCTCATCCTCTTCGTCATTGTCGTCGACTTCGAATACAATCAAGTCTTCTCCCTTGACTACTGAGTACCGTTCTCCCTCCCACTCCAAAGGCGGCTCAATTTCCCTAGCAAGGCGTACTGTCACGGTTCCATCCGTGTTTATTTTGACCACTTCTCCCATCCAGTCGACCTTGTCTGTGGCGAAGCCGGACTGTCCTCTTTGATGCCCTGTTGGAGCGTCGCTGCCGTCAAACTCAGTTACAGATCTCACAAGTCCTTCAACGAAACCAGCGGCGAGATTCACAACCTCTTCGACTAATCCAGCGGGAGGAAGCAGTTTCGGTCGTATCAGAACATGGTCGCCTAGACCGTATTGAAGGCCAGGGTGCGGGTTGAGATCATAAAGGCTGCTTTCCTCAACTTGTGGTAACAGAACTCCTTCGTCAAAAAATCGAACGCGTGCAACTCGCTCGTGAGGCATAACTGACTGGATGATCCCGAAGCGCGGTCCATCCGTTGGACGCTCTTGAGATACATACTCGCCCTACAATAAACCAACGAATTGTGAGGGAATACCGGCCACCCTTCATACTCGTCCACATTGATGTACATCCGCAAATCCTTGGCATGAAGCCCTTCGGAGACTGTGCCATCTTGCCAATCTACGTTCACGATCGTATTGGTCCCAATAACCATCCAGACATTCCCGTCAAATCCCCCTAGATCTCGACGATCCATTCGTTGTGCCCCATATCTGCTAATTTCGATTTCTCTATCCAGGAATCGAACTCGGTCACCAATCTGATGGCTTGTTGCATCGGAGAGGCTAGACAGGACAACAACAAGGTCGTCGTCAGGGTACAGATGTGGATCTGGCTGGTCATAAAAGTTCACGGGAGGCGTTCCAGGGCCTTGATATATCTGAGCGACCCACTCCACTGTCAACGCCCTTGTCCGAACATCAACCACTACACCGTGTGGTTCCACATTGGGATGATATTCGCCCAAAATCCACCGTCCACGACGCAAGTTTGCCTTTTTTGTGACGACGTGTTGACCCACGACAAATTGGTCTGAAAAGAAGAGACTGTCATCATCTATTGCATTGCCCTCATTCGTCGCCAAGCCGAGCTCGTGAGGCTTCTCTACTTGGACCATCGTGTTGTTTGGTAATCGCACTGTTACGTCCTGAGAGATTTCCCCGATTTGTCCGACCCAGCGGTTTTCGTACAGAATATATTGATCTTTTTATCAGAAAGTCCGGCCGGCTGTCTTACCAACATTAAAATCAAATGCACTTCTGACATATTCGCTATCGACATCCCTGAGTCTCTGTCCAGTAAAAGTATGTTCGAGCATTAATTTCATTTTCCCATTGGACACAATTCCGGACATCATATCTTCTGCACGCCGCTTGACCACATCGCCGAGATGCAGACTTCGATCAATGATGTACAGGGCATCTTCGTTGACTACTTGGGGTGGCGAGTTGTCCAGGAACGAGATTTGCACATGCCCTCGTGGCAACTGCAAACAGGGTTAGCTGAGATTGAAGGGGACATACAGGTGTATATGATACCTCAGATGAGTCTCCATCCTCTGCCATCGCTTCGTCCTCTACATCGTGCCATGTTCTCTATTCGGGGATATCAGCACACGATTTATACTCTCGGACAAGGGGTACATACCGTCACGACGCCCAACTTTGTTGCATCATGCAGTAGCGTTACTGTGTCTTCGAGGTATGTCTACCGCCAGAGTTAGCGCGAAAAGACGAAG
>Ga0302325_10019383_pt1 | contig 14306 bp, 16 predicted proteins | sample Palsa_T0_2_FD_201948 | JGI IMG/M metagenome (GOLD analysis project Ga0302325, IMG submission 201948) | Peat permafrost microbial communities from Stordalen Mire near Abisko, Sweden - Palsa_T0_2 | ecosystem: Environmental > Terrestrial > Soil > Palsa > Peat permafrost | place: Sweden: Abisko... | reverse complement strand
ATGCCGGTGTGGGAATGACTTCCGCCGAATCAATCCCATGCAATAACTCCCATAACCGACTCCCCAACCTCCCTCCAAACCACTCATAAAACTGTTTCTCAGTACACGACAAGCGTACCTTTCCAACACTCAAACTGCCACTCGAAGGCCGTCCATTCAATAACCCCTCCGAATACTCCATATTAACCTCCTCCTCCGTCATAAACGATCCATTATGTTTATCTGCCTCGCCATACATTCCCCGCGCCGGCATCTCCTCTCCCAGAATCTTATTCCGCAGAATCCATCCTGTGCGAAATCCAAAACCGTTTAGTTTTTCTACCTTGAAGGTGTCGAGCCAGGATTGTAGGTCCGAGGGCGAGATGTGTGGGTTTTGAATGGATTGGAGGGCCGGTTTGTGGAGATCCGAGAGGAGCTTTGCGACGAGTTTGGTAGATGCAATGCCGGCGGAGGTGGTATATCCTAGATTTGAGAATAATTCTGCGCGGATGTGTTGTGCGAAATGTGAGGCTACGAAGAGTTGAAGGGTGGAGTAGGGGATTTCGGTAGCGGAGGTTGGGATCGGACTCGCTGGTTCGAGGAAGCCTGTTGAGGTGCCGAAAGGGTAAGTGAAGGATCGGGGAGACGGATGTGGAGGGAGATCGATCTGGAATGTTTGTTCAGAGTTCAATGCTGGTTGAGAAGGTAGAATATATTGAAGATGCGAATTGATCTGGTCAGTGACATCAAGGAACAACTCATCCAATCCTATCATTAGGCCTTTATTTCACTGAAATACCCAGTTTCTCGACTTTTCCACCCCACACAAAGGAAGTGACAAACTCCCGTATCTCCTTGCTCGCAATTCGATACTGTGTCAAGTCCTACAGTCAGGGCTGCGATTAAACCGACATACCTCCCCCACAATGGTAATCAGCTCAGGACACGTTTTCTTTGCCTCGGTCCATAACTGCAATTTCTTGACTCCCTTTTTTCGAGCAGGATACGAGGCAGTGACGATAATATGTTTCTGCTTTATCGCGAATGGAAGGCCTTGTAAACGCGGATCGCGGACCTGTTCTACTTGTCCTGGCATCAACTCAAAATCCACCCAAGACAATACCATAGAAGAAATCCAAGTCAAGCAGGATGATTATTCGATTATGTTGAGAAGAGTAGTCCACGCTGTAGTCCATCTTGAAGACATCAAAAGGGGTTTTAGTGAGGTATGTCCATGACGGGGAAGTCGGGCAAATGTTTACAGAGAAATGATCGCCGCCAAATTCGTAAATATTTAGGCTCACCTCCCTGAAATTGATGTCTGGTACGGTGACACAAACCGTTCCTCGCCTCAACCTCAACCAAAATGCCTCCACCAACCACAAACAACGACAGCGTACTGTCCAACAGTAATACAGAATGGACTCCCTCTTCCTGGAGACAAAAGAAAGCTAAACAACAGCCTGTCTATGCAGATAAAGTAAAGCACCAAAAAGCACTTGACAAGCTCGAAACACTTCCGCCTTTAGTAACTGCACCCGAGGTATGTCTCGTGGCCTTGCTGAGTTAAGTATAGATACGCAGATTACGAGAGGAGTTGAAGAAAGTAGCACTGAATCAGAAGTTTCTGTTACATGGCGGAGACTGTGCTGAGGCATTTGCCTATTCGTCGAAAGTATGTTCGACGTGGGTACGAGGGCTAATGATGTAGGATCCAATTGAGGCCAAGATCAAGGTTCTTTTACAGATGAGTCTGGTTTTGATTTGGGGTTTGTATTTTGAAGAGGAAGGTGGCTAATGGTAGGGGCTAAGTTACCGGTTGTCAGAATCGCAAGGATGGCAGGTCAATTTGCGAAGCCGAGGTCGTCGCCAACAGAGATCGTGAATGGCAAGGAAATACCATCTTTCAGGTACATATGCCAAACGTTCCCGCTTATCATAGGGGCGAGATAATAAATGGAATCGATCCAGATGACAGAGAACCTGATCCAGACAGGTTGTTGCAGTACATTCCATGAGAGTCGTTTGGTTAATGGCAGGGCATATTTCCATTCAGCTACGACACTGAATTACCTCCGCGCCCTTCTATCAAGTGGATTCGCCTCTCTCCACTCTCCGCAAGAATGGTCCCTTGGCCACGTCCGTTCCTCGACCCTCCTCAAAGAATACACCCAGACGGTAACCTCCGTTCTCGACTGCTTGGACTTTATGGCCCACATCGGAGCAGACAATCCCTTCGTAAGCGAAGTTCTCGATCGGACCGAAATCTTCACTTCACATGAAGCTCTTTTACTGGACTATGAGGAAAAGCTTACGAGACAGAGCGCAGACGGGTGGATCGATGGCAGTGCGCATTATATCTGGGTGGGAGAACGGACGCGAGAATTAGATGGAGCGCATATCGAGTTTATTCGAGGAGTGGAGAATCCAATTGGGATTAAATTGGGCCCAAGTTTGGAGGGAGAGGAACTTCTTCGACTTCTTGATGCCGTGAATCCTAAATGTGAGATTGGAAAAGTCACTCTCATCTCACGATATGGACACAATAACGTATCTCCCTAGACTGTGCGCAGATGGTAACCGCAGGTGGCGGTCGTACTGCCGAAACATATTAAAGCGGTGAACGCATCGAAACATGCAAAGACAGTGATATTTGCCTGTGATCCCATGCACGGAAACACAATAACCACCGACCAGGGAATCAAAACTCGATATTACGGACATATTATCTCGGAATTAACTCAATCACTCGAAATCCATGCACAAATGGGAAGCAAATTACAGGGCGTGCATTTTGAATTAACGGGCGAAGTGGGAGTAACCGAATGTGTGGGAGGAAGTATGGAACTTCAGGAATCCGAGCTGAGCAGGAAATATGAATCGTTCTGTGATCCTCGACTGAATTATGGTAATCCTGCCACTTACATTCTGGGGAGTTGTTGACTGAGATGTAGAACAAAGTATGGATGTGGCGTTTGTGATTGCGGGAAAATTAAGGGAGGGAAAAGAAAGAGTTTTCAATGGGTTATGAGTATAGAAAAACAAAACAAAAATTCAGGAGACAAGCCATGAAAAGTCGGAGTAAGCGGTTGGAATTATCCCAGGGGGGTCTCGTCAGACATTGGTAATAGGTTTAATTGAATTCGTTTCTACAAAGCAATTCGCCATGCCAAAATATCTCCGGGGTATTTCCATGCGTATGCTGTTTAGTATCCATGTTTTACTTCACCTTGAGGCCAAGTAATTCACCTCGTCCAGAGAGCTACCTCTCAATCGCCCTTGCCAATTGACCTCTCCTGCGCGTCCCTCCCAAGTCTCCCCATGCTCCTGACTTTGATTCTCATCTCCATCAACTTTCTCCTCACTCTCGGGAGTAGCGAGTCCCACGCCCTCGTCTTTCAAATTGTTCACAGGGAGGGGTATTTCTTCTCCCCAGTAAGCAGGAACTTGTCCTCTCTGTGACCGTCGTTCGTAGAACCAGATATATCCCTGAGCGGAAGAAACAACATCTTTATTCACCATCCAACACTTTGCGTCATTGCATTGCCACCAGATGTCCCTTCCCAGGACATCCTTCCCGCGAACATACGCAATATAATGCCCCCCATCCATTCTCCGTCCAACATGCTCCACCACTGCAAACAAATCATACATTTCCTCATTCGTCGCACGTGTCTGTTCCCTCAAATATGGCGTCATATCGAGTTCCGTCAGGGGAAACGTGATATGCGCGGGATTCTTGATGACTTTTCGTTTCGTTGGGCGTTTTGTACGTTTTCGAGCTCCTGCGGCGACGGGGGCGGCTGCAGTGTCACTAGAGTCTGTTGCGGTGGATTCAGTCTCGAGGACCTCCAAAGGTGTTTTGGGGACGACGAAGCGTAGTGCTTGGATTACTAGAATCCGTGGGGTCTGCAAGTATGATGGTCGCGAATCATGGGGTGTGTTTCCTCCGCAATGGCGACATTCGACATTGACATCTTTTTCCACGCCGCCGTAATGGGCGATTAAATCTGGTAATGAATAAGGTTCCAAGGAGGGCAATAGTGAACTCGGTACCGCGACAGGTAACTGCCACGTTTCCTCCAGGGGGGCATCTCTTGCGGTATTACACACCGTGCACATTCGCTAGAAAAATCAACCCTTAAACACAGAGATAATAATACTTTAGTAACATAGTATCCTCGGAAAATATCACTGATAGGAGATGTCCCCATGATCCATTGTTCGTCGGAATCGACGTCTGCGCCTGAAGACCGGAGCCGCTGTTCGAGGGCCGCGCGGAGTTCATCGTGTAACCTCTCGCGGACCTTGGAAAAGAATTCCATGGCGTCTTCTTGGCTTTCGCCTTTGCGGAAGGAGGGGTACACGGAATTAAAGGTGCTGATGAATTCCCGCGGGGCGATAGTATATTTACTGTCTGATTTGTGTTTCTTGGGCTGATGGTAGGTGATTCCGAGGCGATGCACTGGTGGTGTTATATCAGGATGAAGGGCTCTTAATAGTCTAGAGAAGGAGGAACATAGGGATCTATATCAGCGTGGGAGGGAGATGATGACTGTACAATGAGGTCAGGGCGGGAGGTTCCTGTTCGACAATTTGGTTGCGGCGGGTTTTACTTCGGGAGGAACGGGAAGATAGGTCCGCTGAGGTGAGGGGGTTTGTAATTGTTGTTAACGACGGTGGAATATATTCATACCGTCGAATGAAGTATTCTCCCAGAATCTCCGTTTGTCTATCATCAGCGTTGGTCCTACAACGAGGACAAACGAGAAAACTTGCAGGATAGCGTTTGTAAAACAAGTATTGCCCACATTCGACAAACCAATGACTCTCCAGCTTTCCTCCGGGTCAACCATCTCACGAACCTCTTGATCTTCCCAACGGAGTCCCTCCTCCGCTGCGTCACTGGGTTCTTGAGTTGCGGGCGTCAGAGTCACATCATCGCTCTCCATCTCAACCACCTCGTCTTCCGCACCGTTCGTATCCCCCAAGCGTCTCGTCGATATTATCGGCTGATGTGATTCTGACATTTTAATCCGTATTCGAGGTATCCGCACTGCAGTCGCTTCTGTATTTCTAGTCGCATCATCGTCACCCCTCGATACATTATCCCCTGAGTAATCCGATGTCGGTGCATTATATCTGGCACGTTTCCGGGGCGGCTGTTGATCTTCCGCCATTATTCCAGGCGGTGTCGATGCCGATGAAGGCGGCGTAGGAAACGCCTCGGTGGGAATTCCTTGCAGTGCAGATGCAGGCACAGGATGATGAAGCCGGACCGATCGACTCTGTCACGAAAATCAGTTGCGCAAATTGCGACACTCACCATTCCAGCAACAAATCTCCACGAAAACAAGGAATACCGGCGCAAACGGAGGAAAGCCTGCTGTGTGGGCGTAGTAGGACCTTTTTCCGTCCTGTGTGATTCGTCCCCTGCTGGCACTGGGGACGTGTTGTTTGCAAGGGATCGGGGGTGCGGGCAGTGATAAACTGCGGTGCAAATTCCGATTGCAACTGATGTGAAAATGTCGGAATTCCAGGGGCGGCCGGCGTCCGAGCGTCGGATAATTATTGACGCTTGAGATACTCAAATTTAAGAAGTATATGTATACAATTCAGGATACTCCGCAATGAGTCACAGCGGAATCAGATGTTCGGAGACGAAGGTTTAGTCGCGCCCTAGTATGGGTGACGTATTCTTTTATTTTTAGCGCTGCAGGTGATCTTGGTTAGAGTGGGATGCATCTCCGGATCTCCCTAAACTCAATTTTGGTACGGTTCGGATTCCAATTGATCCGCGCTGAGTAGACTTTGATGTCCATTCGACTTCCCATCCGTCCCGTCCTGCGGATATACAGAGCGTCAAGCCCGTTTCGGTTATCACGTTCGATGGCTACCCAGGCACAGAGTGTGACACCGATTGAAGACTCAATACGACGGAAAGTGCGTTTCCCTGCAAAACCCGGCGGCCGTGCCTGACTGATTCATTCAATTAGATTACCTCGACACTCAATCCTTCACATCTCGAGATCCACAATGATTCAGCTCTCCATCGCCATCATGCTGCCATGCGAGGAAACACAGACCCTGAAACTCACTTTCGGTACTAGTCCCATACGCTCGCAAAGTCTGATTGCAGGATAACAGTCGTTTCATCCGCTTTTGCGGGGAAGGTATGCACGTACGCGTATACACGGAAGACGCACTTCCTGCCATCAGCGCAAAGACTGATGGTAGAAATTGCCCGCCCGGCATCGATTGATTTATGGTCTACTGAAGGACGAAATGACCCCGCCGGAGGGAACAATACATGCTCTGCAGATGACTTTGAAAACGGACGAGGAGGTCAAAGCTGCGGCGGCCGAGACACAAGCTGTAGAGACAAGGTCTTCTTAAGCGCTGAAGGGCAATGAAGTCTCATTTTCAGCGTGTGTATACGATATTGCATGTATGTTTAAGACTACTGAAAAAGACTACAATATACAATGCGTCTGTTTCGTTTTTGTCCACGAATATCCCCGCGTTTCTTCGGATTCCAGAGCCTATATCGTTGGTCTGTTTATATTCCTCCCTGAATAGCTTGTCCTTACTGGCCTCAAGACACTCTCATAGTTATTTCCCTTCCACGATAATACCTTCCTACTCCGCACAGCACTCCGAATGAGACTGTATTGTAATGAACGCCGACAATTCCGGTCCATGGACCCCAAGTTCCAATCAACTCTACTTCTTCAACTGGAGATAGTAGAAAACCCATCCCTCGCAAAGAAGTAGCAGAGAATACACGGTCCGTATGCATGGTGCAACAATCAAACCAGACGACTCCGCTTGATGAAAATATCTCTTGCACCTATCGCACCTTGGATCTCGACCACAATTAACAGTGAATGTCCTGTGAGCTTGTCCTTGACAATGGATGGATCTATAGATGGTCAGAACAAGTTGAGAGGGATTGAACAGTGTCGTTCGTAAACCCCTTGATTCCGTACTTAATTACCTTCTTCGGACTGCGTGCATACGGTCTCTGTTGTTACATCTGCAAATCTGTGTCTCGAAATATTGTCGCCAAGTTTCTTCCTCGAATGTGTTTTCTGTATCATGTAACCGGCGATATAGCATACTATCGGCCGCTCTTCTTGGATATATGAAAACTATATATATCTTGTTGAGCGAATGATAAGATATATAATATTGCTTTCGGAAACTTAAGGCACGGGAATCAGCGTTTCGGGTCTCGGTCTGGATATAGGGAGCCTTTGCAACCGCGAGAATCATCTAAGTCGTTGAGGCAACTTTTGCAAGCTTTAATTATAGCGAAGGTCTCCGGAATGTCTTGTCCTGTTCTGGTGAGGGACAATATCCCATCCTGAAAAGTGCATCTTGTGAATTGAAAAAGTGTATTGACAGGCCGTGGAAAGGACACCCCCTCCACTATACGTATCATACATGACGATGAAATGGAAGGCCTCTCTTTACGCGATAGGATTTTGATTTCGGAAGCCCAAATAGAACTGGATATTCGTTATCAGGCCGGTGGTGTTGCAAGAACCAGGTCAAGAAAATACACTGACAAAAAGGAGATATCGCCCGGTAACGTAAGTGATTTAGTGCCGGCGTAAATAAAAAAGGAGGGTCCGGCGTGCCTTCGTGCTTTGAACCCTTTTGCGGGTAGACGCTGAGAATTTTCGAACTCTGTCGGCTGGATTGAGGATAATCTGACGTTCGACATAATCTGACGTTCGTATCTTCAGATGGTCCTGGAAAATGACTGTTGCGGGTTCTATTAAGAGAATTCTTTAAGACTGTAAATGCCTCGGACAGAGTGAAGCGACGGGGTCCTCTCGAGGGGGAGTCCAAGCAGAAGGAATTGCCAACCGAATATTCTAGTTTCTCCAGTCGCCGCATTGATACCACGCCCGGATCGCTTGGTATATGAATAGTACGAGATACCTTGAAGTATACGGCTCCGTCTTCTTAGTGCGTCGGGCAAGCAGTTGGTAGACGGGTAAAGATGTCAAGAAATATGGTTGACAGTTCCCGCCGAACAGACATTGGATCTTCATCTGCTCTGATTGATCGGCAGAAAAGTCCCGACATCTTCTCCACACCACCCATCAAACCTACAACTGCCATCATGACCCAGATAACCACCGAAAGCATCCTCAAAGCCACCTGTCTCTGCAAACAAGCCTCCATCTCCCTCCACGGCCCCCCCGTCCGTTCCCACTACTGCCACTGCACAATCTGCCAAAACTTCCACAGCGCGCCCTTCTCCCTGAACGCAATTTACCCCCTCGAGGGTGTCGCCGTGCCCGACAACTCGGACGACGTCTTCCAGAAGTACACCCCCAAGGAGCAGATGGAGATTTACCGGTGTCGCCAGTGCGGCGTGGCCGTTTGTGCGTGGGTTGGCAGACTGAATCTCTGGGCGGTGTATGTGGGCGCGGGGATCACTTTGGATGGGAAGAGGGTTAGGCCGAGTGAGGTTGCGGAGTTTGAGGGGGTGTTGCATATGTTTTATGAGGAGCGGCAAAGGGATGTGAGGTCTGTTGTCCTGAAGGGCTTGGAGTCTGATTGTTAGAGATGGGATTGTCAAATGGCTTGGCTTGCCGAACAACAGTGAGAAGGTCACGGACCACTGACTTACGGAATCGCGTCGTGTGGTATGTTATCTCAGGTCCATTGCACCGCCAGCAGATTTACACTTCAGCGTACAATATTCAAGAGGAACTAAGATCTCAGATGTTAAAATCAAATTCGCTGGTCGCCTAATGTTTCTCACGAATACTTCGGTTGAGCCACCATCTGCAACGTATTATTCTACGATTATTTTCATTCTTCCCGCTGCACGTTTCTCCATTCTGCTTTTCCGAACACTATGTTGCTTTTCAACACTCCATTTTATTCACGCTCACGTTTCAACACAATTTAACAATTGGTCCAAGGCAAAACGTATATCCACGGGTGCATGGCGTCAGATCCGTACATTCTCACAAGAATACCAAGAAGGCAATTTACAGAAGCCCATTAATCACCCTGGACAACGAATTCTAGCCTTGAACGTATTTTTTACGGCTCAATAATATCCGCCTTATCAAACAATGCGAGATGACTTTCGCATGAGGGAATGTCAAAGTCTGGAGATCTATTTATATGCTTAAGCATGGATAACAAATCGACATGATTCAAAGCGGGCTACCAAGGATCTAACTGGATTCCGTCTAGGGGTCCTTGTCCATCTATTCTCATTACCATCGAATACCTAGATCGATCTAGCGGCAAAAGACCCCCCTCATAATTCGACAACGAGTTTTGGAACGACACATTTGCGCGAAGTGTATCCAGCCGCCACTGAGCGCACAAATCAGAGCTACAGTATTCTAGGGAATGGGCCTCAGGAGCTTCATCCTCCAATTCATCAACTGCGCGCATCTGGGACGGCAAATCCGACAGGTTAATGTCGCAGGCTACAGTATCTCGATTTCATTGCAGTGGACCTCTCTGGCTTCGTGCGTTTACTCATTGTTTGAACACTCCTGCAATTATAGCTTGGGTTTACCCCAGCAACGTTCGAGTGTATCATCTGTCAAAATTATATATGTCCCGTTCCTCGAACTGTATCCGTCATTGGTGCCGAGAAAATTCGACGTCGGCATGATTGAAAGCGCACCAAATAGCCTGAACGTGACTGTAGCCCCCATAAGGCTTCGATCTGAAGTACAACTTTCTGGGGGATAAATCTCGAAACGCTCTATTTACGGCTCCATCGAACGTTGGTCGACTCCGAGAAAGTTCTCATCAGATGGAAATTTATCCGAACGTCGTTTGAATATGGCAACGATATTGTCCAGTTCTTTAATTGGCAGCAAGGCAAACATCTCTGAGGTGATTTCGAATTGTCTACAGCTACGTTAGTCAGAGCTCCCTCATTCGAATTCAACCAAGCGTTATCTTAATATCTGAATTACATTTGCCAGGTGCATTACTACAATCGCCGATGGGCGATTTCTCGACCGTCGCTCTTGCGATTCGGCATCACTGCGCAGCACACTGAATGGATGTCAAACCATACATTGTCTGGACATCCCAAGATCTTATCAAAGATTCAGTAATCGAGAATGGTCCGGTGCTTCTCGGTGATTTGATGTCACAGCCAGTGGCGTATATTCCTGGGGGTAGTTACAGTTACCTCGCATATCCGGTGCCTACGACGGTTGCGGTTTTCGTTTCTATTAGATACTATCAACCATTCATATTCCAGTATCAACCATTCATATTCCAGTATCAACGCCGAAGCACTTTTCGTGGTACGAGAAATTCCCTTGCAATCACCGATATTATGCAAGAACGCTGAACAAGAGAGCCGAAGTTTATAGTCACAAATCATATATCCACAACTATTTTCGCGAGAATCATAATTCACCCACTGCCCTTCGATTCATCTAAAGATATATTCTGCAGCAACATTCAACCAGGGAACGTGGTCAAATGGTTGAAACGTCATACCCTAAAGTAATCCGGGTGCTGCGCATTCAACATCGGCGGAAAGGGGAGTTATGTTTGACGAAGATGGGACGATCATCTTTGACGAATGGCCTATTCGTCCCCACGACCAAATCATCGATGAATTCGGTTCACAATTTGTTACTCAGTTCAAGTCCATTTACGACATCAGAGCCTCGATCGCCGCCGGCGTAGTTTCCGAAATGGACAACCTGAGGTGAGGGTTGTCTCTCGAATGTATAAGTCGGAGAGGCTTAGATTGTGGGATACTGCTTAGGAAGAAAATTTATTCGAGTCATCTCGTTTCCGGCTTCTTATTGTTGATCTTCCCGGGACCGGGGATGGATATGTTCAAGAGATGATGAACTGGAGCGCACTGCGAATTCCATCGCGGCATTGAAACGTAAGACGGAGCTGGCTCGCCAGAATCACGAGTCCCAGAAGACCGGTTATGATATGGAAATGGAACGATTACAAAGGAATCCTTCTATTGAGTCCGAGAAAGACGAGCGAGAAGGACCGCATCCGAGTTGAAAATTCAAGAGCAAGTGAGATCTGACTGAAAATTGTCGACTGAGAGATCGACTCCTTGATCGATGCTGCACCGACGGCAAGTGCCGGCAAGTTGGACACTACAGGAGTCATGGCGAGCGCCATCGTACCGGAGAAAGACAGCTCATTCAAACCCTGGCATTCCTATGGCTGAGAATACACCAGGCAGTCGTGCTCAATGATCGTCGGTATCCTGACAGACCCAGGGTCGCCTGTTTTGTGGTGGTGTACAGTCCCCCGTTCTTCGCTCTAATTTTGTAGCCCTTGCTCACTTCAAAACAACTGGATCTCTGAGTGCCGGAAGTTCTTCCATTCACGCCACCTGAGGATGGAACCCTGCAGTCAGGCCGGGTGGGAGACGAACCAATCCCCCTGGACCATCTGGATCATTCGAGACTCATTTTTGAATGGCGTGATCTCCGACAACATCCTCAGAGCCATTGCGCATGATTTCGTCGTTGAAGCGCTAGCACTGGTCGGAGATGAGGGCCATATTTCATTCCGGTCGATGAAATCAATACGCGTGGACTCATTTCGGAGAATTGGCCAGTGTAGTGGCTTCGTCTGTCTGCTCAGCGGCACCCTCTGGCCTATGGGACTACGCAAGGCTGAGCGAGGACTGTGTGAAGCCTTGGGTGGGAATTGGACGCCGGGGGGCCTGAACATATCCAAATGGGGTGCGTCGCAACGGCAGATACTCACTTCCCTGTTCGATAATCCCAGAGGTTGGGACGTCATACTTTTTCGCCGACTGATTACCCCTTGGTATTTGTGTCGGGATATCTGGTGTGGGGAATTCATAATCCCCAGATCACGAAAGCGCCCGGTGCCGGTAGTAGTTGTGCCCAATGATCCAGTGCTGGAGTCAACGCTCACACAAAAATTCAGAACGACGAAGCTGGGCACTAATTGGGACGGGGGCGTGGATTTGGCCGAAGTGAAACTGAGGACCGACGAATTGAAAAAACTTGCGTGGAGCCCTCTCTACAAGTCAGTACAGCGCCTCACAAATTACCAGGCCCAGCAAAGGATGAAGGCAGAGTGGAGTCAACAGAACATGACGGCCAGAATGAAGGAGTTGATCGAGGCATGTCAAGCAATCAACAAGGCGGGGCGTCGGCACAATCAATGAGGACGGCGTCGACGCAGCTAGGGAGGGCAGCGCCAGCGTCCAAAAGACCGCAGAGATGGCCGCTCTAAAAACCGATCTGACGGACATTATCGTGGGAGTCGTCGTACCAGGGACAGATCCGACAGGTGCCAGGCCGTCGACACCTAGTGCGCGGCTCTCCAAAATCTTTTTGCTATTAATTAATTGCTATACGGAGTTCATGTGTATGGGGGAAAAGTCTTGGGTGCATTGTTATTCACGAGAGTCATTGGGAAAAAGGGATCGGCTGAGTAGGACCGAGGGTGATTTGCTGTGAAAGCAGTGTCAGATCCCTCTCATTACATCCACAACTCAATTTCATGTATATTGATATGCACGGGAGTGGAAATTAGCTATCTCCTTGTAACCTACTAAGACAACACATTGACATGCTAATATTCTGGACCGATAAAATAAAATTATGCATATGATTTCCAAGAAGCAAATGCGCCATACAGGGAAGACAGCTAATCAGACTCTATCCCACGAATCATCGCCATGACATACTCCCCAACCCCCAAATACATGAGAACTACCAAAATATATTTTCACAATCCCAAAACCCGCTGCAAAACCCCATAAACCACAATCTGAGCCTGTCCCAAAATATCTATCACCCGCTCCTCATGTCTCCATCTAATCCTCTTCCTCCTATGTCCACCCCATCCCTTCCATCCTGTCCAGTCATTCCAGTCACTCCAGCCAGTCTCCCAAACATGTCTCCAGGAGTGGGATATCCGCGCGGCACGACTGGGAACGGCAACGGGAATAACCTCCACAGGGTCGTTTCTGAGATGATACAATTGCCACCATTTGGTCGTGGGAGTGAAAATATCGAATGTCTTGCCTACTTTGCCAGGGGACATGATATCGTCCAAACGGGCGGTTTGGGGGGTTTGGTATTCGTAGAGTTTGGTGAAGAGGAAGATGTTTGCGGAGAGACTCAGGAGGACCAGAATGGAGAGGAGAATCGTCGTTGGGGAGATGCGCAGGTTTCGGCGACGGAGAAGCGGCGAGGCGGATTGGGTTGTTGGGTGGACGGGGAGTGGTGTGGTTACTGAAGGATTTCTGCGCGCCAGGAATTGTGCTAGATATTCTTGTCCTTTTCTCTGAACTGATGTATTCCGCTTTAATTGTTCTGCCCCATCGTTCCCCTGTCCGTCCATCCGTTCCTCCATCTCAGAAGAAGTCTTCTCATCTTTTTGTGGGAGGAACGATCGTTGTGGTGACGGCGGCGGCGACTTGAGATACAAACTCAACTCCTCGTCATCCTCCAAAATTGGCGTCCTCGGTCTCGTATGCTCCAAAAACGGGGAGGACTGTAAATCCCCATCCTCGTTATCGCGGAACGAGTAATCCTCAACGAGATCCGCGAGTGAATCATTATCTGAGATATCTGCATCATCGGCATTGATTTCGGTAAACGCACTCATCGCCATGGATGACTCTAATGCTTTCTGAAGAGGTTTTGAGAGGGAACGGCCTTGAGAGCCTCGCATTTTGAGTTCGGCGAAGAATTCTTCTTCTTTACTTGTCATTGAATCGGATGTTGTTTCGTCTTTGGTCTTTGATGATTGTGTTTGGTCGGAAGGTACGTCTGTTGACTCGGAGGGCTGCTGGATGTGCTTTGGGGATGAGGGATTTGGTTTGTCGAGGAGGAGGTCTTGGGGGAGGATATAGGGGGAGGCCAGGATTGCTTTTTCGACAGCGTGGAATTCTTCTAATGGTTGTGATGCAGGGAGAACTCTTGTCGTAGCTCTGGCGGGTGATTCTGGCGGACTCGAACTAGGTGATCTCTGAGTGGACGTATCCTCAGATGCCTGCTGTACCATACCGGTGCTCGTCGGGGACACATCATTCACCCCAGATGTAGCCGCCTGCACCGACTCCGAAGGACGCGGAAACTGGATTGCCGAAGTAAGATCCGCCGGACCCGTAGGAAATGGAATAACTGTCTCGATAGGCTCGGTCGAAAGTGAGGACGTACCGTGAACATGATAATGCAACATCGCAACACTATTATACAAACTCAACGGCGGCGGACTCCCCGGCGGACTCATCATCCAGGGAATCGGACTGAACCGTTCGTTCTCCCGCATACTCTCCGTGCTGGCCATTCTCT
>Ga0302325_10019382_pt1 | contig 14307 bp, 20 predicted proteins | sample Palsa_T0_2_FD_201948 | JGI IMG/M metagenome (GOLD analysis project Ga0302325, IMG submission 201948) | Peat permafrost microbial communities from Stordalen Mire near Abisko, Sweden - Palsa_T0_2 | ecosystem: Environmental > Terrestrial > Soil > Palsa > Peat permafrost | place: Sweden: Abisko... | reverse complement strand
GTGGTAAAACGCTCATGATGCGTTTCACACGCGCGTGTTTGTATAGTGATTGTATACTATTGTCCACAAACTGATGTTCTCGCGATCGCATTAATTGCCACAAGTTGAGCTCGAGCTATCGGGCGTGCCGTTCAAGGCACATCATCCCACGTCGGCTTAGTTTAGCGATACAATCTGAGTATCCGATTGTGTGGTAAGGGCACCCATCCCACTATTCACGAGCTCGGGGAAATATTAGGTTTTTCCGACCGTAGTAGCGGTAGATCCAGACCATGCACACCCCACAGCTGGTATGTAAGGCAACTGAGAGTAAATAGTCGAGCCGAACTTTGTGTGCATTTAAGGCCATGAAACTAATTTAACATACTGTACATAAATACGTTCGAATTCAAGCGAACTAATCATCAAGCTCTAGCTAAGTGAACATACTCATCGACCTGCATATGAAACTGTAAATCGCCACCAGAAATAGCCAGCTATGCGAACCCACAAGTCTTACAGTACGGTGCGCGCTGCCAGAAAAAGCACCTGTCCACAGGTACTCCATCGTCGATAATCATCCTCATACTGGACAATTCATCCATGTACATAGCGCTTCCGTTGGACCCGAAGGGGGTCCATAAGGCTGGTTGCCCCGCGTAATTTGGATTGGCCGTTTTTGCAAAGCTGACGAGGTACTTGCGCCAATAATCCGGGTTGGAACCGAGCCTAATTTCGGGGCATATATCCACTTCGAAACCGAAGATAGGAATGAACATTTTGTATGTTGGAAACGTCCAGCAGAGATCGAAGCCGTGGAAACCGAGATTGGCAGAGAAGTAGTAATTGTAGGTGAAATTTGCTCCATACGCCGAGTCGAGATATCGTGCGTTGCAGGCTACCGCGGCCTCTAACTCGTTAGCAGCTTGTGGGGGAGATCATGAGATACCTGAGATCAATTGATCCAGACGGTAAAATTCGGAGGGGTATCGCCCGCTTACTGGAGCGGGTGGATAATAAGAATCGACCGAAGGATAGAACGAAGCGGGCGAATTCTGGAAAGTGGTCTGTAGCCACTGATCAAATTCCTGAGGCGTGTTGATGTCTGGAGTAAACACAAATCCCTCGTTACTACAAGGTCAACTGAGTCTACTAACTAAGAGGGGTTGTGTACTGAGTGTGGCCCACAAGAATATCTATGCCTGCATTGAATTGTCCGGTCATTAGCCGCACGCCCGGCATATTCGGGACAAAAGTGTTGTCTATTGCGGGACCGTAGATGAACCGTCCTGTGGGAGCGGGTTCCACAGTTGCATTATTCGCCAAGGCGAGAGTAATCTCGGGTCGCCCACGAAGACAAGCGACGGCATTGGTAGCACTGCAGCCTGCTTGGGCGGCGAAATCGTAAAACTGAGTGAGCAATTGATTGTCATCCCATCTAGTCGAGGTAAGTAAAGATGCAGGTGGGTGGGTAAGTACTGCGGGAAGAAAGCGGGAGATTGAAGGATTGCTCGGGTGAACACTGGTCGTTGATCAAGAGCCGTCAGATGATGTTCGATAGAACCGCCTCCAGCGGATTCGCCCATGACTGTGATGCTAAGAAAGTATTAGAAAAGTGACAAAGGATATCTACGCTTTTGGATTGCCGTTGAGAAGGGAGATGTATGAGCTCGTCCAATTCAAGGCTGCCCTTTGGTCCCAGAATGCAGCATTTGGAATACCAGATGATCCCAACACGGAGGATGCAAGAAACCCGAAGGCACCAAGCTACAAAGGATTAATTTCCCTTGAGTCTGCGACAGAGGGATACCCGGTAATTAATTGCGACATAGATGATCGAGTTCCCAGAGTCCCTGATGAGTGCCGTCCCATTGAATACATCCTTAGACCCCTCGGCTACACCATCAGACCAGACATGAAGAGGATGATACTATAGCCGCCGCCGTGAATCCAAAAGAGCACAGGAAGAGGCGGGAGAGAAGTATTATTAATTGCCGTCCGAGGAACATAAACATCAAGGAAAAGACAATCCTCCTGCTGAGGGTTATCCAAGGGTAAACGTGGAATAGGATGTCGAGGCTGGGGTGGTTAGTTTGAGTTTCTTTTGGGCAATAGTACGGTCCTCGGATCATTGTTCTTCTAGAGATTTAGATATGGATTACCAGAGAGCATACCCTCTTACAAACCCAGTCGGGACAGGCTTGATGACATGTCCCACCTTTGAGGGGCATTCCACTTGCTGGAGGCTGCGGTTTTGCCCAGCGCAAATTGCCGGTAGGAGGAGCTGCATAGCGAATGTTTTGGAAGACAACAACATCATTGTAAGGATCGTAAACGCCGGTGTAGTCTCCGTAAGGCAGATGCAAGACGTACGATTGAAGAGCTTCTAATGGTCAGCTCTGAGTAATCCGGCGATAGAGGTTACTTTCTTCTTTAAACTCCAGCTGCAGAGGGACTTGGTCCCCGGAGTTGCTGAAATCCGGCGAAGATGCCGCGAGAGTCGAAAGGAAAGTGAGGATTGAAAACACGACACTGCCCCATTTGCGAAGCATTCTGAGTGGTTTCTCGGTCGGTGATGGCATCAGAGAACATCATCTTTATATGCTCAATTGTTGAGGCCCACGTACCCACGGTCAGAGCCCTCCGATGCCGGAGCCATTGTTTCAAAACTCACTCTTAAATTCTGCACACAGTCCGAAAAGAGAGATGTGATCGCGAAACACGCGCCTTCGAACCTTATTTGGGCTAGTGTGACGTGTCGCATTGGGGCCACGTGTCATGGGCTAGTGCGCGAAGTCAAATCTGTTTAGTTCGCAGATCTGATCCAAAATGACGGGGGATTTCGACTTAAACAATGGTCGTCGGAGTGTCAAGGAGCGACAGCGCGCGTTACCCCTTGAAACAACGCAATTGCTCGGTCCGTAGATTGTGCAAGGAAGTCTCTGAGGTGACATCCGAATTTTCGTTATTTTTCGTATTGACACGGATCGTCCGCTTTTTGGTACCCCACAACTTGGAACATATGCATGCACGGACGCAATGTGATAGCTCCGCGTGACCGCAAGTCGAATGCCCAAGTGGCTCGGCACCAGTCACCGAGAGATTTAAATGATTGTCAACCGGGGAAACAATAAGGTTAGCAACGGGAGTGCCGCGCGAGCTCGCAATTGGTGTCATGTTGCTGTGCCTCTGCTGCAATGATTTTTATCTGAGGAATCTGAAGAGTGGAAGTGAAAGGGAATCGAGTTTTCTATGATTTGAACCAGCGGAAAGTTCCCATTATTTTTTTTGATCAAATGGTGAGCTAGTAACAAAAACCATTATAAGGTGTAATTGTGTGGTGAAATCTCATAGTGACAAAACTTTATAGTAGGGTATTGTACACGCCCTGATATTGCGTATACGGTCCAGTAACTCTGACAATTCACGTCAGATCCAGCGCAGGAACATCTACAGGCTGCGAAATGCGTCCTTCGGTATCTATAAGGCAGTCAAGATCTCCATCCCATGTATCAACGCAATGGGGACACACGTACGTACACGGACATCATCCAAAGCTACTCAGATGCCGACTTCGCAGCTGGCGAGGACAGGAAATCTATCTTCGGATACATCTTCATGCTTGCAGGATCACCAATTTCTTGGCAAGCCAAAAAGCAGTCCATAATTGCACTGTCAACAGCCGAAGCAGAGTATGCGGCTTTTATACAAGCCGCCAAGGAAGTGATTTGGCTCCAGAACCTTCTTAAAGACCTCGGAATGACAAAATACGTACCCAAGATCATCAACGTCGACAATCAGGGGACCATAGCGCTTGCCGAAAATCCTATTTACCACACCAGGACAAAGCATCTCGATGTACAGCTCCAATTTGTGTGCAACAGCATCGAGAATGGAACAATTAAGCTCAGCTATGGTCCAACAGACACCATGCTAGCATACGTCATGACCAAGGCACTGACAAAGGAGAAGCATGCGACAATGCAAAGGTTGATGGGGATGAAGTTTGATTTGGCAACCACTACGCCATTACCAATTGAGGATGTCTGTTTTGGGAAGCAGAAGGTGGCTGGGAATAACGAGTGGGCAGGTGTTACGTGGCGAGCTGCCAGGGCTAGGTTTTCGGGCTATTTTAGAGTAGATCTTTACGTCATGGAAAATCATCTTCATACAATACAACTTTTGCTAACGTTCCGTGACAATTGGTAGCGAGAAAGGTATCTATGCTTACCGGCCTTCAAATCTAAGGCAACCAAGCTCTTTCAACCATCCCATCGAAGAGTTCGACCAGGCGGGATACGATCCAGTCCTCCCGGGCCCTAACTACTCCACCATCTCCTTTATCACGTCATCTCCTTCACCTCACCATCTCCTTCACTGCGTCCTCCCTGCTGGCGCCTGACGAGACGACCCTATAGTCATCAACTGCCAGTGCTTCGTTCTCTAATACCTTTCGCGAACACAGCTCCCCGGTGCACTCAGGGCGCTCGCTACGCAACTATCAGCGTCACCAACACGAAGAACTCGATTATCCTCAGTCACGCGATAATTGCTCATCTGCAACTAGAATGTCTCACAGTCGACAGTCATCATTAGACCTCCACAGCACCACAACAGGATCCTCAAGCTTGCATCGCAACACCTCTCACGGCGCTAGCGGCACTCGACCTGAGGACTCCAACAACGCAATGTCCGTGGTGTACAAGGAACCCAGACTTCATTAAGCGTCTGGCTGACGTATTGCGAGGCAATCCTGGAGGCTTGCGCGGACCGAGGAGACCTGCTGGATCTGCTGGTATAGCTGGCGTGGTGGAACCGGGTCACTGGCACACTGATGAAGTCGGTTTCTTCTTTCCCGATCTGCATCACTCCTACGGCACTTCGGATATCGTCACAATCGGTAAGGAGTCTTTCTATAGGAACACCTCAGTCTTCTTCGACCACTTGGATGACATTGTGAAGCTCCGTGGGGGTGAGGTTGTCAGAAACAACATCCTTATCTGTTTGCGCGGTACTGCTCTACAATGGTACACCACCGAAGTTTCTGAGAACGAGAAAGCCTTCTTCCGAGGTGCCTCTACTACAACCAATCCACAGGATCCAATCCACCAATGGAAAGCCACTATCTGTCATCGCTGGGATCTCCCCGCATCGGTGGCCTTGCAAAACTTCATGAGTACGAGGTACACCTTATCGATGGCTATGTGTGGAGTTTCTATGCTTCAGTACTTTTCCACCAAGATTCGACTCGCTAAGGAAGCCGGTTTCTCCAATGTCTATCAGCAGCTGCTTGCCGTCTGGAATAGCTTGGACGTCGAAATCAGGGAACACATCCCGGAGCGCTCGGAGCAAGTCGAGTTTGAGCGCGGCTTTTTGGCGCTCGGCCGAGACGAGCCGAGTCCGAGAATCGATTTAATTTCTGAGAACGAGCCGAGACGAGCGCACGTGAGTCCGAGCCAAGTCCGAGAAAGGGCGATTCTCAGCACGCTCGGCTCGGCTCGTTTGCAGGCCTGAGAAGGAGGCTCCCACGAACTGGATGCCTGGTCGCCAACCCTGCGCGAAGTGTGGTGGACAACACATGGATTATGAGCACGACCATTTCCAGAACCCGGCGAACGCCACTCGCCGACCTTCTAAGGCTTTCTATTTCTACGTCTTGCAGCACGGGATGGGGACGTATTCGAGTGATGAAGTAGCCACCTTGCGATCGAACCTCACAATACCAAAGAAGGCGGTCGCTAGGTTCGCTGAAGGGAAATGGGCCTTTCGGAAGCCAGATTGTCGTCAGATGTTCTCTACTCGTAATAAACTCTTCGCACACCTCCGAGACCAACTACACTTTTCGATACCAAAGAAGGCGCCCGTGGAGCTCTCTGTCCGTAAATGGGCATGTCAGCAGCCAGAGTGTCGGATGACTTTCCCTACTCGAAAAAAACTCTTCGCACACCTCCGAGAACGACTACACTTTTCGAAATCGATTGTTCCTACCTATCAGATCACTCCAGGTACCACACTCGTCGTAGTTAAGCTGTCGCGGAAGCCTCATATGGAAACCAGATATGCTTTTCGCAGCTTCAAGTTCCCTGAAGCGCGGATTGGCCTTTCTGCTAGTGCGGAGGATCAATGGGCTGATGAAGGTTGGTTTGGAGACAACTTTGCAGAGGCGCACATTGCTCAGATGCAGACTCCAATCAAAGTACAAGCGATCGCGGCTGAGTCACACATCAGCACCCTATACACCGTCACTAAAATCATCATGCCAGCCGTTCGAAAGACAGAGAAGGTTATGATGGAGCTGGTTAGGTCCTATGTTTTGTCATGCTCCGAGTGCGCACAGAAAAGGAAAGTGATCAAATCCGGTATGAGGGGTAGAGGACAAAACAGGAAGATGCATTATTTGGTCAGATGGAAAGAATATGGACCAGAGTTCGACGAATGGGCGCCAGTTGAAGAAATCGAGCGTGCAAGCGACTTAATCGAGGAACTTGAGGCCAGGCAAAGGGATCAGATGAACGTGATGATCGTTCATAGAGAGGAGTGAGTTGCTGTGAATATGTTTGCTGTGGGAATGTACCATGAAGCGGTATCGGATTTATTTCTTTACCTTTAGCTAGCTTGTATAGTGTATTCGATGAGGACATCGAATTTTCTTAGAGAGGCGATTGTTACGTGGCGAGATGCCAGGGCTAAGTTTTCGGGCTATTTTAGAGTAGATCTTCACGTCATAGATAATCATCTTCATACAATACAACTTTCGCTCACGTTCCGTGACAGCAGGCCTGCAAACGAGCCTAGCGTGCTGAGAATCGGCCATTCTCAGACTCGGCTCGGACTCACATGCGCTCGTCTCGGCTCGTTCTCGGAAATTAAATCGATTCTCGGACTCGGCTCGTCTCGGCTGAGAAGCTAAAATGGCCGCTCAGACTTGGCTTGCACCGAGCAAGCCAAGATGAGCCTCGAGCGCGCTCGGCTCGTTTGCAGGCCTGCGAGTAGAAGTCAAGAAATGCGCTATACCCAGCTGAGTAAAGCACGCTCATTATCATTGTCTCAGAGCGCACATAGCGCGCATTGTCTTGAGGCGCTCATTATCATTGTCTTGAGGCGCTCATTATCATTGTCTTGATGAGTGCATTACACGAGCACTTTCATTTATCGTCTATATATAGCTGTCGATTAGTCCTGTATTTGAATTGAAGAAGTTCTTGATCTCGCACATATTCTTCATACTATGCAGCACGAGTAGAATGTGGGAGAACCCCGGGGTGAGGGATATGGAGGAATAACTTTATTGCAAGCTAAGGAAATCGAGTCTAGCAAGCTCCGTTCTAGCATACATGCTCCAGCCCGAACACTCTAATTTCCATGTACCGCATTAGCCCCATGCTTCTATGCTGCAGCTAGTAGGTTCTAGGCCACGGCTCGCATGCTCCAGCTCCAGCACACATGCTCCAGCGTACATTCTCCATAGGTCAGGTCGACAGGAGCTAAAGTTGGATGCGATGCGAGTTAGAAGTTGGAACCGCTTAGTACTAAGCTAGAGCCACGAGCGAGAGCAACGAGTTAGAGCCACTAGCTGGAGCTGGAGGTATGAGCTGGAGGTATGAGCTGGTGCTATGAGCTGGTGCTGGAGGTACGAGCTGGAACCTAGGGAATGCCAGCACGAACTAGAGTCACGGGCTAGAGCTGGAGCCACAAGCTGGTGGACTGAGTTGGTGCCTCGAGCTGGTGCCACAAGCTAGAGCTAGAAGTGAAAGCTGGAACCTAGAGAATGCCAGTGCGAGCTGGAGCCACAAGCTGGAGATACGCATAGGTTTAATGATAGTTGATAGAGTTACAACGTTATTTGTGAGTTAAAAATTGTAAGTTCAAAGGTGCTGGACTTTTAGGTTTCCGTGGGGTCAAAAGAAAGCTAGTTGGGCCAAAAACAAAATGATTGGTCGAAATTTTGGCAACATTTTCGTGATTGGTCAAAGAAAATCAATGTGGCTGAAATTGAGTGATACAATTGGACTAGAAAAGGTTTAAGGGCTGTGATTGGTAGTCCGATATCCCGCGAATTAATGGTTCCCAGTCCTAGTCCTCCACTTCGTTACGGTCTAGGAGATGTGCATATAATGATGATTCTTGGTAGTACCATGACTAGCGGCATTCCCGTTGCTAACCTTAATGTTTCCCCGAATCATCAGAATCTCCCCGAGCCGCGCCCAATTGGTCATTCGAAATAGCGGCCACGCGGTACTAGAGCTTAGATTATCACCCGCATGCAAGTTGTGGGGTACGGTACCAAGTGTCATCGACAATGACGAAACTTCGGAGGCCACCTAAGAGACTCCCTTGCAGAACCTATTTACCAAGCAATCGCATCAAGAGTGAGGGCAGCGCGCTCCATGGATCTTTGGCACTCCGAGCACTTCCTACTCGACATTTCACGTCAATTTGGATTATATGTGCAAACCAAACCGATTTGACTTTCCGCTTGGGTCTCTTTGATAGCCCATTAAATATGTACATATGCATGTGGCCCGTGCGCCACGAAGTCAAATAGGCTCGAAATTGGTCCGTTTTCGGAATTTTGATGGTATCGGACTTACGAATTTGTCTCTAGCTACTAAACAGTGGTGCCCGGTATCGGAGGGAGGCTCTGGCTGTGGACACGCGCACCTCAACAATTGAGTATATAAGGATGACGCCAGAGTCACTGACCGAGAAACAGCTGAAATGCTTGGCAGGTGGGCGACCGTTTCAATCCTTACTTTCCATTCGACTCTCGCGGTGTTTTCGCGCGCGAATTTTCGCAACCCCCAAGTCCCTCTTGAAATTCAAGACAAAAGTGCTTCTCTCCCTAAGTTACTGTGAGCTAAACCTTAGAAGAGCTCCAAGACTCCTACGTCTTGCATCTGGATTACGGAGACTACACCGGCGTTCTTGATTCTGTAAATGATGTTGTGTTATTTTCCAACATTCGCTATGCAGCTCCTCCAACCGACGAATTCCGCTGGCAAAAGCCACAGGCTCCAACGAGTGGAATGCCCCTTCAAGGCGGTACATGTCATCAGGCATGTCCCGACTGGGTTTGCAATCGCGTATACTCTGGGACTCCATTTCTAACTCTCTAGGGCCTAGGGGATCCGGGGGACGTACTGCCCAAAAAGATAGAAACTAACCGCCTAGCCTCAATATCCGCTTCCAGGTTCACCCGCAATTAACCCTCAGCAGGAGGATTGTCTTTTCCTTGATGTTTATGTTCCCGCGTCAGCAATCAATAATACTTCTATATCGCCTCTCCCTGTAGTCTTTTGGATTTACGGCGGCGGCTTTGGTATTATCCTCTTTATGTTTGGTCTGATATTGTAGTTTTGGGGACTAAGGATATTTACGATGGAACAGGACTCATCAAGGACTCTGGAAACTCAATCATCTTTGTTGCAGCTAATTACCGGGTATTCATCTGTCACAGACTTGAGGGAAGTTAATACTTTGTAGCTTGGTGCCTTCGGGTTTCTCGCATCCTCGGTGTTGGAAGCTGCAGGGGGGGTTCCAAATGCCGGATTCTGGGATCAAAGGGCAGCCTTGGATTGGACGAGCAACAACATCATCCTTCTCAACGGCGACAAAAACGCGTAGATTTCTTCTGCCATTTCTCTGACAATCTAGCATCACAGTCATGGGCCAATCCGCTGGAGGCAGTTCCATTGAACATCATCTGACTGCCCCTGTCCAACCTGTGTTCCATCAAGCAATACTTCAGTCTCCCGCTTTCTTCCCACAGTACTTACTACCCATGTCGCCGCATCTTTACTTACCTCGAATAGATGGGATGACACTCCACTGAAGACTCAATTTAACGCATTTGCCTCAAAAGCAGGCTGCACTGCTGGTCAAGATCCTCTCGGTTGTCTTCGAGGGCTCCCCGAGAATACTCTCGCCTTGGCGAATAATGCAACTGTGGAACCCGCTCCCACCGGAGAGTTCACCTACGGTCCCGCAGTAGACAACTCCTCGGAGTCTTTCGTCCCGGATCTGCCGGGCGTGCGGCTAAAGAATAAACAATTCAACACAGGCATAAATATCCTGGTGGGTCACACCTAGTACATAACCCCTTCTTGGCTCTGTTGACCATAGTAACGAAGGATGGGAGTTTACTCCAAATATCACCAGCACTCAGGATTTTGATCAGTGGATTGAGAAAACTTTCCCCACAGCACCCAATGGGTTCTATACTGCAGTTGATTCCCTTTATCCACCCTCTCCAGTACCACCACGATACAACACCGAATTTCAGCGACTTGATGAAGTCATCTCAGGTGCCTCGCTCCCCAGAGAGTTACTAAACAAGTTAGAGGCCGCGGTAGCATGCAACGCACTATATTTAGACCAGGCATATGGACCAGACGTTACTTACAATTACTACTTTGCTGCCGGAGCCGGTTATCATGGCTTCGACCTCTGCTGGACGTTTCCGAACTTCAAATTTGTCGTTAAGATCCCTCCGGGTGTTAAAGTGGATTTATGCCTCGCTATCAGGGTTGGAAATAACCCGGATCTTTGGCGCCAGTATCTCGTCACATTTGCTCAAAAGTCCAATCCAAATTACGCGGGAGCACCGGCCATTTGGAACCAGTTCGGTGCAAACGGAACTGCTTTGCATATGAATATACCAGACCCTATGGCGATGATTGTCGATGATGAACTAGTACCTCCGGACAGGTGTGGGTTTTGGCAGGGTGCACCGTACAGAAGTTAGGGAATCTCTTACTATTAGCACTTTGGGTTTGATGAGTAGTATGCGTTTAGTCCCCTTGAATTCGAAGGTATGTGTATGTTGAATTAAACTTTCAGCGCCTGAAGTGCGCACTGCGTAAATTTCTGCTCGCCTTTTGACTCTTGGCCCTACCTACCAGCTGTGGGGTGCGGGTGGCAAGGTCCCGGATAACAAGATATTATGGCCCGAACGGGCACTCTCTTGCGTCAGGGTCTGTGTCCCGCATTGCACAGCACTAGGACCCGAAACCTGCATTGCGCTGCGCGGGGCGGGATACCCGAGGATGACAAGGTCCCAAATCAAGCTCTCGGTCCCCTTTTTGTCAAGGTATTTATTAGTACTCGCCACGCGCCTCCCCAGCCAGCTTTCGCTATTACAATCACCGTTCAACAGCCCGTCAACCTTTCTTTCTCAACAACCTCCCCTGCGCCGCGACAATGACCTGAAAACAGCAAAGGAAGGCCCCCCGCCGCGGGCCCCTTCTCCAAGCTGAAGGCACTAGCAGAGAGGATCAGAGATACTCTCTCCAGTGGTATCGCTCTGCCCCGGTTGTTCCGCTGAATGACAGAGCAACAATTCAATTCTTTGCATATTGGAAGGCTTGGGTTAGAGTCCTGTGTCCTATCGATGGATGCGTCCACGAGGTAGGTATATTTGGACCCCCGGGAAAGATCCGCTTGAAGGGTGCGGCACCGGTTCCACAAGCTGGAGGCGCGGTGTATCGTGTGCACTTCCAGTTAACAAAAGTTTGGGACAGCTTGCGTTTTGGTCTTGGCTTTGACAACAATACGCTCATGGCGGGAGCACTCAGTATCACGTTTCCGGCTGAGGTACTTCTTCTTGTGCGAGGCGAGGGTTGACTGTAGGGTGTGGATGAGCAGCCGGGCTAGCCGCGTGTGCAGTCTGTCAGCAGAGGCAGACCGAATGCGTGTTCCCGTATTAGGAGCTAGACAGGTCATGTAGAACGGTTGCTATGGATGGGCCTGCTGTGTCCGCCCAGCAGATTGGTTGAATGTTGCCACCTGATATCGAGGGAAAAGATAATAGTACATTGGCCTGTTCCGGAAAGTTGGTTGGGTAGTCTCATCCCCACTTGAAAGCTTGAATATGGTTGCGAAGTTTGTTCCGAAGTCTTGTCAAGATATTTTGTCAATTGTGTTTTTAATGTCATCTTTGCTTTCCGCCAGAAAAGATTTGTTTACAAGTGATCTGATCGACAGATCGACACTCCCGCCCCCTTTCTAGGGCAAGGTCAAAAAAGCCAGTCACGCCCACACCACCACATAATTTCCTTCCTGACCAAAACCCGCATCACCAAAATAAGTCCACCACCACAGCACCCTCCGACAACACAAATGGCCAAATCATCCTCCGACGTGTCCTCGTCTCGCCGAAAAAGCCGAAAGGTATTGTGTACACAGAGAAATGGGGTTAATTGTAGGCACACTTTGCGGCGCCGAGTAGTGAGCGAAGGACGATTATGAGTGCTGCGCTTTCGAAGGAGTTGAGGAAGCAGTATAAGGTATGTGTGCTCTTTCCGATGGTTTTGGTTTGGTTTGCATGGGTTGTGGTTTCTGCGAGGATGTCTACACCACGCATTATCCCCCTTGTCCTCCCTGTTCTGGGGTGTGGGAAAGCAACTTCTTTTATTGTTTGTTGCAGAGCTGACTCCGTTCTTAGGTCCGCTCAATCCCCATCCGCAAGGACGACGAAGTCCTCATCACCCGCGGCAGCTACAAAGGCCGCGAGGGCCGCGTGACAAACGTCTACCGCAAGAAATGGGTCATCCACATCGAGCGAGTGACAAAAGAGAAAGTCAACAGCGCCAGCGTCCCTGTGGGAATCAGTCCCTCCAACGTATCCATCACAAAATTGAAGTTGAACTCCGATCGGGAGAGCATTCTCAAGAGGACGGCCATGAGCGACAAGGGCAAGCAGGAGTAGGGGGGGTCCCTGGGCGTGGATCCCTGGGGCGTGGCGGAACGGGGGGGAGGGGGATGAGTATCGCGGTCGGCTGGTGGTCTGTTCGCCTTTATGTGGGTTGAGGGGGAGAGGGGCTGGTCGTATTGCTGGTACTATCTGTTCTGTGGGCGGTGGGGGAGGGAGTTGCGCATGGCGTTGTAGGGGTAGAAAATGTACCTGCATGTCACCATTTGTATTCATCATCATGTTGTTCTTGGTTCTTAATGGGGGCAACGGAGATGTCCAAGAGAGCCCCCCCGTTTCTCCTCTTTTCGCCGGTTTATCACGGTCTTCGACGGTATTCACGTTGTTGGGTGTAAAACATCGGCGTAGAACAATTGTCTTCGCAGAAACTTCGGACCCAACGATGGTCCGTGAGCCTTTGATGGAAACAGACATCTCGAATCAACAACCATTTAACCAGATTTAATCCTAAACTGATATCCTGAGACCTCTTTCTATAATGATCTGAACTTTCACAGACCTGTGTTCTCCAATTGACTCCCCTAATCGTGTTACGGAGGGCAGAATCCCGAGTTCCCAACCTTCCGTCATTTTAATCCCCTCCAGCAGATCCCTCCTCCCTCCCTACCTTGGGCGCAAAAATTTCTTCACGTCGATCGTCCTGCGTCTCCCAGCCCTCAAACCACCACATTGTCCCTCCACCGCGCCGTCCACCGGCCTCTCATCCTCGTCACCACTCACTCCCCCGTCGTCTGCTTTCCTACTACTTCTCCCCTTTTCGCCCGCGACTTTAGCACTTCATCCATCCAGCACAAGAAGAAAATGCCTCCGAAGAAGGCGGCACAGGAGAAGAAAGTGATCCTTGGACGGCCTGGGAATAATTTGAAGGTATGCTATGTCTCTTGGATAATTTGTCAGTGGGGAATCTCTTGAGTACTTGTTCATTGTCTATTACTCTCTTTTCTTTCTATCTGCAGTACATGTTATCTTGTACTCGCTCTCATCACATCCCTTCTCGTTCACCCTTTTTTTACTCTTTTTTCTTCTCCCACTCATTTTACAAACACACCTCCATGACTCCATGACTCCATGACTCCATGACTCCATGACTCCATGATACATCCACTAACCCTTGTGCGCAGAGCGGCATAGTCGGCCTCCCCAACGTCGGCAAATCAACCTTCTTCCAAGCCCTCACCCGCAGCGACCTCGGCAACCCAGCGAACTACCCCTACGCAACAATCGACCCCGAAGAAGCCCGTGTCGCCGTCCCAGACGACCGCTTCACCTGGCTCTGCGACCTGTACAAGCCGCCGTCCAAGGTCCCTGCGTTTTTGACGGTTTATGATATCGCGGGACTGACGAAGGGGGCGAGTACCGGGGCGGGGCTGGGAAATGCGTTTTTGAGCCATATTAGGGCTATTGATGCCGTTTTTCAGGTTGTACGTATGGTTCCAAGGGGGACGTGGGGTGATGGTAGGGGCTTTTGATGATGCGGAGATTGTGCATGTTGAAGGTATATCCCGCTGTTTCGTGTTTTGGATAGTTGTTTTGGATAGTTGTTTTGGATGGTTGGCTGACAGACTTGTGTAGGCGATGTAGACCCCTGCCGCGACTTGGGCATCATCTCCGACGAGCTG
>Ga0302325_10019381_pt1 | contig 14307 bp, 10 predicted proteins | sample Palsa_T0_2_FD_201948 | JGI IMG/M metagenome (GOLD analysis project Ga0302325, IMG submission 201948) | Peat permafrost microbial communities from Stordalen Mire near Abisko, Sweden - Palsa_T0_2 | ecosystem: Environmental > Terrestrial > Soil > Palsa > Peat permafrost | place: Sweden: Abisko... | reverse complement strand
CGACCAGCATATCGCAGGTGGATGTTCCCATCACCTTACTCAGGTGGTAGGGTTCGATCTGTCCGCCTACGGCGCCCATATGAGCGTCGAAGGCGCCTACGCCGATGATGACGGATGTGGGGAGGCCTAGTCGGTTGGCCCATTCGGGGCAGAGGGTACCGGCGGCCTGGTCGGAAGTATAGGTTTCTGTGAAGAGGCGGGTGGTGAAGCCTTTCAGGAGGGGATCGAGGGAGGCGAAGAAGGAGTCGGGTGGAAGTCCGCCGGAAGCCGGAGCGGCGCTGACGGTCCGGCGGAAAGCTTTTGCCCAGAGGGCTTTGTGACCGGCTGCACAGACGCTTCGCTTCATTTCGCTGACCTGGCGGCCGCCGGTGAGGAGGAAGGGGATCCAGTCGCAGTGCTCAACCCAGGAGTAGCAGGCTTTTCTAACGGCGTCATCTGTGCGAAGGATATGCAGCAGTTTGGCCCAGAACCATTCGGAGGAGTAGATACCGCCGACAAATTGCAGGTAATTCGTTTCGAACCGGGTTGCGTGGGTGTTGATCTCGGCGGCTTCTTTGACGGCGGTATGGTCTTTCCATAGGACAAACAGTGCGTTGGGGTTGTCGCGGAAAGCGGGGAGCAGGCCAAGCGGGGTGCCGGTCTCATCAACGGCTACGGGTGAGGAGCCGGTGGTATCGATGGAGATGGCCCTGACCTGTTTGGCGGCGGCGGGCCCTGCCTGCGAGAGACAACTGAGGATGGTTTGTTCGAGTCCTTCGATATAGTCGAGGGGATGCTGCCGGAACCTGTTTTCCGCAGGATGGCAGTATAATCCATCTTTCCAGCGGGGATAATAAAATATGGCTGAAGCGATCTCGCTGCCGTCGGCGGCGTTGACGAGGAGTGAGCGGACCGAGTCGGTGCCGTAATCCACTCCGATGACAAGATTTTCTTTCTCCATATGGCTTTTTGTGCGGGCGCGCCCGTAGTGGGACGGTTAATTCTTGTCAAAATAACATTTATTTACCTGGTTTTAAAAAAATATTTTGGGGCGTATGTTTTAGATTTGCCAGGTGATTTTGTGTTGCGGGCAGACGGGCAGAGAATCTTTGGTAACGGGATGGCAGGGCCTTTCTTTTGCAGGATAGAGGAAAGGGGGAACGATACGTAAAAATTATTTTATGATACTTTATACTTATTGAAAAATATCAATAACGTATTGTTTAAATTCGAAGGCGTTGATTCCTAGAAGTTTACCTTCGCTTTTACGTATTGGTTATACCATGAAATAGCCTAAATTGTCTTGCCCCTCAAACCACCTGAAGAAAATGGAAAACAAGATAAAAATTAATAGGATCAAGGCTGTCTTAGCAGAAAAAGATGTATCGCATAAGGAATTGGCGATCAGAGTGGGCATCGCGCCCAACAGCGTTACAAGGATTTGTAACAACGAATTTCAGCCTACTTTGAAATTGTTACGCGAGATGGCTTTGGCCCTCGACGTGGATATCCGGGAATTGCTAATTCCCACCCGGAATGCCTGAATTTTTGGTTCCCGGCCGGGTGAGGTTGGGGTGGCCGGGTGAGGCTGGACGCGGCGGGTTTTTGTATCTTTAGCCGGTTTAGCCTAAATAAATCTTCTATGATCAAAAGATCTGCCCGGAAAGTCCGGCTTCAGGAATTTTTTGTCCTGCCGTGGTTGTTTCTGTTTTCCCCCATAATGGCACAGCAGGCGATGGCGCAATCCAGCTATTGGCCGGACAGTCTCAAGCGGGAATTGGCGCATACAACGGATTGGCAGCAAAAAGCGCAGTTCGCGGGGAACCTGGCTTTGTATTATTTTGGTCAGGACAGGCCGTTATCGGACGAATATGGCCGGCAGGCAGTCGAGGCGGCGGAAATGAGCCGGGACCGGATGTTGATGATCCGGACCGATATCGTGAACGGACGCCGGTTTTTGCAGGGTGTTGGGTTGAAGGACAATCTGAATCAGGCGATGGAGAATTTCCGGCGGGCGGAGCAAATTGCCCGGGAGGATAAGCTCGATGAGGGGTTGGTGGAGACGGATTGTGCGTTGGCGGAAGTTTATACGACGATGGGCGATAATGAGCGGGCGTTGACGTATAGTAACCAGGCGGTTACCACGGCCGTTGATATGGATAATGACAGTGTGCAGGTGATGGCCTATGCTTCGTTGGGCGATAGCTATCAGGCCAGGAATGAGAAATTGCTGGCGTTCCGGAATTATCTGAAGGCGCTGGATGTGGCGGAGCAGGGTAAGAATGCTTGGCTGACGCGGAACGCCTCGGCTTACCTGAGTTATTTTTATTACAATATACATGAGAATGACAAAGCTATTGACTATGAGATGAACGTAATTGTCATTGACCGGAAGCTGAAGCATTTGTATGAGCTGAGGGGGGATTATAATAACCTGGGGCAGTATTTTGCCAAAAAGAAGGAGTATGATATTGCGCTGGGTTTTCGCGAACATGCGATCGCGCTGGCGGACAGCATTCATTTCGACTTGGTGAAAATCGATTCCTACTTCGGGATTGTCGATTTGTATTTTAAGGCTGATCAATTTCAGAAGGGAATCGCCTATCTCAATGCGCATCCGGTTGTGATGGATTATCTCAATCGGGCAGGTATGCATTTCGTTATCGACGGAATGTATGCGAGCGCATATAAGGATATGCGGCGGTTCGATTCGGCCGGGTTTTATTTCAACCGCGAGGAACCGGAGGTGGAGAGCAAGGCAAATGAGCCCAGCAAGGCTGATTATTATGAAGCGGTGGGAGAATTTTATAAGATGCGGGGTATGCCTGCGAAGGCAATTGCCTATTATCTGAAGGAGCAGGGCGTAGGTAAGGCTACCGGAGATCTGCAAATCCTGCAAAATTGTGCGTTGAACCTGGACAGTCTTTACTGGCAGACGGGGGATTACCGGACGGCATATACTTACCATACTGCATATGCGCTATATTCCGACAGTCTCCGGAGCCTGGCAAAGGAGACGGATCTGCTGAAGCTGGAAGTGGATAATGACAACCGGCGGCGGGAGCGGGAGGTAAGGGAGGAGGAATTGAGCCGGGAGCATCGGCATAATGTGCAGTATATGGGTTTTACGGTGGGGTTGGTGGTGCTTTTTATTGCGCTGGTGATGATGGGCTGGCTGGCGGTGCCGCCTTCGGTGATCCGGGCGTTGGGATTTTTGTCCTTTATTTTTTTGTTTGAGTTTATTATTCTGCTGGCCGATAAACAGATCCAGGCCTGGACGCATGAGGAGCCGTGGAAGGTGTTGCTGATCAAGATCGGGCTGGCGGCGATCCTGGTGCCGCTGCATCACTGGTTGGAGCATAAGGTGATCCTTTATCTGAGCAGCCGGAAACGATTTAGCGGGGAGCGGCGGGGGCGGGGTGCGGGGAAAGCGGGGACGGCGGTCGTGCGGTGAAAGTGGGGGCGGCGGTGGGGTGAGGGGATGGGGATGGTCTTGCGGGGAGGGTAAAGCGGTGGTTGGGCGGGAGGTAAAAGAATTAAATTCTGAATTGTAATTATTTTTTGAATTTTATTCTAAATATCATTAATTTTACAGAAATATATGATGGAGTTGGTATTAGATAATGTCGATTTGCGGATACTGCAATTAATGCAGGAGAATGCACGCATTTCGAATGTGGACATGGCAAAACAACTGGAAATGGCTCCGTCGGCGGTGTTGGAGCGGGTGAAGAAGCTGGAGCAGAAGCAGGTTATCCTTCACTATACGACGAGCATCAACCCGGCTGCGGTAGGTCAGAAATTACTGGCTTTTGTGTTCATCCGGACGACGGATGGTTTTGGTTCGGGGGTAACGGGGGCGGCGCTCGCCAAGATCGAAGAAGTTCAGGAGGTACACAATATTGCGGGCGACGATTGTTACCTGGTCAAAGTACGCACGGCGGATTCCGCTTCGCTGATGACGATGATGCGAAACAAGTTCGCCAAGATCCCTACCATTCAAGCTACGAAAACGACGATCGTTCTGGAGACGGTCAAGGAGGAACAGAAGTTAACGTTTCCAATTACTAAAAAATAAGGGTATGTCATCTGCTACGGGGCAAGCTCCTTCAGCGATGAAGGTGGCTGCTGCTTTTACAACCGTTTATCTTGTCTGGGGTTCGACCTATTTTGCTATCCGGGTATCGCTGGAGCATATTCCGCCCATGCTGGTGGGAGGCTTGCGTTATCTGCTGGCCGGTATCCTGATGTTGCTGTGGTGTTTGATCACGAAAGAAAAAATATTCTCCTGGCGGGTGATGCGTCCTGCCATTGTGAGCGGGTTGCTGTTGCTGCTTATCGGTAATGGCGGGTTGATCTGGGCGGAGCAGTATGTCCCGAGTTCGCTGGCGGCGATCCTGCTGGCGGCGGGGCCTGTATGGTTTGTGGTATTGGATAAAGGGAAGTGGAAGGAAAATCTCCGGAGTAAGGCGACGATTGCCGGGTTGGTAGTGGGCTCGGTGGGTGTGTTGATGTTGTTTGGCGAGCAGCTTGCCGGCGAATCGGGGGGTGGGGTGGGGGCTGGTGGAGCCGGTACCGGGACAGCGGGTGGAGCGGGTGCCGGGGCGGGTGCAGGGACGACTGGTGGAGGCAGCATGGCGGTGATTGCGTTGGTGGTGCTGGTGTTGGCGGGTATTTCCTGGGCAGCGGGTTCTCTTTATTCCAAATATAAGGCGGCGGGAAATTCGAATGCGGTGAATGCCGGCTGGCAAATGATGGCGGCGGGGATTGCTTTTATTCCCTGCAGCCTGTTGAGGGGTGAGTGGTCTCATTTCCGGCCGCAGGAAGTGACGATGTCTTCGTGGCTGGCCATTGCTTACCTGGTTACATTCGGATCACTGCTGGGTTATAGCGCTTTTGTCTGGCTGTTGCAGGTGCGGCCTGCCACGCAGGTGAGCACACATGCTTATGTCAATCCGGTGGTGGCTGTGCTGCTGGGTGTCATGTTTGCAGGCGAGCAGCTGAGCTTTCTTCAGCTGTTGGGGCTGATGGTGATCCTTGGCAGTGTGCTGCTGATCAATCTTGCCAAGTACAGAGCTGCGACAAGCGGAAAAACGAGGCATCCGGATTTGGATCGTAGGTATTTTATTCGCTAACTTGGGTGTGACTGGCGGGCTGATGGCGCTGCGGGTTGGGGCGAAACTTTTATGAAACAGCGTGTTATATGGGTCTTGGTGCTGCTATGCAGCGTGATTTTTTCGTTTTTTGCGGGATGCAAGGGGCGGGAGGACGGGAAAGTGGTGCCGAAAGGTGGGAAGGCGTTGCCTTCGCCTGTCTCTTCTCCACCGGGCTATAATCTGGCGGCCCCGGTAAAATTTGTATTAAGTGAGCCTCTCCGGGAGATTTCAGGTATTTGTTTTCTGCGGTCCGATCCGGATACGATGTATGCCATTGAGGAGGGGACGGGGAAGTTGTATTATTTTCATTTGGGGAATGGCCGGTTTCCTTTCCGCCGTTTTGGCGGGCATGGGGACTATGAAGATGTCGCTATTCTTGACGACAAGGAATTTGTCGTTTTACGGAGTGATGGGAGCCTTTTTGTCTTCCCTGTGAGTATCGCGCGGAATGGGGGCAAAGCGGCTGTTCGGTCTTACGAGCATATTCTGCCGGCGGGAGAATACGAAAGTCTATTTGGCGATGAGGATGGCCAGCTGATCGCCTTGTGCAAAAATTGCGCTATCGACTACCAGCACAAGGAAGTGTCCGGTTATGTGTTGGGATACGGCGCTGGTCATGCGCTGGCGATCCGGGACCATTTTAAGGTAGAGGCCGCGTTTCATCCTTCATGCCTGGCCCGGCATCCGAAGACAAAGGAGTGGTATCTTATCTCCGCCGTCAATAAAGTTTTGATTGTGTTGGATGGTCAGTGGAAGGTGAAGGGGATGTATGCGCTGGACCCCATACTATTCAAGCAGCCGGAGGGGCTGGCATTTGACAGGGGGGGCAATATGTATATTTCCAACGAAGGCGGGCAGGGGAGGCCGAATGTACTGGTTTTTAGCTATAAGCAATAAATGGGGCTCCGGAGGCGTTCTCGTCGGAACCTGTATTCCCTGTAACTATGGTGTTTTACCGTCACTTATGTAGTGTACTGCTACTTCTGCTTCTGCTTACCACGCTTGCTTACCCTCAGACGGAACATCTTTCCTTTGAGCATCTGGGAACGGCACAGGGTCTTTCGCAGAGTAATGTGATCTGTACTCTCCAGGACAGCCGTGGATTTATGTGGTTTGGGACCAGGGAGGGGCTGAATAAATACAATGGGTATAGCTTTACCGTTTACAAGAATGAGATTGGGGATGACCGGAGTCTTTCGAATAATATGGTCAACGATATTGTCGAAGATGCGAAGGGCAATCTGTGGATCGGTACCTGGGGCGGCGGTTTGGACCGGTATGATCGAAAGACAGATCAGTTCGTTCATTTCCGGCATAACCCTGCTGACCCGACCAGTATCTCCAGTAACCTGGTGCTGGCTTTGTTGAAGGACAGCGAGGGGGCGATCTGGATTGGGACGGAAGATGGGGGGGTGGACCGGATGGATTCTGCCGGGCGTTTCCGGCATTACCGAAACCGGCCCGGGGATCCGGGCAGTCTGGGTGACAATCAGGTCAAAAATCTTTTCGAGGACGAGGACCAAAAGATCTGGGTAGCCACCCTGAATGGCGGTCTCAATGTTCTTGATCAAAGGACGGGTATTTTTCAACGGTTCGTTCATAATGATAAGCGGCCGGGGTCCATCCGCAGCAATTATGTCACCATTGTGTATGGGGACAGTCATCACCGGATATGGGTGGGTACCAATAGCGGGCTGGACCGTTATGAACGGGCAACCGGTCAGTTTATTCACTATCCGGGGGATAACAACCCCGATTCCGGTATTACCAACCTGCTGATCAATTCCATGCGGGAAGATGCGGAAGGAAATATTTGGATTGGCACGGAAAACGACGGGTTGGTGATCCTGAATCCCGTCACCAATGCGGTCTTTCACTATCGTCATGACGATATCGATCCGGCGAGCCTGTCGACCAATTCGTTGTGGTCGATCTATATGGATTCCAAGAAGAACATGTGGGTCGGTTCTTTTACGGGCGGACTTGATTTTGTATGCCGGGATGCCCGCAAGTTCATTCACTACAAACATAATTCTTCACCGTATAGTCTTAGCAGTAACCAGGTTTTATGTCTCTTCGAGGACTCCCGGCAGGATCTGTGGATTGGCACCGATGGCGGTGGTCTGAACCTGATGGACCGGAAGACAGGGCATTTTATTCATTACCGGCATATTCCCGGTAACCCTAAAAGCATTGGCGGGAACTATATCCTGAAGGTGATAGAGGACAGCAAGGGTAATTTATGGCTGGGCACCTGGTCGGACGGTCTGACCATCTTCAACCGTCAGGCGAATACCTATCGGCATTTTACGCACGTGGCTTCCGACAGTTCCAGTCTGAGCAATAACAATGTTTGGACGTTGTGCGAGGACAGGCAGCATCAGATCTGGGTTGGCACTTATGGCGGCGGTCTGGATGAATACGATCCGGTACATGGGAGCTTTATCCATTACCGGCATAGCGGTGCAGACCCGGGGAGCCTGGCTAACAACAAAATACATACGCTGACCATCGACAGCAAAGGAAGACTGTGGGTTGGCACGGATGGGGGCGGTATGGATCTGTTCAACCCGCTGACCCGCTCTTTCGCTCATTACCGGCATCTGGAAAATAGCAATAGCCTCTGCAGCAACTATGTCACCAATATCTATGAAACCCGGCGCGGGGATCTTTGGATCAGCACTTCGGAGGGGCTATGCCGTTATGAGATCAATGCCAACCGCTTCACAGCGTATACGACCCGGAACGGGTTACCGGACAATGTGGTTTTTGGGGTACTGGAGGATTCGGCGGCCTGTCTTTGGGTCAGCACGAATAAGGGGCTGTGCCGGTTTGATTATCTCCACCAGCGGGCTCAGAATTTTACGGTGGAGGATGGCCTGCAGGCGAATGAATTCAAGGAGCAGGCATTTTGTCAAAGCCGGTCGGGGCCGATGTATTTTGGGGGGATCGGCGGATTTAATGTAGTCACGCCGGGGCATATTCCGTCCGAGCCGTTCGATCCGCCGCTAGTGCTGACGAATTTCCAGATCTTCAACCAGGAAGTGCCGATCGGGATCGGTGAGAATGGGCCGTCGCCGTTGAGCGCCGACATTTCGGAAACGAAGCAAATCAGGCTGCCTTATAAGAGCACGGTCATATCGTTCACTTTTGCTTCCCTTAACTATACTGATGCGGCGAAGAAAAGGTATGCGTATATGCTGGAGGGTTTTGACAAGGATTGGAACTATGTAAGGTTGAGGCGGTCAGTAACCTATACCAATCTCGACCCGGGCCATTATACGTTCCGCGTGAAGGGGTACAATAATGATGGGGAATGGTCGAATAAAATACTGGCGCTGGAACTACAAATTGAGCCGGCTTTCTGGATGACGTGGTGGTTCCGGACATTGTTGATCCTGTTTATTGTGGGGAGCGTCCTTGCTTTTTACCGGCTACGGATCAGGACCATGAATTCGTTGACGCGGGAACTGGAGAGGCAGGTGCAGGAACGGACGGAGCGGCTGACCATTCTTAGCCAGGAGGAGCGTAAGGCCAGGGAAGAGGCGGAGCAGGCGAATAAAGCGAAGAGCGTTTTTCTGGCTACTATGAGCCATGAGATCCGCACGCCGATGAATGGGGTCATCGGGATGGCCGGCCTGCTGGCGGAGACGGATCTTACCCGGCAGCAGCGGGATTACAATGCTACGATCCTCAGCTGCGGTGAAAGTCTTTTGAGCGTGTTGAACGATATCCTCGATTATTCCAAGATCGATTCGGGGAAGATGGAGATCGAGCAGCAGGATTTCGATTTAAGGGAGTGTATCGATGGGGTGTTGGATCTGTTTTATAAAAAGGTAAATCAGTCCGGGTTGCGGTTATCGTACTGGATCGAGGAAGGGGTGCCTCCGCAGATTGTCGGGGATGCGTTGCGGCTGCGGCAGGTGCTGATCAACCTGGTCAGTAATGCGGTCAAATTTACGGAAGCGGGAGAGATCTTTGTGGGTGTAGTTCAATTGAGGAAGGAGAAGTCGGGTGCGATAGAGCTGGCGTTTGAGGTACGGGACACGGGGATCGGCATTCCGGCGGAGAAGATAGATATGTTGTTCCAATCGTTCTCGCAGGTGGATTCGTCGACAACGCGAAAATACGGGGGGACGGGATTGGGGTTGGCGATCAGCGAGAAGCTGGTGTCATTGATGGGCGGGAGGATCACGGTGCAAAGCCGGGAAGGGGAGGGAACCATTTTCACCTTTACGATCCGGACCCGTGTAGGGGAGTTCAAGCCGGTGCTGATGCAGCGGGAGCAACGGGTGATGAGCAAAGACTTTTCGACTGCCGTTCCTTTTCATATTCTTGTTGCGGAAGATAATGTGATCAACCGGCAGTTGATCCTGCATATCCTGGGCAATCTGGGGTATGAGCCGGATTTTGTCGAGAACGGGCAGGAGGCGGTTGCTGCGGCCGGCAGCCGGTCCTATGATCTGATCCTGATGGATGTTCAGATGCCCGAGATGGATGGGTTGGAGGCGACGCGGATTATCCGGCAGCAGCTATATCGGCAGCCGGTTGTTATTGCGTTAACGGCGAATGCCATGCGGGGTGACCGGGAGGAATGTCTGCAGGCGGGTATGGATGACTATATCTGCAAGCCGGTGCGGCTGGATGAGTTGATGCAGTTGTTGGAGAAGTGGGGTATAACCGAGCGAAGCGAAGGTTAGGAACGAGGAGGACGGTAATCGAGCGAAGCGAAGATTACGAATGAGGAGAAACGAGGAACGAAGTTTCGACGAAATTCTAAGCAGGTCCGACGAAGTTCGGGAGGAAGGCGGGGTGAGGGGTGCGCGTGGGTAAGCGGGGGTATGCGAAAGTACGCGGAGGTTTCAGCGGAGGAGGGGGTGGGGGTATTGTGTTTGGAAAATTTTGGATTTGTCTATGCAAATCCGAAAAAATGTCCCCTGAATATACTTGAATGATCAAACATTTACTGCCTATTATGCAAAATAAGAATATCGGCCCAAAAAATGCTAGTCTGTAGTATTTTTGCACGTTTTGAAGGAAACACCGAATTCTTATCTTAATAAAGCAATATGGACCAGCAAGAGGATGGGGAGCAATTAGGCGGTAGAAACCCTTTTGAACAGCCGCGGAAGAGAAAAAGAATCCCGATGCGTAGATCGTTGCAAGCGCTTGACGAAGACCCCTTGGAGTTCAAGCAAAACAGGAGTTCTCCTAAAGCAAAGAAAATATTTGCCGAAGATAAAAATATCACCATTGAGCTATGGTTTGATAAGCATTATCACGATCGCGATCAACACGGGGATGATCTTGGGAAAAGAGAAGGCATCGAAAATGAGGTAGTTGAGAGTCTGGTCAGAAGGTCAATTAAACATATGCTAGTCTACAGTGCGCTCATAAAAGGATTTACTTTTCTGAATAGAAACCTAAAATCTTTCGAAAGACCGCTTCGAATAGTCCTGCAGGAACAAACTGATCATGGTTTGTTAAATGTTGTAATTGAGGCACATTTTATTGAAATAGATTATTACGAAATAACTGTTAAAACCGCCATGTGTAAAGATGAGTATAAACTTAGTGATAATCTTTGTAGGGAAGATATTTAATAAGACAGGATAAGCATCTGGGAAGCCGCAAGGCAGGATATCTTAACTGGGAAGTCTTATTAATTTAGTAAAGGGGCGCAATTTGCGGCCCTTTTTTTTGCCTACAATGTTATTAATGCTGCTTAATATAAGGCGTTTATTCAAATGCTTTGGGCCGATGATGGACCCAAGTGCGAATATGGATTTTTAGGCGAATCAGATCTTGCGGTGGAGGGAGGAGTCGCGGACGATGAGTTCGGAGCGGATGATGATGGTGTCGGTGGAGCGGGCGGAGGAGACGCCGGTCAGGTTTTCGAGGAGGCAGCGGGCGGCCTGTTCGCCCATTTCTTCGCCGGGATAATTGATGGTGGTCAATTTGGGTTGGGTGATCTTCGAAATAGCATCATTGTTGAAGCCTACGATGGCGACATCTTCGGGCACGCGGAGGCCACCTTCTTTGAGTGTTTGCAGGAACAGGGCAGCGAAAAAATCATTAGTGGCAAAGACGCCGTCGGGGCGGGTCTTCATGTTGAGGATCTGGCGGCCGCAGCGGAGAGCGGAGGCTTCGCTCAGGTCGTTGACCAGCAGCAGGTTGGGGTCGAAGGGCAGGCCATAGTCGACCAGGGCTTGTTTGTATCCTTTCAGCCGGCCTGCATAGACGTTCCGGCCGAGGTTGGCGGTGATGTGGGCGATGCGGCGGCAACCCTGGGCTGCCAGGTGGGCGGTGGCTTCATAACCTGCTCTTACATTATCGATAATAACGCGGGTCCCGTAAGGGAATTCTTCTACGCGGTCGAAGAAGACGATGGGGATCCCTTTTTGCACATAGGGGTCGAAGTGATCCATCTCTTTCGTGTCGAAGGCCAGGGAGGCGATGAGCCCATCCACTCTTTTGTGGAAGAGGTTGTGGGCGTTGGCGGCTTCTTTCCGGTAGGTCTCGGAGGAGTGGCCGATGATGAGATCATAACCGGCTTCGGTCATTACCTTTTCGATGCCGGAGAGGACGGAGCTGATGAACTGGCTTTTCAGTTCGTGGACGATAATGCCGATAGTATTGGTCTTTTGCATCCGCAGGTTGCTGGCAAAGCTATTGGAGCGGTAGCCCATCTCTTTGGCGGTGTCCATGATCCGCTTGCGCGTCTTTATATTGATGGCGGGATGGTCTTTCAGACCTCTGCTGACGGTAGCGGGTGACAGCCCAAGGGCTTTTGCTATATCGTATATCGTAATATCTTTCTTTCCCGTCATGCTGTAGGTTAATCGCGTAAAAGTAACGATTTTAAAAAAAATAATGCAATCGGTTACATTTTAGCCAAAACGATGCTATATTTACTGCATGTTGTTATTGGGTATTGATTTGGGTACTTCTTCCGTCAAAGTATCTATTGTAAATGCTGCCACTGCTAACGTGCTTGCATCGGTTCAATTTCCGGATGTAGAGACGGCTATTGTGTCCCGGCATCCCGGCTGGGCGGAGCAGTCGCCGGAGGTCTGGTGGGAGAATGTGCAGCAGGCTATCCGTAAAGCGCATGCGACCGGGCGGTATAATCCGGCCGATATTGCGGCGATTGGGATTGCCTACCAGATGCATGGGCTGGTGCTGGTGGATAAGGATCAGCGGGTATTGCGGGACAGCATTATCTGGTGTGACAGTCGTGCAGTGCCCTATGGGGAAAAGGCTTTTGCTGCTATCGGCGAGGCGAAGAGTCTGGAGCACCTGTTGAATTCCCCCGGTAATTTTACCGCAGCGAAGCTGGCTTGGGTAAAGGAGCAGGAGCCGGCGATCTATGAAAAGATCGATAAGGTATTGTTGCCCGGCGATTTTATTGCTTTCAGGCTGACGGGTGAGGCGACGACGCATATTTCGGCTTTGTCGGAGGGGGTTTTTTGGGATTTTATCACGGATGGATTGTCGGAGGACATTTTTAGCGCTTTTGGTTTTGATAAGGCGTTGATACCGCCGATCAGGCCTTTGTTCTCTGCTCATGGCGGCGTAAAGGCGGATGTTGCGGAGGCGCTTGGTTTAAAAAAGGGTATCCCTGTGACCTATAAGGCGGGGGATCAGCCAAATAATGCTTTGTCTTTAAATGTGCTTGAACCGGGTGAGGTGGCGGCTACGGCCGGCACGTCGGGGGTGATCTATGGGGTAAGTGATCGGTTGACTTACGACCCGGGGTCCCGGGTGAATAGCTTTGCCCACGTAAATTATTCGCCGGCGGTCGCCGGAGCGCTTCGCGAAGGCGAGCATGTCGCCGGAGGCTTGCCGCAGGCGAAGCCGGTGGTCGCCGGAGGATTGCCGCAAGCCCGGCGGATCGGGGTGTTGTTGTGTATCAACGGGACGGGGATCATGAACCGGTGGATAAAAGATTTGATAGGGGGAAGCGATTATAAACGGTTGAATGAGGAAGCGGGGAAGATAGGGCCCGGGAGTGACGGGCTGAAGGTATTGCCTTTTGGGAATGGCGCCGAGCGGATCTTTTACAATCGCCTTATCGGGGCGCAGCTGCTGGATATCGACCTGAATATACATGGGCCGGCGCATTTGTATCGCGCCGGACAGGAAGGGATTGCCTTTGCCTTCCGGTATGGATTGGATATTATGCGGGAGAACGGGATGAGCCCTTCGGTCATCCGTGCGGGTCGGGCGAATATGTTTCTGAGCCCGGTCTTCAGGGAGGCATTTGTCAATGCGACGAATGTGCCGGTGGAACTGTATAACAGTGACGGCAGTGTGGGGGCGGCGCTTGGTGCGGGGATGGGGGCTGGTATTTTCCGGGATGGGGCGGCGGCCTTTGCGGGGGTGAAGCCGGTGGAGTGGATTGCGCCGTCGAAAGCGGGGGAGTATGAGGAGTTGTATCAGCGATGGCGGGGGGAGTTGGAGAAATATTTATAACGAAAAATATATGCTATGCCAGTTATCACCGGACAGAAAGAGTTTTTCAAGGGAATAGGACAGATAAAATATGAAGGGCCAGGAACGGGCAATCCGCTTGCCTATCGCTGGTACGATGCGGATAAGGTGGTTGCCGGGAAGACGATGAAGGAGCACCTGCGGTTTGCCGTGGCCTATTGGCATTCTTTTGTGGGCAACGGGGCCGATCCTTTTGGCGAGCCAACGCATCTCTATCCCTGGAATGAAAAGGCGGACGCAATCGGCAGGGCGAAAGATAAGATGGATGCGGCCTTTGAGTTTATTACGAAGCTGGATCTGTCCTTTTACTGCTTCCACGACGTAGATGTGGTGGATTATACCAATGATGTGGCGGATAATGAAAAGCGGTTGCAGGCCTTGACGGACTATGCGAAGGAAAAGCAGCAGGCCAGCGGTGTGAAATTATTATGGGGAACGGCCAATCTTTTCTCCAACCGGCGGTATATGAACGGGGCTGCCACCAATCCGGATTTTCATGTGCTGGCGCATGCGGGGGCGCAGGTGAAGGCGGCTTTGGATGCGACGATTGCGCTGGGTGGACTTAATTACGTCTTCTGGGGAGGGCGTGAAGGTTATATGAGCCTGTTGAATACGAATATGAAACGGGAGCAGGAGCACCTGGCGCGATTTCTTCATACCGCCAAGGACTATGCGCGTC